>Ga0070739_10000294_pt1 | contig 101063 bp, 91 predicted proteins | sample Coa_R1_7_FD_66445 | JGI IMG/M metagenome (GOLD analysis project Ga0070739, IMG submission 66445) | Surface soil microbial communities from Centralia Pennsylvania, which are recovering from an underground coalmine fire - Coalmine... | ecosystem: Environmental > Terrestrial > Soil > Unclassified...
ATCGCGAAGCCATCTTCGACCCGAATGGAGATGAATCTATTTGTATGGTTCGCTCCCCGAACGATGTGGAAGGAGGCTTCGCCATTCATTCGCAGCACATTCGCGCGTCTCACCTATGTGAGCGTCGCGCAGCCGGCGCCGGTGATGAAGGCTTATCTTGAAGTCCGCGCGGAGGTGGAAGGGTTGATCCGGACCAGTCCACTCAACGCGACGATCCTTCGTCCCTGGTATATCCTCGGCCCCGGCCACCGCTGGCCGATTCTGCTTCTTCCCTTTTACCGACTCCTGGAACAGATCCCCGCCACACGGGAGAGCGCGGAGCGGCTCGGGTTGGTGACGATCGATCAGATGATCGGCGCGCTCGTTTCGGCGATTGAACATCCCCCGCGGGGGATTCGAATCATCGCCGTCCCGGAGATCCGGCGTTTCTGATCCTCATTCTGTGAAATCATCTGGCAGTTTCGTCGATGTTTTGGTATAGTCAGCCGAACTCGGATCAGAGAGCATGATGAGGTGAAGCGTGGCCGGCGAGGAAATCCAAGCGCAGAAGAAATCAGGTGAGGGAGAGGGGGCTGCAAAAGCCGCATTCCTCGTGATCCACGGGATCGGACAGCAGCACCCCTTTGAGACCCTCGATGGCTTTGTTCGAGGATTACACCAAGCGCTGTTAAGAAAAACCGGACGGCCCTGGACCATCCGGCATGATCTATTAAATTTCAACGGATCGACCGAAAGCCGTCTCTATCTCTCTTCCGGAAAAACAGAAGGAAATAAAAAAGAAGAAGCGGGGGCGTTTGATCTCTACGAGGTCTGCTGGGCGCCGTTGACCCAAAGGCAAATCAGTTATCCTCAGGTGCTCCGGTTTCTCCAGAGCGCCGCGTTGAGCCCGCTCCGCTATTTCGCTACCAATCTTGAATTCCTCTCCGAGGAGAAAAAGGCCGGAAGGAGAACGCATAGCACGGCATGGCTGATCGGCCGAGAACTTCTTCGGATCGGTCTGATCTATTTGCCGGTCTTCTTTCTAATCATTGCGTTGGGCGCCTTCCTTTCTGATGTATCCCAATACCAGGATCTTGTCTCCACCCTCGCCACCTCGCTCAGAGAGGCGCTGCCGAAGGGGGGGGTTGCGTGGACCCTTTTTTACGCCGAGCTTCTTCTCTGGATCCTTCTGTTCGTGACCGGAAAAAGTTTGTGGGACCTAACCAAGCACCCCGCCTCGAAGTCGATCAACCGCCGGGCTGAGTTGAAATGGCGAAAAGCCCTCGCTATTTTTTTCGTTCTTTTTGCTCTCTTGCTGATCGGAAAAGTGGGGATCGAAGGGTCCTCTCTTCGACCGCTGGTTACACACGCTTCCCGCTCCCTTCGAATCGGCGTCGTCGCCTTGCTCCTCTTTGCCTGGACAAAAGGGGTCTTGGTCGACTTTATCGGAGACATTACGATTTACGTCAACATGGATGAGAACTCCGAATTCTTCAAAACCCGAAATGCCATCCTCGGTGAAGCGGCCGACAAACTGAGATGGATTTTGCGCCAAAAGCAGTATGAGCAGGTTTTTGTGGCGGGACACTCCCTCGGAAGCGTGGTGGCCCATAACGCGATCAACAAGTTGCTCCTGGAGGCCGACCAAGCGGGGAATGATTCCTCAGAATTGACCTGGAAGGAAACCGCGAAGATCAAATTGCTCGTCACATTCGGCTCCCCGCTCGATAAGGTCTATTATTTCTTCAGGACCCATGTTCAATCGGATCAAGCGATCCGCGCCCAGATCCTCTCCGATCGCTATCCCTTCGCAAGGCGCCATTCAAGGCCAAGTCATGCTGCAGGAAGAATAAAAGAGACATCTTGGGTCAGAGAATATGGCGATTTGACATTTGTCGATCCCCCCTCTCCGCTGCTGCTCTATCCCGATCAAAAGATGGCCTCCCCCTCTTTTTCCTGGCTGAACTTTTGGTATCCGACCGACCCGGTGAGCGGACACCTTAATTTTTATGATCCCGAACGTTTACAGAATGTGAAGTTGGATTCTCCCCTAAGACGATTCGGACGAGCGCATCTCGACTATTGGTCTGATCCGGATTTTTATAACAAAATTTTGGAAGAGATCGATCCGTATGGAAAGATCGGCGACGCGCATATAGAGCGCGCCGAGCCGCTCCCCCATCAGAACGACCGTGTCAATCAACAGATCTAACCCGCAATGGAGAATGCAATCATCGAATCGAGCGTGATGTCTGATCCGATTCGGCCATCTCAATGGAGGCAATCTGCATGAAAAAAAGGTTCCTTGGAATACTCTTCTCCGTTATCTTCTTGCCTGCTTGTATGGGAAACTCCTTCTATCATCCGACGTTCAAACCGTGCACGGTGGAGAATAATGCCAACTCATGTAAAACAAATTCAATTCAAGCCTACACCAGTCCGGATGGGTCCGAAAATTACACGCTCGGCTTTGTTGAGTTTGACGACCAAGGGCAACTCTTCGATCGAAATCAATTGGACAGCCTGACCGAGGCGCTCTATTCCGACGTGAATTCCAAAGATTTATTATTGATCGTCTTCGTACACGGATGGAGACACAATTCCGAAGAGAGCGATGAGAATCTCGCCGAGTTTAAAAAGATCCTAAAAGGAACAAGCAGCCTTGAAACCGCGGTCAGCAAAAGTGACAATCGCAACGCGCGGAAAGTGGTCGGCGTCTATTTGGGCTGGCGAGGCTTATCGGTGAATGCGCCGGGCCTCACATTTTTCACATTTTGGGATCGCAAGAATACCGCGCACAAGGTGGGACACAGCGGCGTGATTGAGGTGTTGTCGAAACTGGAGATGATCAAAAATGTGAGAAACCAAAAGTTGAGGGATCCTGGATCGCCCGCCCCCACGCAACTGGTTGTGATCGGGCATAGCTTCGGGGGGGCCGTGTTGTACTCCGCCCTCTCTCAAGTCTTGATGGACCGATTCATTCATCCCGATCAAAATGTAGGGGTCGATGGAGATGTGGCCGGCTTTGGCGATCTGGTCGTTCTGGTGAATCCCGCGTTTGAGGCGCTGCAGTTCTCAACGTTACGACAGATGTCGAATAAACGGACCTACTTTAATACTCAGTTGCCGGTGCTGGCGGTGATGACCTCGGAGGCCGATACCGCAACCGGATTCTGGTTTCCGTTCGGCCGTTTCTTTTCGACCCTTCCTGAAAAATATTACGGCGACGAAAAGAGCGCCGATCGAACGGCGCTCGGCCACTATGACCCTTTTATCACCCATCATCTTTATTACGCAGACTACGATTCCCAAGATGAGGACCCGGAAGAGCCCAACTGCCCCGGAGGAGGTAAGAAACCGGCAAATAAAAAAGCGGAGCAAAGTGAGAACCGACAAGAGCGGAAGCTACAAGTGGAGTCGTCCAACTTTCGGGATGTGAAAGAGGGCTGGGACTCGGATCAATTGGGTTTTATCGGTTTTCCAGGTTCAGAACTAGAGCACCATCTCGACAAATCGGGCCCCCACAATCCTTATTTGAATATTCTCGTCGACAAGCAGATCATTCCGAATCACGATAATATCTATTGCAAACGGGTAAGAGATTTTATTCAGCACCTCATTATTTTATCTTCTCCCAGACCCAAGAATACAACAAGCAATGGGCCATAGAAGAAAGAGAAACAAAGCTCATTCTGCAAGCGGGGATGCGGCCGACCTATAAAGGAGACTCATCATGAAACGGTTTGGACTACCGATGCTTTTGATCCTTCCGGCCTACTTGATCGGGACGGGAGTCGTCCGAGAGGCGATTCCCTTAGCTTCTGCCCAATCCATCAAGCGGATCGCTGAAGAGCGCTCTCAGCGGATCACCGGCGTGATCACTCAGGTCGATGCGCCGGGGAAAACCGTCACCGTCAAAACCAAAAAGGAGGAAGTAACCCTTATCCTCTCCGATACGACCAAGATTGTGTCCGGCAAGGAAGAGAAAAAATTCTCTGACCTAAAGAGCGGAGACATTGTGACCGCTTTGGCAAAAGAAGAAAACGGCAAGATGATCGCCGAGTCGATCCGCATCTCCACATCCAAAGCACCCAGCGATACCAGGTGAGGAGGCTTCTTGGTGACCGATTAAACCACTTCTCCGATGAGCCGCAATCAGTACTCTACTTTTCAACCATTGTAAGGCCAGTATGTGATTCCTAAAACAAACGCCTTCAAATCTCTTTCGGTATATGTAGACTCAACCTCAATTAATTCTGAGCACGTTCGCTATAAAAATATTGGAAATCGATCGTGATCGGTCCAGGGGCAGTCGGCCTCTAAAACCTCTTTGGCATGATCTCGCGGGATCTTCGCTGAAACCGTAAGGAAAGATGTTTCTGAAGTGGTGGGCGCGGCCGGAATCGAACCGGCATGAGGCTTCCCTCGGCAGTTTTTGAGACTGCTGCGTCTACCGTTTCCGCCACGCGCCCAGTGAAGTCTTTATTTTTTACCATATCCTTACACATTAATCAAGAAAATCGCCTTTTTTTGCTCATGAAATGCGGCTTACTTTGCTCTTCCCGTCCAAGTGGTAAACTAAGAGGAGTTGATCGGTGGTCGACCTTAACCCGATTGCCCCGACCGAGTCGGCGCCAAAAGAGGCAGGAGCGGCGCTCCCGGCCTCCGGAACCCCATCGATCGACTCGATACCATGACCCCACAGGTAGACTCCAAGCAGAACGTATCCAGGTGGAAAATCATCCTGCTATTGATTTTCCCACTCTTCGTTTCTGCTTGTTATTACGCCGAGTCGGCCCGAAACCTTCGCGCCGCAATTCGATCGCTTCCCGAGCAGCGATGGACACCGCCGCCGGTTGAGGCGTACCGGGATGTCCGCGGCGCCATTCATGTCCACTCTTATCTCTCTCACGATAGCCGCGGCCAGCTCGACGAGATCATCGGCGCGGCGATTCAGGATGGACTTCAATTTATTGTGATGACCGATCATGCCACCCCTCGGATCTTCACCGAAGGTCTTGAGGGCTGGCAACAAGGGGTTTTGGTGGTCCGCGGGATGGAGATCATTCAGGAAAGGGCCTCCCTCTTGGCCATCGGGATGACCGATTATTTCGATTACCGCCAAATGCCGCTTCAAGAAGTGGTGAATCGCGTGAAGAAGCAGGGGGGATTGATCTTCGCCGCCCATCCGAGAACCTATCCGGGCTGGCAGAAGCTGACCGGTCTCGACGGAATGGAAATATACGATATCTTGGACGATGCAACCGATCACAAAACGCGCTACCCTAGATATCTCTTCGAGATCCTCTTCGCTTTTGACCGCTACCCGGACGAGGTATTTCTGTCGATCCTGGATCGACCGGAGGAGGAGCTCAATCAATGGGATCACACCTTGCAATCTCGAAAAATGGTCGGCATCGCCGGCAATGACGCGCATCAGAATGTCCGAATCTTAGGCCGTCAGATCGATCCTTATTCCCGCTCGCTCGGTTTTGTAAATACCCATCTTTTCGTCCAAACATTGGACCAAAAGTCACTGCTCGAAGCGCTTGCGGCGGGGAGAGGATATGTCTCCTTTGATCTCCTCTCCGACGCCACCGGATTCTTCTTCGGCGCTCGAGATAACGAGCATGTCTGGCAGATGGGGGAGGAAATTCCATTCCAGAAGGGGATCCAGATTATTTCCCGCTCCCCGCAACCGGGAAAGGCGCAGCTGATCAAGGATGGCGTCGTGATTCAACAGACGGAAGGAACGATGCTGTCATTTTACCCGAAGGAGTCGGGGGTCTATCGTGTGGAGTGGTCCCTCCGTCTCGGAGATGGGTGGTGGCCCTGGATTTTTTCAAACCCCATTTATATCGGATAGGCTTCGGACCCGCGTTGCAGCAATGAAGATCGGGATAAGAGGTCCTCTCGACCCTTTCAAACGACGTTCTCTCAGAAGGTCGATCGTTCTTGATCCTTTCACCAGGAGTCCCAGATGAAAACCCGATACCGCCAGATGATCTTTCTCCTTTTCCTCACCTCTTTTTTGTGGGGCTGTCTGTCCATCCAAGAGGTGCAACTCGACCATGCCGATTTTTACAAGGCCACCCTCTCCGAGGTGAATCGGATTCCTCCCGCGCGTCCGATCGCTTCCCATCCGACGCTCCTGGCCGGCGCCGCCAAAGTGGCGCTCCCCCTCTCTCCCGGCCTTCCGATGGCGGGATACGGCAAGCGCGCCGGGACGGCGAAGGGAACGCACGATCCCCTCTTCGCGCGGGCGCTGGCCCTCAAACAGGGGGAGGAGCGGGTTCTTCTGATTTCGGTTGATCTCCTGGCGATCACCGATGAGATGAGAAGCGCGGTCTTCCGGAAAATTCAGGGAAACCGGCCCTTCCCCTCGCGTGGATTGATGATCTCCTCCACCCATACCCACTCCGGTCCGGGAGGGCTGTCGAGCGGCTTCTTAGAACAATTCTCCGCCGGCCCTTTTAATCGCGATTATTTTGAGGAGTTGACCGATACGATCGCCGACGCCGCGCTCCGCGCCGCGGGCGCGCTCAAGCCGGCGCGGATCAGCTACGGCACGGCGGCGGCGCCCGATTTGATCCGCAACCGGATGAACCCGTCGGGTCCGGTCGATCCCGAAGTTCACTTCATCGAGATTCTCGGCGAGGTGGGACAGCCGATTGCCACGCTGGTGAACTTCTCCGCCCATGCCACGGTCCTCAAGCCGGACAATCTCTATTTTTCCGGCGACTACCCCGGCTTCTTGGAGGCGGCCCTGGAGGAGCACGGAGGGATCGCCCTCTTTACCGCAGGATCGGTCGCCGACCAAACCCCGCATCCTATTATGGGATTGGATGGTTACCCACAGGCCGAGTCGATGGGACGGGCGCTGGCCCAAAAGATCCGCGATTCCCGGCGCACTCTTCCCGAAGAGATTTCTCCCCTTTTTGCACAGACCTTGTCGATCCAGCTTCCGCCGACTCAGGTCAAAGTCCGTCCGGACCGGCGCCTCGCTTCGTTTTTATCGCGCCCTTTCTTCAACTCCCAAACGATGATTCAGGCGATCCGGATCGGCCCCATAATCCTGGTCGGAATCCCGGCGGATGTCAGCGTGGTCTTGGGAGAAAAGATCAAGGCCCATGCCCGCGAGCGGGGGATGGAAGCGATCATCATCGGCTTCGCCAACGATTATATCGGCTATCTTCTTCCGCATGACCTCTATCTGACCGATGCTTACGAGGCGAGAATGTCGTTTCACGGTCCTCAGATGGGGGAATATTTCTTGGAAATGGCCGAGCGCCTGATCGACCGCGTTCAGGGACCCAATTCCCTGCAGCCGATCCCGCCGGCGACCGCCGCGCTTGGAGGGTCGAGATGACCCGACGGCTGCTCCTCTGTATGATCGTGTTGGAGAGCAGCCTCTGTGCCCTCAACGCCTGTCGCCCCGCCGCCAGTCTCCCCTTTTACCGGGAAGATCTTTCCAAAGTCTCCCCCGCGCCGATCCCCCGAGGAGAGGGGGTCTTGTTGAAGAAGGCGATTGAATACGAACGCCGGATGGGAGAGAGACATCTCTCCCCGGAGGGGGTGGTCTTTTATCAGGTTCGAGAGGAAGGACCTCCGACGCTGACCCTGGGAGACGCGGCGATCTGGACCGGCTGTTATGTCGCCGCCGAAGCGTTTCGGTGGAAGGTCACCGGCGATCCGCAAGCGCGCCGACGCCTCGTCGCGTCGCTGGAGGCCCTTCACCTCCTCCAGCAGGTGACCGGAAAGAAGGGACTCTTGGCGCGGGCGGTCCGAAGGGCCGTCGGCCCCGCGCCTGGAGAAGAAGGCGCGTGGCGCCAAGGCGTGGGGGATTATCGGGATTATCGCTGGCTCGGAGATGTCAGCGTCGATCAGGTGGATGGCGCTGTGTTTGGCTATGCGGTCGCGTTCGATCTGATCGAAGAGCCCTCCATCCGCCGACAGATCGCCGAAGACGTCGCCGCCATCGCCGATCACCTGCTGGAGCATCGGATGGAGATCATTGATGTGGAAGGCCGAAGGACGCGACATGGCGATCTCGGAAACGGCTTTTTCTCGGAAGATCTCAACGCCCTGATCGCGTTGATGATCATGAAGGTGGCGCACCACGTCACGGCCGAACCGCGGTTCGAGAAGGCCTATTACGATCTGATCGCACGAGGGTACGCCGACCGCGCGGCCGCCGCGCGGGACAAATGGTGGGAATACCTTATCGGAATCAATCATTCCGATAACAATCTTGCCTTCTTGGCCTATTATCCCCTTTTGCGTCTGGAGCAAGATCCTTCCCTGAAGCGAATTTATCAACGGGGACTCCGGCGAGCGTGGCAAGTGGTCCGGGTCGAAGCCAATCCCCTTTTTACCTTCATCGACCAGGCGCTGCTTCCCGTAGCATCGCCGACGCCGGCACTGGAACAGGCCATCCAGACCCTGTTCTACTTTCCAAGCATGAAGCGAGATATTCCTGTGGATCAGAGCGGCCGCCCGGACCTCTGCCGATCCTTTTGGAGGGACCGACAAGGGCGACTGCAGTCGTGCAGACCCCTTCCGATTCAGGATCGACCGGCCGATTCATTTGAGTGGAAAGAGAATCCGTATCGTCTCAAGGGGGAAGGGGATGGCCGGACCCTCTTCGCGGGGGTCGATTATCTCCTCCCCTATTGGTTGGGAAGGTATCATCAGTTTTTAGATCCCTTTCAGTGAGGAGTCTTCCATGTTCGACTTTTTAAAAAAGACGGTCTACGGAAGCCTCTTCCTTCTTCTTTTCGGCGGCTGCGTTCTCCTTCCCATTGAGAATGGGAGGAACGAAACCCCTTCCCCTGAAGCGAATGCCTGCGGAGCCGACCGGCTTCAATCTTTCCGGAAGCCGCCGCTTTCCCTCGCTCTCTCCTTTGAGAATAAACTCGACCTCGTTTCCCAAAACCGAGAAGAAAAGGAGTTGGGGCAATCAGTCCTCTTCTCAGCGATGCCGCCCAGGCTGGGAAAGGAGAGAAATCGCGTCGCCTATACCGTCCGAAAAGTCACCTACATCTCCATGGGGGCCTCCGGAAAGGAGGTCCACGCTTTTTTTTACCGTCCCTTATGGCGGCGACATCCCCCTGCGATTGTGATCCTCCCGATCACGAATGGAGATTATTTTACGGAGCACTTCGCCGAGTTCCTGGCGGACCAGGGATTCGCGATTCTTCGGTATGAAAGCCGCGGCGAATTCGACGGGACGCTCCCCCGCATCCTCAGCGGCAAAGTCATCCTCCAACGGCTGAAGGATCAATTCTATGCTTATGTGGTTGACGTTCTTCACGGAATCGATTGGCTGGAATCCGAGCCAAGGATCGACCGAAACCGGATCGGCATCTTCGGAATCAGCCAAGGGGCGATCGTCGGCAGTGTGGTGGCGGGGATCGATTCACGGATTCGATCGGGCGTCTTCATTCTCGGCGGGGGAGACCTCGCCGGAATTCTCTCCTCGACCGAAGAGCAACGCCTCGCTCAGATTCGCAATCGGATTCTGAGCTCCGGAGAGTTTTCACGAGAATCGTTCAGCCAAGAGGCGGAGGCGCTCTTCTCCTTTGTCGATCCGCTGACATATGCCAAGTGCATTCAACCTTCGGCCACGCTTTTGGTCGATGCCCGCTTCGATCGCGTGATTCGCCCCGCTTATGCGGAACTGCTTTGGGAAAAAATGGGGAAGCCGCCCCGCATCCAACTCCCCGCCGGCCATTATACCGCCGGCCTCTTTTTGCCCTACATCCGCTTTGAGACGCTCCGACACTTCCAGTCTACCTTGGGATAATCGCCCCGCTCTTGCATCGCAAATCTTCATTTTCATATAATAACAAACACTCCTTTTTATTTTGTGGTTAAGGATTAACACGAATGGTGCGATCGACGGTAAGCCGCATCCTGCCCCAACCGGGAGAGGACAAACGGGTAATCATGGCCAAGACGGCCGGGGTCCTCTACATTTTAGCAACGGCCGTCGTCTGGGCAACTCTCCATCTGCTCCCCTCATCGGGACAGCGCCCCCCCTTGGTTCTCGATATTCTTTGTCTGATCTCCCTCTTCACCGGATTTCTCTTTTTGTGCCTCGATTGGAAGCGGTTTCCGATTCGCACCTTCTATTTCACCACCGGATTAACTCTTCTTTATATTTCTGTCTTCATCTATTTCAGCGGCGGGGCGTCCAGCCCCTACTCTTTCCTCTATTTTCCACTGATTTTCTGGTCCTCTTTCTTTTTCTCTCGGAAAGAGCATCTTGTCGTAACCCTCGCCGCCTTCTTCTTGACGCTCCTCCCCTTCCTCTATGATTCATCGGCGCTCTCCAGCGCGATGACCGCGGAGGTCATCTATTCCCTTTTTTATTTTCCGATCGGCTGGACGATTCATTTTCTCTCTCTTCAAAAAGAAGAGGCCTATCAGAAAGAGCGGACGACCTCCAAAGAGCGTGAGCGCTTCGCCGCGCATCTCGAAACGCTCCAGCAGATCAGCAGCCGCCTGATCGCCGAGTCGGAGATCGACCGCCTTCTTCAACTGATTCTCTTCGAAGGATTGCGGCTGCTTGATTTCGAAGTCGCCGGCTTCTTGCTCTGGCAACCGGGGGAAGAGGCGTTCGTGATGCGGGCCGTCGCGAACCTCCCGCCGACGCTCATCGGGCAAAAGCTTCGAAGGGGAGAGGGGCTTGCCGGCCGGGTGGCCGAGGAAAGAAAGATCGTCCTGATTCACGACTATCCCTCGACCACCAATCCGATGAAAGGCATCGAAGCGCTTCACCTCAAAACGCATCTCGGAATCCCCATCTTCTGGAAGGGAGAGGTGATCGGCGCGTTTAATATGGCGACGTCACAACGAAATAAATCGGTCACCGATGCCGATCGAAAACTCGCCGAAATGTTGGCCCAGCACGCCGCGGTGGCGATCGAAAACGCGCGGCTCTTTCAACAATCGACGGAGCAGGCGCGGCGCCAAGCGCTGCTCTACAAAGTGGTCAGCGCCGTTTCATCCGATCTGCCGCCGCCAGAGATTCTTCATCGCCTGGCCCAAATTGCAGCGGAGGCGGTGCACGGCATCTTCGCCGTCCTCCTCTTAAAACAGGGCAACGAAATCGTCCCGAAGGGGGCCTACCAGGTCCCGCCGGTGCAGACCCCTTTCTTTACGGAGGCGTTTAAGATCGCAACGGTGCAGGAGCAAAGTCCCGCGATCATGGCGATCCGCGAGCGACGGGTGGTGACGATTCCCGATTTGCGCTCCGAGCGGACGATCCCCCTCCCGCTGCGGGAAGAAGCGGCCCGCTTCGGCTTTCTCTCGCTGATCGCCGTCCCGCTCCTCTTTCAAGAAGAGAGCAGCGGCGCGCTGGTGGTCTACTCCGGCGAGGCCGGCTCTTTTTCATCCCACGAAATCGAGATCCTCTCGGCGATCGCCTCGGAAGCGGCGACCGCTGTTCACCATCTGAAGTGGCTTGAGGAGCGAGAGCGCCACCTCGCCCGGACCGAGATGTTGAGAGAGATCGCCCAAGAGATCGGCGGCCAGTCGAACTGGCTGGCCATTCTCGACCTGGTTGTTCGTCGAGGGTGCTCCTTGATGGAGATGGAAGGGGGGGCGCTCATCCTCCTCGATCGCGATCAAGCGCCGATCCTGCAAGTTTCTCTCGGACCGGCCTTCCCGGAGGCGGGCGAGCGGATTGCGCCAGATGAGCTGATCAGCCCTATTCTTGAGGAAAAGAAAAATATTACGATTGAAGACCACCCCGGCTTTTTTGAAGCCCTTCCTCTCTTTCGGGGACGCGCCCTCCAATCGGCGATCGGAGCACCGATTTTGGTCAACGGCGACGTCGCCGGCGGACTTGTCTTTTTTACCACCCAGCGGGGAAGAATCCTCAGCAGCGAGGATAGTAAGACCATCGAGATCCTCGCCCGTTATGCGGCGATTGCAATTGAGAATGAACGACTTCATGCCGAAACAGCGGCGCTCCACGAACGCTTCGCGATCTTAACCAAAGAGATCAGCCTGAGCCGGAATCTCGATCAGATCTTTTTCCATATTGCCGAGGGGCTCAAGCGCCATGTTCCCTTTACTCAGCTGAGTATCGGATTTCGGGATGAATCTTTGAACGAGGTGCAACTGCTTCAGATCGAACAGCCGAATCGGATGACAAACGCCCGCTGGCCTCAAAGAGAATCGGCCATCGGCTGGGTCATTGCCCATCAGCGCCCCCTGATCTGCGTTGATTTGGCCGTCTCAGACCGTTATACCGAAGATCACTTTCTCTTCGAGGAAGGGGTCCGCTCTTATGCGATCCTCCCGGTGGTCTTGAAAGGAATCGCCATCGCCACACTGAACCTGACGAGCGATCGGCCCGGCTCTTTTTCGGAAAGCCTGGTCGACTCGCTGCTCCCCTTCGCGAATCATCTGGCGCCGTTCATCGAGAACGCGCGGCTCTTCCAGGAACTGGCCCAAAAGAAGAGGGAAGCGGAGGAAGCAAACCGATTGAAGACCGAGTTTCTCTCGAACGTGTCGCACGAGCTGAGGACACCGCTCAATGCCATTATCGGCTACACCCATCTGCTCCAGGACGAAATTTACGGTCCCTTGCAGCAAGCCCAGAGAGAGCCGCTGGGCGGCGTCCGGCGCAATGCCGCGTCGCTGTTGTCGTTGATCAACAATCTGCTCGATCTCTCCAAGATTGAAGCGGGGAAGGTGGAGGTGGTCTTGGAGGAATTCGATCTGGATGAACTCCTCCGAGAGGTCTTCGAGAATGTGAAGCCGCTGCTGCACGAAAAGGCGATTCAAGTTCATTGGGATCTGACCGAACCGCTTTTCCCCCTTTGGAGCGACCCGCTGCGCGTCCGGCAGATCTTTCTGAATCTCCTTTCCAATGCCATTAAATTTACCGATCATGGATCGATTATCATCTCCGCGAAAAACCAAGCGACGCCGAGGGGAGTCGTTCTCTCCATCGAAGATACCGGAATCGGAATGAAGCAAGAAGATCTCCCGACGATCTTCGATCCCTTCCGGCAAGTCGACGGATCGCTTACCCGTTCGGCCGAGGGAACCGGTCTCGGACTGACGATTGTGAAAAAGTCTTTGAACCTGATTGAGGGGACGATCGAGGTCGAAAGCGAATTCGGCAAGGGCTCGCGCTTTACCGTTTTTCTTCCTCACCTCGGATCCCGGGATCTGGATCTTCGGAGCCGACATCCATCCGGTCGAATCGCCACCCAATAGTTGAGGAATTTCGTTGAACGGCAGGAAGAAGAATCGACCCGCCCCCGGTCCCTCTCTTTATCGTCGGAAGAGGGTGAAGCGAATCGCGCCGCAGATCGTGTCCGAATCCCGCACGGAACCGGGTCATACACCGCGGGAGTCGCAGGAAATCGAGCCGCACTTCCAGACGATCTTTCATTCCTCGGCCGTCGCAATGGCGCTGGTCTCGCCGGAGGGACGCTTCCTTCAGGTCAATCCTTTCCTCTGCCGGATGCTCGGATATTCCGAAGCGGAGTTGCTGGAGACCACCTTTCAAGCCCTCACCCATCCGGACGATCTGGAAATCAGCATGACGGCCCGCCGGCGGATACTTGCCGGAGAGGTCGGCTCCTTTCAGTTCGAAAAGCGCTATCTCCATAAGCAGGGAGAGATCGTCTGGGTCCTCCTGAGCATCTCGCTGATTCGCGATCCGGAGGGCCGACCGGTCTATTTCATCTCTCAGATGAACGACATCACGGAACGCAAGCGGGCGGAGCGGGAGCGGACCGAGCTGATTTGCGCCCAGGCGGCTCGGATGGAGGCGGAGGCGGCCCAGCGGCGCCTGATCTTTCTTGCGGAGGCGAGCGCGCTCCTTTCAAGCTCGCTCGATTATCCGACCACCCTCGCCAACGTGGCGCGGCTGGCCGTTCCCGTTCTCTCCGACTGGTGCGTCATCCATATGCTCGGTCCGGACGGCACCCTCTCTCAACTCGCCACCGTCCACTCCGATCCTTCGAAAGTGGAAATGGCCTGTCTTCTTGGAGAGCACTGCCCCATTGGACTGAACCTCTCGCCGGGAGTGAACGGCGTTCTCCGGACCGGCCGGTCGGAGATCTACCCGGAGGTCACCGATGCGGTGCTCCAGGCCGCCGCCGCTGATGAGCGGCACCTTCATGCGTTGCGGGAGATGGACTTTCGATCGGCAATGGTGGTTCCGCTCCGCACACGCCATAAAATCATGGGAACCCTCACCTTTATTTCCGCCGAATCGGGCCGACGGTTCGAGACCACCGACCTTGCGTTCGCCGAAGCGTTGTCCCAGCGCGCCTCCCTGGCCGTTGAGAACGCCCTCCTCTATGAGGCCGAACAGGAGGCGCGGACACGGGCGGAGCGGGTGGCGGACCGCATCACCCGGCTGCAGGAGGTGACCGCCGCCCTCTCCGAAGCGCTCACCTACGCGGAGGTGGCCCAAACGGTCATCCATCAAGGAATGGCGGCCCTCGGCGCGACCGGCGGGATGGTCTACCTACTCAACGAAGCCGGCACCGCGCTCGACCTGCTGCGGGGCTTCGGCTACCCCGAGACGCTCTTGGAGCGCTATCGACATTATCCGATCGATTCCGCTCTTCCGGTCGCGGAGGCCGCGCGCACCGGCGAGCCGATCTGGCTCGAATCTTATCAAATGCTGGTGGCCCGTTATCCTTACATTTCCGTGCAGCCGTATCCGAGCTATAAGTCATGGGCCAACATTCCCCTTCGAATCGAAGGACATCTCCTCGGCACCTGGGTTCTCAGTTTCCCGGAGCCCCGGACATTCTCCCAGGAAGATCGCGCCTTCGCCCTCTCATTGGCCCGCCAATGCGCCCAGGCGTTTGAGCGCGCCCGGCTCTATGAGGCGGAGCAGGTCGCGCGAGCCGAGGCCGAAGCGGCCCAGCAGCGGCTCACCTTTCTCTCCGAGGCGAGCATGCTCCTCTCGGCGTCGCTCGAGTATGAAGCGACCCTCGAGCAGGTCGCGCGACTGGCCGTCCCCCGCTTCTGCGACTGCTGTATCGTCGATATCATGGAGCAGGATGGATCGATTCGCCGCGTCGCGGTGGCCCACGTCGATCAAACGCGAGAGGCGCAGATTCGTGAGATCCGACGGCGATACCCGCACGATGTGAATACGCCGTACGGAATCCCCAAGGTCCTCCGGACAGGCGAACCGAAGTTCTTTCCGGAGGTCACCGATGCGGTCTTGTCCCAATTTGCCGGTCCCCATACCGAATTGTTGGAGATTCTGCGGGGGCTCTCCCTCCGATCGGGCATCTGCGCCCCGCTGCTGGGCCGGGAGAAGACGATGGGGGTCCTCTCCCTCTGGATGGCCGATTCAAACCGCCGCTATCGCGAATCGGACCGGACCTTCGCCGTGGAGTTGGCGCGTCGCGCCGCCCTCGCCGTCGAGAACGCCCGGCTCTTTCAAAAAGTACAGGAAGAGTTAACGGAGCGAAAACGGGCAGAGGAAAAGGTGCGCTTTCAGGCTCATCTGCTCGATGTCATCGGCCAAGCGGTCATCGCCACCGATCTTCAAGGGGGAATCATTTATTGGAATCATTTTGCCGAAACGCTTTACGGATGGTCGTCGGAGGAAGCGATCGGCCGGAACATTTTAGAACTCACCCCCGCTCCGCCCTCCGCGGAAAAAGCGGCCGAGATCATGGAGCAATTGAGGCAGGGCAAAAGCTGGACCGGTGAGTTTCTGGTTCAGCGCCGGGATGGAACCTCCTTCACGGCGATGGTGACTGACTCTCCGATCTTCGACACACAGGGGCGGCTGATCGGGATCATCGGCGTCTCCTTCGATCTGACGGAGAGAAAAAGGGGAGAAGAGGCGCTGCGAAAGAGCGAGGAAAAAAACCGGGCCCTCTTAAACGCCATCCCGGACATGATGTTTCAGATCCGACGCGACGGCACCCTCCTCGACTTCAAAAGCGCAAAGGATCTCGATCCTCTTCTTCCCCCCAGCTTCTTTCTCGGAAAAAAGATTCAGCAGGTTCTCCCTTCGGACGTGGCCGGCTCCACCCTGGATTACATTGAAAAAGCGCTTCGGACGGAAGCGGTACAGATCTTTGAATATTCCCTTTTCTATCAAGGAGCGCTCCGCCACTACGAGGCCCGGATCGCCGTGAGCAGCGATGATGAGGTCCTCGCCATTATCCGCGACATCACCGAACGCAAGCAGGCCGAAAAAGAGCTCGAGCAGAGAAGAGCCGAGGCGGAAGAGGCAAGCCGATTAAAGTCGGAGTTCGTTTCAAATGTCTCTCATGAATTGCGAACCCCTTTGAATGCCATCATCGGCTATACCTCGCTTCTGCTCTATCGGACCTTCGGAGAGATCAGTCCCCGGCAAGAACAGGCGCTCCGCAGCCTTCAGCGAAACGCCCAGTCTCTCTTGAGTCTCATCAACGATCTGCTCGACCTTTCCAGAATTGAGTCCGGTAAGATGCCGATCCTCTTGGAAAGGGTCGAAGTAAAGAGCCTTCTCTTAGAAGCGTTTGAAGAAGTAAAGATGATGATCCAAGAGAAACCGATCGAGGTGATTTGGAAGGTCGGAAAGCAGATTCAGCCGATTCAAAGTGACCCGCGAAAAATCAGGCAGATTTTTTTGAACCTCCTCTCGAACGCCATTAAGTTTACAGAGGTGGGATCGATCACCCTCTCTATCCTCCCGGCGCCGCGGCGAAAGGGCCTTTTCCTCCGCGTGGAGGATACCGGAATCGGGATGAAGGAGGAAGACCTCCCGACCATCTTCGACCCGTTCCGGCAAATCGACGGATCGCTGACCCGCCAAGTCGGAGGAACGGGCCTCGGCTTAGCAATCGTCAAAAAAGCGGTTCATCTGATTAAAGGAAAGATCGACGTCCAGAGCACATACGGAAAGGGATCGGTGTTTACGGTGTATATTCCAGACCTTCGAGAAGGGGATAGCGGTGAGAAGGGGTAGGGGATAGGGGATAGATAAATAGGGGTAAAGGATCGGTTTCTACCCCCTATCTCTCTACCCCTTACCCCCTCTATCTATCTCTACCCATTACCCCCGCTCTCTCCCCCTTGACCCTTCCGGTTAAACTTCTTATAATCGCCGCCATGGTTCATTTTCTTTTCTCGGCAATCGTTTTGATCGGAATCGCTTTGTCGAGCTGTTTTCTGAGAGTTCCTCCCCCTCCTCCCGAAATGGTGGCGGTTCCGGCCGGCGAGTTCATCCGCGGCAGCGATAAGGTCGATACCGATCGACAAGGGGATGAGTTCGGCAGCGCCAAACCATGGTACCTCGACGAACACCCGCAGCACAAAGAGTATCTCCCTCTCTTTTATATCGATCGGTACGAAGTCACCAACGCCCAATACAAAGTCTTTATCGACGCGACCCGATCTCGGCCCCCGGTCTCTTTTTATATTCGGAGCGTTCCGCCCGGAAGGGAAAATCATCCGGTGACCGATGTGAATTGGTATGAGGCCGAACATTACTGCCGGTGGGCCGGCAAGCGCCTTCCGACCGAGGCGGAGTGGGAAAAAGCGGCGCGCGGCACCGACGGGAGAGAGTTCCCTTGGGGAAATACATACGACAATAAAAAGCTGAATGCGGGCGATTCCGGTTACGGGGACATCTTGCCAGTCGGCTCCTTCAAAGCGGGGGCGAGCCCCTACGGCGCGATGGACATGTCCGGGAATGTCTGGGAGTGGACCGCAGACTGGTATCAGCCCTATCCCGGCTCGACCTACAAGAGTCCCAACTTCGGAGAGAAGCAGAAGGTCTTTCGCGGGGGCGGCTGGGGCGGCCAGGGACATTTCTCACTCCCCCTCTTTTATCGAACAACCTATCGTTCCTCCATCCCGCCCGAAGAAAGCTATGCCGATCTCGGCTTCCGCTGCGCAAAATCACCGTAGAAGATCTTTTTAACAAATCTATCCCGGCGCCCGTTCTTCTTGAAGGGGAAGCGAGACGATAAAGCTCGCCCCTTTGCCCCCTTCCGAACTCTCCGCCCGGTTTCAATGCGAAAAAATTTTTATTATTAGACGGAGAAAGTAAATCAAGCAGTCTATCTATAAAAATAAGGAATTTGAGAGGCCAAATGCAAGTTATCGAGCAGGTAAACAGGATGGCAGGAAAACAGTGAAGGTAGAGCCCTTTCCGACCTCGCTCTCGACCCGGATCTCCCCGCCGAGCAGGCCGATCAGCTCTTTCACGATCGATAGCCCCAGGCCGACGCCGCCGAACTCTCGAGTAGCCGATCCATCCACCTGATGAAATCGGTCGAATATTTTCGGGAGATCCTCTTTCGGAATGCCGACGCCGGTGTCCTGAACGGCGATCTCAATGCCGTCCCGCTGCGGGGCCGCTTCCGCCCAGACCATGATCTTCCCCCGCTCGGTGAACTTCGCCGCGTTGGAGAGAAGATTGGCGAGAATTTGGCGGACCTTGGCACGGTCCGACTCGATGACCGGCAGCCCCTCCGGGATATCGAGCCAGAGGGCGAGCGATTTCTGCTCCACGATCGGCTGCAGATCGATGAAAATTTCCTGAAGCAGCGTCACAAAATCGATCTTTTCCGCCCGAAGCTCGATCTTCCCTGCTTCAATCCGCGTCAGATCGAGCACGTCTTCAATCAAACGGAGAAGGTCGCCGGCATTCCGGCGGACCCCTTCCAGCGGGGTCCGCTGATCGCTCTTGATCCGGCCGTAGGCTCCGTCGATCAGAAGATCGGTATAACCGAGAATCGCATTAAGCGGTGTTCTCAGCTCGTGCGAGACGTTCGAGAGAAACTGCGATTTGATCCGATTCGCTTCCTTGAGCTCTTCGACCCGTTCGGTCAGCTCGCGATAAAGGGCGACATTCTCCAAGGCAATCGAGGTGCTGTCGGCCAATGCCTGAAGCAGCCTGACCTGACTTGGGGTGGCCCGATGCCGCTTCGCCCAGTAATTGCCGATGGCGCCGATCGGTGCTTCTCTGCGAATCGGAACCATCACCAGACTTTGGACAAAGGTGGGGCGGTAGGCATCCGCCGGAATGCGGGGGTCGGCGTAAATATCCTCGATCACCGCCGGTTGGCGATTCAACATCGCCCAACCGGAGATGCAGGTCGCCATCGGAAAGCGCTTCCCCTTCCAAAGGGGGGCGATCGCCTCCTCATCGGCGTAGTAACAGAGATCTCCCTCCCGGAGGACGAAAGTCGCCCCGTCGGCGCCGGTGAGCGCCCGTGCCGCGTGGCGGACGATCGCTTGAACCGTTTGAAGGCCACGCGCATGGGAGAGCTCCTGCACCACCCCGATCAGGTGGGCCATTGCCTCGTAGCTGCGATGAAAATCCTCAGCCCCTGCCGCTTCCGAGGCCGGGACATCCATGAATGGTTTCATGACATTCTCCTCTCGATGAATCGAGCGATCTGCACAGCGCTCCAAACAGAAACCTTGGAAGGAAAGAGAAAATGCGGAGAGCTGAGACCGGATGCGGATGTCAAACGACGGGAAAAAGAGGATATGGGAAAAGAGAGAGAGCGGCGAGACCTCATTTTTTTCTTCTTCAATGCTCCTGCAACGTGGCCCTGGGATGGAAATGCGCCGGTGGCTGTTACTATTATAAGAAAAAGGACGAGACACTTTCAATACGGCGGAGAGGAGGAGGGGAGCGGCGTCTTAGGCGATAATCTCCGTCCCGACCCCTTGATCGGTGAAGATCTCTAGAAGCAAGGCGTGGGGGACGCGCCCGTCGATGATGTGTGCCTTTCGAACCCCTCCTTCGACGGCGGAGAGGGCCGCCTCGACCTTCGGGAGCATCCCTTTGCTGATGATTCCTTTTTTGATGAGCTTCTGGACCTCTTTACGGGAGAGGGTCGGAAGGAGCTTGCCCTTGTCATCTAAGATTCCGGGAACGTCGGTGAGAATTAAAAGCTTCTCGGCGGAGAGGGCCGAGGCGACCTTGCCGGCGGCGCTATCGGCATTGATGTTGTAGCTCCGTCCTTCTTCATCGGCGCCGACCGGGGAGATGACCGGAATAAATCGTCCCCCTTCGAGGGTCTGGAGAATCTGCGGGTCGATCGCTTTCACTTCGCCGACCTGCCCCATCTCTTCATCCCCCTTCATCGGTTTTGCCTGAATGAGGGCGCCGTCTTTTCCGGTGAGGCCGACCCCTTTGCCGCCGTGCCGATTGATGAGCGAAACGATCTCCTTGTTGATCGTCCCCCCCAGGACCATCTCGACGATCTCCATCGTCTCGGCGTCGGTCACCCGAACCCCTTTCACGAACTTCGGCTCTTTGCCGAGCCGCTTCATCATCCCCGAGATCTGCGGCCCCCCGCCATGGACGATCACCGGGTTCATCCCGACATATTTCATCAGAACGACGTCTTGAGCGAATTGGGTCTTCAACGCCGACTCGGTCATCGCCGCTCCGCCGTATTTGATGACGATCGTCTTGCCGAAGAAGGCGCGGATATACGGGAGCGCTTCGACGAGGATCTGGGCTTTATCGTGGAGGTTGTTCATTGTTTTGGACCCTTTCCATGAAAACGGCGAGGAGCGCGTCGATATCCTCCGCCGAAAAGACCTGGTACGACTCCTGATGCTTCACCACCGTTTCGCGATGGCGCTCTTTTTCCTCTTCGGAGAGATGGCTCAAATCGACCCAGCCGATCCCTTCTTTTCGGGCCACCTCTCCGATCGTCTGGAGCGCCTCCGCCGTGGCGCTCCGCAGGATCAGCCAGATCCAGACGGTCTTCTTTCGCACCGAGAAGGCGAGAACGAACTCCCGGAAGGTGCTCTCGAAGGGGGAGAGAAAATAGAGATGGCGGATGCAGCCGCGCAGCGAATCGAGCCGCTCCGGCGCGTTCTCGGCGATGAGAATGACGGGGATATTTTTTTGAGGTTTGGAGGAAGGGGGCGACATTTAAAAAATAGAATTCAGAAGCCAGGAGTCAGTATTCAGAATAAGAATTTCTCTTTTCCCTTCTGACTTCTGCCTTCTCTCTTCTGACTCCTTGTTCTCTGTTTACAAAATATACCGGCTGAGGTCTTCGTCCTTCACGATATTCTGCATCCGCTCTCGGACATATTTGGCGTCGATGATGATCTTCTTTTCGGTCATCTCCGGCGCTTCGAACGAGACCTGATCGAGCAGCCGCTCCATGATCGTGAAGAGGCGCCGCGCGCCGATGTTTTCGGTTCGCTCGTTGACGCTCACCGCGGTGGCGGCGATCTCCTCGATGCCCTCCCGCGTAAACTCAAGATGAACCCCTTCGGTCTCCATCAGCGCAATATATTGACGGGTGAGGGCGTTTTGCGGCTCGGTTAAGATCCGGACGAAGTCTTCCTTCCCAAGCGAGGTCAGCTCCACCCGGATCGGGAAGCGCCCCTGCAGCTCCGGAATCAGGTCGGACGGCTTCGCCATATGAAACGCGCCGGCGGCGATGAAAAGGATATGGTCGGTCTTCACCGCCCCATACTTGGTGTTGACGGTCGAGCCTTCGACGATCGGCAAGAGATCGCGCTGCACCCCCTCGCGCGAGACGTCGGGACCGGCCCCTTTCTCGCGGCTCGCCACCTTATCGATCTCATCGATAAAGATGATCCCGGCATTCTCCGCCCGTGCAACCGCATCGCGGGTAACCTCGTCCATGTCGATCAATTTTTGAGATTCTTCTTGAGCGAGGATCGAGAGCGCCTCCGGCACCTTCACGCGCCGCTTCTTCTTTCGGCCCGGCATCATGTTGCCGAGCATCTCCCGCAGATTCATCTCCAGATCTTCCATTCCGACGTTGGAGATCACCCCCACCGGCGGGAAACTCTTGTCTTTGACCTCCAGCTCGACCGAGCGCTCATTCAGCTTGCCGTCCCGCAGCTGCTGGCGGAGCTTCTCGCGGCTCTGCTCGTACGACTCGGAGTAGGTGGCGACCGGCTCCCGCGCCTCGCTGAAGATGCCGGGAACCTGCGTCGCCGGGGGAGGGAGGAGCAGATCGAGCAGCCGCTCCTCGGCCTGCTTCGCCGCTTTCTCCTTCACCGTTTCGGCATGCTGTGACTTGACCATGTTGATCGACAGCTCGACCAGATCGCGTACCATCGATTCGACGTCCCGGCCGACATAGCCGACCTCGGTAAACTTGGAAGCTTCGACTTTGATGAAGGGGGCGCCGGCCATCTTTGCAAGACGCCGGGAGATCTCCGTCTTCCCGACCCCCGTGGGGCCGATCATGATAATGTTCTTCGGAAGCACTTCATCCCGCAGCTCCGCTGGGAGGCGTTGGCGGCGCCAGCGGTTGCGAAGCGCAATCGCCACCATCCGCTTCGCCTCGCGCTGGCCGATGATATACCGGTCGAGCTCCTCCACGATCTTCCGTGGAATCAATTGGCTGTATTCCTCATTGAATGTCATTTCCAGAAATAACTCCTTCCTACACGTTCATGCCGAGGCGGAGCCGAAGCCGCTCTCAACAAAAAACCGAAGGGCGAGATCCTTCGCTCCGCTCAGGATGACAAAATAGATGACAGTAAAATTCAATAACTTTAAAACTCCTCCCCTTTGCCTACACCCTCCGGGTGCACGATTGAACAGTGCAGGCAGGTAAAGTAGGGGAATAAACACCTCTTAAAGTTCCTCAATAATAACTTCTCGATTCGTGTAAATGCAAATATCGGCGGCGATTGCCATCGACTTCTCCACGATCGCGCGGGAATCCAGGGCCGAGCCTTCGATCAGCGCCCGGGCCGCCGCGAGGGCATAGGGACCGCCTGAGCCGATCGCCAAGATCCCATCATCCGGCTCCACTACATCGCCGGTCCCGGTGATGATCAATGAATGATCCCGATCGGCGACCGCCAGGAATGCTTCCAGGCGGCGGAGAATCCGATCGGTCCGCCACTCTTTTGCCAGCTCAACCGCCGCGCGGGTCAGATTACCGTGATACTGCTCCAGCTTCCCCTCAAACCGCTCCACTAACGTAAACGCATCGGCCGTCGCCCCCGCAAAACCGGCCAGGATGGAGTTATTATAGATCCGCCGGATCTTCTTCGCGTTATGCTTCATCACCGTCTGCCCCAGCGTCACCTGCCCGTCTCCCCCCATCGCCACCCGGCCATCTTTTCGGACAGAGAGAATCGTCGTCGACCGGACCCCGTTTTCCTCGCTCCTCACCTCTAACTCCTTACTCCTCACTGAACCTACTCCTCACGCTTTTCATCACCGCCATCTCCTCTCGGATGGGCCTTGTCATACACCTGCATCAAATGATCGACCTGAAGATGGGTATATCGCTGCGTGGTCGAGAGGCTCGCGTGCCCCAGCATCTCCTGGACCGACCGGAGGTCGGCCCCCTCTTCGAGCAGATGCGTTGCGAATGTATGCCGCAGGCTGTGGGGAACCATCGTCGGCTGGTCGATCTGCCGGACATATTTTTTAACGATCCGATCGACGCTCCGCACCGTGAGACGGCCCCCCCGCGCATTTGAAAAGAGCGCTTCCGCGGAAAAAGGGCGCGCCCCCAAATAGGCCCGAAGGGCTTCGATCGCCTTTCGGCCGATCGGAACGATCCGCTCTTTTCTCCCTTTGCCGAAGACCTTCACCATTCCCGAATCGAAATCGACGTCCCCCGGATTCAACCCGACCAGCTCCGAAATCCGGATTCCGGTCGAGTAAAATGTTTCCAAGATCGCCTGATCCCGCCGGACGATCCATCCCTCTCCGGCCGGCACATTCATCAACGCCTGGGCCTGATCGACGGTGAGGAAGCGCGGCAGCCGCTTCTCCAACTTGGGACGGAGAACCCGCTTGGCGGGGTTTAACGAAAGGCGTCCCTCGCGGACCAGATACTGAAAAAAGGAGCGGAGAACGGCGAGCTTTCGGGCGATTGTCGTTTTTTTTGCCCCCCCCTTCTGCAGAGCGGCCAGATAGCCCCGGATGGTCAGATGGTCGATCGATTCCAATTGCGGAATGCGGACGGGTGGCCGCTCTTTTTCCTGGGCCATTTCGGATTTCGGATTAGAAGATGTTCTGTCTTTCACTCCGCAATCCGCAATCCGCATTCCGCAATCATCAGTCCCAGGATCCCCTACGAGAAAGGCGCGGAACGCTTCCAGATCGGAGAGATAATTCCGATAGGTGTGCGGTGAGACGTTTTCCTCTATTTGGAGGTATCGGGCAAAATCTTGGATTGCGCGATCCATTGAGAGAGGTCTCCAAGGGCGCGTTCAACTACTTTCTGATGGCGAAGCTGCTTATTCATTTTCCCCTTGCCGGGTCCCGTCTCTTTTTCATCGAGCGGCGGGAAGAGACCGAAATTGGTGTTCATCGGCTGAAAGAAAGCCGGGTGGCTCTGCGTGATGTATTGAATAAGCGCCCCGTGCGCTGTCGTCTTCGGCGGAATGACCGTCTTCTCCCCGTGAAGCAGGCGCGCCGCATTGATTCCGGCGAGCCCCCCCATCGCCGCCGACTCGACATACCCCTCCACCCCGACGACCTGGCCCGCCATGAAGAGCCCCGGGCGGGTTCGGATCTGGAGCGTCTCGGTCAACAGCCGCGGGGCATTGATGAAGGTATTCCGGTGGAGGCTTCCGAGTCGGAGGAATTCGGCCTGCTCCAATCCGGGGATCATCCGGAAAATCCGCTTCTGCTCCGGCCATTTGAGCTTCGTTTGAAAGCCGACCATGTTATAGCAGCTTCCGAATTGGTTCTCCGCCCGCAGCTGAACGACGGCGAACGGCTCTTTTCCGGTTTTTGGATCAACCAGACCGACCGGCTTCATCGGACCGAAGACCGGGGTCAGTCTTCCCCGCTCGGCCAAGACCTCGATCGGAAGACATCCCTCGAAGTAGGGGGTCTTCTCGAACTCCTTCGCCTCAACCTTCTCCCCCTTCATTAACGCGTCGTAGAAGGCGTTGTACTGCGCCTCATCCATCGGGCAGTTGAGGTAATCATCCCCTCCTTTATCGTAGCGGGAGGCGCGGAAGACGATGTCGGCATTGATGCTCTCCGCGTCGATGATCGGGGAGATGGCGTCGAAGAAGTAGAGATAATCGGAGCGGGTCAGCTTTCGGAGCGATTCTCCCAGGGCGTCGGAGGTGAGCGGGCCGGTCGCCATGATGACGACCCCTTCCGCCGGGAGTTCTTTCACCTCTTCATGCAGCACCGTGATTCGGGGATGATTCCGGATCGCCTCCATCACCTGCTGCGAGAAGATCTCCCGATCAACCGCCAACGCCGCCCCGGCGGGAACCCGCGCCGCTTCTCCGGCCCGGATGATCAAAGAGCCGAGCCGGCGCATCTCTTCCTTCAGCAGACCGGGAGCGCTGTTCGGATCGAGCGAGCCGAGCGAGTTGCTGCAGACCAGCTCGGCGAGATTCCCGGTTTTGTGCGCCGGCGTGGGACGAACCGGCCGCATCTCATAGAGGACGACGGAAACCCCTCGTTGCGCCGCCTGCCAAGCCGCTTCAGAACCGGCCAAGCCCCCTCCGATGATAATGAGTTTTTTTTCAGACATGATCAATCCTAAAAAACGTTAAACGTTATTCGTTAAATGTTAAACGTGAAAAGAATTAAGATCACCTCTTTTACGAATAACGATTCACGAATAACGTTTAACGATGAATGTTGGGTTATTCTACGGGAAGGAGAGCGACAAAATCAACCGGCATCTTCGAAGCCGCACGCCTCATTGCGGCAGACCACCTTGAAGCCGCCGCCTTGTTCGCGCCGCTCGATGAGGAAAGGGGCCTTGCACTCCGGACAGGCCCGAGGAACCGGACGCTCCCAGAGGGCGAAGTTACACTTGGGATAGCGGTTGCAGGCAAAGAAGGTCTTCCCCCGCCGGGTCCGCTTCTCGATGAGGGCTCCGCCGCATCCTTCCTCCGGACAGGTCACACCGGTGCTGATCGGCTTGGTATTTTCACATTCGGGATAACCGGAGCAGGCCATAAAGCGGCCGAAGCGGCCGTTCTTAATCACCATCGGCTTGCCGCACTTCTCGCAGACTTCGTTGGTGGTGGTCTCTTTCTCGACGACCTCGACGCCGTTGGCAGTCTCGACGAACTCTTTGGTGTTCTTGCAGTCGGGGTAGCCGGAACAGGCGATGAAGCGGCCGAAGCGGCCCCATTTGATCACCATCGGCTTGCCGCACTTCTCGCAAGTGAGGTCGGTCGGGGTCTCCTCCCGCTTCACATCGCGCATCTCGACCTGAGCCCGGTCGAACTCTTTGCTGAACGGCTCGTAGAAACCGCGGATCGTATCGACCCACTGCTTCTCCCCCTCTTCGATTCCGTCCAGCTCGCTCTCCATCTGGGCGGTGAATTCGATATTCACCACATCCGGAAAGTGTTGGATCAAAAGCTCGTTGACCACCTTCCCCAATTCGGTCGGATAGAAGCGGCCTTCCCGTTTCTCGACGTACTTCCGATCCTGAATCGTCGAGATGATGGTGGCGTAGGTGCTCGGCCGGCCGATCCCCTTCTCCTCCAGATCGTGGATGAGGAGAGCCTCGTTATACCGGGGAGGGGGCTGGGTGAAGTGCTGCTTCGGGTCGAGCGACTGCAAGGTAAGACGGTCCCCCACCGAGAGCTCCGGTAAGATAATCGCCTCTTCCGACGCATCCTCCGCCTCTTCCCCTTCTTTCTTCTCCTGAGGGATCCCCTCTTCTTTCCCCTCCATGTAGACGATCGAGAAGCCGGCGAACTTGATGATCGCGCCGGAGGCCCGCAGCAGAAAATCGCCCGCGGTGATGTCGATCCGGGTCACATCGAAGACGGCCGGGGTCATCTGGCTGGCGACGAACCGGTTCCAGATCAATTTATAGAGGAGATATTGATCCTTCGTAAGATCGGCTTTTAACTGTTCCGGATCACGCGCAAGCGATGTGGGACGAATCGCTTCGTGTCCCTCCTGCGCCCCCTTCTTGCTCTTGTAAACGGGAGGGGCTTCGGGGACGTAGTCGTCGCCGTACTTGCCGCGAATCCAGGCCGCGGTCTCCTGCTGGAAATCGGGCGACACGCGCACCGAGTCGGTCCGCATGTAGGTGATCAGACCGACCGCCCCTTCCGCCTGGGTCTCAACCCCTTCATACAATTGCTGGGCGAGCATCATTGTCTTCTTGGGGGTGAAGTGAAGCTTCCGGACCGCCTCCTGCTGCAATCGGCTGGTGGTAAAAGGAGGGGTCGGATTTCGCTTCCGCTCTTTCTTTTCGATTTTGGAGACGACGAACGGGAGCTCACGGAGCGCCGCGACGATCGCCTGCGCCTGCGCTTCGTTCCCCATCTCGATCGCCTGCCCCCCCTTCTGAATCAGACGGGCCATAAAGGGGGGAGGGTTCGGTCCCAATAGTTTCGCCGTAATGCTCCAGTATTCCTCGGGAACGAAGGCGAGCACCTCCGCCTCCCGCTCGCAGATCAGACGGACCGCGACCGACTGGACCCGGCCGGCGGAGAGTCCGCGGCGGACCTTCTCCCAAAGAAGGGGGCTGATTCGATAGCCGACGATCCGATCCAAAACGCGGCGCGCCTGCTGGGCATTGACGCGGTTCATATCGATGTCGCCGGGCGACGCCATCGCCCGCTCGATCGCCTTTTGGGTGATCTCATTAAAAAGAACCCGTTTAATATCCCCATTGCGCGATTTTAATTCCTGCTTGATGTGCCAGGCGATCGCCTCCCCTTCTCGATCGGGGTCGGGGGCGAGGTAGATCTTGTCGGCCTCTTTCGCCGCCTTCTTGATCTCGGAGAGGACCTTCGCCTTCCCCTTGATGACGGTGTACTCCGGCTCAAAATCGTGATCGATATCGATGCCGAACTTCGACTTCGGCAGATCTTTCACGTGGCCGACCGAGGCCATCACCTCAAACTGCCGTCCCAAATACTTTTTAATCGTCTTCGCTTTGGAAGGGGACTCGACAATGACGAGCGACTTCGTCTTCGCGGCCGACTTTTTCCCGGCACGGCGGACGGTCCCCTTGCCTGCGCCGTTGGTCGCCGCCGCGTTCTCGCTGGGGACCGTTTCTTTCTCCAGGCTCTTCTTCTTTCGCGATTCCGTTTTCTTTTTTACCGCTTTGGCCAATAGAAGCCTCTCTTTCGTTCTTTGGTTCCCCTATATTCTAACATAAAACTTTCCGGTGAGTTGGCGGGCCGCTCCCCGCAGCTCCAGCGCCAGGAGCAGTCCCGAAACGGCCGAGGTTGACAAGGCGCTTTCCTGGATCAGCTGATCGATGTGCTTCGGCTCGAAGGTCAGGAGATCATAGAGTTTTTTCTCATCGCCTTGCAATGACGGCGGAGAAAAGGCCGACTCCTTCGGCGACCGTCGCATCTGAGGAAGGAGCTCTTCCAAGACATCGTCCACCCGCTCCACCAGCTTGGCCCCGGAGCGGATGAGCTGATGCGTTCCGGTGCTGGTTTCGGAGAGAATCGACCCCGGGACAGAAAAGACCTCCCTTCCCTGTTCGAGAGCGCAGCGGGCGGTAATCAGTGACCCGCTCTCCAGGGTCGCTTCCACCACAAGACAACCCAGGGAGAGGCCGCTGATGACCCGATTTCGCTGCGGAAAATTCTGCCCCTCCGGCGGGGTTCCGATCGGAAATTCGGAGAGGATCAGCCCCTGTTCGACGATCTCTTCAAAGAGCGCGCGCTGCTCGGGAGGATAAATGATATCGATCCCGCAACCGAGCACGGCGATCGTTCTCCCCTCTACCGCCAGGGCGGCCTGATGGGCGATCGCATCGATCCCCCTGGCAAAGCCGCTCACGATCGTCATCCCCTGCTCCGCCAGCTCCCGGCCGAGCCGCTCGGCCACCGTTTTGCCATAATGACTCGGCTGTCGGCTCCCGACCACCGCGATCGGATAGGGATAGGGCGCCCGCGGATCTCCTTTTACATAGAGAACGGGAGGAGGATCGTAGATCGCCGCAAGCAGCGGCGGATAATCGGGATCGTGCAGGGAGAGAAGGGTGATCCCCAGCTCGGCACTCTTTTCTATTTCAAGATCAACCTGATCAAATCCGGCAAAGCTGCAGATATTTTGAGCGGTCTGGAGCGAGACCCCCTCCACCGTCAGGAGGGCCTCTTCTCCGGCGATGAAAACCGCGTCGGGGGTTTTAAATTTGTCGAGCAGCCGTCGATAGAGGACATTTCCTACGCCGGTCACCCGCCTCAACGCCAACCAGGATCGATAGCGCTCCATCTCCCCTCGCAAGAAATGGGGGTTCATTATACAGAAGATCGGAGGGGTGTCAAGATAGGAGGAGATCATCCACGCACCCCTTCCATTGAGAACAGATAAAAAATCAATCTCTTAGGGAAGGAATCTGCGACCAAGCGGCTTCGATGGAAAGCTGCTTGGTAAGCGGAACAGCGAAAGACTGGTTACGGCGCGGTTGTGAAAGACCAGACCACTTCGGACGGGAGATGGTTCCCGGCGAGATCGGTGATATCCCTTTTCAAGGTCGCCTGATAGGTTTTTCCATGCTCATAAGCGGAGGTGGGGACGAATAGAACGGTCGATGGTGAGTCGAACTTAATTGTTCCCACAAATTGGGGCTTGTTCAAATCAGATTCAACCTTTACCACAATAAACGTCCCTTGGTTGACGGTCGCCTGGGCGATCGGCTCGCTGAAGTCGACCCGAATCGGAAACGGCTGTCCGGAGAGATCGGTGACCGGAACCCCTTGGGCCTTGTCGGCGGGATCGGTCCGTGTCACTGTCGGTGCGGTGGTATCGGGCGCCGCCTCGGTCGTGAATTTCCAATCATAGGGGGACCCCATCGGCGTGCCGGACGTGGAGCGAACCCCTGCTTTCAGAGTAGCCGTATAAGAGGTATTGTACGCCAGCGGTCCCTGCAAGATGTTAAAGATCGCCCGTTGCTGGGCTGCATCATAATCGAGTTTCCCTGTCAGGCAGCAGGTTCCGTTTGTCTCCTGCAGGGTAAATTGCCCGTTTAAACTGGATGGATCGATCGGTCTGACGAACTGAGCGAAGATACTGGAAGTATTCACCGAAACGCCGATCGCCCCATCCGCGGGTGTCGTGGAAGAGACTTTGGGCGGAGGATCCGGAGGGGCCGCCGTTTGAAAAGTCCATGTTACTTGAGCGGGAAGGGGGTTGTTGTCCGGATCGACAATGTCGGTCGTCAAGGTCACTTGATAGATCGTGTTATCGGAAAAAGGAACGGTCGGGGTGAAGGTCGCAATCCCCTTCGCGTAGGAGATCGAACCGAGCACGGTTGCCCCGGTCGGCGCTGTCACTTGAAAGCTGCTTTGATTAATGCTGCTCGCGTTCATTTCACGAGAGAAGGTGACCTGAATCGGAGGGGGCGGATCGGTCGCAATCCCCTGCCCCTTGGGAGACATCTGTGTCACGGTGGGAGGGTCGATCGTGGTGAATGTCCAACTGGTATCGGCCAGACTGTTTCCGGCCAGATCGGTGATCCCGCTTTTTAAGAGCACCGTGTAGGCGGTATTGTACTCGAGTCGGGAAGTGGGGGCGAAGGACGCCTGAAGCGACTGGGACGTATAGTTAGCCTGACCAGCTACATTACCGTCTTTGCTGCTGACCGTGAATCTTCCTTTCAACGAATTCGGGTCAATCGGCTCGCTGAATGTCGCCGTGATAGAGCCCCTGACTGAAACCCCGGTCGCCGATGCCGCTGGTTGTTGAGTGACCACCTTCGGAGGTGTCGTGTCGGGCGCTTTTCCGGTGGTGAAAAACCAACTGGTATCGGATGGGGTGGCATTTCCACTCAGATCTTTGACCCCTTTTTTCACCCAGACTTGATAAGTTGTCTGTGATTTAAGATCAGATTGCGGACGAAGAACGGCTGTCCTTGATCCGACAGTGTAGGTGAAATTGGTCGGAACCGCAGATCCGGCAGGATCGGTGAGAACAAAATTGGATTGGAGTGAGGGGGGATCAACTTCTTCGTCAAAGGTGACCGAAATATCGGTGTTGACCGAAATATCCTTGGCATTCTGGTCAGGGATCCTCGTCATAATCTTCGGAGGTGTTTGGTCCGGAACGGAGGTTTCAAAAGACCATGTTAACGCGTCCGCCAACGGATTGCCGGCCAGATCTTTTACCCCTTTTGTTACAGTAACGATAATGCCTTTCGAGGAAGGAAGTGAATTGCTGGGGGTAAAAACAGCCGTTTGGCTCGCGTCATCATAACTATAGGTTCCGGGAGTCGCTATATTCAGAAAGAACGTATCTTTATTAATAGTCGATGGGTCAATTGGCTTCGAGAAGACAACTCGGATCGAAGTGTTGACCGATACACCCTTCACCCCGTTGTCCGGAACTTTCGCGATAATTGTGGGAGGGGTCGTATCAGGTCCCCCTTCTGTCTGAAACGACCAGGTGAAGTTCGACGGCATCGGAACGCCATCCAGGTCTTTAATCCCTGTCGTCAGGATCGCAGTATACTTTACTCCTCGTTGAAGGGGGGTCGAAGGGGTGAAGATGGCCGTTTTGTCGACGTAGGTCACCGTTCCGGTGGTGCCGACCAGAATGAAGTTTTTATCATTCACCGTGACCGGATCAATCGATGACGCAAACTTAGCGCTGACGGTCGAGTCGACCGGGATGTTCGTTGCCTGGTCTGCGGGGATTGTCTGCGTAACGGTTGGAGCGGAAATCCCTCCCACACCCCCGCTGCCGCATGCGGAGAGGAACCAGAGAAAAATAAATACAGGTAATTGAAACCGTATCCTTTGGATCAAAACGGGGCCCCCAAGGTATCCCGAGGCCATTTCGGCGCTTCGGCGGAAAGCCAGAATTGCAATAACAAGACCGCATTATTCTGCCGGAATTATGAGGGGACTTCGGATAAAAATAAGGAAAGGTATGCAAACCTCGTCTCAAAATATGCAGACGAGTATCGAAAGATCGGTTGACTTAGTTTACAAGGGAAGCGGGGTGGAATTCCCGGAGGAAGTCCCACCCCGCTGGTCAGAGTGAGGAATCAGAGGGTCACGATATCGTACTGTTCGATATGAAGATTGGAATCGGCTTTAATGATGATTTTCTTATGATATTCCCGCTCCAACTCTTCGACACCTTGCCGCTCTTCATCGTAGAGAAGGTTTGCCACCGTCGGATGGACCCCGATGATGATTTTCTTATCCCTGGGAGAAGAGCCGATTCGACGAATCTCCCGGAAAATCTCATAGCAGATGGTGGTGGGAGACTTGGTGTATCCTCTCCCTTCGCAATAAGGGCACGGCTCGCAGAGAATCCGCAAGATATCCTCACGGGTTCGCTCGCGGGACATTTCGACCAACCCGAGCTCGGAGATCTTGAGAATGTGCGTCCGAGCCTTATCCCCGCTCATCGCATCATGGAGGGCATTGAAAACCTTTTCGCGGTTCTTCTCCTTCTCCATGTCGATGAGGTCGATAATGATAATGCCGCCGATATTCCGAAGCCGTAACTGGTAGGCGATCTCTTTGACCGCCTCCAAGTTGGTCTTCAAGATCGTCTCTTCCAGGTCCCGTTTTCCGACGAACCGTCCGGTGTTGACGTCGATGACGGTGAGCGCTTCGGCATGGTCGATGACAATATAGCCGCCCGATTTTAACCAGACCCGCCGATTCTTCGCCTTGGAGATTTCCATTTCAAGCCCATAGGCGTCATAGATCGGCTCCTCTTTATCCCAAAGTTCCACGCGGGGAAGAAAGGTCGGAAGGTAAGTTCCGACAAACTCTTTGATCCGTTCATATTCCGGCTTCGAATCGATCGTCAATCGGTCGACATCTTTTGTGAAGAGGTCCCGGACCGTTCTGAAAACGAGATCGAGGTCGGTGTGAAGTAAAGCCGGCGCCGGCAGTTTGTCCCGTTTCTTTAAGATGTTCTGCCAGACCACTTCGAGAAACTCGATATCCTGTTTGAACTCCTCTTCGGTGATCCCGTCGCTGACGGTTCGAACGATATAACCGGCCCCCGGCTTTCTGAGCCGGAGGATCATATCTTTTAACCGGTGGCGTTCGTCTTCCCGCCCGATCCGGCGAGAGACCCCAACGTGATTGACCGTCGGCATGTAGACGAGGTAGCGACCCGGAAGAGAAATATAGGTCGTGACACGAGGACCTTTCGTTCCGATCGGCTCCTTCGAAACCTGAACGACCACCTCTTGCCCCTCTTGAAGAAGATCCTCAATCGTCTGAGAGGAACCTTTCTTCGGCCGGGGCATCACCGGAACCTGCGCCGCCTCTGTCGCTTCCTCAAACTCCAGCGGCTCCTCTTCGACCTCCTCGGCTTCCTCCAGCATATGGGCGTAATCATCCATATTCGTCATGACGTCGGCGACGTAAAGGAACGCGGCTTTCTCGGTCGCAATGTCGACAAAAGCGGCCTGCATTCCGGGCAGCACCTTGACCACCTTCCCCTTGTAGACATTTCCGACGATGCCGCGGTCTTTTTTCCGGTCAAAATAAAGCTCCGTGACAATTTTATTTTCAAGCAGGGCGACCCGCGTCTCTTCGCGGGTGGCATTGATCACAATCTCAATCGACATAGCGTCCTCAACTCGTAAAGGGTCCCCCCTTGCGTTGTCCCGATCGGGATCGAAACGCCGGTTTTCCCAATGAATCAATAAAATAACATAAATCGTCTCAGTTTAACATTCAAAAGGAGGCCGAGCAAACCCATGGTAGTCACCATCGACGTTCCGCCATAACTCATCAAGGGAAGCGGCACCCCCACGACCGGCATGACCCCCAGTGTCATCCCAACGTTCACCAAAAAATAAAAGGAGATCAGCCCGATGATGCCGACCGCCAGAAGCGAGCCGAGCACATCTTTGGCCTTGTAAGCAATCTCAATTCCCCAAAGAATCAAAAAGAAAAAAAGGAGGAAGAGAACGACGATTCCGGCAAATCCCCACTCCTCCGAGAAAACGGAAAAGATGAAATCGGTGTGGCTTTCCGGGAGAAACTTAAGTTGGCTCTGGGTCCCCCCGAAGAGACCTTTTCCGAAGAGTCCCCCCGATCCGATCGCGATCTTCGACTGAATAATATGATAGCCGGTCCCGGTCGGATCATTGGTCGGATCGATAAAGGTGGTCAAGCGCTCCCGCTGATAATCTTTCAGATGACCCCAGAAGAATTGCCATAAAAAAGGGAACATCATGAGCGAGAGAAGAGAGGAGTAGATCAAGAACTTGGAACGGAGTCCAATCACCAGGACCATACTGAAGAAAACGGAAGAAATGGCCAGCGCCGTCCCAAGGTCAGGCTGCTTGAGGATCAGGAGCATCGGCACCAGAACCATTCCTCCCGGCAGTAGAAGCTGTCTGAAGTTGAGCCCCTGCTTCGGAAAATAATCGGAGAAATATTTCGCCGACACCAGTAAGAGACTGATTTTCGCCAACTCCGACGGCTGAATATTTATAAAGCCGAGCGAGAGCCATCGCTGCGCCCCCTGGGCGCTTCGCCCCATCACCAGCACCAGCAGCAGAAGAAGAAGTGTGAGCGCGTAAATCGGATAAGCAAATCGGGCGATCTCATGATAATCGACCCAGGCCATCACCAAAAAGACAATCCAACCCAAAATGATCCAGTAAATCTGCTTCACATAGAGCGGCGTTCGCGCCTGCGAGGCGGCCGTCACACTATAGATTGAGAGGACCCCCATTCCCAAAATGAGGATCACCACCACAAACAAGAGCCAATCATATCCTGCGATGCTTCTTCGATCAATCATTTCACAACCCTAATCCATTCTCTCAAGAGCTACCCTTCGCTTCTGCCCGGCGCCGGAGGAGGGGCCGGACTCTTCACGGTCATCGGCTCTACAGAAGGAGGAACAACACCAAGGTAAGCTTCAATCACCTTCCTCGCCAGCGGCGCGGCGGCCGATCCGCCGTGGCCACCATTTTCAACCAGCACCGCCACTCCAATTTTCGGACTCTCGACCGGGGCAAAGGCAACGAACCAAGCATGGTCATTGTATTTATCGGGAAGTTTGCCATGCACCCCTCCCTTCAGCCCAATGACCTGCGCCGTTCCGGTCTTTCCCCCCATGGAAACAAACGGAGACTTCGAACTGCTGGCAGTCCCATGCGGATCGGAAACAACACCGGCCAACGCGCTCTGAATGATGCGGAATGTCTCCGGTGAAACCGGGATGTGCTTCCCTTCCGCAGCCGGGACCTCTTGAACCGATCCGGTCTCTTGATCTCGGATCTTCTTTAACAACTGAGGAGGATGCAATACCCCTTGATTCGCCACGGTGCTGATCATCAATGCCTGCTGGAGAGGGGTGACCGTCACGTAGCCCTGACCAATCGAGACAGAGAGGGTCTCTCCCGGATACCACGGCTCCTTACGGACCTGTCGCTTCCACTCGGTGCTCGGAATCAAACCTCCCTTTTCGGAGCCGAGTTCGATTCCGGTCGGCTGTCCCAGGCCGAAGAGATGGGAGTACTTGGAGATCGTATCTATCCCAAGGCGATTTCCCATTTCATAGAAGTATACGTCGCACGATTCAACCAGAGCGCGATGAAGATCGACCGACCCATGCCCTCCTTTTTTCCAATCTTTGAAGTTCCGATTTCCGAAGGGGAGAAAACCGCGACACTCGACCCGACTCGCCGGGGTCGCTTCTTTCGTCTCCAGGAGCGCCGCGCCGAGCACGATCTTAAAAGTGGAGCCGGGAGGATATTGTCCTTGGATCACACGGTTGGTCAGGGGCCGCCCTTCATCTTTGAGAAGGGCTTCCCATGCACGAGAGGAAGCCCCCTGCGATAGAAGGTTGGGATTAAATGCGGGATGGCTCACCATGGCGATGATATCTCCGTTCTTCGGATCCATCGCGACAATCGCCCCGTTCTGATTTCCCAAGGCCTCTTCTGCGACCTTTTGGACATTCAGATCCAAAGCAAGAAAGATATCATCCCCGCGCAGCGGCTCGTTCACCTCCAGAACCCGGATCTCATGACCGAGCGCATCGACTTCGATTCGCTTCTGGCCGGGGGTTCCCCGGATAATCGAGTCAAAGGTCTGCTCGATTCCGTACTGGCCGATGATTCCTCCCCGCTTGATGTTCTGATAATTTCCCGACTCAAGCTGGGCTTGAGTGATTTCACCGACATATCCGAGGAGATGCGCCGCATAGGTTCCATAGATGGCATTTCTCTTAAATTCGGCCTCAATCTTTACCCCCGGCAGATCGAGTCCGTGCCCTTCAATCAGCGCCACCTCCCGCATCGTCAAGTCATCCTTCACCTTGATCGGGAAGAAGGGGTCCTCTTTCTTGAAGGTCACCCGCCGCATCATCTCCTCCTCGTTCATCCCGATGAGGTTCGCAAGGTGCGGAAGAACCGTCGCTTGATTGGGCATATCACCCAAAACAACATAGAGATTGAAGCTCGGAACGTTATTGACGAGGAGGGCCCCGTTTCGGTCATAGATCAGACCGCGGGGAGGAGCGGTTTCGACGACGCGAATGCGATTGTTCTCAGACAGCTCGAGGTAGAATTTCCCGTTGACGCCCTGTAGATACCAGGCTCGAAGCAGCAGCCCCATGAGCGCAAGGAGAATCAGGCCGAGGAGCCAGTAAATCCTACTCTGCAGATCTCTCGTTTCTTCCTGCGGTAAATACGATTCCCGCATGATCGAATAATCCTTTTTCACCCTTTCTCTTTGAGAAGAGAAAGAGCAATCCTATCGCAAAAAGGGAATTGTAGAGCGCTCTTCCAAACATCTCCTGCTGGAGAATAAGGCCGCCCCCCCCTCCCCTCATTCCCTCCACAAGGAAAGTCCCGATGAGATCGTGAAGAAGCGATGTCAGAAAGAAAATCAGGACATTCCAAAGTAAAGAGAGATTCAAAAAAGATCTCCCGAGCATCCCGATCGTAAAGCCGACCGTGACCTTCAGGAAAAAATTCACGCCGAGGAGTCCGATGGAAAAGAGATCGACGAGCCCGCCCAGAGCCATCCCCCAAAACAGGCCGGGAACCTCCCCATTGGCCCAGCTCAAACAGTAAACCAAGACCAAGGCAAGATCGGGCTGAACCCCTCCGATCTGGATCTTCTCCAAAAGAAGGGTTTGAGCCGGAATCAAAAATAAAAAAATAGCGATCCGCAGAAACCACTTCATTTGAGCGTTCCAGATCCGATTTTCTCATGAGGCTCACCGGTAGAGGTAATTATCATGACCTCTTCCAATTTCGAAAAATCGATCTGAGGGGTCACCTTCACCTGAAGGAAGAGTTCATGCTCTTTCTTTTCCACCTTCTCGATCTCGCCGATTTTGAGTCCCTTCGCAAAACTCCCTTCAAGGCCGGAGGTGACAATGGTATCGCCGACCGCCACTTCCGAGAAATGCGGAAGATATTTCATCCGAACGGCCCCTTCCTCCACCCCTTGGACAATGCCTTCATCTCGGGTCCGCTGGACAACACCGGCGATGGCGCTGCTTCGATCGGTCATCAAAAGAACCTGCGCATAATGTGGACCGGTCTTGATGACCTTCCCGACCACCCCTGCGGGGGTGATCACCCCCATATCGACTTTGACCCCATTGGCCTCTCCCTTGTTGACGATGATCGTCCGATACCAATGGGTCGGCTCTCGACCGATCACGCCGGCCGCGACCAATCCGAAAGGCGCACTTTGCTTATAATCGAGGAGCGTCTGAAGCCGCTCCGCAAGGATTCCCTTCTCTTTGAGCAGATTATTCTCTCCCTGAAGCCGCTCTACTTCCCCACGGAGTTGCTCGTTTTGTTCACGGACATGAATCAGATTAACATAGCCGTACCAAACGCCGCTGATCCCCTTGAGAACGGCATAGGTCCCCTGCTGAACATAGTAAACCGCCCCCCCGATCGGAACCTCCAACCACCGAAGCGGCTTTTTTTGAAGTTCGGGGGAAATCAGAATCACCGCCAGACCAAGGATAAAGGAGAGGATGAGGAAGCGCCTATAGATACTCCTCCGACGAATCATGCGTTGACCAATCTGTGCGATCGAAAACCCTCCTCAAAATCGGATGCTTCTTGAAAATCGGCTCCGGAAAATGCGGCCTGCCCTACTGAGAGGCGATCGAGATCCGGCGGAGAAGGCTCAGCTGATCAAGCGCTTTTCCTGTTCCAAGGGCGACCGTATTCAAAGGGTTATCCACTGTAATGATCGGGAGATTCGTCTCCTCGCGAAGTCGGATATCCATTCCGCGCAGGAGCGACCCGCCGCCGGTCAACACGATGCCACGATCGATGATGTCGCCCGCCAATTCCGGAGGGGTATTTTCCAATGCGACCTTGATCGCATTGACGATGGCGGAGATCGGCTCGGCCAACGCCTCCCGAATCTCCCCGTCGTCGATGACCAATGTCTTCGGAATGCCGGAGATCAGATCGCGTCCCTTGATCATATAGGTTTTCTTCTCTTCCAAGGGATAAGCGGAGCCGATTTCGAATTTGATCTGCTCCGCCATATGATCGCCGATGAGGAGATTGTATTTTCGCTTGATGTAGTTGACGATGGCGTCATCCATCTTATCTCCCGCCACCTTCACCGACTCCGAGTAAACAATGCCGGCGAGTGAGATCACCGCGATATCGGTCGTCCCGCCGCCGATGTCGACCACCATATTCCCCGAAGGTTCGGCGATCGGGAGCCCCGCGCCGATCGCCGCGGCGATCGGCTGTTCGATCAGGTAAACCTCGCGCGCTCCCGCCAACTCCGCGGAGTCTCTCACCGCCCGCTGCTCCACCTGCGTCACCCGCGACGGAACCCCGATGATCACCCGCGGGCGGACGAAGGTATTTCGATTGTGGGCCTTTTTGATGAAATGATTCAGCATCTTCTCGGCGATCTCAAAATCGGCGATCACCCCGTCCTTCATCGGCCGGATGGCGACGATGTTTCCGGGGGTGCGCCCCAACATCTTTTTTGCTTCCGCTCCGATGGCCACCACCTTCCCCGACTTTCGCTCAATCGCCACGACCGAAGGCTCATTGATCACGATCCCCTTTCCCCTCACATAGACCAGCGTGTTCGCCGTTCCCAGATCAATCGCCAAGTCGTTTGAAAACCACCCCAAGATGCTGCTTGTCAGTCCCATCATCCCCTCATTATTTTTCTAAAGATTCAAACACAGCGTGATCCAACACCTGCGTCTTCGCCAACTCATCTCCCACACGCAATCCTTTTGGACTGCCGATCATGAGAAGCATTTCAAAACCGACGATCATCAATGAAAACAACCACCCGATATAGGGAATGTGAAAAATCAAATAGGCAATCGCCAGCGGAAAATTACGGATAATCGATTCCTTGAAGGACGCCTTTTTTCGCGTTGTGGGCGTGATAATCTGAAGGCCGATCAGTTGCTTTCCGATGCTTCTTCCTTCGGCAAAACCATCGGCAATCAAAAGGTAGGTCAGCCCTGCCAAAAAGGTGATCTGGAGCGGTACTTCATAAATCGCGGCAACAACCAAAAAATCGAGAAACTTTGCGATAAACCGATGGAGGATACTCGCTTTGGGATAAACCCAAGAACCGACGACCTCCTCATCTTGCTCCGTCAACACAAGGACCTTTCGTCCAGTCATAAATAGATGCCATTATACATCAAAAATAAAAAAATGTTTCAAAAAATTGTCACCGCGCGCAGCGGAGGGGTTGCTTTTTCCGCTCGCGGGTGCTATTCTAACCTCTGCTTCAAGGAGAAGACCGTGTTAAAAGTTATTCGAAAAGGAGCGATCGAAAACCCCTGGTTCTTTCGAATCATTATGGGAGCGATGGCGGTGGCCTTCACCTTCACCATGGGATGGTGGGGCTTCGAGAGCTCCCGCGACAACGCCGTTGCCAAGGTCGATCGCGCTTCCGTCTCCATTGAAGAGTATCAACGCGCCTACCAAAATGCGTCTAACTTTTACCGGCAGATCTTCCAGGATAAATACGACGAGAAAGAGCTCCGGAAACGAGTGATCGATGAATTGGTCGACCGCAAACTCTGGCTGCAAGAAGCCCGGCAGATGAAGCTGACGGTCAGCGATGAAGAATTGAAAAAATCGATCATGCAGATCTCCGGATTTCAAAAAGACGGAAAATTCGACCCGGAACTTTATCGCCGCATCCTCTCCTTAGAGCATTATACCCCCGAAGGCTTCGAACGGCAACATCGGGAGGATCTCCTGGTCGAGAAGGCAAAAACGCTCGTCAAGGAGTCGGTTGCGCTCACCCCCGCCGAGGAAGACGAGGCGAAGAAGAGCAATCCCTCCAATCCCGATCCGGACAGAGCGATCTCCGACCGGCTATTTCAGAAAAAACAGCGAGCGGTGAGCGCTTACACCCTTGCGCTCCGACAGAAAGCTGCCATCAACGTCAAAGAAGAACTCCTCTAACGCTTTTTACCATTTTCGAGAGAGAGAAACGAATTATTTCTCTTCGCCGCCCCGGAGTCGAGGCTAGACTTGGAATCGCTCGATCAGCGCCTTATACTCATCTGGAATGTTAAGAAGATGGATCCCCATTCCATATTTCTGAACGACACGGTTGAAGGCGGGGGGAATCCGCTTTGCCCACATCACGATGCCGCGACAGTGGACCACGTTCCCGTCAGGAAGGGTAAGCTCGATTTGAAGCTTGGTATTGGGAGGGAGAACAAAGTTGGTTTTCAGAAAAATTCCGGTTGAGGAGAGGTCATGGGTAAACGCCGTCCGCTCCGCTTTTTGCTCTCCGAACCGGACCGACAGCCGCTTGAGATAACGTCGCTTCCCGCGTTTTTCCATCGATCAACTTAGAATTTGCTTTTTGGACTGCCATTCTTTCGTACGATCCAACTCCTCGCGAATCAAACCCAATCCCGCAATGCAGATTTCAAAGTTCTCAGAGAGCTTGCGGTAAAGCAAGGTCCATTCTTTAAATCGACCGTAGTTGAACTCGGCGGCGCGCCGGTACGATCGCTTCCCGACCCGAACGTAATCGATCAAGAAATCGGGATGCTCAATGCTCTTCTCCGATTTCAGCCGCTTCAAATATTCGGGGAAGAGGCCGCTCATAAAGAGGGTGTAGTCGCCGATATGCCGGCTGACTTCCCACTCCCGCTCGATCGTCTGGGCCCGAAGCAGGATGTCTCCTTCCATCAACATCTCGGCCACCGTATCGATGCGCTTCCCTTGGCTGCTTCGAATCGCGTAAAGGCAATCGGTTCTCGTGAAATAAAGAAGAAGGTTCGAGATGTACTCGGTCACGAGTGAATCGGACCAATTCAACGTCTGATTGAAACTCTTCTCCGTCAGGATAAGAAAATGAAGACGCAGTGGATGATTTTCCGGAATACCGCCTTCCAACATCAGAACTCCCGAAGTAATCGTTATTCGTTAAACGTTCATCGTTAAAGGTGAAAACCCATAATAAAGTGCTTTTGCTTTTACGATGAACGTTTAACGATTCACGAATAACGATCTTTTTGAATTAACCAAGTTTCTTCTCCACCAACGAGAAGGGGTTCACGCGGGCTCCATTCAACCGCACCCCCCAATGAAGATGGGGCCCGGTGGCCCGACCCGATTTTCCGACCTCCCCGATGATCTCTCCTTTTTTCACCCTCTCTCCTTCCTTCACGTTGATCTTGGAGAGATGAAAATACATGCTGAAGAGACCGAGGCCGTGATCGATTACGATGGAGTTGCCATTGAAGTAAAAATCGCCGACCATGATGACCTTGCCGTCATTCGACGCCAAAACCGGAGCGCCCAGCGGCGCGCGGATATCTTCACCTGTATGAGGGTTTCTCGGCTGGCCATTCATGATCCGTCGAAACCCGAACATTCCCATCGGCTTCCCCTCGGTGGGGACGATAAAATCATCCTGCCACAATCGCTGATGATCACTTTTATTGAAGATGGCCTTGAATTGCTCCTGCTCTTTTTCGACCCTGGCCAGCGTGGGCGGATCCAAATCAACCATCTCCTTGGGAAGTTTCAAGGTCTCCGTCCCGAAAGAGGCCGATACCACCTCAACCATATACACCCGATGACCGATTGATTCATTCTTTTTCCAAGTGACCGATAGCGGCTGCGGGCCGACCGGCTGGGCCAGATCAATTCCGATCAAGGCGGCAAACTCATCCACGTTTTTTTTGAAGAACGGAATCGATTGGTCCAGAAACTTTCCTTCAACCGATTGAACATCCGGCCCCAGCGGAAGGGTGATGAGAACGATATCCCCCTGCTTCACCTGAACGGGAGCGGACGCTTCTTGCGCCTGAAGTTCGATCGACCGTGAAAGGAGGGAGAAGAGAGAGAGAAAAATAATCGTCCGGAGCGGACTATTTAGAAGGCGTTGCAGCGGCAATGAGTTCCTTCACCCGTTGGTTGGCGGAACAGAAGGGATCCATGCAGAGGATGGTCTCTTCCCAATACCCATTCAATTTCAGATAGGTCCAATCGACGGTGTAGGAGCGGTTCTTTTCTTTGGCAAACCGGATGAAGTCGCCCCGGACCTTTGCGCGGGTCGTCTGCGGCGGGGTTTGAATCGCCCTTTGAATATCCTCTTCCGTTGCGATCCGCTCGACCATATCTTGCCGACACAACAGCGAGTAGAGTCCCCGGTTTTGATTGACATCGTGATATTGCAGATCCATCATCGCCACCCGGGCGTCGTCCCAGCCGCACCCCTTTCGCTCCATGTAAGAGCTGATTAATTCTTTCTTGATGACCCAGTCGAGTTCTCGGGAAAGCCGGTTCGGATCTTCTTCCAGCTCATTGAGGACATACTCCCATCGCTCCAGGATATCGTAGCTGACTTCATCTTCGTCTTCCGAAGCCACGTATTCTTTGGCCTTTTCGAGATAAATCCGCTGAATTTCAATCGCGGTCATCTCTTTTCCCCCTTCGAGGCGAACCCGCTTTTTCAGGGTCAGATCGCGCGAGATCTCTCGCATCGCCTTGACCGGATCTTCCAACTCCAATCCGACGACGTTGAACCCTTCTTCAATCATGGAGAGGACCAGCGCCGTTGTTCCGACCTTCAAATAGGTGGCGTATTCCGACATGTTGGAATCGCCGACGATGATGTGGAGCCTCCGGTACTTCTCCGCGTCGGCATGCGGCTCGTCGCGGGTATTGATGATGCTTCTGGAAGAGGTGGTCGAAGAAGAGGTCTTCTCATGAATATGCTGGGCGCGCTGGGAGATAAAGTAATGACTCTTTCCCGACACCTTGAGCACCTTTCCGGAGCCGCTGTAGATCTGCCGGGTGACGAAGAAAGGGATCAGCTGCTCCGTGACCTTCCAGAAGTCGAGATCGCGGCGCATCAGATAATTTTCGTGGCAGCCGTAGGTATTCCCCATCGAGTCGGTATTGTTCTTGAAGATATAAATCTCGCCGGAGAGACCTTCTTCTTTCAGGCGCTTCTCCGCGATCGGAAGGCACGATTCCAGAAGACGTTCCCCCGCCTTATCATGAACGACAAGGTCGAATACGTTGTCACACTCCGGGGTGGAATACTCAGGATGGCAGCCGGTGTCCTGATAGAAGCGGGCGCCGTTGACCAGAAACGCATTCGAGGGCCAGCTGTTGGGAATCAATCCCTCGAAGATATAACCTAAAATCTTCTCCATCGGGAGATAAACTTTCCCGTTGGGGGAGAAGATCAAACCATATTCGTTTTCAAGACCAAAAATTCGATTCTTCATCAGCCCATCATCATTCACGCAGATATTCGGTCAACTCCTGCACCCCCAACCGTCGGAAGGTTCGACCGGTTCGGCTGCGATCCAAGACGGCCACTTCCAAGCTTTGCGGACTTGAGGTCTGGTTGTACCCAGCCTCGAACGCATCGGTTGCAAGCTTCAGGGCCTCTTTCAGTGTCGTCGACCGATAGCGATTTTTTAAATGAGTGATCAGCGCCTCCGACTTCCCTCCGATCGCGGTAAATCCTTTCTCATCAAAAATGCTTCCGTCGAATGAGATCCGATACATCTCATTTCCATGGGCCCCCTGGCCGACCTCGACGACCAAGATCTCGACCTCAAGCGGCTTCAACTCTTGACTGAAAATCGTCCCGAGCGATTGCGAGTAGGCATTGGCGAGTGACTTGGCGGTGACATCCTCCCGACTATAGAGATATCCTTTCATGTCGGCGTGACGAATGCCGGCCTTCCTCAGGTTCTCGAACTCGCTGTACTTTCCCGCCCCTGCGAAGGCGATCTTGTCATAGATTTCCGAAATCTTGCTCAATGAGCTTGGATTGTCCGCCACCAGGAGAATCCCGTTCTCATACTCCATCGCAATAATCGATCTGCCGCGCGAAATGCCTTTCTTGGCGTACTCGGCCTTGTCCTGCATCACCTGTTCAGGTGAAACATAGTATGGCAATGCCACCGCTTATCCCCCCCCTTGTCGATGAATCATTTCTTCAAGAAGCTCCTTGATCTGCTCATCCGGAATGTCCGAAACCCCTTGCGCGTTGATCACCTTGATCGTCGGGAAAATGCCGCGGATCAGATCAGGACCGCCGGTGGCGACATCCGCTTCCGCCGCATCGTAGAGCGCTTCCAGCGCCGCTTCAACCGCGCCGTCTCGGTCGAGATCTTTCTTATAGATTTTTTTCAACGTCCCTCGGGCATCCCTCCCGCCGGAGCCGACGGCATAGTATTCGATCTCTTCATACTGCCCGCCGGCAATATCATACTTGAAGATGCGACCGACGCCGCGCCGCGTGTCATAACCGGCGAAGATCGGGACGACGACCAAGCCCTGGACCGCCATCGGGAGGTTCCCTTTGATCATCTGCGCCAGCTTGTTCGCCTTGCCGTCCATCGACAGCTCGGCCCCTTCCAGCTTCTCATAATGCTCCAACTCGATCCGGAAAAGGCGCGTCATTTCCAAGGCCGGCCCTGCCGCGCCGGCGATTGCGACGGCCGAGTACGCGTCGGCATTATGCACCTTTTCGATGCGCCGCTCCGAAATCGAATACCCTTCCGTCGCCCTTCGGTCACCCGCGATGACCACCCCGTCCGCATAACGGATGGCGAGGATGGTGGTTCCGTGAGGAACCATTTGGGAAAGATCTTTTTTCTCCGAAGGGAGCATTTCAGGAAACGCGGGTAAAAGATGGGGCCGTTGCGACGTGAGTAACTGATAGAAGCTGGAACCTGGATCGTCGAATCGGAACTCGGTCACTATTCTCCTCCCTTTTGCACATAATTTTTAACGAACTCTTCGGCGTTTTCCTCCAGGACATCGTCGATTTCATCCATGAGCTTATCGAGGTCCTCTTTAATCTTTTTCCCCTTCTCGACGACTTCCGCATTCGCAGCGACCGCTTCCTCTTTCTTGTCCGATTCTTTCTTCTTCTCTCTCTTTTTTTCCTGTTTTGCCATTGAGAACCCCCTTATGTTGCAATCATGGCGAGCAATTCCTCTACGCTTCGGGTCCCTTCCAGAAGAGATCCCACCAGCGCCTGACTCCCTTTGAGGGGATCCAGAAGAGGAACTTTCTTAATGGTGCTGTTTCCGATATCGAACAAAACCGAGCTCCAGCTCGCTGCGTAAACTTCCTTCGGAAATTTCTTAAGACAAGTGCCTCTGAAAAAAGCGCGCGTATCTCGGGGAGGATTATTTTGAGCATCGGCGATGGTCTCCGGGGAGAGAATGCGCTCGACATAATTCCCCCGCTCCAGCGCATAGTAGAGGCCTTTCCCCTGGGACACGTCATGATATTGAAGATCCATCATCGAAACACGCGGATCTCTCCAATCACAACCTTTCCGCTGCATATACGACTCGATGAGATCTTTTTTGATCACCCAATCGATCTGTCTTGAAAGCTGCATCGGATCTTCCGCAAGCTTATCAAGAACCATTTTCCATTTCTCAAGGAGATCCCCCGTGACCACGTCGCCGCTCTTCGCAAAATGGACCTCGGCTTGGGCAAGATAGGCCCGTTGAATTTCAATGGCGGTCCACTCCGCCCCCCGCAGCAGTTTGACTCTCCTTTTCAGGGTGAGATCGCGAGAGATCTCTTTGATCGCGCGAACCGGATTCTCCAGTTCCACCCCCTGAACCTCGACCCCCTCTTCAATCATCGCGAGCACCAGCGCCGTGGTCCCGACCTTGAGATAGGTGGTGAACTCCGACATGTTGGCGTCGCCGACGATCACATGCAGGCGCCGGAAACGGGAGCTGTCGGCATGCGGCTCATCACGCGTGTTGATGATCGGCCGCTTGACCATGGTATTGAGGTCGACCCAAACCTCAAAAAAATCGGCGCGCTGCGAGAGCTGATAGGCCGCCGACTCGGTTTTATTTTCCGAACCGACCTTTCCGGCGCCCGCAAACACCTGACGCGTCACCAGAAAGGGGGTCAGTTGCGCGACGATTTTTTCAAAGGGAAGCTCCCGTGCGACCAAGTAGTTCTCGTGGTAGCCGTAGCTGTTCCCCTTGCTGTCGGTATTGTTCTTGTAGATCGAGAATCGACTCTCGCCCGGTTTCAGGCGATTCGCCATCTCCAGGCAGACTTCCAAAATCCGCTCGCCCGCCTTTTCAAAGGCCACCAGATCGCGCGCGTTGGTACATTCCGGAGTGGAGTACTCTGGATGAGCCCCGTCGACATAGAGGCGGCCTCCGTTGGGAAGAAGCTTATTGAGGAGGCGATTATATTCCGGGCCGGGGCGCTCGCGCTCTCCGTCGGCTTCGAAGCCGCGCGCATCCAGCAGGGGATTCTCATTCTCGTAATCCCAAAGCGTGGACGAGGAGGGGAGGTAAGGGTAGCTGTTGATCAGAAAGATGGAATTCGAAACAGGATCGATTGATTCAGAATTTTTGGAGGCAATTCCAAACTCCGTCTCTGTTCCCAATATTCTCTTCATCGAGCCGAGCCTCCGAAAAGCCGCTGTCAGCCGGTCATAGGTAGTGCCCTGTGGTCACGGTCTCAATCTTTTTGGAATCGGCGGCCGCTCTTCCGGCCATCGTACGAACATGAATAATCTTCTCGTTCCTCCTCCCGGCAATTTTGGCCCAGTCATCCGGATTGGTCGTGTTGGGAAGATCCTCATTTTCCTTGAATTCGTCCTTAATCGCGCGGATCAGGTCTTCCTCTTTCAACCCTTTGACCCCGGTTTCGAGCATCCGCTTGATGGCATGCTTTTTCGCCCTGGAGACAACCCCTTCAATCATCGCGCCGCTGGAGAAGTCTTTAAAGTAGAACGTCTCCTTTTCACCGTTCGCGTAGGTGACTTCAAGGAACTTATTCTCCTCGCGGACGCCATACATTTCCTCGACAGACGCGTGAATGAGCCGCTCGACCACCTTGGCCGAATCCCCTCCATTCTTTTGCAACTCTTCCGTATGGTAAGGAAGATCGGGCGTCAAATATTTATGGAAGATCTCCACCGCCGCGTTCTTATCGGGACGCTCGATTTTAATCTTGATATCGAGCCGTCCCGACCGCAGAATGGCCGGGTCGAGGAGATCTTGTCGATTGCTGGCGCCGATAACGATCACATTGCGAAGGCGCTCCACACCGTCGATCTCCGACAAGAACTGCGGAACAATGGTCGCTTCCATGTCGGAGGAGATGCCGCTTCCACGCGTTCTAAAGAGCGCATCCATTTCATCGAAGAAGACAATCACGGGATGTCCCGCCTCCGCGCGCTCCTTCGCCTTCTTGAACACTTCTCGAATCTGCCGCTCGCTCTCTCCGACATACTTATTCAAGAGCTCAGGGCCTTTGACATGAAGAAAGAAGCTTCGAATCTCTTTCCCGGACCGATCTCCTAATTTTTTCGAGATCGAAGCGGCGACCGCCTTTGCGATCAACGTCTTGCCGCATCCCGGCGGTCCGTAGAGAAGAATTCCCTTCGGAGGAAGCAGCTTGTGCTCGGCGAAGACTTCCGGATGAAGGAAGGGAAGCTCGACGGCATCCTTGACCAGTTCAAGCTGTTCCCGAAGTCCGCCGATGTGATCGTAGGTGACATCGGGAATCTCTTCAAGCACCACCTCTTCGACTTCCGATTTGGGAAGCTTCTCCAAGACATAGCCGGAGCGGACATCGTAGAGAAGATGATCTCCCACCGATAAGCGCTCCCGCATCAAGGGATCGGCCAGTTCAACCACCCGCTCCTCTTCGGCCCGCAGCGTCACGATCGCGCGCGCATTGTCGAGGAGATCTTTGATCCGAACGACCTCTCCTTGAATATCGAAGTCGCACGCTTCAATGGCATTGAGCGCCTCATTGAGCAGAACCTGCTGTCCTTTTTTAAGATCCCGAATCGAGATATTCGGATGGATGTTCACCTTCATCTTCCGGCCGGCAACGAAGACATTCACGGTGCCGTCCTCGTTTGCCCCGGAGAAGATGGCATAGCTGGAAGGAGGGGTCGTCAGCTTCTCGACTTCTTTCTTGAGCGCCTCGATCTGATTCTTTGCTTCGACGAGGGTCGCCGCAAGCTTCTCGTTTTGCTTGAAAGCTTGCTCGAGCTGGGTGCGCGACTGTCGGAGCTCTTTTAATTCTTGCTCCATCGAGGCCACTTGAACGAGCAGCTTCTCGATCTCCCGCTCGTACTCGATGATCTTGGTCTCCGAATCGCCGCCGCCAAATTGTTCAGAAAGTTTTTTCATCGTATTTTTAAATGGATTTGACTTCCCCTGATTCTTTTTTGAGTCACCCATCAATGCTCCTCTCACACTCCGAGACGATGAAGGTTTGTCCCTCTTCTCTCAGGAGCTAATTTTATCATCTCTTCCTGGGACGGTCAACTACACGAGGGAAATTCGAGGCAGCAATCACGATACGAAGATGCACTCACAACATGAATTGGCGAAAAAAAGATCGTCGAGCAAAGATCTCGGAGAAGACTGATCGCTTACACCCCTCCGAGTTTCTTCATCTCGCCGATGAGTTGTTGACATTCTCGATAAACATCGGGCGATGAGAGGATCGCCGAGATGAGAGCGATCCCATCGGCTCCTGCATCAAGCACCTCCTTTAATTTTGAACGATTCACCCCTCCAATTGCAAATAGCGGAAGCGTTGTGCACCGCCGCACTTTGCTAAAGAGATCAATTCCGAGCGGTCGGCCATAAGGGCGCTTGGAGGGAGTGTCATAGACCGGGCCGAGAACGGCGAAATCAGCCCCCTCCCACTCCGCCCGTTGAACTTCCTCTAATGAATGACAAGAGACACCGATCAATTTGCTTCCCCCCAGCATCTCTCTTGCCACCGCAACAGGAAGTCCTGAAGCGGGAAGATGCACCCCCTCTGCATCCAGGGCCAAGCAGAGATCGACACGATCATTCACAAAGAACTGCATTTTATATTGCTTGGCGACAGAGCGGATTTCGGCGGCGAGCTGAAGCTGCTCATGAAGGGAGAGATCTTTCTCGCGAAATTGCATCGCCGTCACGCCGGCCCGGCCCGCCTCCGCAATCACCTGGGACAAGGGACGCTCAAGCGTCTTGGTTCGATCGCCGATCAGATAAATTTTAAAATCGATTGAAGGCATACCATTCACTGCGAAAACGAAGCGGGGTACGCCGTGACAAGAGGAGAGAGAGGATTACTCGATCATCCCTTCAACAGGACTACTCGCTTGCGCATAGAGCTTCTTCGGAATTCTCCCCGCCAGATAGGCCAGTCGTCCGGCACGAACCGCGTAATTCATCGCCTCAGCCATCTGGATCGGATTCTCAGCGCCGGCGATCGCGGTGTTCATCAAGACGCCGTCGCAGCCGAGTTCCATTGCGATGGCCGCGTCTGAGGCGGTTCCAACGCCCGCATCGACGATCACCGGAACAGAAATCGTTTCCAAAATAATTTTGATGTTATAAGGGTTGCGGACCCCAAGGCCCGATCCGATGGGCGCCGCCAGCGGCATCACCACCGCGGCTCCGGCATCCTGAAGTTTTTTCGCCATGATCGGATCGTCGTTTGTATAAGGAAGGACGGTGAATCCCTCCTTGACGAGAACTCGGGTCGCTTCCAGAAGCGCTTCGTTATCGGGAAAGAGTGTCTTTGGGTCGCCGATCACCTCCAGCTTCACCATATCGGAAATGCCGGCAGATCGCGCAAGACGGGCCGTGCGAATGGCTTCTTCGGCCGTATAGCAGCCCGCCGTGTTGGGGAGGATTTTGTAAATCTTGGGGTCGATGTAATCAAGCAAGTTTTCCTGGGAGCGATCGATGATATTGACACGCCGAACCGCCACGGTGACGCAGTCGGCTCCGGAGGCTTCGATCGCCTTTTTGGTCTCTTCAAAAGAAGCATATTTTCCCGTCCCCACGATCAGACGGGATCGAAACTCCGTCTTACCGACGACCAAAGGTCGATCTACCGGCATGAACTTCCCCCTCCCACAAAACCGATGATTTCAATCTGGTCCCCTTCATTTAACGAGACCTGATTGTACTGCTGACGATGAATCACCTTTAAATTCACTTCCACTGCAACACGCTCCGGCTGTATCTTGAGCCGATCGAGTAGCTGTGAAAGGTTTGTACCTGATGGAACCTCTTGTTCGGTTCCATTCACAACGACCTGCATTGAATACCCGGAACGACGAGGATACCCTACTCAGAGAATCAGATGAGGCGAGGACGTTTGGAACGCAAGCAAGACGGCCGTCCAGTGGTGCCGAAATCTTTGTTCAAACCGCTGTAGGATTGGGTTCCAGTATAGTATAGATGCGAAAAAGTTGTCAACGATTTAAGTGGATTTCGCGCCGGAGCAAGTCTCTTTTATTAATTTTGAGCGAGGGGGACAAAGGGAATTCGAGGGAGGAGCTGACCGACCTTTTCGACAAGACCGGTCGGATCAAATGGTTTCAGCACGTACGCATCCGATCCTGCAGAAATGGCGGCGGCCCGGGCCTCCTGGTCTGATTTCGCCGTGACGATGATAATCGGAATGTGCGAAGTGGAAAGATCTTGCTTCAGCTTACGACAAACTTCCACACCCCCTATTTTCGGCAGCATCATGTCGAGCAGAATAAGCGTCGGTTTATTGCGGAAAGCTTTCTCCAGCACGGTCTCGCTGTCGCGAGCGGTATCCACCCGATATCCCTCCGCCTCAAAGATCACTTTCAAGATATTGAGGGAGTCGAGATGATCTTCCCCGATGAGAATGTTTTTTTCTAACTTCATCTTATTCATCGGACCTCGCGTTTCGTTCCACCGAAATCGATATTATCCTCTTGAAGCTCAACCTCTCAAATTATACGGAACTCTCAACTCGATTTGCAAGCCGTTCATCCAGCTGGGTCGTGCGTCGTAAGAATCGGCGCGCTGGAATAAGCTCCGTGATCGGCGTTACCGAATCAAGTTATAGGATTAAAAAATCCTCACAGATCAATCGCGCTTCCTTGACGACCTTCCTTTCTTTGTTATACTGGCACGGAGCAACGGACCTATTCCCATTGCGATGCGGAAAAGAAAGTACAATACCAATAGGAGGAGAAAGCATGTTCCTTTCTAAGAAATATTTCGGCTTGACGATGGCGACAACATTATCAATCTCTTTGCTGGTCTACGCCTGCGGCGGGGGCGGCGGTTCGAGCTCCTCCGGAAACACCGGCACCACCGGCTCCAAAGCGGCAAGCACCAGCACCACCGCAACACAAGCCGCTCTGCAGGTCACCAGCATTGGGTTAAATACGGGACTTAGCGGATTGAGCTCCAAACCTCTTATTAGTTCCAAAGGCTCGTTCGGCGGAAGGGCAAAAGTCTTAAGAGATGTATTCAGCGCAAAAACGAACCGAAAAATCCTCCGCGCATTGGGGACAACAACAACAAAGTGTGACAGCGGCTCCGGCTCCGAAACCATCGCATATCCCGCCGGCACACATACTTTTACCATCACCCGGACTGCCACCAATTGCGTGATCACTCTGCCACAAGGTTTAGGATCGACTGTAGAAGATGGAACCCTGGTCGTCACTGAGGTAGATAACAATTATAATGGAACCGATCCGTCGACCGATCCCAATTCTGCCACGCCTAATGATTTAGGCGATCCCGCTTGGCACCCGACTTCAAAAAGTGTTGCATCCGATAATGGTTATACCTTTACCCTAAAAGATGCGAATGGAAATATCACCGAAAAATTTAAACTCACGGGAACCGACACCGTCAGCTTCACTTTAGACGGTAACCAAAAGCCAACCAGCGGAACGCTCAATGCGAATATGTCGTTGGAGGTCCAGAGCAATAATGGCACACCGAACACCACCAGCGATGACACGCACGTGATCTTTACCCTCACGAACGCCGCCGGCACCGGCAATTTCAGCGACAGCATGACGTTCGATGCGTGGGATTCCGAAAACCACCCGACCCACATCATCGACACCATCTCCGATGGAAAGATCGTCATCGACGATCAGATCGACAACAGCAATGACGTCAGCGTCACCTTCACCAACTTCGGGATTGATGAAACGATCACCACCAATAGCGGCGTGGATACCGACACCATTAAAATCAGCGGCCAACTCAGCACGGCCTGCTTGGGCGGGGCGGTTACAATTGCAACGACAACGCCGGTCGTCGTGGTCGGCGACGCCTGCCCGACCGCCGGAGTCATCACCGCCACCGACAGCGCGAGCAAGGTGACAACCATCACCTTCACTTCGTCTGGCGGGGTCGATATCGCCAATCCGGACGGAACAACACAGCACTTCGCCAAGTGTGACGACGCAAAAGCCTGTTAGGTCAACGCCGCTTTAAATCAAAGGCCCTCCCATTGTTTTGGGAGGGCCTTTTCGTTTTCTTCACGATTGTATCGCTGCCGTCTCAGCCGCCAGGGATAGAGCTATTCTTCAATCTGCAATTGATTCGGCAGCTCGTCGATGTCGTCCGGTCTTCTGGGAAAGTGCTCCGCCAACAGCTCGCCGCATCGGTCGATCGCCCCCCGCAGTGCCTCCGAAGGTCGTCCTTCTTTCATTCCAGACGCAATCTGCGCGACCAGCTTCTCCCAGATCTCCGGAGGAACGCGCTGATGAATGCCGACATCGGCCAAGAGCTGCACGCGGCGCTCCATCAAGGAGAGGAGAATCAAAACACCGCTCTTCTCCCGCGTCTCATGAAGATGATGAGTATAAAAGATCTCTTCGGCCCGACGGCGAACGACCCGATCTTTCAGCGCCTCGGGAATGAGCCACGCCCAAAGACGGGTGACCCTTCGGACCAGAAAGAAGAAGGCCCAAAAGGAGAAGAACTCGACCAGAAGAATCTGAGGCGCCGTCACAAGCGGCCGGACCGTCATCCAAATTACCGCAATGAAGAAAGCGAAGAAGAGCGCGCCGGTCAATGCAAACTGCATGTAATGCCCGCTCTGATCGACCACCACCGGGACAATCTCTCCCGCGGAGCGCGCCTCCGCCCGGACCACCGCCTGTCGGATTTGCTCCTTCTCATCAGTCGTAAAAAAATGTTCCGCCTTCTTCAAGGTCTTCTTACCCCCTACCCCTCTATCCCGTCTCTACTCACCACCGCCCGGAGGCGCCGCCTCCGCCGAAACTCCCCCCGCCGCCGGAAAATCCTCCGCCGCCAAAACCCCCTCCACCGCCGCTCCCGGCCGACCAGCCGGTGCCCCGGTATCCTCGCCCGCCGATGCCGCCCCCCGGTCCCCCACCCGAGCCCCGAAAAAGAAGCGGCAGAAGAATGCCGAGAAAAGCGCCGATGAGCGCCGGAAGGAGAATCGCCCCCGCTAAGAAAGCGCCGATCACCCCGCCGATGATTCCGCCGGCCACCGCGGTAATGTAGAGCGGAAGATAGGCAAGGAAGGAGGAAAAGAGAATCAGGAGGATCAAACCGAGCGAGAAGACCTCGTTGGAATTATCACGAGACCGGGATCGCGCAGGAGGAGGTTGAGGCGCAGTGAATTCTCCGGCAATGGCCGCTTCGATCGCATCGACCCCCGCCTGGATGCCCCGGTTGAAATCGCCCTCTCGAAAAGCGGGGATCATGATATTGCGGATGATCATGCTGCTCTGCGCATCGGTGAGGGCTCCTTCCAGACCATAGCCGACCTCGATGCGAACCCCCCGCTCCTTCGCGGCGATGAAGATCAGAACGCCGTTATTCCGCTTCGCTTGTCCCAGTTGCCAAGACCGCGCGACTCGAATCGAAAAATCTTCGAGCGACTCTCCTTCCAAACTCGGCAGAGTGAGGAGCACAATCTGATTGGTCGTCTTCTCCTCATACGCGCGCAGTTTCTCTTCCAGAGCAGCCGCCTGATTGGGAGTCAAGAGGTGGGCATCATCGTTGACCCGGCCCTGCAGCCGGGGAACATTCAGCGCCGAGACCGGCGCGGAGAAAAACGGGACGAGGCTGGCGACAAGAAACATCATGAAAAACAGTCGAAGCATCTCGACCCGTTTTATCCGGGGTCCCCAAAGCGCGGGCGCTTTGGGGGGCATCAGAACTTCACCTTCGGCGCTTCCTGCGCCGCCGGTTGCGCGCTGAAGTTCTCACGCACCTTCAAACCAAGCATGTACTTGGCGGTGAGATTGGTGGGAAAAGAGCGAACCGCCGTGTTGTATTGTTGGACCGCCTGGATGTAGTCTCGCCGGGCGACGGCGATTCGATTTTCGGTCCCCTCGAGTTGTGCCTGCAAGGTGAGAAAATTCTGATTTGATTTCAACTCCGGGTAGCGCTCCACGACAACCATCAATCGGGAGAGAGCGCCGGAGAGCTGGTTCTGCGCCTCTTCGAATTTTTTAAACGCTTCCGGATCTTTCGTGATCTCCGGCGAGATCTTTACCTGGCCGACCTTCGATCGGGCCTCCACCACCTGGGTGAGCACCTCCCGCTCCTGCGTTGCAAAACCTTTCACCGTTTCGACCAAGTTGGGAATGAGGTCGAAGCGGCGCTGGTACTGATTCTGAACCTCAGACCAGGCGGCGTTCACCTGCTCATCCATCGCTTGAAGCGAGTTGTAGCCGCAGCCGGTCAGTGCGAAAAGAAAAAAGAATAGCGCCCACGTGATGCGATTTGTTTTTCTCAAGAGTTTTATCCCCTCCGTGAATAATCGGTTGATCCCTCATCGGGTCATTATAACCGATGCGGAGGGGAAGGTCTAGAAGCCGTGAGGCGTGAAGCGTAAGGGGTAAGAGCAAAAGATTCAATCTTCCTCACGTCTTACGCTTCACGCCTCACGTATTTTCTTACTTCAACGCTTCCGCCAGCTTCTCGCGGGCCTCCAGAAGCCGGTCGGCGTGGCGGGTCCAGTGATAGACATTTAACGCAACCTGATCATTCTCTTTGAGGAGCGGGAGGACCTCCGACTCGATCCATCCCCGACCTTTCTTCGCTTCGGCCATCTTCAAATATTCATAATCTTCCATTCCCTCCCGAATCAGCTTCAGTCGAATCGATTCGATCGGGATATGTTTTGTCCCGCCGACATAATCAGGCTTCCCCGGATAGAAGAGGATGCCGTCGCCGTGGCCGCCGAAGTAGTAGACGTATTCGAACGGATTTCGATCGGGAACCTTCGACTCTTTTCCATCCGATCCTTTCTTCACTTTGTATGAATAAGGGTACTGAAAAATCGTCTCATAGTAGAGTTCTCCGGTCGTTCGATAGAGATAAGTCAGCCACTCAAAGATCCGGGTCGAGATCGCCGGAAGATCGACCATCACGGTCGGCCACCCCCGCTCTGATCCGTCGCCGCAACCGTGCGAGCCGCAGGCGTGGTACCACCAGAGCTCTTTTCCTTGCCCGATGAAGGAGGAGTCATAGAGCGATCGGAAATTTCGGTTGTAGGTGTCGGCGTTCGGCTTGCCGTCCATCCGCGTAATTCCAACGGTCCAGATGTCGATGTACCGCTCCACCCCCTTCACCTGGAACAGGCGGTTGAAGCAGGTCTCCGCCGCCACCCGATCGGTCGTCACCAACAGCTTCAGACCGGGGGCGTTTTTGTGAAGAAATTCGGCGCGGCGTTTAATTTTATCCCAGTCGGTGTCGGGGCGCTCCTTCACCTCTTCCAGGTTCCAACACTCAAACCGCTTTGTCATCCGCTGATATAAAAACTTCGGTTCATCCCACGTGTAATCGAAGAGACGACCCAACCAATCTTGCCGGGCAAAGTAGCGAACATACGCTTGATAATAGTCGGCATTGAGCTTATGGGGATCATATCGATCGGGATCGGTGAGGCTATAGCCGTCGACCAGCCGGACCGAGGTCACCCGCGCTCCTTTGAGTTTTCCGCCGGGGAGAGAATTAATTCCAGTGAGAAATTCCGGATATTTTTCGGGACAGGTGGTCTTTCCCTCTGGAAACTTCCATGCGATCTCCCCTTGCTCCTTCTCCCAGCGGGGAGGCGGCCAGATGGTGCTTTCATTGGTGAGCCGATGAAGCAGCAACGCCTTTGTGTAAAGGCAGATCAACTCGCTGGTCCGCTCGTCATTGATGAACCCGCGAACATTGGAGCGAGGGTCGTCCCAGTCGTGTCCCCGCCCCAGTTCAGTAATCCCGACCCCATAGGCGGTCCGAAGCGAGGCCGTCGAAGGGAGACGGAACGGGCGGACCGTGAGGAGAATCGGAATCACCGCCGCCTTCTTCCCGCCGAGGGTCACCGTGGCCGCCCCGGTGTAGCGACCAGGAGGCGCATCGGGCGGCACATAGATATCGACCCAGACACCTTGCTTTCTTCCGCGGGGAACGTCGAAGGGGAAGGCCGGCCGCCCCTCTCCCGGAACCGATCGCCGCTCCTCGAAATATTCGTCAACCTTCGGGATTAACGCATCGGGCCAGGCGCCCGGTTGACCATCTCCATTGGTCGGCTGCGTAATCTGGATATAGTATTCCCGATAGAGCATGATCGGCCCCGGAAGACGGGAGGAGATTTTATAGTGCTCCTTGTCCCCCTCCTGAATCAGATCGCTGATCGTCACATCGATTCCGCGAAGATCTTCTTTCTCCGACGCCGCAATAAAGATCTGAAACGGTTCGAACTCGTTCTGCGCCGCCGCGATGCGCACCCCTCCCTTCGTGCACTTCTCTTCTTGGCAGAGGTCCGCATTTTTCGGGACCGGATCTCCCTCCGCCCCTCCATTTTCAGCCCGCAGCTTGACCATTCCATTTTCCCACCAGATCGTCTGCCCCATTGCCGCAGCGGCAAAAAAGAAAACGACTGAAATCCCCCCGAATAGTCCTTTCCACATCGCAGCCTCCAATCGATCATGACAAAACGATGAAATCATCTTCTTCTATGATAAAGAGGCTGAGGATGAGGAGTCAAATAAGAGGGGAAAGGAGTTGCAACGTGCGTGTTTAATCATGCAGATAGGAACGCAGCAGAAAGGATGGAAACGGATGAACAACCGTTCAACTTTGAAGAAAGCGCTGCCTGAATGAACTACTGACTGGCGATTCTTCGAAGATTTTCCGATTGAAAATAGGAGGCAAACCCCTCTTTGGCCACCTGAGAGGCTTTGATTTTCCACTTGGGATGATTGATGACCATGGCGGCAACGGCGATCTCAGGGTCTTCGAGGGGGGCCATGCCGACGAACCAACTGTACTTTCCGGGAGGATCTTCGCCGGTGAGAGAGCCGGTCTTTCCGCCGATCGTGATGCCGCGAAGACTCGCCTCGCGTCGCTTCACACGAAACGCTTTGCGCGATGTTCCATTAATCACCGTCATCGCCATCATTTCCCGGAGCGACTGCGCCGTTTGGGCGGAGATCGCCTCAGAGAAGACCTTCGGCACGCATCGATAGAGTTCCTCACCCTTGGCATCCCGGACCTGGTCGATCAGACAGGGGGACATCATGATTCCATCATTGGCGATCGCCGCGCCGATCATCGCGCCGTGAAGCGGGGAGAGACCGACCTCGCCGAACCCGGCGGCGGTCATCGCCAATCCGCGCTCGCTCTGATCGATTTCCATTCGGCTTACCTGGACCGGAAGCTCGAAGGGGATCGGACGGTTGAACTGGTAGCGCTCCGCATAACTTTGCAGCGTCGGCGCGTTCAGCCAGCGAAGAGCCACTTTCGCGAAGGCGACGTTGCACGATTTCGCCAGCGCCTCGGCAAGTGAAATCTTCTGCTTGTCGCGTTTTGGATTATCGACCCAATTCTTCGGCCCCAGCCGATAGAGCCCGCCATGGAAAGTAATTTCGGTATCGGGCCGGACCTTCTTTTCTTCCAAAGCGGCGGAGGCGGTCACTAATTTAAAAATCGACGCCGCCGGATAGGTCGCCCGAAAGGCAAGGCGCTCGGCCTTCGGATTGACCGAGGAGTATTCGACGGAAGCGAGGATCTTACCGGTATTCGGATCCATCGCGACAAAAACGCCGTATGGAACCCGATAACGCTTGAAATAATTTTCCATCGCGTTTTGGAGCGCGGTATCAATGGTGTAGACGGCGGTCACCCCGTTCTCAAACCGAGAAACATACTTTCCTTGCTCGGTATGATCGAAGGGAGGAAGGGGACCTCGGACGCGGATTCCATCCTCGACCAAAGCAAGCGGGGTATGCTGGAGCGGATCTTCCGTAAAGCCCCCCAACACCCAGCCTTCCAGGAAAACAACAAAGAGAAGGCCGAATGCAACCAACCCTGTGACCCACCATCCCCCCCGACGCCCTTCGAACTCCACACTTACTCCGATAATCGCTTATTGAGTTGTTGAATGAGAACCGACGGATCGACCTCTTTAAACCAAATCCATTTTTCCCGAGACCTCTCCCCGCGGACCATTTCGAGCCGCGATTTGGGGAGATCAAATAATTGAGATAGATAGCGGATGCAGGCCGCGTTGGCAGCCCCCTCCGCCGGAACCGCTCTCAATTTTAGTCGAAGCATCCCTTGGACGCAACCCTCGATACTGTCGCGGGATGCATTCGGGGTGACGCGCAGATGGAGGAGCGACCCCGATTTATAAGGGCGGAACGGAGATTCCATCTTTTGAAGGAACATTCAGCATGGAACGGCCCGACCGAGCGCATCGAGAAAAAGGGAGATGATCGGAAAGCTTGACGACTTTCACCTTCGGCGCCGTGCGATTCTTCTTCCGAAGGCTTTGAAGATACCCTCGAACGACATCCCGGATATTTTCCAGCACTTCCGCTTCGCTCCGTCCGATGGTGCGGCACCCCGGAAGGGCGGGAACATCCGCGACAAAACAATTATTGATCTGAGTGATGTAGACGTAGTAACTCATCGCTCCTCCTTGGCAAAGGTGAAGGTGGATGAAATTCCATCCGTCCAAACCGAAAATGGCTCTTCCCGAAAGAGAGATGCGCGGCGCGGCCGAACATCGGGACGCTCTCTCTTAGAGAGAGGCCTCCTCTTCCCGCTGGTCCGCTTTCTCATCTTCCCATTGCAATGTTTTTTCGAGATTTTGCATCAAAGATCGAATCTTCTCAACAAAAAAATCGCGTTGCCGTCGTAAGTTCAGGATCTCCCCCTGTAAATGGGTGACTTCCTTGACGGCCGACCGGGTGATCTCCTCGGCCCGCAGCTCGGCCTGACGGACAATCAGATCCCCCTCTTTTTGGGCATTCCGCTTCATCTCCTCAATCGCTTTCTGCGCCATCAGGAGGGTATTCGTCAGAGCCCCTTCTGTCTTCTTCAGCTCCGCGATCGCCTGTCCCTGATCTTCGATCCGCTCCCGCAGGTCGGCATTTTCTTTCAGGATCTCTTCGATTTCGCCCGCCAGATTTTCCAGAAAAGAGTCGACTTCATTCGGAGCGTATCCGCGGAAGCCGACGGGGAAGCTCATTTGACGGATATCGACCGGTGTCCATTTCATCATTCACCTCTCTATCGCAATCGGCTGGCCAATTCAAAAAGGGAGCTGACCAAAAATTGCTTTAAGAACATAATAATCAAGATCGCCACCAGCGGGGAAAGGTCGATTCCGGTGCTGTAGGTCCGCATCATCCTTCGGAGCGGATAGAGAACCGGTTCCGTTACCTTATAAAGAAATTGGACGACCGGATTATACGGATCGGGGTTCACCCAAGAGATCAAGGCTCGAATGATAATCACCCAAGTATAAATCTCAAGAACGTAACTGAGAACGCTCGCAAGCGCCGAGACGAAGTTTGCCGCAACGAACATAACCTATCCTCATCAGATCTGATCGAAACGCGCCGCAGTAAAAACTAATATACCACTTCAACGGGAGATTGAGGCACTCTTTATTATATTTTAACTTAAATTGTAATCAAAAAATAAAATTTCTCAGCGGTCAAGGTGTTCTACTTGGCCTTTCCCAATTCTTCAGAGCGTCGCGTCGCCGCTTCCACGGCCGAGATGAACGCGGAGCGGACCTTCCTCTCTTCAAGCTCGTGAAGTCCGGCGATCGTCGTTCCCCCCGGCGAGGCGACAAAATCTTTCAAGCGCGCCGGATGGTCTCCGGTCTGAAGCGCCATCTGCGCAGCGCCGAGAACCGTCTGCACTGCCAGAGAGAGAGCCACTTCGCGACTCAGCCCGCTTTTGACCCCGCCGTCGGCCATCGCCTCGATCATCACGAAAACAAACGCCGGTCCGCTTCCGGAGAGACCGGTCACGGCATCAAGGTAGCGCTCTTCGAGAATCCAACTTTTTCCGATCGAATCAAAAATCTGGAGAACCAGATCGACCGTCTCCTGCTCCACCCCTTTTCCCGGCGCCAGCGCCGTCGCTCCCGATTGAACGAGCGCCGGGGCGTTCGGCATGGCGCGGATAATCTTCGCCTCCCGCTCCAGTCCGGCCGCAAGACGAGCCAGGGGAACCCCGGCGGCGACCGAGACGAGGACTTTGTCCTTCAACTCCGATTTCACCTCGGCCAAGACGCCATCGACCACCAGCGGTTTGACGCCGAGGATGATCAGATCCCCTTCGCGCACCGCTTCGCGGTTGTTCCGGGTGGTTCGGATGCCATATTTCTGATGGATCAGCTTTAATCTCGCCTCGGAAGTATCCGATGCAAGCAGGTCCCCCGCCTTGAAGAGCCCGGCCGCCAAGACCCCCTTCATGATCGCCTCGGCCATATTCCCCGATCCAAGAAAAGAGAGGCGGGTCGGCATTTTTGAAGTGTGTTTCTTCATTTTAATTCAGTCCTATCTGACCTATCAGTCTTATTTTTATTCTGACTTTTTTTCTTTTTTTCTTTCCCCAAAAATCGCGGTCCCCACCCGGACCCATGTCGCCCCCTCTTCAATGGCCACTTCGAAATCGGCCGACATCCCCATCGAGAAGCGACTCAATCCAAGATCGTACCCCAACTGACGCAGCGTTGCAAAATAGGGTCGCGCCCCTTCCGGCTCGGGGGTCGGAGGGGGAAGGGTCATCAAACCTTCCAGAGAGAGTGAAACAAATCGCCGAACCTGCTCTACCAAGAGAGGCGCCTCCTTCACGGAAACGCCTCGCTTGGTTGTCTCCTCTCCGACGTTTACTTCAATTAACACCGACTGAATCATCTTTTGCTTCTCCGCCTCTTGCGCGACCTTCTCGGCAAGGCGGAGGGAGTCGATCGAATGAATGAGAGAAAAAAAACCGACCGCCTGCTTCACCTTATTCGTCTGAAGCGGGCCGATCAGATGGACGGCGATCGATCTGTTCTCTTTTAGAAATGAACTCTCTAAAAATTTGGCGCGCGCCTCCTGAACGCGGTTCTCGCCGAAAACGCCGATCCCCGCGCTTGCCGCTTCGCGAATCCGGTCCAGATCAACCCCCTTGGAGGCCGCGACCAGGGTGATCTCCTCCGGCTTTCGTCCGCATCGGCGCGCCGCATCATCGATTCTCGATAAAATCCGATCGATGGACCGGGCCACCTCTCCCATCGAAATGCTTAGACCTCGTCGGTCAACATCACCCCGCTCGTCATTCCACCGCTCGTTTTTTTATCGCGGCGATACGAATAGAATAACCCGGGAAGACAAGCGGTACAAAGGCCGGAGAAACCGATTTTATCGGGATCCATCCCCGCCCCGGCCAGCTGCAAGGCGTTTAACCGGGCAAGATCGAGTTTCGCTTTTCCCTCTTTCCCATGAATCACAATCTCCGATCCGGGAGCGTATTTCTGCTCGACCTCTCTCCAAACCTCTTCTCCCACCTCATAGCAGCAGGGGCCGATGCAGGGACCGATCCCCGCGAGAATGGCCCCCGGTTCCGAACCGTAGCGCAGGGTCATCTCAAGAACCGCTTTTCCCGCAATATTCAACACCGTCCCCCGCCACCCCGCATGAATCGCCGAGATCGCCCGATGAACCGGATCAAAGAGAAGGATCGGCACACAATCGGCCGTCGAAACAGCGATCAGCAGATGAGGCCGATCTGTCGTGATAGCGTCCCCTTCTAAAACTTCCCTTCCGACGTTCTCTTCATTGACCGGACAGATCCGATCTCCGTGGACCTGCCGAACGCGGATGGCGCTCTCTGTTAACCCCGCTCCGGCCTGACCACGAGACGGTCCGGAAAGAAGACGGGTCCCGAAGAAATGAAAGACCCCCGGCGCGCTCAATCGGGGAAGAACAATGTATCCTTGGCCACTGTTTTGCACCCACTGATACGGCTGCATTTCCGTTAGGATCTCCATCGGCGTCCGTGCCTCCTGTGCTATAGAAGAGTTCTAATCGGCCTGCTTCCTTAAGAATGTCGGCACATCCCATTCGTCATCCCCTTCCATGCGGATGACCTCTTTGCCCCCTTCCCGAACCACCTTTCTCAAATAACCGGCCCGATCCATTCCCTTTTGATTGGATCGTTGTTTCGCCGGCCGATCCTCGCTGTCCACCGGCTCCTCGCGCCGCTCGGGCTCCTCAAAACCGGTTGCGATGACGGTGACCTTGATTTCATCGGTCAGTGATTCGGAAATCACCGACCCGAAGATAATGTTCGCATCGGGATCGACCGTCTTCTGAATGATCGAGGATGCTTCATCGACCTCTCCGAGCGAAAGGTCAAGGCCTCCGGTGATGTTGATCAGCACCCCGCGGGCCCCTTCAATCGAGCTGTCTTCGAGCAAGGGGCTGGAAATCGCCTTCTGCGCCGCTTCGATCGCCCGGTTCTCCCCCTTCGAGACCCCCATTCCCATCACCGCCCGGCCGGTGTGCGACATGATCGTCCGAACATCGGCAAAATCGACATTGACCAAGCCGGGGGTGGTGATCAGATCGGAAATTCCCTGGACCGCCTGCCGGAGGATATCATCGACCACGAGGAACGAGGCCCGAAGTGGGGTTCCTTTCTCAACAACATTCAAGAGACGCTGGTTCGGGATGATGATCACGGTGTGGCAGGCCCGCTTCATCTCATTGACCCCTTCCTCAGCCTGATGAGAACGCTTGGCCCCTTCGAATTGGAACGGCTTGGTTACCACGCCGACGGTGAGCGCCCCCATCTCCTTCGCGATGTTGGCGATGATCGGCGCGGCGCCGGTCCCGGTGCCGCCCCCCATCCCGGCGGTGACAAAGACCATGTCGGCGCCGGAGAGCATCTCCCGAATCTGATCAACCGCTTCGAGCGCCGACTCTCGACCGATCTGCGGTTTCGCTCCGGCCCCCAGGCCTCGCGTCAGCTTGGTGCCGAGTTGCACCTTATTCGGCGCCGGATTCATATTCAGCGCCTGGATATCGGTGTTCGCCGCAACGAAATCGACCCCCTGCAGACCGCAATGAATCATGCTGTTGACCGCATTGCAACCGCCCCCTCCGACACCGACGACTTTGATCCGCGCCGATGTTGACTCTTGTTCCTCCTCATCAAAGAGAAACATCCAGACCTCCTTTTTAAATGCGGGGGTCAGGGGCCGGGGGCCGGTAAAAAGAAAAATCTTTTGCTTCTCCCCGGCCCCTGACCCCTGGCCCCTGTTTTTAAAAGAACTCCTTCACCCAACTCTTCATCTGATTCTTAATACGCTGGAACAATTGTCCCTTTCCGGCCCTTCGATGATCTTCTTTCTCCTGATTTTGAAATGCATAGAGGATGAGTCCCGCCCCCGTGGCATACATGGGGCTGCCAACGACGTCGATGAGCCCTCCCATCCCGGAGGGAACGCCGCGTCGAACCGGAAGACCGAGCACCCGCTCGGCCACCTCGACCATCCCATTTAAGCAAGAGGTCCCCCCGGTGATCACCACCCCGGAGGCGACCCGATCCTCAAAACCCATCCGTTCAATCTCCCGTGCGACGAGCATAAAAATCTCTTCCGCCCGCGGCTCGATGATCTCCGAGAGAAGCTGCCGAGAGAGCACCCGCGGCGGACGGCCGCCGACACTGGGGACTTCAATCGTCTCGTTATCCTTCACCATCTCTGAGGAGGCGCAGCCATATTTGATCTTGATCTTCTCCGCATCGGCCGGCGGGGTCCGAAGGCCGATGGCAATGTCATTGGTAAAATGGGTCCCTCCCACCGCCAAGACCGCCGTATGTCGGACACTCCCCTCGATGTAGGTGGCGATATCGGTCGTCCCTCCGCCGATGTCGACCATCACCACGCCGAGTTCCTTCTCCTCGGGGGTCAGCACCGCCTCGCTCGACGCGAGCGGCTGCAGGATCATCTCCACCATCTCCAGTCCCGCCCGATTGATGCTCTTCACAATGTTCTGCGCGGAGGTGACCAACCCGGTGATGATGTGAACCTCCGCCTCCAGCCTCACTCCAGACATGCCGAGCGGGTCTTTGATCCCATCCTGGCTGTCGACGATGAACTCCTGCGGCAGAACATGAAGGATCTCCCGATCCATCGGAATGGCGACCGCCTTCGCGGCATCGATCACCCGCGCGATGTCTGCCCGGGTCACCTCGTGGTCTTTCACGGCGATCACCCCGCGGCTATTGAGCCCTTTGATGTGGCCGCCGGCGATGCCGGTGTAGACCGAGTTGATCTCGATCCCCGCCATCAGTTCGGCTTCCTCGACCGCCCGCTTGATCGATTCCACGGTGCTCTCGATGTTGACGACCATCCCCTTCTTCAATCCCTTTGAAGGATGGGTCCCGATCCCGATAATGTCGATTCGCTTCTCATCGATCACCTCGCCGACAATGGCGCAGATCTTCGTCGTCCCGACATCGAGCCCGACCAGAATGTTTTCACGCTTCGCCAAGAGTTCCTCCTTCGAGAAAGCCGTTCAGGCCCTCTCTTGCCGCTTTGGCCCGAAGGTCGAAGCGGCTATTCCTTGTTTAGAACTGAGTCCCGCGCCAATCGTCCTTCACCGCCGGCCATGTCGGAACAACCGCTGCCCCGCGCCGCGGCGGTGTAAAACCGCCCCTCACAATGACCTTTCGTTGAAATCGAAGATCGATCTCCCGGTCGGCCAGCCCCCTCCGACCCAGGTCGTCTTTAATTTCAAGAAACCGCTGCCAGCGCTCGTCGTAGCTCTCCGCGCCAAAATGAAGCACCCCCTCCGGGAAGTGAACGACCAAATCTTCCGGGTCGGTCAAATCGATTAGAAAAAGAGAGGGGGCGATCTTTTCTTTTTCGAGCGTGTGCGAGAGGAGCGACGCCAATTGAAGCCCCTTGGCATAGGAAGCCGGGTTGTAATGAATGATCCGGGGCAGGTCGCTGGTAGCCGCCCCATTGACCAGGCGATCCGAAGCCTCGCCGACCCGCTCCAAAATCTCCCCCTCCTCATCGCGCAGAAGCGGACCATGGGCCGACTCCATCTCGACCACCGTCGGAACCCGCTCCAGCACCGTGATGCTCAAACGATCGGGAAAATCTTTTCGAATCACCGCCTGCTTGACCCAAGGGTTGGCTCGGAGTTCTCCCTGGATCTGGGCAATGTTGACACGAAAGATATTCCGCCCCATCACCGTCCGGAACCGAGCGCTCATCTCCGCTTCATTTAAGTGATGGAGTCCGGCCCATCGAATTTCTCGAATCTGAAAGAGCGGCGCGGAGGTCAGCCGCTGACCGCCGACATAGAGCGCGAAGAGGCTCCCTCCGAGGAGCACCGCCCAGAACGTCGGGCGAAGCCAGCCGGTCAGCCTCGCCAGGGAAAGCCGGGCCCTTCGCTTTTTATTCCGCTGAATCGCAATCGCCTTCATTCACCCGATTCCATACAGGGACACGCGCTTCGCGCCCTGAATCATTTATCCAACGCCGCTGTTTCTAAAATTTTTTCGACCAGCGCATCAAAATCAATTCCGACCCCCCGCGCGATTTCCGGGAGGAGGCTCGTCTCGGTCATCCCCGGCAAGGTGTTGACCTCAAGAACATAAGGCTGTCTCTGCGGATCGACGAGCAGATCGACTCGGCTGTAGCCGGTGCATCCTAAAACCTGGTGCGCTTTCAGTCCACAGTCGAGCACTTTCTGATAAACATCCTGCGGGAGGGGCGCCGGGAAGATGTGCTCCGACATTCCCGGAACATACTTGGCGGTGTAGTCGTAGAATTTCGTCTTCGGACGAATCTCGATCGCGCCGAGCGCCTCGGCCCCCAAGATCCCGACCTGGACTTCCATTCCCGCGATGTACTTCTCGATCAGAATCCGGGGACCATATTCAAAGGCATCCTTCAGCGCGGAATCGATCTCCCCCGATCCCAACACAATCGTGACCCCGACACTGGAGCCTTCCATCGCCGGCTTCACAACAACGGGGAAGTCAAACGGAAGGCGATCGGGACGGAACGAAGCGCGTCCCTCCTCGGTCAGGACCTGATACGGAGGGACCGGAATCCCGTGCGACTGGAAAAGATCATGCGAAGCAATTTTATCCATTCCGAGCGCACTCGCCAGAATGCCGGAACCGGTGTAAGGAATTCGCATCACCTCCAGCATTCCCTGAATCGCGCCATCCTCCCCGTAGCGGCCGTGTAGCGCGATGAAGGCCACCTCAATCCGCTCCGTACGAAGGAGCTGTGCGACTTCGGAATCGACATTGATCGGAACGGCGGTGTAACCGAGCCGTTGAAGGGAAGCGGCAATCGCCCGGCCGCTCTTCAGCGATACTTCCCGCTCCGCCGACATCCCGCCCATCAGCACCCCAATCCGCTTTCCGAGAAACTGCTCTAAGACCATCTAAAACCTAAGTGACGTGAGGCGTGAGGGGAGAAGCGTAAGGGGTAAGGTCAAAAGATTTAATCTTTTTCGCCTCACGCCTAACGCTTCACGCCTCACGTGTTTTATCCTTCCCAACGACTTTCGCTTCCAACTCCAAATCAATCCCGTGCCGCTCCTTCACCCGCGTCCGCATCTCCTCGATCAAGGCGAGCACGTCAACGGCCTTGGCATTTCCCAAATTGATGATGAAGTTGCCATGCCGCTCGGAGATCTGCGCATCGCCGATCCGCAGCCCCTTTAGACCGACCGATTCGACCAGACGGCCGGCGTAATCCCCCGGAGGGTTGGTGAAGACCGAGCCGACATTCGGAAAAGAGAGCGGTTGCGTCTCTCGCCGTCGTTTCAGCAGCCGTTTTAATTTCTGCTCGACCTCCGCGGGGGCCGCCGGCGTCAGCCGAAACGATACGGAGGTCACAATTCCCCTCGGAAGCGACGCGCTCCGGTAGCCGAATTGGATCGCTTCCTTCGGCAGGGTTCTGACCTTGGCCTCTTCATCAACCAGGGTGACGGAGCTTAAGACCGATGCAGTCTCCTCCCCCGGAATCCCGGCGTTCATCGCCACCGCCCCGCCGACCGTCCCCGGAATCCCCGCGGCAAACTCCAGCCCAGAAAGACCGTGGGACATTGCTTCTGTCGAGAGCTTCGGGTATGAAACCCCCGCATCGGCCAGAAGCGTATCGGGCTCTTGAAATGAGATCCGACTTAAATGCTTCAGGTGAACGACGATTCCGGAGATGCCGCCATCGCGCACGATGAGATTGCTCCCCCCGCCGAGGACGAAATAGGGGAGCCGATGGCGCCCGATCCGCTCCATCAACAGCACGACTTCAGCGGAAGATCTGGGGAGGACCATCGCCTCGGCCGGCCCTCCGATCTTGAGCGAAGTGTACGGCGCCATCGGCTCATCGAAGCGGACCTCTCCGGGATATCCGTTCAGCACCTCCTTCAGTGTTTCCGATCCGCTTTCCACTTGTTGTGTCTTCACCATTGAGGTCCAAGTAACGTGAGGCGTGAGGGGTGAAGCGTGAGGGGTAAAAGATGTAAAGATTTTGAATTCACCCCTTACGCCTCACGCCTCACGTCATTTAAGAACTCCCTACCCACTTTCCAGATATCGCCCGCGCCGAGGGTGACCACCATCATTCCCGGCTTCACTTTTTTTTGAATCGCAGCAACCATCTCGGCGCGGTCGCGCAGATAGATCACATCGGGATGGCCGCTCGCCGCCACTGCTTGGTAGAGCCGCTCACCGTCGATTCCTGGAATCGGCGGCTCCCCGGCTGCATAGATGTCGGTGAGGATCAGGTGGTCGGCGTCGGTGAATGAGCCGGCCAGGTCATCCAGCAGATCGCGCGTTCGGGTGTATCGATGCGGCTGAAAGAGGACGAGCAGCTCGCATCCCCATCCCCGCTTCGCCGCCGCCAGGGTCGCCCGGATCTCGGTCGGGTGATGCCCATAATCGTCGATCACCCAAACGCCGTTTTTCTCCCCCTGCAGCTGAAACCGGCGCTCGACCCCGCGATACCCTTCCAAGCCTTTTCGGATCGAGGCGACCGGAATCTCCAGCTCCAATCCGACGGCGATCGCCGCCAGGGCGTTCAGGACATTGTGCCGGCCCGGCACCGGGAGCGTAAAACGTCCGAGCGATTCGCCGTGAAAGCGCGCCTGAAAGGTCGTCTTCCATGGTTGAAAGGCCATCTCCTCCGCGATCAGATCAAGATGGGTCCCTGTGCCGTACGTTAAATAGCGCTTCTCGACCCTGGGGATCAGCTCGGCGATCGCCCGGTCATCTCCACAGAGCACCGCGAGCCCATAGAAAGGAACCTTGTTGATGAAGCTCAAGAAGGTCGCCTGGATCGCCTCAAAAGTCCGGTAGTAGTCTAGATGCTCCCGGTCGATCGTTGTCACGACCGCAATGGTCGGGGAGAGTTTCAGGAAGGAGCCGTCGCTCTCGTCGGCCTCGGCCACCAGGAAGTCTCCCTCCCCCTTTTTCGCATGACCGCCGAAGCTATTCACCTTTCCCCCGATCACCGCCGTCGGATCGAGCCCCCCTTCGGCCAGGACGGTGGCGACCATCGTTGTGGTGGTCGTCTTCCCGTGCGCGCCGGCGACGGCGATGCCATACCGAAGCCGCATCAGCTCGGCGAGCATCTCCGCCCGCGGGATGACCGGAACTTTTTGCTGTCGGGCCGCGACGAGCTCGACGTTGTCAGGCCGCACCGCCGAAGAGTAGACCAGCACCTCCGCTCCTTCAATGTTGCGCGGATCATGCCCCACCTGGATGATTCCTCCCATCGACGCAAGCCGGCGGGTCTGCTCCGACTCCGCCCTGTCCGATCCACTCACCCGGAATCCCATGTTCAGGAGAATCTCCGCGATCCCGCTCATCCCCGCCCCGCCGATCCCGACGAAATGAATATGTTGAACTTTACGAAACACAAAGCAACTCCGTTGCAGGGGTCGGGTGCCGGGGGCCAGGGGCCGGCGAAAAAATATATAAATGACAGACCAATCTTTCGCTGCGGGATTTCATTTTTATTGTTCTTCCCTGCCCCCCGGCACCCGCCCCCCGGCACCTATCAATTGAAAGCACGCTTCCACGATCTCTTCCGCCGACCGGGGATGCCCTTGCCGTCGCGCCGCTTCGCTCATCTCCGAAAGCCGTTTCGGGTCGGAAAGCAGCGTTGTAATCCGATCGGCCAATTTTCTTCCGTCGAGATCCCGATCTAAAATCATCTCTGACGCCCCGGCCGACACAAAGGCCGCCGCATTCTTCTCCTGGTGACCGGTGGCGAGCGGATAGGGGACCAAAATCGACGGCTTCCCGACCGCCCCCAACTCCGAGAGGGTCCCGGCCCCCGCCCGGCTTAAGACGAGATCGGCCGCGGCATAGACCGCCGCCATGTCATGAATGAACGGCTCGACCCGGGCCGAGAGTTCCGAACGTTCATACGCCGCTCGAACCTCTTCCCAGTCGCGCTTTCCGGTCTGATGAACAATTTGAAGCGAACTCTTCATCTTCTCCAAATGGGGAAGGGCCGCGACCATCACTCGATTGATCGACTGCGCCCCCTGACTTCCCCCGAGAATCAGGAGGGTCTTCTTGTCGGGACGGGTCGTCGATTTCGCTTGGACGATCTCCGGTCGAACCGGGACTCCGGCCTGCAGAAAGCGCTTCGCCTTCATATAGGCACGTGACTCTTCGAAAGCGATCACCGCCAGATCGACCCAGGGGGCAACCAGCTTGTTCGCCAGCCCCGGCACCAGGTTCGGCTCCAGGATCACCCGCTTGATCTTCAGCAACACCGCCGCCAGCAAAACCGGCCCCGCCGCATACCCGCCGATGCCGATCACCAGTTGGGGAGAAAAGTTTCTCAGAATCGAAATCGATTGCATGAGCCCCACCGGAACTAAGAAAAGCGATTTAAGACGGCCGCTGATCCCTTTTCCGACGAATCCCCTGGCCGAGATCGCCGCGAAGGGAAAACCCTTCTCGGGAAGAAGCCTCGCCTCCATCCCCTGGGCCGTTCCGACGAAGAGAATCCGGGCGTTCGATTCGACCTTCTGAAACGTCTGCGCCAAAGCGATCCCCGGATAAAGATGGCCGCCGGTCCCGCCCCCGGCAATCACGACCTTCATGGCCTCCCCCCTTCCGTCGCAAGTCCGCCGGCGCGGACCTTCGTCCGGAAAGGGGCGGCGCCCCGAGAGACATTGTAGAGAAACCCCATCGCGGTCCAATTCACCAGCAGCGAAGAGCCGCCATAGCTGACGAAGGGAAGCGCCAAGCCTTTTGTCGGGAGAAGCCCGGTCACCACCCCCATGTTCATCATCGCCGGAAGGGTCATCATGAAAGTCGTCCCGATCGCCAGCATCCGGCTGAAAGGATCTTCGACCGACAAGGCAATTCGGGTCCCCTTCCACAAAAGGAAAACGTAAATAAAAAGGAGCGAGAGCGTTCCGATTAATCCAAGCTCTTCTCCAATCAATGCAAAAATAAAATCGGTATGCGGTTCGGGAAGAAAGAAGAGTTTTTGCCTCCCCTCTCCCAATCCGTTCCCGAAGATCCCGCCGCTTCCCAAGGCGAGGTACGATTGAATCATTTGAAAACCGCTCGACGATGAGTTGCTCCAGGGATTGAGATAGGCCATCACCCGCTCGCGTCGATAGGGTGCCTTTAAGATCCAGTAGAGGATCAGAGGAATCATCAGCAGCCCCAGCGAGGCCAGATGTTTCAACGAGACCCCTCCGATAAAAAGAAGCAGCCCCGCCAGAGAGAGAATCGTCACGGTCATCCCCAGGTCGGGCTCGATGAGAATCAACGCCACCTCCAGCCCGATCACCACCAGCGCCGGAACAAGCCCTTCGAAGAAATCACGAAGCCGATCCCCCTTCTTCGCCACATAGTGGCTCAGATAGATCACCGTAAAGAGCTTCGCCGCCTCGGACGGCTGCAGCGCGACCATCCCCAGCCGGAGCCATCGCCGCGAGCCGTTGATTTCCGATCCGATCCCCGGAAGGAGCACCGCAACGAGCAAGCCAAAAATAAGAATCGTCATCGGCGCAACCCATCCCCGCAGCCGACTGAGCGGAATCCGGGTGACGATCAAAAAAGAGAGCAGGGCGAATCCCATCCAGAGGAGCTGTCTCTTTAGGAAGAAGGCCGAGTCGTGATAATTCTTTCCGGCAAGAATCCCGCTGGCGCTGTAGATCATCACCAGCCCGACGATTCCCAAGGCGAGGCCGATCATCAGCAAAAGCCGGTCGCCATGGCCCGGGCGCGGCTTTCTTCCCGCTCCGAAGATCGACCGACCCCACGCCGCAACACTGCTCACGAGGGAAGTCCCTCCACCGCCTCTTTGAAAACCTCGCCCCGATGCTGATAGTCTCGAAACATATCGAAGCTCGCGCAGCCGGGCGATAGAAGAACGATCTCTCCCGCCTCCGCGGAAGCGGCCGCCCGCTCGACCGCCTGTTCCATCGACCCAACCCGCTCCAGGGCGGGATGATCCGAAAAAACGCGGGCGATCTTCTCCTGCGCCTCACCCAGCAAGATGAGCCGCTTTACCTTCTTGAAGATGAGCGCTCTGAGCGGGGTGAAGTCGCTTTCTTTATCTTTTCCTCCGGCGATTAAGATTACCGGAGCGGTCAATCCCTCCAGAGACTTGATCACCGCCCCGACATTGGTCCCTTTCGAGTCGTTGATATACTTGACCCCGCGCACCTCCCGGACGAATTCCATCCGATGCGGAAGTCCTTTAAAGCTCGCCAGAGACTGTCGAATCCTCTCGACGGAACAGCCGCAGAGGAGGGTGACCGCGATCGCCGCCATCGCATTCTCCAGATTGTGAGACCCCTTGATCTTCAATGCTTCGACGCGAATGATCGTCTCCGGCTCTCCCCAGAGGTTGGAGACAATCTCCCCCTCCCGCCAATGGAGATAAACCCCCCGCTTCGGAACGGCGAGACGACTGAAGAAAATGGCGGCCCCCTTCAGCGTCGGGGGCATCGCGGCCGGATCATCCTGATTGAGGACGGCATAATCCCCCTCCCCTTGATTCTCAAAGACCCGCCACTTCGCCTCCTGATACGATTTAAAATCGGGATAGCGATCGAGATGATCGGGGGTGATGTTAAGGAGCGCGGCGATCCGAGGACGGAAGCGGTGAATCGTCTCGAGTTGAAAGGAGCTGAGCTCCGCAACGATAAAATCCCACCCACCCGAGACCGCCTCCGACAGCGGCGTTCCGAGGTTCCCTCCGACAAAGACCTTCCACCCTCCTCCCTTCAGAATCTCTCCGACGAGGGTGGTCGTTGTGCTCTTGCCGTTCGTTCCGGTGATGGCGATGATCGGGGCCGAGAGGGTGGCCAGAAAAATGGACGCAAGTTCGATCTCGCTGATGATCGGAATTCGACGCGCTTGGAGCCGCTCGACCGGAAGCGATTGCAAAGGAACTCCCGGACTCAGGACAATCCAATCGGAGGAGAGGAGATCTTCCTCGCGGCGCCCGCCAAGATGGAAGCGGACCGTGCCTTGTCCCTGTCCGCCTTGGGAAAAAGGGAAGAGGGAGCGAGGAATCTCTTTCGGACGGTCGTCGATAACGAGCACCTCCGCCCCCTCGCGGGCAAGGAGCGCGGCGGCCGCGACCCCGCTGGCCCCCATCCCGACAACCGTGACCCTTTTCCCCTTGAACGACTCTTTCAACGCAACCTCGTTCCGCAGCATTGCTGGTTTTGTCTGCCGAAGACCGAAAGCGGGCATGCTACCTCAGCTTGAGGGTGCTCAAACTCAATAACGCCAAAATGATTGAGAGAATCCAAAAACGGACGACGATCTTCGGCTCCTTCCATCCCTTCAGCTCGAAGTGATGGTGAATCGGCGCCATGAGAAAGACACGCTTTCCGCTCGATTTGAATGAGGCGACCTGAAAGATGACCGAGAGCGCCTCCAAAACAAAAATGCCGCCGACCAAGACGAGCAGCAGTTCGTGCTTCGAAATCACCGCCACCGTCCCCAACGCCCCTCCAAGCGGCAGCGAGCCGACATCTCCCATGAAGATCGAAGCCGGATAGGCGTTGTACCATAGAAAGCCGAGGCTCGCCCCAATCATCGCCCCGCAGAAAACCGCCATCTCCCCCGCCCCATCGATGTGGGGGATCAGAAGGTATTCGGAGAAGGTCTTGTGGCCGGTCACATAGGCCACGATCATATAAGAAACCGCCGTGACCGTGATCGGCCCGATGACCAGTCCGTCCAAGCCGTCGGTTAAGTTCACCGCATTCGATGCCCCGACAATCACCAAGATCGCGAAGGGAATGTAGAGCGCCCCCAGATTGGGGGTGATATTCTTGAAAAAGGGAACGGAGAGGATAGGGGAGTAGGCCGGGGAGCGGTAGACCCCCAACGCGACGATCAATGCCACCAGGATCTGCAGGCTGAATTTGTAACGGGGAAGAAGCCCCTTGGCATTTTTTCGAATACATTTCAGATAATCATCCATAAACCCGATGGCGCCGAATCCCACCGTGGCAATCAAGACCAGCCAGACATATCGATTTTTAAGATCGGCCCAAAGCAAGGTCGAGGCGACAATCGCGATGAGGATCAAGATCCCCCCCATCGTCGGCGTTCCCGATTTGCTCATGTGCGACTTCGGACCGTCGCTTCGAATCTGCTGGCCGATTTGATACCGGCGAAGCAGTTCGGTCACCCATTCTCCGATCAAAAACGAAATCACCAGCGCCGTCACCACGGCATAAATGGTTCGAAAAGTAATATAACGAAAAACATTAAAGAACGAATAGGTCGTATGGAGCGGATAGAGAAGATGATAGAGCATTAGCCTTTTCCCTTCTCCCGGGAAAACACCTCCGTCCCCTTTCCGTGATCCGCCCGCTCGACGCCGAGCCAGGCCAGGACCGTTTCCATCTTCATTCCGCGTGATCCTTTAATCAACAAAACATCCCCTTCCCGAAAATAAGATAAAAATTCTTTTTGAAGCGACGGAAGATCGGCATACGCCGCCATGCTCCCGTCCGGCATCCCGGCGCGACGCGCCCCCTCGATCATCGCCTCGGCCCATTGGCCGACAGCGATGAGCAGATCGACGCGATTCCGCGCGGCCGCCTCCCCCACCTCACGATGCGCCGACTCCGAATACGCGCCAAGCTCAAGCATGTCGCCGAGCAGCGCGATCTTTCGATTGGAAGCGCCCTCCCGTTGAGGAAAACCGGCGAGCATTTCCAGCGCAGCCTTCATCGAAGCCGGATTGGCATTATACGCGTCGAGCAGAATCGTCTTCCCGCCCGCTTCCAGCATCTCCGCCCGGAGCGCCACCGGGCGAAAAGCGGCCAGCCCCTTGCGGATCTCTTCCAAGCGATACCCCAACGCGCACGCAACGGCGGCGGCGCCGAGGGCGTTCGCCACCTGATGTCGTCCGGACGTCGCCAGGTGAATCCTTTCGGCCTCTCCCGTCCGCCGAAGCGCCAGCAGAAAACCGATCCCGTTCCCTTCGGGCCGGATCTCCGTTGCGGTCAGATCGGCCGGCGCATCGAGCGCGAAGGTCCATCCGTTCGAGAGCCGTTTCGCCCAGGGGGCCAGATGCGGATCGTTGAGGTTGATGATGGCTGTTCCGTTTGCGCCCACCGCGTCGAACAACGTGCCCTTCTCCTCGGCCACCCCCTCCAGGCTCCCTAAGAATTCGAGATGGGCCGGACCGATGTTGGTGATCAGGCCGACGGTCGGGCGGGCGATATCGCAGAGCCGCCGCATCTCCCCCTTCTGGCTGATCCCCATCTCCAACACCGCCGCGCGATGGCGCGCATCGAGTCGAAGCAGCGAGAGGGGGAGACCGATATGGTTGTTGAGGTTTCCCTCGGTTTTCAAAACCGGTCCTCTTTCGGAGAGAATCGCCGCGATCATCTCTTTCGTCGTTGTCTTCCCGTTGCTTCCGGTTATCCCGATCAACGGAAGGTTGAACCGCATCCGATGCCATGTCGCGAAGGACTGGAGCGCCGCGAGCGGATCATCCACCAGAACCCAAAAATGCCGATCATGGAGCGGCCGCCAAACTCCCTCCCGAACCGGCCATTCGGAGCGAGAGACGACGGCGCCCGACGCTCCGAGTTCGAATGCCCGGACGACGAAATCATGACCGTTGAACCGCGGCCCCTTGATCGCAACGAAGAGGTCGCCGGGGCGGATCGTCCGGGTGTCGATTGAGACGCCGGTCGCCTCGGTCGTTGCATTTCCCCGCCGGTCGCCGTGGCAACCTGTTGCAATATCCTTCACACTCCACACCACCTGCTCCTGAACTTTCATCTCCGTCCCGCCCGCGCGGTCAAGGCGGCACGGGCCACTTCTCGATCATCGAAGGGAAATCGCTCATTCCCGACGATCTGATCATTTTCGTGTCCCTTTCCGGCAATCACGACGGCGTCCCCCTCTTCGGCCAGATCGATCGCCCGCTCGATCGCCTCGCGTCGGTTTGGAAGAACTTCATACCGCGCCGAGGCATCGGCCGACCGAAGACCGGCCTCGATCTCTTGGATGATCGCCAACGGCGGCTCACTCCGCGGATTGTCGGAGGTCAACACCGTGATATCGCTTCGCCGGGCGGAGATCGCCCCCATTTTCGGCCGTTTGCCCCGATCGCGATCGCCGCCGCAGCCGAAGACGGTGATGATCCGGCGGGGATGGAGATCCGCCACTGCCTGAAGGAGCCGATCGAGCGCGTCGTCTGTATGCGCGTAATCGACGATGACCAGAAACGGCTGCCCCGCGTCGACCTTCTCAAATCGGCCCGGCACCCCGGTCATCGCGGCCACCCCCGCGATGATTGACTCTTTAGAAAGGCCCAACGCCGCCCCGGTGCCAGTCGCCGCCAAAAGATTATAAACGTTGTAGCGCCCAACGAGAGGAGACTGAATCCTCATCTCTCCCAGCGGGCTGGCCACCGTCATCTCGATTCCTCTCGGGCCGATCTCCATCGATTTCGGATAGAATTCGGCCCGCTCGGTAATCCCATATCCCCAACAGCGGCCCGGGATCTCATCTCGAATGCGCCTTCCCCATGGATCATCAAGGTTGACCAACGTCATTCCGGTCTGATCGAAGAGCTTTCGCTTGGCGGCGAAATAGGCCTCAAGCGTCCCATGATAATCGAGATGATCCTGCGTCAGGTTCGTAAAAACCGCCGCATCGAACCAGCATCCTTCCACCCGCCCCTGATCGAGCGCGTGAGAAGAGACCTCCATCACAACATGGGTCGTTCCGGCCTTCCGCATCTCCGCAAAAAGCGACTGCAGTTCCAAGGCTCCCGGCGTGGTATGGGTCGCCGGTCGAACCATCTCCCCTAAATCAAACCGGACCGTTCCGATCAGCCCCGTTTTAAAGCCGGCGGTCCGTAGCAGCGCCTGCGTTAAAAAAGTGGTCGTAGTCTTCCCATTGGTGCCGGTCACCCCGATGAGGTGAAGTCCATCGGTCGGATTGCCGTAAAAATAAGAGGCCAGATGCGCGAGCGCCTGGCGCGCATCGGCCACCTGGATATAGGTGAGCGGCCGATTGCCCTTTCGCGCCGCGGGGTCGATTGTGCTCGCGGCCCCTTCGGCCACAATGACGGCCGCGCCCCGCTCAACCGCCTCGGAAATAAATCGGCGGCCGTCTTGTTTTGATCCGACTAAGGCGACAAAAAGTCCCCCCGGTGTGACCTTCCTCGAATCGGAAGCGATCGACGCAACCTCCACATCAGTCTTTCCGGAGATCGCAACGGCTGAAAAGAGCGCTAACCACTCACTCAGTTTCAAGCAAATCTCTCCGCGCGCGGCGGACTGCCGAACCGTTCGACGCGACCGTTTTCAATCCGTTTACAACCGAAGGGGTCCCCTGCGCCCTCAAATGGGTCGAACCATTCTTGGCGGAAAGCCCTCCCCGATTCGTCTCTGCTTCATCCTGAACGCGCAGCGAAGCGGTCAAAACCGGCTCACTGATCGGAGCACGCGGCGGGACCTTGAGATACTGAAGGACCTCCCGGCCGATCATCGAAAAGGCCGGAGCGGCAACACTCCCCCCCCACGCCTCCCCTTCCGGCTCATCGACCATGACCAGAATCGCCACGCTCGGATCCTCCGCCGGCGCAAATCCGACAAAGGAGCTGACAAACTCATGGGCCGAGTAGCGGCCCGTTGCAGGATCGATTTTTTGCGCCGTCCCTGTTTTCCCCGCGACCGTATAACCGGGAATCGCCGCCTTGAGCCCGGTCCCTGACTTTGAGACAACCCCCTCTAATACCTTCACCATCTCATGGGCCGTCCCCTCCGAGATCGCGCGTCGGCGGACCTGAGGCGATGCCTCTCTGATAAGGCGTCCCTCCCCGCCGATATGCTGAAGATCGATCTCTTTCACCTGCCGGACCAGGTGCGGGGTCATCACCCATCCTCCGTTGGCGATGGCAGAGACCGCCGTAATGACCTGAAGCGGGGTGACGCCGATCTCCTGCCCGATCGCAATCGAGGCGAGGGAGCGCTTTGACCATTTCTCCGGATCTCGAACCAGGCCGGGAGTTTCTCCGAGCAGATCAATTCCGAGGCGCTCCCCGAAGCCGAAGGCGCGGATATAATTTGACAGCCGCGCCTCTCCGAGGCGTTGCGCGACCTTCGCCGTTCCGATGTTACTCGATTTGGCGATCACTTGGCGGAAGGGAACAACACCGACCGGTTCATGATCATGAATCACCGTTCCGAAGATCGGATAGGCCCCCTCCTCGCAATCGATCAACTCATTCGGATCGACCACTTTTTCTTCCAGCGCCGCGGAGGCGGTAACGATCTTAAATGTCGAGCCGGGCTCATAGGCGTCGGTGATCGCCCGGTTGCGCCACTCAGAAGGTTGAGACGTTTGGACCGTGTTCGGGTTGAAGCGAGGGCGCACCGCCATCGCCAAAATTTCACCGCTCCAGGGGTCCATGACAATGATTGTTCCCCCCTTGGCGTGTGTCCGATCAACCACCCGATCGAGTTCTCGTTCGCTGATATGCTGAATCACCTCATCCACGGTGAGGTAGAGATCCTTCCCGCGCGAAGGGGCGATGTAGTCGAGATCTTTCGGAAAGATCGATTTGCCATGGGCATCTCTCTCCAGAACCAACCATCCCTTCTCCCCCCGAAGGACCGTATCATACTTCAGCTCAATTCCTTCCAAGCCGCGATTGTCGAGCCCGGCGAATCCCAAGAGGTGCCCGAACAGCGCCCGCTTCGGATAAAACCGCTGACTCTCCATGACAAACCCGACCCCGCTTAACTGCAGGCGCCGCACTTCCTCCGCCTTCGCCGGATCGATTTTCCGGGCCAACCAAGCGAAGCTCTTTCCATCCTCTAATTTTTTCGCAAGACTCCGAGGATCAAGATTGAGAATCGCCCCCAACTTTCTGGAGACCGCAACGGGATTTCGAATCTCGCTCGGAACGGCATAAATCGAGGGGACCTCGACATTCATGGCGAGAACCGTTCCGTTCCGGTCGTAGATCGTGCCCCGCTCCGCCTCGATGGAAACATTCTTCTCGTGCTCCCGTTCGGCGCGTTTGGACCATTCGGCATGCTGGAATGCCTGCAGGATGATCAGGCGAACCAAGACGAGGATGAACCCGACCGTTAAGAGCGAGGAAACCAGAAGCACCCCAGGATTTCCCCAACTGCTATTTATGGATGAAGCGGATAGACGCTTCCTCCCGGAGGTGGAGCGTGATCGGATCACCGCACTCTCCCTCCCTGGCGTTCCGCTACACCTCTCCCCTCCTTCGTCTGTTTGATATAAACACGCTGCTCGGGAAGCGCCGGCGACATTTTCAACTGACGCGCGGCGATTTGCTCAACCCGTTCGATTGCGCTTAAGCTTTCCGCTTCGACCAAGAGGGCTTGATGAATTCGCCTCAGCTCCGCCTTTTGCTGATGGAGCTGCTCGATTTCATAACCGAGGTGAATCATCTGATTTCGCTGCCAGAGGGAGAGGAAAGCAAAAAAGAGAATCGCCCCCACCAGCAGTAGAAAGACAAACCGGAATTCCAATTGACGAAACCATTCTCTCATGCAGCCCTCTCAAGGGAGCGAAGCTTGGCGCTTCTCGCGCGAGGATTCTGCGCGATCTCTTCCAGGCTCGGCTGGATCGGCTTCTTGTAAAGATTGATGAATCGATGCGGCACCTGCGCCGCCCATTTCTTGAACGTCTGCTTGACAATGCGATCCTCAAGGGAATGAAATGAGATCACAACCAGTCGTCCTCCGACGGCCAACAAAGAGACAGCCGCTTCAAGCCCCGCCTCGAGCTGCGGCCTCTCTTGATTGACGACCATTCGAAGCGCCTGAAAGGTCCGCGTCGCCGGATGGAGGCGGCCGTGGCGCTCCTTTGCGGGAAACGCCCTCCAGATGATTCCTTCCAACTCTTCCGTTCGGGTGATCGGTCCGTTCTCAGAACGATACCGCAGAACGGCGGAGGCGATCCGCTTGGCCCACCGCTCCTCTCCATAGATCCGAATGGCCTCGGCAATATCTCGTTCCGTGGCGCGATTGATCCAATCGGCCGCCGTTTCTTTTTGCGCCCGATCCATTCGCATGTCGAGCGGACCCGGCTTCTGAAAAGAGAAGCCCCTCTCCGGCTGATCCAAATGAAGAGAGGAAACCCCGAGGTCGAACAGAATGCCGTCGACCTTCTTCAAATTGAGTTCTACCGCGATCTCTGGAATTTCTTTGAAAGAACCCTTTCGAAGGATGATTCGGTCGCGATAGGGACGGAGTCTTTTTTCCGCCAAGGTGAGGGCTTCTTCATCCCGATCGATTCCGACGACCCGCCCCTCGGGAGCCGTCGCGGTCAGGATGGCTTCCGTATGACCTCCCAGGCCGAGGGTACAATCAAGATAGATCTTCTTCACCTGGGGTCGGCACCCCAGCGCGGTTAAGACCTCTTTAACAAGAACAGACCGGTGAGTCCACTCCCCTTCATTTTCTTCTCTTTCCGAGAAACTCGGTTCCACCATCCCTGCTCGCACTTCTCGAATTGCCCTGAAGGGTTCTATTTCCGGACCGCGCTCGAATCACTCAACCGTGTGAATGTTAAAAGAGGGACTTTACATTTCCGTGGACCACCCTGAATGTCAGGATAACAAAGGAGAGTTCTAGGCAGTGGAATGTCGTCGTATGATTTCACCGACTACATTCCCAAGTGGGCCAAGGCCTCCTGAATTCGCTCACTGTTTTCGGTCACAAGCGCCTCATTCTCCTGCCACTTCTGCGGATTCCAAATCTCGAAACGATTTTCAATTCCCACAACGACCACATCCCCATCAACCTGAGCGTACTCTCGGAGCGGCGGCGGAAGGAGAACCCGGCCTTGCTTATCAAGCGGACACTCCGTTGCACGAGAGTAAAAAAACCTTAAAAAATTCTTAACCCCTTTATCCATGGTCGGTAATTTTTTCGCCTTCTCGGTCATGAGGTTCCACTCCTGAAGTGGATAGGCAGAAAGGCAGCGGTCAAGATCGGTGGTGATGATAACGGTCCCATTCGAGTGAGCATTCAACAACTCTCTAAACTTCACCGGGATACTCAATCGGCCCTTCGAGTCAATCGTATGCTGATATTTCCCCAGGAACACCCCGCGCCCCCAAAATATCCCACTTCATCCCACTTTGGGGGGAATTATACCCCAGCTTTTCACTTTGTCAAGAAAAAAAGGGTCGATCTTCCGGAAGGTTATACCAACTCGACATAACAAAAAAATGACTGATAAAGAATAGTGTCAAAGGCCTGCGAAATCGTTGATTGGTCAGTGTTTTTCTGAATGGAAATGGAGCGAAGAGATGTCAAATTGAAGCGTGACGGGGGCCCATCTGTTGGGCACCGATCTCAAAGAAGCCCCTATGGGTAGAAAGGAAAAAATCTGCGAGGTTCCAAACCAATTCTCTCCAAGAGTTTCCAAAATCTTCGCAGTATCGCTGCGACTCTAAATCCTAAACAGATCACCTTCTGGCGAATAATTTAAAAATGACCACCTCCATAGTAAATCTTTGTCCTTTTCCTTACAATCTTCCGAAACGTTCTTTTTCTCATCCAGATCGACGTTTTCAACCTTGCTCAGCAACCAGCATGCGCCAGGTCCGAAAATGCCTTGACATTCGAGATGATTATTTGATAAGTTTCCCTATTCATCAATAAGTTGGCTTCTATATAACACCGATTTAAAATGGCTGTCAAGGAACCGCTTATGCGCGTCAAAATTAATGGAAAACAAGAGGAAATTCAGGAAGCCACCCTTTCCGATCTCCTCAAAGCGAAGAATATCGAGCCGCAAATGGTCACCGTAGAACTCAACTCCAAAATGGTCGATCGATCCAGCCTTGGCAGCACCCGCATTCAGGAAGGAGATGAAATCGAATTCCTCTTCTTCATGGGGGGCGGATCTGAGACAGTATACTTATAACTGAACGAATCATTCCGGTTGAGAATTTTATGAAATCACATTCAAATATCATCGAGCTGATTGGGCGGACCCCGCTGGTTCAATTAAACCGGCTCGCCGACGATGAAAGTGCCCGACTCTTCGCAAAGGTGGAGTTCTTTAATCCCGGCGGAAGCGTAAAGGATCGAATCTGTCTTAGTATGATTGAAGCGGCCGAGCAATCTGGAAAACTCCGACCGGGAGGAACACTGGTTGAGCCGACCAGCGGCAACACCGGAATTGGTCTCGCCTTGGTCGCGGCCGTCCGTGGATACAGATTAATTCTCGTCATGCCCGAGTCGATGAGCATGGAGCGGGCCAGCCTTCTCTCCTCCTACGGGGCTCAGCTGGTCCTGACCCCCGCGTGGGAAGGGATGCGCGGCGCAATCAAAGAGGCAGAGAGCATCATCGAGCAAAATCCGAATTATTTCATGCCGAATCAATTCTCGAACCCTGCCAACCCCGAAGTGCATCGGAAAACAACCGGTCCGGAAATCTTGGAGGCCTTGAATGGGAGTGTTGACGCCTTCGTCGTTGGGGTAGGGACGGGGGGAACCATTACCGGTGTTGGAGAAGTTCTCAAGGCGAAGAATCCGAAAACGCTGATTGTGGCGGTAGAACCGTCCGCCTCGCCGGTGCTTTCCGGCGGGGAGCCGGGACCCCATAAGATCCAGGGAATCGGCGCCGGATTTGTTCCGAATGTTCTCAATCGGAAAATCATCGATCGGGTCATCACTGTGAGCGATGATGACGCCTATAAAACAGCCAAGCTGCTGGCCCGCCAAGAGGGGCTGCTGGTCGGGATCTCATCCGGAGCCAATGCGCTGGCCGCCCAGCAGATCGCAAGGGAACTCGGAAGAGGGAAAACGGTCGTGACGATTCTTCCGGATACCGGCGAGCGTTACATCAGCATCGAAAAATATTTTAATATCTGAGAGGGGATCGTTAAATGTGGTTCGTGATTCGTAAAGGCAAAAGAAATATGATGCGGTTCAGTTTTTACGTTTAACGAATAACGATGAACGAATAACGAAAAGAAAAGTAGATGGCCTTTACAGAAGAACAACTCGTTCGCTACAGCCGTCACATCATTCTCACGGAAGTCGGCGGCAAGGGGCAGAAAAAGATCGGACAGGCGAAAGTCCTGATTGTCGGCGCCGGGGGTCTCGGCTCGCCGATCGCCCTCTATCTGGCCGCGGCCGGAGTGGGGACGGTGGGCCTGATTGATGCGGATGTCGTCGATCTCTCCAACCTGCAGCGCCAAGTCATTCACCATACCGCGGATATCGGCCGACCGAAGGTGATTTCAGCCCAAGAGAAGATGGTTGCGATCAACCCCGATGTGAAAGTGTTTCCTTATCAGGAAAACCTCAATGCGGAAAATGCGCTCAAAATCTTCGGCGACTTCGACTATGTGATTGATGGAACCGATAACTTTCCCGCAAAATTTTTAATCAACGACGCCGCCTTCTTTGCGAAAAAACCGCTCATACACGCTGGGATTCTCCGGTTCGAAGGACAACTCTTTACCATTCTTCCCGGAACAAGCGCCTGCTACCGCTGCATCTTCCCGGAGCCTCCCCCGGCAGGTCTGATTCCGACCTGTCAGGAGGCCGGCGTCCTGGGAGCCCTGGCCGGACTGATCGGAACCCTTCAAGGAACCGAAGTTCTGAAATTAATCCTTGGCATTGGGAAACCGTTGACCGACCGAATTTTGAAGTATGATGCCCTCCGAACACAGTTCCGGGAAGTTCCAATCCGAAAGAATCCAAACTGTCCTCTCTGCGGCAACGATCCTGCGATCAAACAGTTAGTAGTTCAGGAATTACCGGTTTGTAATATTGATCCGTCCGCCACCCTCCGATCACACGGAATGAATCACTAGCAGGTTTCGCCAAAAAACCGCCGTAAGATTGAAGATGGCGATTAGAAATATCTATATCGGCATACTATTTAATCTAGGATAGAACGCGATGAATAAGATGAAAGGGTTGAAATGTAAAGAGTGCGGCAAAACATATCCCGCTGCGGCCCTTCACGTCTGCGAATTCTGCTTCGGCCCGCTGGAGGTCTCCTACAATTACGATTACATCAAGACAAAAATCTCGAAAGAGAAAATCCTTCAGGGGCCAAAAAGCCTCTGGCGCTACCAGGATCTCCTTCCGATCGAGGGAGAACCGACGGTCGGTCTCAATGCCGGCTTCACCCCGATGATTCACGCCAAGAATCTCGGTACTGAGTTAGGGCTCGATTACCTCTATTTGAAAAACGATACGGTCAACTGCCTCACCCTCTCTTTCAAAGATCGCGTCGTCGCCGTCGCATTGACCCGAGCGAAAGAGCTCGGTTTTGATACGGTCGCCTGCGCTTCTACAGGAAACTTGGCGAATTCGGTGTCGGCGCACGCAGCCGAGGCGCGCTTGCGCTGTTTTGTCTTCATCCCGGCCGATCTCGAAGCGGGAAAGGTCTTGGGAAACCTCATTTACCGACCGAACGTGGTGGCGGTCAATGGGAACTACGATGACGTGAACCGCCTTTGTAGCGAAATCGCCGGAGAGTATCCATGGGCCTTTGTGAATATCAACATTCGCCCCTATTACTCCGAAGGATCCAAGACACTTGCCTACGAGGCGATGGAGCAGCTCGGATGGCGAACCCCCGATCATGTGGTTGTGCCGATCGCATCGGGATCGCTCCTCACGAAAATTTCAAAAGGCTTTAACGAGTTTGCTCAGCTCGGTTTCGTCTCTCCTGTAAAAACAAAAATTCATGGCGCCCAAGCGGAAGGATGCTCTCCCGTCGCTTCGGCTTTCAAAGAGAACCGTGACTTCATCAAACCGGTGAAACCGAAGACCATTGCAAAATCACTCGCCATCGGCAATCCAGCCGACGGCTTCTATGCATTGAAGGTCGTTCACGGCAGTGACGGGCTCATCGAGCACGTCACCGATGAGGAAGTAATCGAGGGGATGACCCTGCTTGCGCGAACCGAAGGGGTCTTCGCGGAGACGGCCGGCGGCGTCACCATTGGTGTTCTTAAGAAACTGGCGAAGAAAGGCATCTTTAAAAAAGGGGAATCGGTGGTCGCCTATATCACTGGAAATGGCCTGAAGACCCAAGAGGCGGTCGCGCCGGCCTTGGGTGTTCCTTGGCACATTCAGCCGAGCCTGACGAATTTCCAGGAAGCGCTAAAGGCTGCTTCGATTGACGCCCCTAAAAAAGAAAGAGGAGTCGAATGATTAAGGTTCGCATCCCTACCCCCTTGCGCAAATTGACAAACGGCCAGGGCGAGGTCGCCGCAGAAGGGGAAACAGTCGCTGCATTGATTAATACGCTGGACAAGGAATATCCCGGTCTTAAAGAGCGTCTTTGCGATGAAGCGGGCGAGCTGCGCCGGTTCGTCAACATTTATATCAATGAAGAAGATATCCGCTTTCATCAGGGAATAAAGACCCCCGTAAAGACGGGGGATGAGATCTCGATCGTTCCGGCCATCGCAGGAGGATAGGGCAAGTATCAAAGCGAGCGACCGGCCTTGCCGGCGCGAGCGCTTGGGTGTGGGGCATCGGAGAAGCGCAGCATCAGCAAGCATTGCACGGGCCCCACATATAAACGGAGGAATCATTGGCCAGCCTAAAAGTGCACATCACCTTTCCGGAAGAGAAGATTCGAGAGCCGATTATTTACCAGATTGGAAGGGACTACAAAGTCATTACCAACATTCGACGCGCCGATGTGACCGAGAAAACGGGGTGGGTCGATCTGGAATTGACCGGAGAGCCTGACGAGGTTGAGCGGGCCGTCGAAGGGCTTAAGAAAAAAGGGGTCAAGGTCGACCCGATCGAAAGAAACATCATCGAATAACGAGGGAGCATCCGTAACGATGGCATTCACGGAAGAGCAACTTGAGAGATACAGCCGGCACATTCTTCTCCCCGAAGTAGGAGGGAAAGGCCAGAAGAAGATCGCCGCAGCAAAGGTCTTCTTAATCGGGGCCGGCGGGCTCGGCTCGCCCTCGGCGCTTTATTTGGCCGCGGCCGGCGTGGGGACGATCGGGATTATCGACAGCGATGTGGTCGATCTCTCGAACCTTCAACGTCAGATACTACATAGCACGAAAACACTTCACCGCCCGAAGGTCGAATCGGCCCAAGAAACCCTCTCCAAAATGAATCCCGATATCAAGATCGTTCCTTACATCGGGAAGATCTCTTCCGAGAACATCCTCGATCTGATCAAAGATTACGATCTCATCCTCGACGGCTCGGATAATTTCGCCACCCGGTTCCTGGTGAACGATGCTTGCTTCTTCCTCAAGAAGACCCTCATCTCCGGAAGCATCTTTCGATTCGAGGGACAACTCACCACGCTGAAACCGCATGAGACTTCAGAGCCGAAACCTTGCTATCGCTGCCTCTATCCGGAGCCCCCGCCCCCGGGCCTCGTCCCCAGTTGCCAAGAGGCCGGCGTTCTCGGGGTGCTGGCGGGAACCATCGGCGTCCTTCAGGCAGCGGAAGCGCTGAAAGAGATCTTAGGAATCGGGACTTCGCTCGCCGGACGACTCCTCGTCTATGACGCGCTGGAGATGTCCTTTCGGACGGTCAAGGTCCCGAAAAATAAAAGCTGCCATCTCTGCGGACCGAATCCAAGCATCAAAGAACTTCTCGATTACGAAATCTCCTGCACCCTTCCCCCTCCGAAGGGGTAGCAGATCTCCATCCTATGCTACGGATGGGACATACCATTTTGGAATTTCTGGTTCGCTGATTAGGAAATTAATGCGCGGCCCGGCGGTGACGAATCACTTCTTTGATTTTCTCGACGACTTTATTGGGTGAGGTGGTCGCCTTCACGAGGAAATCAACGGCGCCCAATTCGATCGCTCGATTGACCTCCTGTGCTGTCCCCTTGACCGAGGAGACAATGACCGGAATATCCCTGACTTCCGGTTGGGATCGAATAATGTGAAGAACCTTGTAGCCATCCATTCCGTCCATGACGAGATCCAAGAGGACAAGCGCAGGACGCTCCTTAAATAAAATCTGCAGACCCTCAATGCCGTTCCGAGCGACAAAAACGGAGAATCCTTCGGAAAGGAGCCGTTGCCGATACACGGTCTGATAGAACTGGGTATCCTCAATGATCAGGATCTTCTTTTGGTTCGCGTTCGAATAGCCCTGAGCGTGCGACGCCTTCTCGATATATTCCTTTAAATAATTGAAATCCTCCGGTTTCACTCCAATAAATCGCACCCCCATTCCCACTCCCTCATGGAGATAAACGACCTTCGCCTTTACCTCGATCAGCCGTTTTTCGAGCTGAAAACGAAGGTGAACCGTCTCATTCTTCCCGAACAGGTCATGGGTCGTAATATACATTCCCTCTGTGCTCAGGTCGATTGCTTGTCCCGGCGTGCTTCCATTGATCTCCACTTCCTGGACGATCAGGACACGCTCCTTTCTCCGCTTTTTCTCGCTGCCTTCTGTTGTCATCCGGTCGCCTGATAGAGTCCCTCACCCGTAAGCGTATCATGTGACTGAAGAATGTCAAACAACTGTTTGACATTCTTTTTAGTTTTCAATACCATCAAAGATCTTCATGGCAAAAAGGTTCGTTTATGGACGGAAAATGCATCCGCTTCTTCCTTAAGAAGCTGCATTGATTCGTGCATACCGAAGGGGTCGTTGAGGAAGATGCTTCAAATTTCAAAAAGGATTGTCAACGAGTTGATTGCCCACGCGCGGGCAGAGGCGCCGAACGAATGCTGCGGGCTTCTTTCAGGAAAAGAGAGGTTGGCAAGTGAAATTTATAAGATCGGTAATTTACCGGCCGATGATCCAGCCATTGCCGATTTGAAGGTGCCGCCGGACCGTCGATTCCGATATGTGATGGATCCCAAAGAGCAATTAAAGGCTTTCAAAGAGATGCGAAAAAAGGGGACCGAGCTTCTCGCCATCTATCACTCGCACCCTCACTCCCCGGCCTATCCTTCGCCGACCGATGTCCGCCTGGCATTCTACCCCGACGTCCATTACGTCATTATTTCTCTGGAAAAGGAAGCGCCGGCGGTCCGCGCCTTTCGAATCAACGACCAGAAGATTACGGAAGAGGCGATTGAAGTCTTACCCTAAATGCTGCTGAAACATTCCGAAGAGTCCCCTCTTTGGAATCCGATCGACCCCCAGGATCACCCCATTCTCTTCGGTGGCCAACCAGATAGAACCGTTTGAAACGGGGAGGACCTGATTCACCTGCTTCTCGAAGCGCTCTCCGTGATAGAGCCGGGCGAGATGCCAATGGAGGCCGTCATCATTGCTCCAGAGAAGACCCCGTTCGGAGCCGACATACATAATCTTCCGATCTCTCGGATCGACCGACAATGCGGTCATTCTGATCCCGTTCGGAAGATCTCCTTTGATCTCTCTCCATTCCCCGTTCAGGTCCCCCTCCCAAATTTTTTGCTCATTGGCCGCTAAGAAATGGCCTCCCCCTTTCCAAGCGATATAACGGAAAGGAGCACCTTCTTTCGAGATAATTTTTTTCCAGCCGCCATTCGATTTCGCCCAGAGCGTGCTTCCGATGACCGCCAAAACAGATTCACCATCGGCGGCCAGCGCGGAGAGGGCTCCCGATTCGACCGTCTCGATCTTCTCCCAATGTTTTCCATGATCGGTGGAATGAAAGAGACCCGCCTCTGTTCCCGCATAGACCTGCTCCGTCCCATCGACCGTAATCGAAATTGCGCGGACCGGGAGAGAGCCCTCTACCGGCTCCCAGCCGTGCCGGCCGTGTTGCCTCCGATAAATCCCATCTTCGGTGATGATGTAGAGAAATGTCTTCCCACGGGCCATTCCACGAACAGAGAGATTCACCAAGCCGACATTCTCAGCCACCCAGTTCTCTCCCCTGCTGCCGATCACCCCTTTTCCATCCGTCCCGGCCGTGATTCCCTCTTCGCCATAATCGAGCGCCCGGATGGGAGCGATCAGCAGTCCCTGATGGAGGGGTTGCCAAGGAGATCGGATTCGCCCTCGAAATAATCCTCCTCCGGTCCCGGCATAAAGATCCCCCTCTTCACTTGTCACAAACGAGTGGATCTGAATGTCGGTCAGCCCCCCTTCGAGGGGAAGCCAGCGGGCTCCATCATCCTCACTATAGAAGACCCCTTCGCCGGTCCCGGCATAAAGGATGCCGCGGCGATCGACACTCAATGAGCGGATCGAAAGGCTGGAGAGTCCTCCGTTGGCCCGCTCCCAATGAACGCCGCCGTCGCGGCTTCGGAAAATTCCGGCTCCCATCGTGCCGGCATAGAGGAACTCGCCTCGGCCGAGAACCAATGCGCGAATGACCTGCTCCTCGAGTCCTTGGAAATCAAATCCCGAAATCACCTGGGTCCATTTGGGGTCGCCGGGGCGCCGCTTAAAAATTCCACTCCCTTGTGTTCCGGCATAAAGCGTCCCATCCTTGGTTGCGACGATGCTTCTGACCAGGACCGATCCGATTCCCTCGTTGAATAACTCCCAGTGCTCCCCCTCATCCCGACTGAGAAAGATGCCCTGCCCCGTGCCGGCATAAACCGCCCCTCCCAGGGAGATCATTGTTTCCACATTGGTGTTTTCCAAGCCCCGATTGATCGAGACCCAATGGCGTCCATCGTCTCGGCTGCGGAAGAGCCCGGCCCGGATCGTCCCGGCAAACAGACTCCCTTCCCTGACACGCATCAAGTTGACGATGAACTTATCTCCAAGACCGACATTCGCCGGAACCCAATGCTTCCCCCCATCATCGCTCCGGAAAAGCCCCTCACCATAGGTGCCGACGAAAAGGGTCTCCCCGGCGCCCGTCGCAATGGTTTGAATCACTCCCACTCCATATGGGCCGCCGGTTGGGTAAAGGGTAACCCCTTCCATGGGAGGACGGTAGTCGGCCTGCCTTTGAATAATGGCGGCGAAAGGAATGGGAGACGCGGGGGGCCGATTGGAGAGATAAAAAAATCCTGCGACCGTCACCATGCCGAGGATGAGAAAAAGCGCTTTCCGGCGATTCATGGCGACATCTCCTCCGGCTCCTCTTTCCGAATCGGGACAGGTCTTGCTCCAAAGATTCGGATCGCCAAAATCCCGATCTCATAAAGCAGAATCAGCGGAATCGCCATGACCGTCTGATTGAAAACATCGGGGGTGGGGGTAAGGACGGCGGCGATAAAGAAGGCCGCCAAAATCGCATATTTTCGATTCCGTGTGAGAAGAGCCGGGGTCAGCAATCCGATCTTGGCCAAGAAGAGCATGACCAGAGGAAGCTCGAAAATTAAACCGAAACCAAGAAGGAACTTCAAATTAAAATCGATGTACATCGAAACCGAAATCTGAGGGGTAATCCCGCTTTTGCGGCCATAATCGATGAGAAAGTCGAGCGCGAACGGCAGGGCAATCAGATAACAAAACGCCATCCCGGCGAAAAAAAGAAGGGTCGAGAGGACCAGAAAAGGAAGGAGATATCCCCGTTCGTTCGGAAGAAGACCAGGCGCGACGAACTGCCAGACCTCATAGAGAATCAGAGGCATCGATGCCAGGAAACCGACAAAGAGCGAGATCTTTAAATCGGCCCAAAAGGCCTCCGCGGGTGAGAGGAAGATCAGCTCCGCATGCAGTGGACGCTTTAGAAGAAAGAGAAGAACATCCGAAAAATAATAAGCCCCCCCAAAAAAAAGGGAGAGGATCACGACCGACCGGATGAGTCGGCTTCGAAGCTCTTGAAGATGACCGGAGATCGGCATTTCCGCCGCCCCCTTACTCCAGGCCGCCTTTTTCACCTTCCCCCAATTCCTCCTTTGCCTCCACGCCGACCGATCGCACCGAGATGATATGCCGCTGGAAGATCCCGGTCCTCAGACAAGGGTCTGCCCCTTTTTAAATTGAGAGAGCCAGGCCGATCCACGACCCATTCCTATACCTTTGTTTGGGTTGGTGGGGGAGTCTCGGCCTTGGCCGGAGGCGCCTCGGGTTTCTTGGTCACCTCCTCCACGCTCGCTCTCTCGATCTCCGCCCGCACCTCTTCGGTCGCACGACGAATTTCATAAAGGCCTCTTCCGAGTGCCCGCGCGATCTGCGGAAGTTTTTCGGGACCGAGGACAATCAATGCGATCACAAGGATCAGCAGCAGTTCCGGGAAACCAATCCCAAACACAGATTCCTCATTGTTGAAGGTTTTTAAAACGCAAAGACCGAAACGAGAATCCGCCCTTCGACTTCTCTCTGATGCTTCAGTGTTTTTCCACCGATGGGATAGAGAGCCGCTTCGCAGGTCTTTGGAAATCGGTCCGGCCGGTTGTCTTGCACTGTCGGATCATCTCTACCATTTCATCTTTGGCGGCGAGCTTCTTTTTCTGGAACTCCTTCTTTTGGATCTCTTCCTGAGGCGTGAGAACTCTTCTCCGCCCCATCACCTGGAGCGACTGATCAAGTTCCTCATGCAATTTCTCGAGATGGCGAAAATGCCAGTTTCTCTCGCGGAGCACTTCGATGACCTTTTCTTCTCTTTCCATCGATTCCCCCTTCATGAGGTGATTAAAAGTAGTGATGCTCAAGAGACCTGGATCGGCTTCGTTAATCCTCTTCCGGTCTGCCGTCAAAATCACACTGGAGCAGGAGGGCATCTTCCCTCGGCTCCCGATAGTAGTTGCGTCGAATTCCCACCTGAAAGAAACCCAGCTTTCGGTAGAGCGATTGCGCCGTGAAATTCGACGCGCGCACTTCGAGCGTGGCGGTCCGAATCCCCCGGGCCAGACCGGTGGTGAGAGCGAAGCGAACCATCTCTTCCCCGATCCCCCTTCTTCGCCATGCAGGATCAACCGCCACATTCATCAAGTGGAGCTCGTCATAGACCATCCAAAAGAGAACGTAGCCGACAATGCGGCGATGTTCCTCCTCCCTCGCCACATAGGCGAACGAAAAAGGATTCTCCCACAGCTCCGATTCAAACATTCTCTTCGTCCAGGGGGAAGTATAGGCGGCGCGCTCGATCGCCAACACCGCATCGACATCGGCCGGCGTCATCCGCTCAAAGTGAATGGCGATGGAGGCCGCTCTCTTATTCATATCTGATTCCATTATACCCGCTAGACCCGCCGGGACGTCACCCAGGTCCGGCCCCCCGAAATTTTTCGGAAGCCGCCGCAGGTCGATCCGATTTTGCCTGATGATTTAATTCCGCGGTGGAAGCCCGCAGATAAAATGGGATCACCTCTTCGGGCGGATGGACTTCCCCTCTCTTCAACTTGGCGAGACCCAACTCCGCTACGGCCGCCGCGGAGGGAAATTGGAGCCGCTTCGGCGCAAAGAGCGCTTTTTCCGGACGACCCTCCTGGAGAATGTCTCGATATTTTTCCGCTCCCTCTCCGACAAAGAGAACCGGCTGGTCAAAACGTTCGATCGATGACAACACCGCTTCGGGCGAGGTCGCTTCTTCGGAATGAACCGGAATCGGCTCTCCCTCCCGTGTATTGAACAACGCCCAATAGACCTCCTGCCGCCGGGCATCGAGCATCGGCGCAATGAGCGCATGCGAATAGGGGAAAAGCGCTGCGATCGCTTCCAGCGTCGGAACGGTCACCACCGGTTTCCCCGCTCCCATCGCAAGGCCCTTTGCCGTGGAGAGCCCGACGCGCAATCCGGTGAACGATCCCGGACCGATCGAAACGGCGACCGCATCCAACGCCGCGACAGATATCCCGCTGTCGGAGAGGAGGCGGTCGATCGTCGAAAGAAGCCGCTCGGAATGGCGCACCTCGACATGAAGGCGATACTCCGCGATCAAGCGCGCTTCATCCATCAACGCCACCCCCCCCGCCAACGTTGCCGTTTCAATCGAAAGGATCTTCATCCCCTTGCTCCAATTTTCACGACGGACCGATCGACAAAACCTCTTTGAATCGGAGCGTCACATTCGCTCCCTCGCTCTCTCCGTGAACTTCGAAAGGAAAATCACGCGGCCCCAGCTTCCGATAATCGCCAAAAGTCAGGAGCGCGTGCCGCGCGCCGATGGAGTCAAAGAGTTCGACCTGTTCCACCCGAAACGCCGTCCGCTCGATCCAGACCTTTTCTTGCAGGACCGCCTTGCCCGGTAATACTCTCAAGAGATAAAGAATAAAGCGATCCTCTTGCTTCTCCAGGGCCGGAAGCAACGGCGGCGTCGGGTTTGGAATTCCTCCCTGATTGACCCAATCGATCAATGCCGGAGATCCGATCGGGACGACCGCTTGGATCTGCTCCTCAAACTTGTCTCGGGTCGCCTCAATCGTCCGATGCTCCGATGGAAGTTGGAGCACGACCTTCGGCCCGACCAGCCGCAATTCGAAAAGGGTTCCTCCTAAAAGATTAAATCCACGGATTCGGGTCTCTCCATTTTGGAAAACCCAGCTCGCCTGAAATGTATGCCGCCCCTGACGTTGCGAATCGGCCGTGACCTCCAGCAACCCTTTAAACCCGTTCCAATCCTGGTGACGGAGTTGGTAGTACGAGAGAAGCTCCTCCAAAGAGGCGTCTTTCTTCACCTCTCCTTCGGTCGGCCGAATCTGTTTTTTGGCGCAGCCCGATACGAACAGAAGAACCACCAGACACAAAAGACACCCGCGACGAACCAACCTCTTCTCCTACCGTCATTTCCAAATGTGCAAATGGATGCTTTGTCGACATTCCGGCTAAATCAACTCCAGCGCCTCAGCGATATGAGAGACACCGATTACTTCCAGTGCGTTCCCGATCTCGCCCTCTTCCTGAAGCAGCTCCTGATTCCGCTTCGGAAGAATACACCGCTTGAATCCGAGCTTCTCGGCCTCTCGGATCCGAAGGGTCGGCTGTTGAATGCCGCGAATCTCCCCGGCCAAGCCGACCTCCCCGAAGATCACCGTTCCCGGATCGACCGGCCGCTCTCGAAAACTGGAAGCGACCGCGGCGACGATTCCCAAGTCAATCGCCGGCTCATCCACCTGAATTCCGGTCACGACATTGATAAAGATATCTTGACCGGCCAGATGAAGGCCGGCCCGCTTCTCCAAAACGGCCAAAAGAAGAGAGACCCGATTCGGATCGACCCCCAGCGCCATTCGACGCGCCGTGCCGAGGTAAGAAGCGCTGACGAGCGCTTGCAGCTCCACCAAAATCGGCCGGGTCCCCTCCTGCGCCGCCACCACCACGGAGCCGGCCGCCTCGCGAGGACGCTCGGCGAGGAAGAGCCCCGAGGGGTTATCGACGTCGATCAGACCGGCCCCTTTCATTTCGAAAACCCCCAGCTCGTTGGTCGATCCGAACCGATTCTTAATCGCTCGAAGAATCCGATAGGGATGGCCCTTATCTCCTTCGAAGTAGAGGACAGTATCGACGATATGCTCCAGGACGCGCGGACCGGCAATCGATCCCTCTTTGGTGACATGGCCGACGATCAACACCGCCACATTGGCTCGCTTGGCGTAAAACATCAATTGAGAGGCGACCTCGCGGATCTGCGTCACGCTGCCTGGGGCGGAGCTCATCTGGCGCGTGTAAACCGTCTGGATCGAATCGATGACAATGGCGATCGGCTGGACCGCCTGAGCGTGATGGATAATTTCTTCAAAGGCTGTCTCAGCAAGAATATACAGGTGATCGGAAGAGATCCGAAGCCGGTCGGCCCGCAGCTTGATCTGCGCCGGCGACTCCTCCCCGGAGACGTAAAGGACCTTTCCCCGTCTTGCGCCGATTTGATCGAGCGATTGAAGCAGAAGGGTCGACTTTCCGATGCCCGGATCTCCGCCGATGAGAACGACGGAGCCGGCGACGATCCCCCCTCCCAAGACCCGGTCAAATTCCATTGAACCGGTTTTCGCCCGCATCTCAGAGGTCGGAAGAATCTGTGTGACCGGCTTCGGCGCCCAGATTTCTCGGTCGAGCTCTCCCTGTGCGAGCCATCGGGACTCTTGATTTTTCCCGAGGCTCGGCTCAACCCGCTCTTCAACGAGCGAATTCCAGACGCCGCAGTCGGGGCATTTCCCAAGCCATTTGGGCGACTGATAGCCGCACTCTTGGCAATAAAAGACCGTTTTTATTTTCGCCATTTCCTTACCTTTTTCTCATCATAATCGATCAATTTTTAAAAAGCAAACAATCAAAGATTAAACACGTGAGGCGACAAAGATAGAGAACGTCAGGCGTGAGGGGTAAAAGATTTTAAATTTTTTGACCTGGCCCCTTACGCCTCACGCCTAACGTCTTACGCGTTCGATCTTCTCCCCCTAGTTGTCTTTTCGCCCCTTTTTGGATAGAATGATCAAGATTGAAGGGATTAAGAAATGGCTGAGAGAATTCGAAATTATATCAATGGCAAATGGATCGATGCGGCGCGTGGAAAAACCTTTGAGAGCCGCAATCCGGCCGACACGCGCGATCTTATCGGGACAGTCGCCGACTCCGATGCATCCGATGTCGACAAGGCGGTCTCTGCCGCCCGTAAAGCATTTCGTGAGTGGGCGCTGACACCGGCCCCCAAACGGGGCGAGGTCCTCTTTAAAGCGGCTGAGCTTCTGGTGAAACGGAAGCAAGAACTCGGCGAGCTCGTCTGCCGGGAAATGGGGAAGGTGATGCCGGAAGCGCTGGGGGATGTTCAAGAGGCGATCGACATGACCTATTACATGGCTGGCGAGGGACGGCGCCTCTCGGGTGAAACAGTCCCTTCGGAGCTTCCGAATAAGGATGCGAAGTCGGTCCGTGTCCCGATCGGTGTGGTCGCTCAGATCACCCCTTGGAATTTTCCTATCGCCATTCCGTCGTGGAAAATCACTCCCGCGCTGGTGACGGGAAACACGGTCGTCTTTAAGCCGGCCGAGGAGACCCCGGTCTGCGCCACCCGATTCGTTGAGATCTTGATCGAGGCGGGCCTTCCACCGGGGGTGCTCAACATGGTCCACGGCTTCGGGGAGACCGCGGGGGAGCCGATGGTCCGCCATCCGGAGGTCGATGTGGTCTCCTTCACCGGCTCCAATCCGGTCGGAGAGCGGCTGGCCGGGATCTGCGGCAGCATGCACAAGCACTTCACGATGGAGACCGGCGGCAAAAATCCGATCATTATCATGGAGGATGCCAACCTCGATCTTGCGATCGAAGGAGCGATCTGGGGGGGATTTGGAACGAGCGGGCAGCGCTGCACCGCCGCCAGCCGGCTGATCGTCCACGAAGCGATTCACGATCGGTTCGTGAAGATGTTTTCCGAACGGGCCGCGCAATTGCGGGTCGGGCCGGGATTGGATAAGAAAACCCAAGTCGGGCCGGTGATCAGCGAGCCGCAATACCGAAAGATCCTCGACTACATTGAGATCGGAAAAAAGGAAGGGGCCAGGTTGATCCTCGGCGGAAACGGGCTGAAGAGAGGAAAACTCGCCCACGGCTACTTCATCGAGCCGACGATTTTTATCGATGTCGATCCGAGGATGCGGATTGCGCAGGAAGAAATCTTCGGGCCGGTCGTCGCGATCCTTCGCGCTCGGAATCTCCAGCAGGCGATCGATATCGCCAACGATATCCCTTTCGGTCTCTCCGCCGCGATCTATTCCCAAGATGTCAACAAGACCGCCGTCGCGGAGCGGGATCTGAACACCGGATTGGTATATATCAACGCCTCGACGATCGGGGCGGAGATTCAACTCCCGTTCGGCGGGACCAAACGAACCGGCCTCGGACCGCGCGAGGCGGGCGGACGGGGCGGCGCCCTCGACCTCTACACCAAGTGGAAGATCATCTACCGCGATTTCAGCGGCCGACTTCAAAGAGCGCAGATCGATAAAGAATAGGAGCAGACCGAATGTGGAACATGAAAAGCGGAAAGCGGAGTGAAAGCGCCTCTCTTTCCCCTTTTCGCTCCTCCCGCTCCTTTCCGGCCGCGCTTTTCCATCCGTCGGCCCTGGCGCTCATTGGCCTGCTCTTCCTCTTCTCGGGATGTCAAGGAGAGAATAATACCTCTCGCCCCAATCTTCCCGCCGGGGTGACCAACATCTCAAAATCGGCCGATCTTTCTATCGCCCCTCATGCGGCGGCATCGGGAAGCACCGTTTATGTGGTCTGGCAGGAAAACGTCGGCAGCCAGAATATGGAAGTGCTTCTCTCCCGCTCCGCGGATGGCGGCGCGACCTTCAGCCCCCCGATCAATGTGTCTGATTCCCCCCTCTTCTCAGGAAATCCCCAAGTCGCGGTGTCGGGGAACTTTGTCTATGTTGTCTGGGAAGAGACCGCTTCGGCCGATACGGCGCAAAATAACGATTTGGATATTTTTTATCGACGCGGTCAGGACGAGAATGGAACCTTTACCTGGTACCCCCCTTTAAACGAGCCCGGCTTAACACTCTCCAACCCAAATCATATCTGCAAGAACAATAATTCGGCCACGCCGGGAAGCGATCCTTGTCCTTCCCAACTCCCCGCGATCGCCGCCTCCGGCTCGAATGTCTTCGTGGTATGGGCCGAGTCGACGGTTTATCAATTCAAGCTCATCAACACAACGACCCCCCCTTCTAAGGACTTTCAGATCATCAATTCGGATATTTTGATGGTCCGATCGACCGATAACGGCCAGCAATTCGACTCACCCCTCGTCCTCTCCGGGCCGAAGAGCCAAAGCACCCTCTCCCCATCATTCAATCCAGCCCTGGCCGCAACGTCGGATCACGTTTACATCGCGTGGGAAGACATCCCCCAGCCGCAACCCCAACCGTTTCAGTCCAAAGTCCTCTTCAGAAAATTGGTCGATCCGTTTAACTTAACTTTCGATCCCGGACTTGATCAGCAAGCCAAGGTCCTCTCCGGATTTATTAAAGGATCGAGCCGACCCGCTCTGGCCGCCGAAGGGGACCGGGTCTATCTTGCCTGGGAAGGTTTTCTTCCGAAGTCGTCCGACCCCAAGGTCACCACCCCGGTCTGTCCTGCCGTCCAAGGGTATGATCCCCTCTCGACCACCGAAATCCTTCTGATCCGGTCGGACAACCAGGGAGATCAATTCACCGATCCGAACGATTGCGCCCAGAGCAATTTTTCCAATACGCCCGGAAGCTCCAACGGCGCGCGAATCGCCACATCGGGAGCCTTCGTCGATGTCGCCTGGATGGACAGCACGCCGGGCCTCGCCGGAATCCTCGTGAGGAGGTCGGCAGACAGCGGCGCCACCTTCAGCGCGCCGAGTCCTCTGTCGGAAGGGGGCTCCACCGCCAACCCGGCGATCGCCGCCTCAGACGGAACGCTCTTCGCCTTCTGGGAAGACGCGACCCTCGGTCATCTCGATATTGTCTTTTCCAAAAAATAGCGCTTTCAGGCAGGATGAAGGCGGGGTTGGTTATTCGTATGCCTCTTCTTCCGTGGGGAATTTGCCCGATTCGACATCGGACTTGTAACGACGGACCGCGTCGGTGATCGTCGCGGTGAGGTCGGCATAGCGGCGGACGAATTTCGGATGGAAGCGGGTGAAGAGACCGAGGAGATCATGCAGAACCAGCACCTGACCGTCGCAGTGAGGCCCTGCGCCGATTCCGATCGTCGGGATTCGAATCGATTTGGTAATCCGATTTGCGAGGGAGAGCGGAATTCCTTCGAGAACCAGGGAGAAGGCCCCCGCCGACTCGACGGTCTTTGCATCCGCAAGAAGCTGTTTCGCTTGAGCCGACTCCCGACCCTGGACCTTATATCCCCCCATCCGATGGACCGATTGAGGTGTCAGCCCGATGTGGGCCATTACCGGAATGTCGTGGCGCGTCAACGCCTCGATCCGATCGGCCACCCGCGCGCCTCCTTCGAGTTTAACGGCGGCGGCGCCCCCCTCTTTCAGGAATCGCCCCGCATTGCGGATTGTCTCCTCGACGCCGGCTTGATACGACATGAAAGGCATGTCCCCCACCACCAAGGCCCGCTTCGCGGCGCGGGAGACCATTCGGGTATGATAAACCATCTGATCGAGGGTCACCGGAAGGGTGCTCTCCTCTCCCTGAACCACGATTCCAACGGTATCTCCGACGAGGAGGATATCGATCCCCGCCTCGTCGATCAATTTGGCGAAGGGAAAATCGTAGGCGGTCAGGACCGTAATCTTCTCCCCCCGCTCTTTTTTCTCGCGAATCCGGGGAACGGTGATTTTATCCATAATCCCCTCCGACCGCGCGCCGTCGCATCTCACCGGGAGGAAGCAGTCCCGTCCGCTCCAAGATCACCGGAATCTGCTCTTCGGCGCCGATCGCCATCAGATGGACCCCGTCACACGTTCGCTTGATCGCCTCGATCAGCCCGACGGCGATCTCAATGCCGGCTTGCAGTTCTCCCTCTTTCCCGGCCCGCTCCAGCTTCCGGAGGAAGCGTTCCGGAACACGAATACCGGGGAGGTGTTCGGCGACGTATTGCGCCATCTTCAAGGAGCGGAGGAGAAGAATGCCGGCGATGATTTTGGTATTCTGCTTTCGAGCCTGCTCCATGAATTGCGTGAAGCGATCAGGATCAAAGATGGCTTGGGTTTGAAAAAAACGGGCGCCGGCCTCGACCTTTCTTTTAAACTGCTGAAGGGTCTGCTCCAAGGATGCTTCCTCCGGCGAAACCGCCGCTCCGGGTAGAAGATCGGTCGCTCCTTCAATCGGCTTGCCGGCCATATCTCTCCCCTCATTGAGGCCGACGACCACCCGGACGATCTCCGTCGACTCAAGATCAAAAACCGCTTCCCCCTCCTTTTGATCTCCGACGCTGATATCGTCACCGGTGAGGCAGAGAACATTTCGAACGCCGAGAATCTGCAAGCCGAGCAGATCCGACTGGATGGCGAGGCGGTTTCGATCGCGGCCGGTGATCTGGCAAACAGGATCGTGTCCCATCTCCAGAAGCACTTTGCTCAACGCCAATGGGCTCGCATGCACGATCGCCGCCGGATTGTCGTTGACATTGATCGCATGGACCTTCCCCAGAAGCTGCTCTGCGTGATTACGAAACCGCGAAATATCGGCCCCCTTCGGAGGCAAACACTCGGCCGTCAGAATAAATTCTCCCGACTGCAACGCTTCTCTCAGTGTCTTCATCACGACCTGCCTTTCAGGCGATTCCCTTCGCCCATTTCGCCGACTGGAGGGTGTTGGAGAGGAGCATGGCGATCGTCATCGGGCCGACCCCCCCCGGCACCGGCGTGATCGCGCCGGCCCGCTCCGCAACCGGATCGAAGTCGACATCGCCGACGATCCGGCCGTCGGGAAGACGGTTGATTCCGACATCAATCACGACCGCGCCTTCCTTCACCATCTCTTTCTTGACGAATTGCGGTTTACCGATGGCGGCCACCAGAATGTCGGCCTGCCGACAGACCTCCTCCAGGTTCTTTGTCTTGGAGTGACAAATGGTCACCGTGGCATTGCGATGGAGGAGGAGCAGCGCCGCCGGCTTGCCGACGATGTTGCTTCGGCCGACGACGACCGCATGCGCGCCGGCGATTTCGACGCCGGTGGCAAGGAGCAGCTCGATAATGCCGAGCGGCGTGCAGGGGACGAATCCCGGCTCATTCGCCACCAGCTTTCCGACGTTCATATAATGGAAGCCGTCCACATCCTTCTCCGGGATGACCGCATCGAGAATGCGCCGCTCATCGATCTGCTTGGGGAGGGGGAGCTGGACCAAGATGCCGTGGATTTTGGGATCGCGATTCAACCGCTCAATTAAAGAGAGCAGCTCCTGTTCCGTGGCGCTCTCCGGAAGGGTGTGCTCCTCCGAGTAGATTCCCACCTCTTCGCACGCTTTCCGTTTGTTGCGAACATAAATCTTGGAGGCCGGATTCTCCCCCACCAAGACCGCCGCCAGCCCGGGCCGATTAACGGTTCCGAGCTTCTCGACCTCATTCTTCACGCGGGCGCGAACCTGCTGCGCGATCGCCTTTCCGTCAATCCGTTTTGCCGGCACCCTGTTCTCCTTTGGTATCCATTTTCCTCGACTCGGTAATGATGAGATCGACCGGATGATCGGTCGGCTCGACCGGGAGTCGATCGATGATTTGAAATTCGAACGCCACGCCGATCTTCTTTCCCCGTGTCCCGGAGAGAAGCCGGTCGTAATATCCCCCTCCGAATCCAAGGCGATTGCCGGTGGTGTCGAAGGCCACTCCGGGGATCACCCAGAGATCGACCTCTTCCGGATCAACTCTTTTCCGGTAT
>Ga0070739_10000297_pt1 | contig 100779 bp, 99 predicted proteins | sample Coa_R1_7_FD_66445 | JGI IMG/M metagenome (GOLD analysis project Ga0070739, IMG submission 66445) | Surface soil microbial communities from Centralia Pennsylvania, which are recovering from an underground coalmine fire - Coalmine... | ecosystem: Environmental > Terrestrial > Soil > Unclassified...
TCGGTCCGAGCTCAAGCGCAAGCTGGCGAATGTGCGATTCGAGCGCCGACTTGGCGGCGGAGACGGCGCCATAACTTTTCCAAACGCGCGCGCTGCCGGCCGAGGTCATGGCGAAGATCCGTCCCCCTTCGCCGAGAAAACCGCGGGCCACGAGATCCTGCGTCCAGTAGACAAGGCTATTGGCCATCACATCGAGCGTCATCTCCATCTGTGCCTGCGCGATTGCCTCATTCGGCGTGTCGGCGATCAGCGGTTTAAGGGTTCCAAAGGCGAGCGAGTGGACCATGACCCGAATCTGCGATCGTTGCGGACCGGTCGAGAGGGTTTTCTCGATCTCCTCGAGGACCGCCTTTCTTTTTTCAGGATCGGCGGCATTGGCGTTGTAGAAAACCGCCTGGCGCCCCTTCTCTTTGATCTGGGAGGTGATCCGATCGACATTGGCCAGGGTTGCCTTCCGATCGAGGTGAACGCCGAAGATATTCATCCCCGCGCCGGCGAGCTCCAACGCGCAAGCCTCGCCAAACCCGCTGGAGGCCCCCAGAATGAGCGCCCATCCATCCAGAAATTGTCCGTTCACATTTTCCTCCATCTAAAAGCAGGGGTTGGGGGTCAGGGGCCAGGTGTCAGTAAAGATTTTAAGATATTTAAAACCGACCCCCGGCCCCTGACCCCTGGCCCCCATCATCACTACCATCTCACCAGCGAGGCGCCCCAGGTCAGGCCGCCTCCGAATGCCAGAAACAGAATGAGCTCTCCGCTTTTGATCCGGCCGTCCCGCACCGCTTCATCGAGCGCGAGCGGAATCGACGCCGCGGAGGTATTCCCAAAACGGTCGAGATTGACCACCACCCGCTCCATCGGGAGTTGAAGCCGATCGGCCACGGCCCGGAGAATCCGAAGGTTTGCCTGATGCGGGATCAAAAAGGAGACATCCGACGCCAAGAGATCGTTCGCCCGAAGCGCTTCCCACGCCACCTCTTCGAGGCTTCGGACGGCGACTTTGAAAGTTTCATTTCCCTTCATCTTGATTGTATTGAGTCGTTCGGCCAACATCTTTTCGGAGGGGGGAATCGCCGAGCCTCCCCCCGGCACACAGATCAGGTCCCAGAGCGATCCATCGGAATGAAGATGGGTGGAGAGGATTCCGTGCTCGGAGGTAGAGGGGGCGAGCAGAACGGCGCCGGCTCCGTCTCCGAAGATGACGCAGGTCGTTCGATCGGTCCAATTGATCAGGCGCGACATCACTTCCGTCCCGATTACAAGCACCTTTTGATATGTCCCGCTTCGGATATATTGCTCCCCGACGGCAAGGGCATAGACGAATCCGGAACAGGCGGCCGAGAGATCGAACGCCGCCGCGCGGGTGGCCTTTAATTTGTCTTGGACGATGCAGGCGGTCGAGGGGAAGAACATATCGGGGGTGGAGGTCGCCAGGACGATCAGGTCGATCTCTTCCGAAGCGACCTGAGCCGCTTCCAGCGCCTTTCGCGCGGCATGCAGCGCTAAGTCGGAGGCCGCTTCATCCTTGGAGGCGATCCGACGTTCTCGAATGCCGGTCCGCTCCACGATCCACGCATCGGTGGTATCGATCTTTCCTTCCAGCTCTTTGTTGGTCAGCCGGGTCTCCGGAACATACGATCCGGTTCCGATAATCTGTGCGCGAATTTGCTTGGAAGAGGATGTCATGCCGGAGGAATCCCTTCTTCCTTGGAGGAGGCGAGCCCCATCTGCGTCTCGATCTGCTCCTTGATCAGCCGATTGACCCCGCGGCTATACGACTCCTTCGCGACGCGGACGGCATTTTTGATCGCCTTTCCCGAAGAGCGGCCGTGGCAGATGATGCTGATGCCGTCGACTCCGAGGAGGGGTGCTCCGCCATATTCGGCGTAATCGACCTTTTTTCGGAAGCTGGAAAAAGCCGGCTTGAGAAGAAAGTAGCCGAGCTTTGCAAAGGGAGAAGCCAGGATCTCTTTTTTGAGAAATTGGGTGATCGCGTCCGAGAGCCCTTCGGAGATCTTCAGCGCGACGTTCCCGATGAAACCGTCGCAGACGATCACATCGGCGCCGCCGGTATAAACATCCCGCCCTTCAACATTCCCGATAAACCGGAGCGAGCTCCCTTTCAACATTTTAAAGACCTCTTTAGTCAGCTCATTCCCCTTTGTGTCTTCTTCACCGATGCTCAAGAGGCCGACCTTCGGCTCCGGAATTCCCAAGATCTCCTTGGCGTAGATGCTCCCCATGATGGCGAACTGAAAGAGATGATGCGGCTTGCAGTCGACATTGGCGCCGACGTCGATCAGGATCGACGTTCCTTTTAACGTCGGAAGAGAGGTCGCGATGGCGGGGCGCTCCACCCCGGTGAGAGGACCGAGGATGAAGAGGGCGGTCGCCATACTCGCGCCGGTATTCCCGGCGCTGATCACCGCAACCGCTTCGGATCGCTTCACAAGTTCGGTTGCAACCCAGATGGAGGAATCGCGTTTCTTGCGGACGACGGAAGAGGGGGACTCGTGCATTTCGACCCGCTGAGGCGCATGATGAATCGAGAGGGGAAGTCCCTGGGCGGCATGGCGGGTGAGCTCCTTTTTGATTTCCTTTTCATCTCCGACGAGAATAATCTCGACGTCGAGCTCTCGGGCGGCCAGAACAGCCCCTTCCACAATCGCGGCGGGGGCCTCATCCCCCCCCATCGCATCCAGCGCAATCTTCATACACTCTCAACGGATCCGTTTGACCTAGACTTCCTCGACCGCAATGACCTCACGGCCCTTATACGTTCCGCAGCTCAGGCAGGCGCGGTGGGGCAACTTCGGCTCATGACATTGGGGGCAGAGAACATAGACGGGGGTCTGAAGCTTCTTGTGCGTTCTTCGTTTGTCTCGCCTTGATCTCGATAATTTATGTTTTGGATTCGGCATTGCTTCTCCTTCAGTTTTCTATGATTTCTTCTTGAATACTTCCTTCAGCTCGGCCCAGCGCGGATCGGGAATCTCCTGCACACAGGCGCACTGCTTGAGATTCAGATCTTGCCCGCATTGCGGACAGAGACCGCGGCACTCCTCTTGGCAGAGCGGCCGCATCGGCGTGGCCAGAATTAACTGGCTCTCCACCTCATCCCGTAGATCGATCGCATCTCCCGTGTAAAATAAGACATCGAGATCTTCTTGGACGAGCTCTCGCTCCCCTTCGGTCGAAACCGCCGATTGAGGCACATACTCGACGTGGAAGTCGGACTCGACATGGGTGGTAAACCGTTTGAGGCAGCGACTGCATTCGCCGATCATCTCTGCGGAGAGAGCCCCTCGAATGTAGACCTCTTCTTGATTGTGCTTCACCGCCTTAATCCGAACATGGACCGAACCCTGAATTGTAAATCCTCTCTCCGAAAGATCCCAATGCTCCGGCTCTTCATCGTAAGAGAGGAGAAGTCCTTCCTCCGGAATTTCTTGAATTTTGATTTCCATTGCTCAATCCTTTAAAAAATCGCATTATATGAGACGAAACCCTGGCTGTCAAGCAATCTTGCCAGGGCAAAAAAATGGGCCGATGTGAAAAACCGGCCCATTTTGTGAACATCCTCTTTAATCCGATCGGAGCGGAAGACTGTAAGATGCGCGTCAGGCGCTGAACGACTGTCCGCAACCGCAGGTCGACTTTGCATTAGGATTTTTGATCGCAAAACCGGCTCCTTGTAAATTATCGATGTAATCGACCTCTGTCCCCTGAAGCATCGGAGCGCTGTATGGATCAATGAAGAGTTTAATCCCGTGCATCTCGATGACACTATCCTCTTCGGTTTCCTTTTCCTCAAAAGCCATTCCGTACTGATATCCGGAACATCCGCCGCCGGTCACGTAGACCCGCAACCCGTATCCGCTCTTCTGCTCGGACTCCATGATTTCCTTTACTTTGGCGCCGGCTTTTTCAGTTAAAGTAACCATGCTTCCCTCCTGTGTTTCCCTTAAATTTAGATTTATTATAGCAAACTTTCATCTAGATTGCACATGACTAAACCGCCCCGACCAGAGGACAGGCCCCCTGCTGAACATGAGCAATATACTCTTCCCTGAAGCGGCGGAAGGTGCTCTCAACCGCAATGGAAGCGCCTGTGAGGAGATAGCAGTAGCCTCTCCCTTTGATCATTCCACAAACCTGTTCGACCTGCTGAAGATCTTTCTCATCCCCCCGGCCCGATTCGATCTTCTCCAGTATCTCCGAAAGGTGCGCCGTACCCAGTTTACAGGGAGGGCACTGACCACAGCTCTCTCTGGCAAAAAACCGGGCATATTGAATCGCCGATTGAACCATGCAGGCCTCTTCGGACATGACAATGACCGCTCCGGTTCCCAAACCCGACCCGATCGCCTTCAAAGCATCAAAGTCGAGTGCAACGTCAATCTGATCGGCGGAAATAATCGTATTCGACGGCCCGCCCGGAAAAACCGCTTTCAGCTTTTTACCACCGCGAATGCCACCGCCATAGACTTCGATCAATTCCCGAAGCGATGTTCCGATCGGAAGCTCGTACAAACCGGGCCGATTCACATCCCCCGTGAGGGTAAAAACCAGAGTCCCTGGAGAATCGGCGGTTCCGAGGGTCCGGAACCAATCAACCCCTTCCCGGACGATATGGCCGACATTCGAGAGGGTTTCCGCATTATTCACCACCGTCGGCATACCGAAGAGCCCTCGAACAGCAGGGTAGTAAGGGGGCTTCTGTCTCGGCCTGGCGGCCCGCCCCTCCACCACTTCGAGCAGGGCGGTTTCTTCTCCGGCGACGTATGTGCCGGGACTTCTGCAAATCTTTAACTCAACAGCAAAGGAGGAGCCTTCGATATTCTCCCCCCAATGTCCTTTGTCTTTAGCCGTCTGGAGCGCCTGCTCCATGAACTCGATCTCTTCTTCATAACGGCCATTAATGTAGAGGTAAACTTCGGCGGCGCCGATCGCAAATGCCGCCAGAATAGCGCCTTCAATGAGTTGATGCGGATTATGTCGAAGCAAGTAGCGGTCTTTGAAGGTTCCTGGTTCATCTTCCGCTGCATTGCAGCAGAGATATTTCCGATCGGCCTTTCGTTGGACCACCATTTCCCATTTTTTCCCGGTGGGAAAACCGGCGCCTCCACGGCCGCGAAGTCCGGAGCGCTTAATGATCTCTAAAACGCCGGTCGGACCAAGGGAGCGGATCGCTTCCTGGAGAGATGTGTAGCCTCGGCGCTGGACATAATCTTCGTAACTGATCGGCTGGACTGTCGACAATTGTTCAAGTGGAAGATCACGATCCGTCAGAATATGCCGGTTTTGCACCAGTCGATTCCTTCCGCCGAGTGGAGCGCAGTTATTTGTAAAACAGGCATCAGGCTCTGGAGGAGGCCATCAGCTTCCGATTCCGGGCGAGCATGTGAGGACGATTCTGTCGATTGGCCATAATGACCGGATCGAGAATTTCCCCACAAATCACACATCGGTATCCGTGAAAGCAGATATGCCCTGTATCGTCCTTTATATCCTCGAAGAGCTCTGTAACCATATTTCCCTGGCATCTTGGACAGTTCATCTGTTGCCTCCTTTGGTGAGTTCATTCCGTGAACTTGCCCTTAATATATGCAACATGGATGCCAGTCGTTATTTTATAGTATATTCCCTATAAATCAATTAGTTACATATAATAATCCCAGCGAGGTATCGTTCCAAAAAGAAACATTTCATATAAACATCACCGAGAAATATAAGATTTTATTCATATATTCAATAAATTAGACAATGAATGTTTCACATATGAACATGTTCTAAAATGAAACATTCGGTGGCTTCTCCATTGCATATTCTTTGACCTTTCTCCAAAGCGTCGTTCGACTCAACTTCAATCTTTCCGCCGTTTTTTTATAATTCCATCCGGTCTGTTTCAATACTTTGAGGATCAGTTCCTGTTCCAGCGCTTTGAGAGGATCTTCTTTCTTGATCACTTTTCCGATGATGTCGTTCCGGGATGGCTGAATGTCTTTAAGAAGGTGCTCCGCTTGGAGCGTATCTCCCGTGCAAAACACCATCACATGCTCGATGATGTTCTCAAGCTCCCGAATATTTCCGGGATAATCATACTCCATCAGGATTTCCATCGCCTCCGGGGAGACGTGGGTGACCTTCTTCCCCGTCTCTTTATTGAATCGGTCGATAAAATGATTCACCAGAAGCGGGATGTCATCCTTGCGTTCCCGAAGCGGCGGAAGGTGGATGGGAACCACACGGAGCCGATAATAAAGATCCTGCCGGAACTCCCTCATCTCCACCGCTTTCTTTAAATTTTTATTCGTCGCGGCGATGATCCGCACATCGACCTTGATCCGACGGGAATCCCCGACCTTCTCAAACTCCCCCTCTTGGATCACGCGAAGAAGCTTCACCTGGGTCGCCGGACTGATATCGCCGATTTCATCCAGGAAAAGGGTTCCGCCGTCGGCCAATTCGAAACGCCCCAGCTTATGGGTGATCGCTCCGGTAAAGGCCCCTTTCACATGACCGAATAGCTCACTTTCGAGAAGTCCCTCCGCCAGCGCCCCGCAGTTCACACGGATAAACGGTTTATCCTCCCTGGGACTGAATTGATGAATGGAATGGGCAATGAGCTCTTTCCCGGTGCCACTTTCCCCTTCAATCAATACGGTCGAATTGGTCTTCGCAATCTTGGGAATCAGCCGATAGATCTCCTGCATCTTTTTGCTCTGGCCGATAATATTTTCGAATGAATATCGATCGCGAAGCACCTCGGCCATCGCCTTGCTTTTGATCTTCTCTTCGATCAACTGCCACATGAATTTGGCCGAAAGTCCTCCGATCACTTCGACCTGGCCTGCACTCTTCTCCAATGCCTCTCGAACGGTTTTGCTCCCGGTCACATCGATGACCAGATCAGTTCCATCTCGAATCAGTTTACGATAATCGGTCGTCACCGGAATTTTCAAACGACGCGCCAAGTCCAGCCCCGGAGCATCCGGATTGAGATCGGCAATCCCGACCACTTTCACGAGGGGATCTTTATGTAAGATTTCAATCAGGGCGGTTCCTCCCTTCCCCGCCCCAATAATGGCCACTCTGGTCATCGAAAGTGAAACCTCACCTGAACGTTTTCAGTCCGATTGGAATCGATGTGCTTCAAAAGCGGAAGAACAGGATGATGGAGCAATCAGATCATCTTATCGACTGCTTCGCAAAGCTCCCTTACGGCCGCGACAGATTGCCTTAAGTTCGCTTCTTCTTCGGGGGTCAGTTTGATTTGGATGATCTCCTCGATCCCTCTCTGTCCTAATTTGACAGGCACACCGACAAAAAGATTGTCGATTTTATATTCTCCCTGACAGAGAGCGGCGCACGGAAGGATCTTTTTTTTATCTTGGACGATCGATTCAACCATTTCGACGATGGCCGCCGACGGGGCATAAAAGGCCGACCCGGTCTTCAACAACCGGACGATTTCGGCCCCCCCATCTCTTGTTCTCTGGATCAGCGCATCGAGCCGCTCTTTCGATAAGAGCTCGGTGAGTGGAATCCCCGCGACCGTGGTATACCGGGGGAGCGGAACCATGCTGTCGCCGTGGCCGCCCAACACAAACGCGTGGACATTTTCTACGGAAACCGCAAGTTCCGTCGCAATAAAGGCGCGGAACCGGGCCGAATCGAGGACCCCCGCCATTCCGATCACCCGCTCTCGAGGGAAGCGGCTGACCCGATAGGCCACATAGGTCATCGCGTCAAGCGGATTGGAGACGATTAAGAGAATCGCCCCAGGAGATCTCTGGACGACCTGCTCCGTCACACTCTTCACAATCCCGGCATTCACTCTCAAGAGGTCATCCCGGCTCATCCCCGGTTTTCTTGGAACTCCGGAGGTAATAATAACGATATCTGAATTGGCGGTCTCTTCGTAGTTGGCGGTCCCGACAATTCGGGTATCATACCCATAAATCGGACCCGATTCGAGAAGATCGAGGGCTTTCCCTTGCGGGAGATCTTGATTAATGTCGACTAATACGATATCGGCAAACTCTTTTTCGGCAAGCCTTTGCGCCGTGGTCCCGCCGACCTGTCCTGCGCCAATCACCGTAATCTTATTTTTCATCGTCTGCCCAATCGCCACAACGAGACTGAAATGGGATCATTCTACCTAAAAAGACAATGTGATGCAAGCAGAAGCTAATGAGCTTTGATTTGTGCAAGAAGTTCTTGGGCTTCGGTCCGATCCTTTTTTGCTTGGACGCGATCCGAGGGATGGGTCACTCCCAGAAGTTTTTCCAGAGAAGTCTTTGCCTCTTCTTTCTTATCTTTTTCCAAGTAACTCTTGGCCAGCTCTAAATAATGGGTGGTACCGGCGGGGTTCGACTGGATTGCTTTTTCCAACTCCTCGATCGATTTCTTCATCGATCCCCCCATCAACCCAGGAACCTCCCGATACAAAACCCCCAGGACATGATGCGCCAGGTCGTTGTTAGGATCTCTTTCAAGCACCGCGTTCATCTCATTCTTAATCGGTGAAATCAATGAGAGCGATTTCATCACCCCTTGCGTTTCCCCGATCCGTCCATAAGCAATGCCGAGCATCAAATGCCCCCCGACACTCTGAGGATCGGCTTCAATCGCCCGCTTCGCCCACTTTTCACTCTCTTTATACTGACTCAGCTTCTCTTCGGAAGAAGAGGCGACATCTCCTCGCCATCTGAATGACCGGGAGAGCTTCCAAAGGGCCGCATCATTTTTTGGATCAAGATCGACGACTTTTTTGTAAAGCTCGATAGCCCGATCGATATGGCCCGGCTCATCCCGGGTCTCATACATCTGATCCCCTTCCGCAAGGAGCGTGGGCAGATCGGTCTTAGGAACACCGTCCGCCGCCACCACCTCTCGCCGGCAAAGAAGGAGAACAATCAGGAGGAAAATGATTCGTTTCATGAGTTTTCTTTTTTGGTCAGCAACTGTGAAAAGTCGGAGACGACCAGACCGTAATTCAAAGAATAGTTATAAGAGGTAATCGAGCGAAAATTCTCAAAAAGGGCCAACAGCGCCTCATTCCCCTCTTGCGGTTGATAGACGGCGAACGAAACCGCCTCATCCTTCTGGATCGATGCGGGGAGCGGAATTTGGATTCCCAACTCCACCGCCTTGCTTAACGGGATCGTCTTCCGAATTCCGATCTCAACCGATTTCATCGCGTCGGGGGCCTCTTTTACAAAATGCGCTGGGAGATAAGTCAGCCCGTTTCGCTTCCAACCGAATGACTTTAGATAATTGGCCACACTGGCAAAAATATCTCCCTTAGAGGTCCAGATATTTCGTTTGCCGTCCTTGTCGAAGTCGACCGCGTACTTGCGAAAGCTGCTCGGCATAAATTGAGGCACCCCGAAGGCCCCGGCGTAAGAGCCGTTCACCGAGAAGGGATCAATCCCCTCTTCTCGGCAGAGGAGAAGATAGGCGATCAGCTCGTCCCGATAGAAGCGCTCTCTTCGAGGATAGAGCGAGTAGGCGGTATTCAAGATATCAAAAACGCGGTACTTCTCGACGCGGGGATGGCCGAATTTCGTTTCAATCCCCAGAATGCTGCAGATGATCTCCTTCGGAACGCCGAACTCTTCTTCGACAGACTGAAGCAGTTTTAAATTTTCCTGGATATAGGCCTGTCCCGCAAGGACCAACTCGTCTTTAATGAATCGCCGGCGATATTCATAATAAGGGAGCAGTTCCGGGGGGCGTTCAAACTTCTCAATAATTTCGGATTGCAGGCTCACTTTACCGAAGAGCGTCTTTAATTCGGCGGGGGTAAAATGATGCCGCTGGGCCAACTCTTTGATCAATGAAACATATCGCGGGTCATTTAGATTCAAAGAGGAGGGAGCAGACTCGGCAAAAAGCGTGTCAGACCAGGAAAAATCGAGCGACAGAAGGGCGCCCAATCCAAGCACCCGTGGGAAGATCGTTTTTAAAAAAGTCCTTCGACTCTCCAATAGACTCTCTCATCAAACAAAGCGCATCCCCGGTTTCGTTCATGACCGGAGTGCGCGAAGAAATAGAAAATTTAAAACTAGAATAGAAGAAGAACCCCTTTTTGTCAACGCGGGTGAGGTGAATCGACGGAGAAAGGTCGTGCGGAAAAAAATCGTCGTTAGACGGGGGTGTTCATGCTGGAAGGAAGCGCGCCGAGGACCTCTTCTGCAATTTGCGAAAGGAGCGTGTCATGCTGATGGCTCAGGGCGAAAATACGACACTGGATCAGTTTGGCGGGGATGGAATCGACATACTCGGTGAGCGCCTCCTTCGAGATCACCCGCGTGGAGGGATTAAAAACATAAACCTGTCGCTCCCCCATCATCAGCGGATTCATCGGCCGCGGATCTTGACTCGCCATATCAACCCGGAAAGGAAGCTCCTTTAATTCGGGCGGGAGCCGCTTTCGTATCTCCTGTTCCAATTCGACCGGGTTCATGATCCATCTCTCCTTCTCGGCTTTTTCAATCGAGAAGGTCGTATCGTAAGCCATCTTCCACTTGACGTCGCGCAGAAGAATTTTTTCCCATTCCTCATAAAGGGATCGTTTGGCTTTGGAAGACGACTCCTTCCACGATTTAACTTCCAGAAGAAGCGACCAATCGGTCAGATCGACATAAGCCTCCAATCGATCGAGCGGGTTGCAGGGGAAGATCGCCTTCAGCGTCTCCCGGAATATGTCGCGTAAATGCATATCGAGCGAGCGGGTCGTCCGATGGTAATAGACATTAAAGTAGAGATACGATCGAGCGTTTAAAAACATCGTCAAGGCCGGGAGGCCCGCCTTGTGCAGCGTCAGCCCCTGCTCGGTGAAAAAGGTATAGTGCATCAAGCGATCGAGATCGACCGGGCCGATCGCAATGCCGCACATGTAAGAGTCGCGCAGGACATAATCAAGATTGTCGGCGGTGAAAATCCCGGAGAAGAGCGGCTTGAGCATCACCAGCCAGCGGGGATAATTCTTCGGCGTTTTAAAATCTTTATCTTTATGAATCAGAAAAGCGACATGCTCCGGGTCGAGCGTTTCACCGGGGGCGAATTCCCCGTTCGGACTTCTTCGGATGCGCCGGATGATCGGCGCGAGCTCTTGGCGGATAATGGCTTGTCCGAGCTTCTCATGGGTCAGATGAAACTCATCCAGAAAGTTATCATCGAAGAAATGGCAGAATGGACCATGGCCGATGTCGTGTAGAAGGACCGACACCCGCAGAAGCGCCTCGATGAAGTGATCCGATGGACAACCAGGAATCACCTCTTTGAGGGAAGGATAAAGATGGCGCGCGAATCGCCCCGCCACATGCATCGCGCCGAGCGAGTGAACAAAACGGGAATGCTCCGCCGAGGGATAGACCCAACGCGCCGATTGAAGCTGGTTGATGTATCGGAGCCGCTGCATCCAGCGCGAGTCGATCAGATCTTTCTCGGTCGCTTCATCTCGTTTTCCGAACGGAACGGTGAAGCTGATGTAGTTATGGATCGGGTCGGCAATCAACGCCAACCCTTCGTAGAGCATCTCCCGGCTGGAAATCGAGGCCGATGCAGCGAAACTTTCCATATCGGAGGAATGAGGTTGCATTGTTGAGAATCGATCTTATTCCATTTAAGGCGGAGGTGCAAGAGGAGAAAAGCGAATGGGTCAGAACGGCTCTTCGAATTTGGAGAAAAGTTGCCGGCAGACCCGCTCATGCTCGGCGCGCAGATTGGAATCGAGCCGGTCCCAATGATACTTCCGCTCGATCTCGGCTTTGACCTTTTCCATTTGCGAAAGGGTCGGGTACTCAAAAGGAGCCCCGATTCCGGCAAACGCGGCGCTCGCCGCTTCGCGCATTTCGCGCGCCTTTGCCTCGCGCCAGGCGATCGGATCCGGCATCGACACACCGGCCGCCTCCTCCTTTTTCTGGAGGGTCCAGATAAAAGAGGCCATCATCGCATCTCGAATGGTATTGGCCGAGAGCATCTTCTTGGAAAGTTTTTCTTGGATGAACGCCGCCGGATCTCGAAACATCGTTCCTATCTCATAAGGGGTAGATCTTGCCGAGGAGAAACACAAGACCGGGAAGCAGAAGGGAGGGATAAAGAAGCAGCGCCGTGAGGCCGATCCAGAAGCGTAGAAGAAAAAGGGAAAGAAAACCGAGGACAAAGAGGGCATTTGAAAGAACGGAGAGCAAAGAAATGAAGCGCCCATTTTGAAAGGCACGCGGCCGGGCATAGATCGGATGGCGGAAGTGAAACTTCGCCATCGCCCTTAACAGAGCCGAGAAGAGAACCGAGATTCCGCCGAATAAGAATTGACCGCTCCACATCGCCAAATCTATCTATTAATGTCGGACGGAGTATATCAGATTGGTTCGCCGGAAACCACTACTCGGTTGAGAAATCAGGTTGATGCCGCTCGACCTCTTTGTTTCGTTCAACACCGAGTTGAATGACATCGTAAGCGACAGAACCCAATGCCAAGAAGATCGAAATGAGGACCAGCAGCTTTAGGAACTTACCCGGCCGGCGAACGGCAAAGAGGAGGAAAAATAATAAGAGCGCCACCCCGATTCCCTTGAGCGCCAGCGGAGAGAGAGAGCTCCGATTCAAAAGATCTTGAAAGAAACCTTCCAGAAAATAAAGAAAACTCATTCTTTCCTCCCAAGAGAAAGATAAATCCCAAACAGAAAGTTGTCAAATCGTAAAATTTTTTCTTGCATTCTCACGGAAAATAGATTACAAACCTTAAAAGATAGCTCAGGGATATTTCGGATAAGACTGCCTGTGTTTTTTATATAACAACCCCGCTCCCGGTATCCGTTCTTATATCCAGTCTGTCATCGTTTCATTCCGTGCGTGTCTGGAAATTCAAGCAGCGATCGATCCCCCCTCTGATGAGGGATGATTGAATCGAAGGAGACATCATCGCTTGCATTCTACATTTGGAATCGAGGCATTTTAAGATTGATTCGATCCAAACTCCGTTGAACACGATGAAGAAATCGGCAAGAAGTAAAGCAACGAAAGTCGGATGAAACGGTATTTTCTTTTAGCAACGCTCGTTCTGCTCGCCTCGACAGCGCTCTCTTGCTGGAGCGCTTCAGCCCTTGCCGATACCCTCGATCTTCATCCCTCCGGCGCCGCCTCCAACGACGGGATTAGTCAGTACGTCGGCGGCAACGCCGCCACCGCGCTCGACTCGAACGATGGTGACAGCTCCTATGGACTTTTGACGAGCGGCAATACAGCGCGGCTTGCGTTGGATGATCCGGCCGCTTCAGGAACGATCACGTCGGTCCAAATTAAATCGGTCATTAAATCCGACAGCGGCAGATTCGGCGGCACTCAATTCCGAATCGGCCTGAGCACCAACGGAACCGATTTTTGGAGCAGCAGCACCAGCAGCAGCAGTTCCTACCAGAGCTATTCCGGCACACTCTACTCGACAAATCCGAGCACCGGAGCCGCATGGACCTGGGCCGACATCAACGCCTTAAATGCTCTGGTCAACGACACCGATCGATCAAACGATCTTCGGATCACCGAACTGTTTGCCGAGGTCATCTATCAACCGCCGGTCACGCTATCTATTACGAAAACAGGCACCGGAATCGGAACAGTCACCTCCTCCCCCGCCGGAATCAACTGCGGAACCACCTGCTCAGCCTCGTTTAATGTCGGCACCAGCGTTACCCTCACTGCCGCGCCCGATGCAAATTCAACCTTCACCAGTTGGTCCGGCTGTACCAGCACGTCGGGAGCAACCTGCACGGTTACGATGAGCGCGGCGAAGAGCGTCACCGCCACATTCACCATTCAGACATTCGCATTGAGCGTGAGCAATACGGGAACAGGAACCGGCACTGTCACCTCGTCACCGGCGGGAATTAATTGCGGCGCAACTTGCTCCGCATCGTTCAACTCGGGAACCCAGGTCACCCTCACCGCCGCAGCATCGGCCGACTCCGACTTCACCGCTTGGTCCGGCTGCGATACCTTCAGCGGAACCTCCTGCACTGTCAGCATGACGGCAGCCAAGAATGTCACGGCGACATTTACGCTGAAGAGCTTCTCACTGACGGTAAGCAAATCGGGTACCGGCGGAGGGACCGTCACCAGTAGCCCGACGGGTATCAATTGCGGGAGCGTTTGTTCGGCCACCTACAACGTCAATACCTCGGTGACTCTGACCGCAACATCGGCGACTGACTCTGACTTTACGAACTGGTCCGGCTGCGACAGCACCAACGGGACGACGTGCACCGTCGCGATGAGTAGTGCTAAGTCGGTCACGGCCACTTTTACACTGAAGACGTTTAACCTCACCGTCGCAAAGTCGGGCACCGGCGGCGGAACCGTCACAAGCAGTCCCACCAGTATTAACTGCGGAACCACCTGCTCGGCTGGCTATAATATCAATACATCAGTGACGCTAACAGCCGCTCCCGCTGTTGATTCGGACTTCACCAGCTGGTCCGGCTGCGACAGCACGAGCGGGACCAGTTGCACGGTGAATGTCAATGCAGCCAAATCGGTCACAGCCACCTTTACGCTGAAGACCTTCAGCCTCTCGGTGACCAAAGGTGGCGCCGGGACCGGAACGGTTGCCTCAACGCCGAGCGGCATCAACTGCGACCCGACCTGTACCGCTTCATTTAGTTCAGGTACCTCGGTCACCTTGACTGCCACCCCCTCCGCCAATTCGAACTTTACCGGCTGGTCGGGCGCCTGCACCGGGACGGGAAACTGCGTGGTCACGGTGGACAGCGCCAAGAGCGTCACGGCGACCTTCACTCTGAAAACTTTCACCCTTTCCGTCGCCACCTCCGGCAATGGTACCGTGACAAGCAACGTGGGAGGAATCAACTGCGGCACAGGCGGCAGCGTCTGCACTGCCTCTTTCACCGTCGGTACGCCGGTGCAACTGACCGCCGCCGCTTCCGGCGGCGCCACCTTCTCCGGCTGGTCGGGCTGCGACAGCGCGACGGGAAATAGCTGTAACGTGACCCTGAATACCGATCGATCCATCGCCGCCAGTTTCGGCGTCCAGACGTTCGCCCTCACCGTGAACAAACTTGGCGCCGGCAGTGGAACGGTGACCTCTTCACCCGCGGGCGTCAACTGCGGCAGCACCTGCTCCGCCTTCTTCAATTCCGGGGTCGCCGTCACCCTCACCGCGGCACCGGCGGCCGACTCGGACTTCACCAGTTGGTCCGGCTGCGACAGCGCCACTGGGGCAACGTGTACGGTGGCAATGAGCAGCGCCAAGTCAGTGGCGGCGACCTTTACACTGAAGAGCTTTTCGCTTTCGGTCTCAAAGTCGGGCAATGGAACGGGAACAATCACCTCCGCTCCCGCCGGGATCAACTGCGGGACGAGCTGTTCGGCCACGTACAACATCAATACGTCCGTCACATTAACAGCCACTTCGGACGTGACATCGAACTTCACATCCTGGAGCGGTTGCGACAGCACGAACGGAACCTCCTGTACCGTAAACATGACCGGCGCAAAAACGCCCACAGCGACATTTACACTGAAGACCTTTGGTCTCTCTGTCATAAAATCAGGCACCGGCGGAGGAACCGTGACAAGTAATCCGGCCGGAATTACTTGCGGGACGACTTGCTCAGTCGCCTACAACATCAATACGTCAGTGACCCTCACCGCCGCTCCCGCCGCTGATTCCGATTTCACCTCCTGGTCCGGCTGCGATGGTACCAATGGAACAACGTGTACTGTGAGCATGACGGCAGCGAAGAGCGTCACAGTGACATTTACACTGAAGAGCTTTTCGCTGACCGTGGGCAAATCGGGCACCGGCGGCGGAACGGTGACGAGCACTCCGGCAGGCATTAACTGCGGAAGTAGTTGTTCAGCGACTTACAACATCAATACCTCGGTCACCCTCACTGCAAGCCCCAATGCCAACTCTGACTTTACCGGCTGGTCAGGTTGTGACAGCATTTCCGGAAATTCCTGCACCCTGAATGTGAATGCCGCCAAGGCCGTCACCGCCACCTTCACGCTGACGACCTTCACCGTCACCGTGAACCGGACCGGGAATGGAGTTGTCACCAGCAATCCGGGCGGGATCAATTGCGGCAGCACCTGCGCCTCGACGCCGCTGGCTTCGGGCACAAAGATAACATTGTTGGCCACGCCGACGCCGGGATCGCCCTTCTTCGGCTGGAACGGCGACTGCTCCGGCAGCCAAACCACCTGTACGCTCACAGTGGATGGCAATAAGACGGTCAACGCCGTCTTCTCAACCGGGTTTGCCCTCTCCGCAGACAGCACATCGATCTCTGTTCGGAAAGGAACTCCAGGATCGGTCTCCTACACGATTCAGTCGACACAAGGGTTTAATTTACCCGTGGCATTTAAGCTGACCGGCGCACCGGACGGCGTCACCGGGACCTTCTCCCCCAATCCGGCCACTCCGCCCGCCAATGGATCGATCAAGTCGTCCCTGACCCTCAGTGTGGGTGACGGGGTCGCCTGTGGCAACTACAACCTGACCGTCACCGCAAGTGCCGGCGCCTCAAATCAATCAGTGGGATTGACACTCACCGTCATCTGCGGCGGATTGAAAGGAGAATACGATAATAACCCCGACCTCACCGGTTTGGTCTCGACCCGCATCGATCCCGCCCTCAATTTCGACTGGGGCACCGGATCACCCGACACTGGGGTCGATCCGGACACCTTCTCCATCCGCTGGACCGGCCAGATTCAGATCGATCGGAGCGACACCTACACTTTCAACGTCGTCACCACCGGCGGCGTCCGCCTCTGGATCGACGGCGCTTTGATCATCGATCAGTGGAAGCAGCCCGAAGGCCAGATCTCCCTGAATAAAGATATCGCGCTCACCGGTCCTGGCTTGCACAACATTAAAGTGGAGTACTTCCAAAATACCGGACCGGCCTCTATCCAACTCAACTGGTCGTCGGGTTCCATCCCCTTCGGACCCATTCCGCAGTCGAACTTCGTTGCGCCGACAGTGTCCGGCGCACCCCCCTCGCTGAATTGGACCGGGGAGCCGAACTATCAGACCGACGGTCTTGATCCGGAAAACGGGACGGCCGACACGGTTTACAAATTCCGCGTAACTTATACCGATTCCGATGGAGACCAACCGCTTTCCGGCTATCCGAGAGTTCATCTTTTGAAGGGCGGGCAAGAAATCGCGGGGAGTCCGTTTGCCATGACGCTGGAGAAAGGGGCGCCGACCAGCGGCGCGATCTATACCTACAGCAGTCCTCTGCCGGATGGGTTTGATTACACCTATTATTTCGACGCGATCGACGCCACCGGTCTGCAGGCGATCGCCTCTCCAACCGTTCCGACCCCGACCGTCCCCCTTGCCGGTCCTCGGGTCGGCGCGTCCGATACCTCTACTCTTTCAAACCCACATGGCTCCATCGTCGTGACCACCTCCGCCGGAACCTTCGATAAAGTGGAGGTGATCGATCCCGCCACAATGGCCCCGACCCCTCCCGATACGACCTTCCCGTATGGGGCCTTCTCAGTCAGAATTAAGGGGCTGTCGCCGGGGGATCAAGCGGTTATCAGCATCACCGTTCCAGCGCCGATATCGGGTCAAACCGCGTGGCTGCGGTATGACGGCAATCAATGGGTGGCAACCGATGCAACCGGAACACTCCTCTCCGGCGGCACAACCGCCACCGTCATCTTAAAGGATGGCGATGTCGGCGACGTCGATCATACCGCGAACGGCATCATCGAGGTGATCGGCGGACCGGCTGTCAAATCGAGCCCAATCCCGCCGGGAAGCAACAAAAGCGGCGGAGGGGGTGGCGGCTGCTTCATTGCCACAGCCGCCTACGGGAGCTATCTCGACCCGCATGTAATGGTTCTTCGAAGCTTCAGAGACCGCTACCTCTTAACGAATCGGCCAGGGCAGCTTTTCGTCGAAACGTATTATCGGCTCTCCCCTCCAATCGCCGACATCATCCGCGCGCACGAGCCGCTCCGGACGGCGGTGCGGTGGGCGCTCACCCCCTTGGTCTTCTTGATCGCCTATCCCTGGGGCGGGGTCGCTTTCTTTGCGCTTCTCCTGACGGCCCGCCGCCTGAGAAAAAACGCCCGTAAAACTTGATGCGCCGTGTCTTCTTTTACTTCGAAAGGAGGGCAAATCAGTTGACATGAACCGGCTCCCATGGCAACATCATCGAATGAGACGCCGGGCCGCCCTCTCTATCACCCTTATTTTTTTAATCTCGATTCTGCTCCCTCTCTCCTCCGCTTTCGGTGAGCCGGAGACGGCCTATTACTCCGATCGGTTCATCTTCCGCAGCAAAGACGTAGACAATTTGATCCTGGTGATCCTCAATTTCAATCGAGGGAAAGAAGAGGAGAAATATTATGGGGAGTTTTTCGGAGCGGTCTTCAGCCAGCATAATTGGTCTTTTCTGGAAGGGAACGACAAGTATTTCTATAAACCGGGAGACCTTCAGATCATACAGCCGTCCTACTTCGCGAAGGCGGAAGGGTCTTCCATCTCCGGATTCAAGCTTCGTTATGACGGCGGGGACTTTACCCTCACCCTCTCCAGCGGACCGACCCAGCCGCTTTACGCTCCCGATGCCGGCAAAACCCTACAGAAGAAAATCAGCGTCGCCGAAGCGGTCCTCTCGATGAAAGGGAAAGAGTTCTGGGGAGAGATGGTGCATGAGAGCACGGTCTGGAACGGTTTCAGCGGTCTAAAGCGGTATAAAGGACTCTTCAAGGAGTATCATTCCTTCTATCTCACCACGGAGAAGGGGCGCGAGATCTACTTTCACCGCAATCGATCGGACCGGCAGGAGTTCCTCACCCGGTATCACCTTCCGGAGACCTACCTTCCGGAGGGGGGACTGATCCGATCGGGCGCACGATCGACCTATTCATTCAAACCGCCGATTCCCTTCTCCCTGCTCGACAGCATTCATCCCCCTTTTGCCATCTACCCGCTTCCGCAACGATGGAAAGTTGACGCCCCTTCGATCGGCACGTTTTATATCTGGTCGCGCGCGAATGCCTCCAAAAACTGGATCTGGGGAGGATACTATCTGATGGCGATTGAAGGGGTATTGAAAAACGGCGGAACGGAAGAACGGGTCTGGGGACTGGCGGAATATATTCCGAATTAAAACTTCGGAACTACGTTTTATACAGCGCCGACCGTCGGTAGCGCTCGGCCAACGCCTTCAGGAGCACCACGACCACCGCCGCCCCGGGGACCGCCAGAAGCACCCCGACGAAGCCGAAGAGATCCCCCCCGATGTATACCGCCGCGATCACCACCAGGGGATGAAGCCCCACCTGCTGCCCCATGACGAGGGGAGCGACGATCATTCCCTGAATCGATTGGATCACCGCAAAGAGAAAGACCACATAGAGCGGATGAAGGAAGTCCTGGAACTGGAGAAAGCTGACCAACACGGAGAGGGAGAGTCCCACAATAAAACCGACATAAGGAACAATCTCTCCAAAGGCGGCGATGATTCCGAGGACAAAGGCGAGATCGACCCCGATCAGGGTGAGACCGATTCCGTATACAACGGAAAGAAAGAGGACGATCAGGAGTTGCCCCCGGATAAAACCGGACAGCGATCGGTCAAGCTCACTGAACCAGTGATAAACCTCGGCCCGATGTCGCGGCGGGATGTACTCTCCGGCCCCTCGCTTGAGCCGGTCGAAGTCTTTTAGAAAATAATAAAACGCAAACGGAATCACGATAAGATTGGCAACGGCCACCAGGAGGTAGGCGGTATTGGAAAAGAAGGAAAAAAGAATCGCCGTGGCCGGCTGGAAGATACTCGGGACTTCCTCCCGTAAGCGGGGGAGGATCTCTTCATAGCTCTTCGGGATATTCACGCCGAACCGCCGCTCCAAATAAGGGAGAAAATCGGTTCGGATATGCTCCAGATATCCCGGAATTTGCACCAGGGCGCGGGTGATCTCTTCTTGGATGATGGGGATCACCACCAGCAAAAAGAGCACAAAGGCCGCCGCGATCACCGTGAATACAAACCATATCGCGAAGAAGCGGCCGATCCCCCGCCGCTCTAAAAAACGGACGACCGGATCAAACGCATAGGCAAGAAGAAACGCAATGAGGAACGGGATGAGAATGCTGCGACCGAGATAGACCACGCCGACCCCGAGCGCCAGGATCGCCAGCCACCCCCAACGTGTCTCCCTCTTCGTTTCTGTCATCCGCTGTAGACCGACTCGGCTCGAAGGAATCACGCGGCGCCGACCGAACCGCGATCCCTATTAGGCCTCGTCCCCCCGCTCCCGTTGGACCGCCTTTTCCAATTCCAGAATTACCTCGCCTCCCTTAAAAATGCGGACGGTGCCGGTCGATTCGGAAACCACCACCGCCAGCGCGTGCGTCACCGCGGTGATGCCGGCCGCCGCCAGGTGTCGGCTTCCGAGGCCATGCAGAAGATCTCTCCCCTCAAAGGCGGCGTCGAGATGCCGGCCGGCGGAGAGGACCACCCCGTCCTCGCGGATGATAAACGCCCCATCTATCGCCGAGAATTCTTTGAGGGTTTCTTTCAACCTCGGATCGAGGACATTTCGCTCTTCTTCCGGATAGCCGTGGAAGGGGTTGATGATCATCTGACGCGAGAGCTGCAAGACCCGCTCATGATCCCCCAGGACAAAAACCGTTCCCACCGTCTTCCCCGCGCGCCCTTGATAGGCGAGCTCCAGCGCCAGACTAAGGATCGCCTCGAAGACGTCATATCGAATTTCCCTGGAAAGATCGGAGAGCTCGGCGGAGGTGAGGATCTCGAACTCCTTTCCGATATCGAGGACGACAATGCTATCGAGAAAGCCGAAGTGGCGAATCCCGGAGAGACAGACGATTCGATCTCCCACCTGGACCAGTCCCGCGGAGAGACCCATCATCACCCCCAGCTTGACCTGACCCATCCGGGTCAGATCGATCTGGGGGACTCGAACAATTTTTTCGAAATAGCGCCGCGCCTCTTCGTAGGAGCGCTCCCCGCGGGCCACCAGCACCAGATTGATCCCCTTCGAGAAGCTCTTCAGCGGGGTGTAGTCTTTTAACAAATCGGCATAAAGGAGGATCGCCTGCGCCCCCACCCCGGCCGCCACCTCCGATGCCGCCGAGAGGAGCACCTCGTTCATCTCGAAACTCGATCTTCGGGCGGCCTGGCCCTCTCTCATACGGCAATCGCCTCCCGCTGCAGCAGATCGAGGAGGCGATCAAAAAGAAGATCCCGGATGAACCGCTCATCCGCCCGTCCGAACGCCTCTTTGAAGGCTTTCATGGGGATCACCGCGCGGGCCATGAATCGATGTCCGCCGGCCCTCCCCAATCCGCCGAACAATTCCTTTAAAAGGCTCCCCGCGTTTCCGTTGTTCCCCATGTTCCGAACGGAGATGATCAGATTTCCCCCCACGATGCCGGAGAGGACAGACCAGTCGATCCCTTCCACCTGGGTGAAAAAATCGGCCAGCCGCGGAACGATATCCTGGCGAGGAATCTGGCCGAGATGCGATACCAGAAGCCGACGTTCGATTCGCCACCGGCGGATCGCCTTCTGAACGAAGCCGGCCTCTTCCGGAGGGAACTCCGGCCGCTCGATCTGCCGGATGAGGCTGTGATTCGCCAACGGATAAAGAAAGGAGAAGGCCTCCACATCGCCGGGATGGGTCCCCCGCTCTAAAAAAGCGGTATCGGTTCCGATTCCGTAGAGCAGGGCGGTCGCAAGCCGTTGGCTGATCTTGATATCATCGGCCCGCAGATACTCGGTCATTACGGTTGAAGTGGCCCCTTGGTTCGCTCGGATCTCCCGATACGCCGCCTGATACCCTTTCTCCTCCGGATGATGATCAATCACCACATCGATTCTCGGAAACTTCACCGGGAAGCGATTCGGCTGCGTATCGACGAAGCAGATCCGGTCATAGCTGGAAAGCCGCCGCGCATCGATTCGCTCAACTTCGATCTCCAAGTGTTTGAGCATCGCCATATTCTCAGGACGATCGACCACGCCGAACGACGCAATCGGGGCGGTCAGCTTGTTCCGTCCGAGCAGCGTCCGCAACGCCAGGGCCGACGCGATGGCGTCCGGGTCGGGATCATCCTGGATCATGATCAAGACCCGCTCTCCCTTCCCAAGAGTCCGATGAATCTCTCGCGTCTTCTCCCGCAGCGCGATGGCGCGAAGCTCCCAGAGGAGCGGAGACGAGAGGAGGTCGGCGCAGGAGACGACCTTCAGATCGGGCGCATCAAAGCCGACCGCTTCCTTATTTCGGGTGAGCATCAACGACGGACGGACCTTTTCATCAGAAAGCCGCTCCAATATCGGCGTGAATAACTTTGTCTCGGAGAGCGCCACGATCACCCGGTCCCCGCGGGTAATCCTTGCCCGTCGATAGATCGATTGGGTTGAGAAGAGCCCCCGGATGACGGGGACCTTTCTCCGTCCCAACCAATCGTCGAGCTTCGGCTCCTGGACGAGAAAGAGCCACGACGCTCCGACCTCGCGCAGCCCTTTTAAGACATCGTAAAAAAAAGGATCATCACAAAAAACGATATATCGCATTTCCTATCATCCCTCAGTAAACCCCTCATCATCGTACCCGAAATTACAGACCAGATCAATCATTCGCTTTGTTCTAATTATTAGATGGTAGGACCGCTCTGCTGAAGTTCAAGAATGGCTCGACAGGGGCGGATCGGCGCCGCGCAAGCCCCCTTCAATTCCTTTGCACAAGCAGAACAGCCCCAAGCTCCGCTCCTTTGACAAACCGGAATTTATTGAATAGGATAGGAACATTGCCTCTGTAAGGAGTCGAAATGCTGTCCCGCTTCTTTATTTTTTATATCGTCACCCTTCTTACCGGCAGCCCGCTTTTCGCCCTGTTGGTGATCCTGGGCCTCTATCTGGCGATCGATTATCAGTTCACCGGTGTGCTCCGCCGGGGGGTGCAGATCTTCCGGATGGAGTCGGAGATCTCCGACTTAAAAAAAGAGGTGGCCCTGAATCCCCACAATGCCGCCTCGCTGAGCGACCTGGGACGTCTTTTGGTGATGCGCGGCAAGGAGCGTGCGGCGCTCCCCTATCTGGAGCGCGCCTACGAGCGCCTCTCCGACTCCGAAGAGACCAATTACTACCTCGGCCTCGCCCTCCTCTCGACCCGCCACGAAGCGCGCGGCGAGAAGTTGATTCTCAACGCGCTCGAAAAAAATCCGAAGTTCCGTTACGGCGAGCCGGCCCTTCGTCTCGCGGAATATTACGCGCGAGCGGGGCGGACGAAGGAAGCGGAAAGCTACTTCGATCGGTTCTTCGCGATTCACTCTTCGAGTCCGGAAGGGTATTACAAATACGGACGATTCCTGCTTCAGATCGGCCAGCCGGCTCAGGCGATGGAGAGCTTCCGAAAAGCGATCGAAGTTTTCAAACTCTCCCCCTCCTTCAAGAAGAGACAAGATCGCCTTTGGGCTTACAAAGCGCGCTTTCAACTCGGAAAGACCAAACTCGCCGCTTCCAACACACGCTGACCGGAGTCGGGAATGAGACAGGAATTCAGGCCATTCATGAACGAGCTCTCGGAAATCCTCCACACCCCCCTCTTCCATGTTCAAAGAACCCCGGTCACCCTGATTTCGTTCCTCGGCGCGGTGCTTTTTCTGTTGACCGCTTATCTGATCTCCAGGGCCCTGCAACGGACGCTCCGGCTGAAGATCTTCCCCCGCTTTAAGATTGTCGACGAGGGGCTTCAGTACACCTTCCTCCGGCTGGCCCACTATTTCCTGATGTTTGTCGGCCTGCTGCTCGGGCTTCAATTCATCGGCCTGGACCTCTCCAGCTTCGCCGTGATCGCGGGACTGCTCAGCGTCGGAATTGGGTTCGGCCTTCAGAACATCGCTTCGAATTTTATCGCCGGCGTCATTCTTCTCTTCGAACGGCCGATTAAGATCGGAGATCGGATCTCCGTCGGCGATACCACCGGCGATGTCCACGAGATTAAGATTCGATCCACCACCATCATCACACCCGACAACATCGCCATCATCGTCCCGAATTCCGACTTCATTAGTGGGCGGGTGACCAATTGGTCCTACCAAGATCCCCGCGTCCGACTCCATCTTCCGGTGGGGGTGGCCTATGATTCCGATGTCACACGGGTGACGGAGCTGCTGCTTCGGACGGCGCGCGCCCATCCGCAGATTCTTCAGCGTCCCGAACCGGAAGTATTTTTTCAAGCCTTTGGAGACTCGGCGCTTCAGTTCGATCTCTTATTTTGGGTGGCCGAGCCGAAGGGAGGCCCGCGCGCCCTCAGCGAACTTCGCTACACGATTTTCCAACTTTTTAACGAAAATGGAATTGAGATTCCCTTCCCCCAGCGGGAAATCCATTTAAAACCGTCTCCACAGACCGACGGCGCCCCGTCGAGCGCGGTCCGAACGGAATGAGCGGCGCCGCTTCTCGGTGGGCGATCGTGGCGCTTGACCAGGGAAGCAGCCGCTCCCGCGCAGTCCTCTTTGACTTGAGCGGGAAGCCGCTCGCCCGCGCCGACGCCCCGCTCCGAACGAACTCGCCGAAACCGGGGTGGTTCGAACACGATCCGGACGAACTCTTGAACGGCGTTCGCGCCGTGCTTCAGAAGATCATGCGCGAGGCCCGACGTCTCGGAAGAACCCCGGTCGCGCTCGGCCTCGCTAATCAGCGCTCCACCTTTGTCTGCTGGAATCGCAAGGATGGCCGCGCATTGGCCCCGGCGGTCAGTTGGCAAGATCGGCGCGCTCACGATCATCTGAATCGCTGGAGCGGCCCCGATTTCGTCGCGAAGACCGGCCTCCCCCTGACGCCGTATTATTCCGCCACCAAGCTCGCCTGGCTGCTCGATCATTTCAAAAAGAAGAGGCAGCCGACGCGGGATCTCCTCTGCGGAACAATCAATACCTTTTTGATCTGGCATCTCACCGAAGGTCAGGTCCATCGAACCGATCCGACCAACGCCGCCCGGATGCTCCTCTATCATCTCGACCGGAACGACTGGGACCCTGATCTGCTCGATCACTTCGGCATTCCTCGAACGATCCTTCCGGACGTCCTCCCGACCCAATCGGTCTTCGGCGAGGCGGTGATCGACCGGGTCCGTCTTCCGATCACCTGCAGCATCGGCGATCAGCAGGCCTCTCTTGCCGGACTGGGTGGACTCCGTTCCGGGATGGCGAATGTGAACTACGGGACCGGCGGCTTCTTCCTCGTCAACACCGGCTCGAAGCGAGTCGCGGTTCCCGGTCTTCTCTCCAGCATCGCCTGGTCAAACGAGAAGGAGACGACCTATCTTGTGGAAGGAACCGTGAATGGTATCGGCCCGCTCTTTACCTGGCTGCGCGATCTCGGCTTCATTCGATCAGAGCGGGAGATCGATGCCGCCTGCGCCAAGTCGCGCGAGCGGATCTTTTTCCTCCCCGCGCTGATCGGCCTCGGCGCGCCGCACTGGGACAATCAGATCAAGACCTCTCTTTTTGGATTGACCGGCGCCTGCCGCAAGGAAGATCTGGTCCGCGGCGCGGTCGAAGGGATCGCCTTTTTGATGGCCGACATCAACCGGGCGATCCGCGTGGAAGGATCGATCCCGGTCCGGAAGATCATCGCAAGCGGCGGCGGCTCGCAAATCAAACACCTCGTTCAAACCCAATCCGATCTCTTCGGCAAGCCGATCACGACGACGCACGATCCCGAGTCGACGATTCGCGGCGCCGCCTTCCTCGCCGGCGAAGCCGTCGGCGCCGTCGACCGGTGCCGCTTTCAATTCTCTCCCCCCAAAGAAACGTTCATTCCACAAATCAAAAAGGCCGAGCGCGAGGAGCGATATCGGCGGTGGAAACAGGCAGTAATGCTGGCCAAAGGGTGGTAAAAATAATGAATAGACATAACCACCATTCTCACTGAAAAATCTTGTTATCCATTCCAAATTCATCTATAGTCCTTTTTACGAAGGACAAAATAATGTTAAAGAGGTATCTCAAACAGATTTTTGAAACGGCAGAGCAAGGAGATGCCAGGGAAGAGAGCTTCTATACTCACCTGGAAGCGCTCCTGAGAAGCTATTCCGATTCCGTTCATAAAAAGAATATCCATATCACAACCCTTCCCAAGAAAACCGAAGCAGGAAATCCCGACTTTCGTATTTGGGACGGCAAACAAAATATTGTCGGCTATATCGAGGTCAAACGACTTACTGAAGAAAATCTTGACTCCATCGAACGAAGCGAACAGCTTCAACGCTACCTCCATACCTTCCCAAACCTGATCCTCACCAATCTCTTCGAATTCCGGCTTTACCGTGAAGGTCAGCTCGTTGATAAGGTCCAGATCGGCCGACCATTTATTGTTCACAAATTGAAAACCATCCCGCCGGTCGAAAAAGAAGAAGCCTTCCTTGAACTGCTAGAGAAGTTTTTTGCATTCTCCTTACCCAAATCTTATTCGGCCAAAACGCTCGCCGTTGAATTGGCAAAGCGAACCCGATTTTTAAGAGACCAGGTCATTGCTGAAGAGCTGAAGGGAGAGCAAGAAAAAGGGTCCGGCTTCATCCTCGGCTTCTATGAAGCTTTTCAGAAGCACCTCATCAGCGGATTGACCAAGGAGGACTTCGCCGATCTCTATTCCCAGACGATCGCCTACGGCTTGTTTGCTTCGCGAATGAGATCTCGAAACGGATTTAATCGGCGGCTCGCCTTCGATAATATCCCGCCGACCATCGGCATCCTGCGCGATGTCTTCCGATTCATCTCCTTGGAAGATCTGCCTCCACAGATGGAATGGATCGTGGATGAAATTGCTCAGGTTTTGGCGGCAGCAGATGTCGGTCAAATCCTGCACAAGTACTTTCGAGAAGGCAAAGGGAGCGATCCGATTATTCATTTTTACGAAACCTTTCTCGCCGAATATGATCCCGCCGAACGGGAGCGGCGCGGCGTCTATTACACGCCAGAGCCGGTCGTTTCATATATTACCCGCTCTTTGCAAATCATCTTAAAGGAATATTTCGGCCGGGCGGACGGCTTTGCGACGAAATCGGTGACTGTTTTAGATCCTGCGGCGGGGACCCTCACCTTTCTTGCAGATGCAGCCAAGCTCGCTGTGACCGAGTTTACTGAAAAGTATGGCGAGGGGGGTAGGGAAACTCTGATCAAAGATCACATCCTCAAGAACTTCTATGCCTTTGAGTTGATGATGGCTCCGTATGCCGTCGGGCATCTTAAAATGTCATTCCTCCTGGAAGAGTTGGGCTACCCGCTCAACAAAGAAGACCGCTTCAAACTCTACCTCACAAACACATTGGAGATGGAGGACCTGGCTCAGTCTAAGCTGCCACTGATGTCTTCCCTCGCGGAGGAATCGCGGTTGGCCGGGAAGGTAAAGAAAGAGACGCCGATCCTGGTGGTTCTCGGCAATCCACCCTACTCCGGGCACTCAACCAATATCGGCGAGTGGATCTCCAAAGAGATTAAGGCCTACCATCAGGTCGATGGAAAACCGCTCGGAGAGAAGAACCCCAAATGGCTTCAAGATGATTACGTCAAGTTCATTCGGTTTGCCCAATGGAAGATTGACCAAGCCGGCGAAGGAGTGTTGGGGTTCATCACCAACCACAGCTACCTCGACAGTCCGACGTTCCGAGGAATGCGGCAATCGCTGATGAACAGTTTCGACCATATTTATCTGCTCGACCTGCATGGAAACAGCCTCAAGAAAGAGAAATGTCCGGACGGAAGCAAAGACGAAAATGTCTTCGACATCCAGCAAGGAGTCGCCATCTGTCTCTTCATCAAGAAGGCAGGGCTGAAAAAGAAGGTGGTCCATGCGGAGCGGTGGGGACTGAGAGAAAAGAAGTACGAATGGTTGCTAGAAAACGATGTTCATACCACTCGGTGGAAGCCGATCAAACCGAAATCGGAATTCTACTTCTTTGTACCGAGAGATGAGAGAATTCTTGATCAGTATAGTCAGCATCCAAAAATCACAGAGATCTTCCCGGTAAACAGTGTAGGGATTGTCACAGCGCGTGACCACTTGACCATCCATCGGACAGCCGAGGAAGTCTGGAAGACCGTCCTTAATTTCTCAAGTCTGGATATCGAGATTGCCCGTGAAGGATATCAATTGGGTAAGGATGCTCGAGACTGGAAGGTGGAACTGGCTCAGAAAGATTTAAAAGATAGTGGAATAGACAGGAAGAAAATCGTGCCGATTCTTTATCGACCTTTTGATGTTCGATACACCTATTACACCGGTCGATCTCGGGGCTTCCACTGTATGCCTCGCGCCGAAGTAATGCACCATATGATGCAGGAAAATTTGGGAATAATAATCCCACGCCGAGTCGAGTTGGAAGGCGGTTGGCGAAGCGCTCTTGTTACTAATGTTCTCGTAGAGCACGTAACAGTTTCACTGAAAACAATTGACTATGTTCTCCCTCTTTATCTTTATCCCGACACTGATAAGAAAGATCTATTTACTGCTGCGGAACTATTGCAGAAGACCTCGAACATCAACTCTGGCCTACTTTCGGCACTCTCAAAAGCCTACGGCAAGAAACCAACACCAGAGGAAATTTTCTACTATATCTATGCCGTGCTTTATGCCAACAGCTACCGAACCCGATACGCCGAGTTTTTGAAGACCGACTTTCCTAGAATTCCGTTTACTAAAAACCGCAAACTTTTTCTTGAGATCGGCAAATTCGGAAAGGCGCTCGTCGAACTGCACCTTTTGAAATCGGCTGAACTTAATTCGCCGATGGCCCGATTCCAAGGGAAGGGCGACCATCGCGTAGAGAAACTCCGATATGACGAAGGAGAGCAGCGGGTTTATATCAATGCGGCCCAATATTTTGAGGGAATCGAAAAAGAGGTTTGGGAATACCAGATCGGCGGCTATCAGGTGCTGGAGAAGTGGCTGAAGGATCGAAAGAAGAAGGTTCTCAGTCTGGCGGAAATACAGCACTACTGCCGTGTAGCAACGGCGCTGAAAAGGACGATCGAAATTCAGGAAGAGATAGACCGACTTTATCCAGATATCGAAGTAGAGACAATTGATCTCTCTCTGCCGAAGTAAGTAACTAAGGGCACCGATTGGTTCTTCAAGAACATCTCAAACCAGCCCTGTCCTTAAAGCGTTTTGAGTGGCGGAAGCATGCGCTTGAAAGGATGTCGGAGCGAGGTATCGCACAAGCAGCCGCTTTAAACGTCCTCATTTCCGGAGAACAAATTGAAGCCTACTCCGCAACCACACCTTACCCAAGCGCGCTTTTTCTCGGCTTCAACGGATCTAAACCTCTACACGTCGACGCGGCCATAGACATCGAAAATAATTGGGCGTATATTATTACAGTATACGAGCCTGATCTGGAACATTTCGAGCCTGATTATAAGACGAGAAAGAGATGAAAGAAGAAAACCTAAAAAGTAAATGTCCCCTGTGCGGCGGGAACAAAAAGCCGGGGAAAACGATTTATAGTGTCGACTTGGGTTTCGGCGTGGTGATTATTCGGAATGTGCCAGCGGCTCTTTGCGATCAATGCGGAGAGGAATGGATCAGTCCCGAAGTAGCAACCCAACTGGAAGCGCTTGTTGAAGAAGCCCGCCGCAAGAAACTTCAGGTCGAGGTGGTCGCTTTATAGAATCCGATGACAAAATATTTCATCGCATCTTTCCTCGCCCTTTCCATCCTCCTTCTCTTTCACACTTTATACGCCCAAGAAATGATTCAAATCCCCGCAGGCTCCTTTTTAATGGGAGAGAGTGGTGAGCCAGGCAAAGCGCCCAAAGAGGTCACCCTCGCCGAGTTCTATATCGATCCGGTCGAAGTCACGAACCGGGACTTTCGAAACATTTTTCCAGCGCACACCTATCCGAGCGGCGCCGATGATCACCCGGTGAGCCTGATTACCTGGGAAGAAGCCGATGCGTATTGCAAAAAAATTGAACAAGCGCCTCACGACCGAGGCGGAATGGGAGAAAGCCGCGCGCGGAACCGATGGGCGAATTTATCCATGGGGGAATACGCCGCTGCGAACGGCGGCCCATCCGTCGATCTCGGGCATGATGAAACGAAAGGTGGGATTCAATAAGAAAGACCGCTCGCCTTATGGCGTGTTGGAAATGGCTTCCTCGGTCTGGGAGTGGACGTCGGGAGAGGAAGAGGGAAAAAAGATCGCGCACGGCGGACTCTGGAACCTTCACCTCGATTATGAATACAGCAAGACGTTCGATCGGATTCTGATCGATCTGGAACGCCGCTATATCTTTTTGGGATTCCGATGCGCACGCTGATCCTGTTTGGCCGAAGAGATTTTCTCAAGAAATCCCTTCTCGGAGCGGCCGGCTTTGTTCTCTCGTGGGTGAATCGGCGCGATCAGGCGCACGCGCTGTTCAACTTTTGGAACAACTCCGAATATGTCGGAAAAACCCGCGACGGCGAATACAAAAATTTTTACATTCAGTATTATAAATCGTTCAAGCGGATCAAGGCAGACACCTGGCGACTGAAGGTCGGCGGCCTCTGCGAGGCGCCCCGGGAGTTTACCCTGGCCGAAGTCAAAGCGGTCCCTGGAAGAAACCAGGTGTCGCGGATCAAATGTGTCGAGTGTTGGTCGAACAAAGCGGAGTGGGGAGGATTTCACCTCTCCGAGATGGAAAAATTCGTTCGCCCCAAACCGGAAGCGATGGGTGTTCTCTTTCGCTGCGGCGATACCTACACAGAATACCTCTCACGCGAAGAGCTCCTCCATGAGCGCGTTCTCCTCGTCCATACGATGAATGGACAGCCGCTCTCGGATGAGCACGGCTTTCCGCTCCGCCTGATTATCCCGTTCAAATACGGCGATAAGAGCGCCAAAGCGATCGTGGAGATGGAATATGTCGATACTCCGAAAAAAGGAACCTGGAGCGAGATCGGCCCCTACTCGGCCGACGGCACCATCCTTCCGGGGTATGACCCCCTTTGGATCGCGGAAAAATCAAGAGAAGGATTTTTGGCGGAGAAATTTTTGATTAGCGAAAGCGAAGATGAAAAGCGGTGGGAGAGAGATCAAGCCACAGAAGTTCTGTGACTTGATCTCCGATTGGCAGGTCTCATATTTTATCCAACCGATTTGGTTTGCGGTTCAATTTTATCGAAAATGTTTTTCCGAACCCCTTCCGGACCCGAATCAAGATATTTCAAATCGGGATGCACCGGACCTGAAATGCAATTCTCTTCGGATTTCTGAGGCGGCTTCACCGCGGTCAGCATCCATGCCCAAAGAAAACTGACAAAGGTCAGTGCGATCATGATCGGAAGCACATACCCAAAAACAATCTGAACCATCTTGACTCCTTCTTTTTGATTGCTCATTCCCTCTCTTGAAGCGAGGGCATATTTTTAACATGATCATAATTACCACTCGCGGCCCGTTCCCGCATTAAATTCAGATTAATTTTTTGTTAAAACGTTCTCTCGTATTCAGACGAAATTGTCGAGATTCTTACTCAAGTTATTCTAATATGGGATTGTTTCCAAGGAATGGATAGAATGTAAACAAAAGGTTAAATCAGCGGCGCAAACGAGGGAAAATACATCCTCAGCAGAGGCACGGCCTTCTGGATGTAAGGTGCCTTTCATTGTATTGATGTTTTAGGCCGGCATGCGCGTCGTCGGAGCAAAAGGGACGGCGATGTTTCGTAGTCTCTCCGTTCACATGACTGGGCAGAGAAAAGCGGCAATGGCCATCCGGCGCTCTCAGGAAAGAGATGAAACACGGGTGAATTCCATTGAAGGAATGATCGTCCGGGAGGCCGAGGCCCATGCCCAGACCTTTCTCCTTACATCGGCGGTCGGATGTGCAGAATCAACACCGGGCGGTCGACCTGAGAGAGGACCTGACTGGTGACGCTGTTGGTCAGGAAGGCTTCGCGAAGATTCCCGACGCGGGTGCCGAGCACCAGGAGGTCATAACTTCCCTCATACGCTTCTTTCAGAATGGTGCTGACGATCTCCCCCTCCGCGATCTTCGTCTCCACCCGAAGGCCGAGGTTCTGCAAAATCTGGCGCACCTCCTGAAGATAGAAGTAGCCCTCCTTTTCTCCCCCTTCGGGACTCACGTGAAACAGGGTGACGCCGGCGTCGGTGTTTCGGGCGATCCGGCCGACAAAGCGGATGTCCGACTTTCGAACCCGCTCGCTTGAAATGCAGACGAGAATCCGCTTGAAGTCCTGAAAAGGGGTTGGCGTCAATAACGTCGGCACCGGCGCGTTCACCGAGACGCGGGCCGCCGTCGATCCAAGAAACCGGCTCGGCGCGTGCCGGCCGCGGGTGCCGAGAATGACCAGATCATACAGGTTCTGCTCCGTCTCGTTGAGGATCTCCTCGGCGGGATGACCCCGGCGATAGGCGGTCGCGACCTCTTGTATTTGCTTCTGAGCCGCTTGACTCGCCTGCGCCAGCCCCTCGCGCGCCTTGGTCTCCTCAAGGAAGCGCTCGGCCACCCCGATGATCGTCAATCGCCCTTGCGTCTTCTTGGACAAATAAACCGCGAACTGCAGCGCATGCTCCCCATGCTCCGATCCGTCGATCCCCACCAAGATATGTAGCCCTTGATAGGGAAGGATATGGAAGGAGGTCACCCCCACCACCACCTTCTCCCCCTGTCCGGTCGGATAGCTCCCCTGACCCGACGCCATCTGGACCGAAAGATTGGTCGGATCGGTATCGCCGAACCCGCTGGTGATGGAGCGCACCACCCCCGAGACATGCACCGTCATCCGATGGAAACCGCCGATGAAGAGGCAGTCGCGGATCTCTCCCTCCCCCAAATAGGTCCCGCGAAGCTCCTCCCGATAGGAGGCGATCTCCAACTGCTCCGGTCGAACCAACACCTGCACCCGCTCCCCCTTCTCCGGAGGAGCGGCTCCCTCCGGCAGGGGGAGAAATGAAGAACCGATCTGAATATTCCGCTCCTGCATAATGCCGGTGAAGAAGTTCGCCGCCCCGAGAAACTGCGCGACATATTCCGACTTGGGCCGCTTGTAGATATCGGACGGCTCCCCGGTAGCGAGAAGCTTCCCCCGCTCCATGATCCCGATCCGGTCTCCAAGCTCGAACGCGTCGGTCTGATCATGGGTCACCATGACCGTGGTCACACCGAGCTGGCGGTGAATCTGCTTGAGGCTCTGCCGAAGCTGCATCCGGGTCTTCAAATCGAGCGCGCCGAACGGCTCGTCGAGCAGCAGAACCTGCGGCTCGTAGGCGAGCGCCCGCGCCACCGCGACCCGCTGCTGCTGCCCCCCGGAGAGCTGGGAAGGATAGCGATGGCCGAAGCCGGGAAGCCCGATCAGATCGAGAAGGCGGTTGATCTTTTCATCGCGCTCTTTGCGCGAGGTCCCTCGAATCCGAAGGCCGAAGCCGATATTCTCGGCGACGGTCATATGCCGGAAAAGGGAGTAGTTCTGGAAGACAAAACCGACATTTCTCTCTTGGGGGGTGAGGGCGTTCATCACCCTGTCCCGGAACAGGATCTCTCCCCGATCGGGCGAGACGAGCCCGGCGATCATCCGAAGAATCGTCGTCTTGCCGCTCCCGCTGGCGCCGAGCAGAACAAAGAGCTCGCCGGGAAAGATCTCGAGATTGACCTCATTGACAACCGTCTGCTCCCCGTACATTTTTAAAATATTTCTAAGTAAAATGCTCATGATCGATCATTTCCTTGCCGCGAACCGAATCGCTGATGAAACGATGATCTCAATTAGGCCTCGTCCGGCTGCTCTCGCTCGGTCACATGGAGCAGAACAAAGAAGATAATGAAAGAGAGAATCGCCAGGACCGCCGCGACGGCATTGGCCGCTTCGATGTTTCCCGCCTCGAATTGGGAAAAGATGTAGAGCGGCGCCGTTTGCGTCCGAAGCCGTAGATTTCCCGAAACCATCACCGTCGCCCCGAACTCCCCCAGCGAGTGCGCAAAGGTCAGCAGCGTCCCGGTAAAGAGCGCCCCGCGCAGGGAGGGGAGAATGACATACCAAAAGGTCTTCAATCGCCCCGCCCCCATTGTATACGCCGCCTCTTCATAAGTGACCTCCAGCTCATCCAAGACCGGCTTCACCGCCCCGAGCATATAGGGGAAGGTGACGAAGACATGCGCCAGGAGAATGCCGCCGATCGCGAACATCGGCCGAAAGCCGAGCGGGTCGAAATAGCGGCCGACCAACCCGATCGGACCCCAGAGGAGGAGAAGGGAAGTCCCGACGACGACGGTCGGGATCGCCACCGGCAGATTGATCAGAATGCCGAGCGGCCGTTTCGCCGGAAAGCGATAGTTTGCGAAGATGTAGGCGGTCAACGTTCCCAAAATGGAATTAAGCAGGCTGGTGATCATCGCGACGAAGAGGCTCAGTCGCAATGCGAACTGCGCCCCTTCTCCCGTGAGCGCGTGAATGAACCGGGAAAGCCCATCGCGTGTGGCGAAGACGAAGATGGCGCCGATCGGCATGATCAGCAGCGGGAAGAGGATGAGGAAGAGAATCGAGATCAGCATCCCTCGCCAAGGGAGCCGAAGCCGGACACGCGGGAGTGAAAGGGTATTGTTCATCGGTGCACCTCCTCCAGAATCTGATTTCGCCAAAGCCCCTCGACAATGTCGGCATTGGCCCGCGGCCATCCGCCGAATGCCTCCACGGTAAAGGGGTGGGGAACCGTTGAGAAGTAGGGGTTCTCGGCATCCAGCCGCTCATCGGTGATCGACCGGAAGCCATACTGGACAAAGATCTTCTGCGCTTCCTCCGTCCAGAGAAAGTCGAGAAACGCCTGGACCAAGGGGGCCTTCTCGGGGGGGACGTTCCGATCGATGGCGATGGCGGGATGCTCGCTGTAGATCGTCCAGTCCGGAACCGCCACCTGATGATTGAATTTCCCGCGGGTGAGATCCTTGACCGCCTCCTGTTCATAGGTAATGAGCGCATCGCCGAACCCCATTTCAAATTGGGTCCGGGCGGCGCGGGCCGACGACCCAAGAACGATGACATTTTTCCAAAGGCGGAGCATCCCCTCGCGCGCCGCCGCAGCGCTCCCCCCCTCCGGTAAGTCGAAGGCACCATACTCTGCCAAGAGCGCCCAGAGTGCGCCGCCGGATGTCTGCGGATCGGGATGAACGATTCCGACCCCGGGACGCTCGAGGTCCTGAAAACGCGAAAGCCCTTTTGGATTTCCCTTCCGGACGATGAGGATGATCGGTGTTCGATTAATGATCCCTTTATGGGGAGAGGCTGTCCAGTCGTGCCGGATGAGCCCCGCCCCTTTCAACCGATAGGCATCCAACGCATTCGAGAAGAGGGCGACATCCGCCGGTGCGCCGAACCGAATTTGATTCATCACCGTTCCCGAACCGGCAAAGGAGGTGTAGAAACGGATCTCTTGCCCGGTCTGCTCCTTCCATCGCTTTTGAAAAGCCGGCAGGATCCCCGCGGTCACCACCTCCTCCAAAATACTAAACCCGTAAATGACAAGGGTGTTGGACGATCTTCCCGCCTCGGGGATCACGATCGGCCAGGTGTAGGCGATCAGGAGTAAAAAACAGAGAGCCGCAATAATTTTTGAAAGGGTCACAGATTGCAATCCTTCGTTCTAAGCTGGGTGGCCCGAAAAGAAAGGCGCCGGAAGATGCGGAGAAGAGCTTCAGTCACGGATGATCGTATCAGGCATTGAAACCCTGGTTTTAATTATACTGAGTTTCGAAAGAACGCTTCAAGACAGGAGGGAAGCGGACCGATTGCACGCATACGCGGGACGATGGAAGATCGATCAGCCAGTCGGCTTCAGCCATCCACAAAACGATTGACTCTCCCAGAAAATCCGCGTATACCCATTTTCGGAGTGAAGCTGAAGCGCGGAAGCGGCGGACTTTTTCTTTCTTGAGATGTCAGGGTGAATCTCGCTCCAGAAAGTCCGAACTGTTTATCTTCGGACGACTCAAGCGCCGCTCCGCGTGGACTGGCGGATCGAATCTCATTCTGGCAAGATAGAGATAAAGATCGCTTCTCAAACCGAAAGGATCTATTGATGAGTCAGACAGGAACACCCCAAAAAGAGGTCGCAACACTCGGCGGCGGCTGCTTCTGGTGTTTGGATGCGGTTTTCGCCGATTTAAAGGGGGTCGAAAACTCTGTTTCCGGCTATTCGGGGGGAGAGATGGCCCATCCCACCTATCGCCAGGTCTGCAGCGGAACGACGGGACACGCGGAGGTCTCTCAGATCACCTTTGATCCGAAGGTGATCTCCTTCCGAGAGCTGCTGGAGGTCTTCTTCACAATCCATGATCCGACCACCCTCAATCGCCAAGGGGCTGATGAGGGTCCGCAGTACCGCTCCGTTATTTTCTATCATACGCCTGAGCAGAAGACGATCGCGGAACAGGTGATCAAAGATCTGAATGCGAGGGGGATCTGGGATGCGCCGATCGTAACGGAGGTGACCCCGTTCAAAGAATTTTATCGGGCGGAAGAGTACCACCAGAACTACTACAAGAACAATCCCGATCAAGGTTACTGCCGCGTCGTGATCGCCCCGAAAGTCGCGAAGGCCCGCAAGCAGTTTCTTGAAAAGCTGAAACGGTAGGGCGCGGCTAACTTTTCTTCGGCTCGGCGCCGGACGGCGGGGGGGTCGGCGCTGGGGATTCGGCCGGCTTGATCGCCTCTCTCGCCTTAAGCGCCCGATCGGCCTCTTCTTTCTTCAAGAGGACCGGGGCCGGTTGATTGCTGCTCCGGGCATAGACCTGATTCCCTTCCGCCCGGCCGAATAAGACCTCGCCCAACGGCTTTCCCTCTTTTCCTCTGAGCTGAACCGACCAGGTCCCATTTTCCGAGCCGTCGGAGAGGCCGACCTTCGCCGGGATCGGAGCCGTCTCCGGGAATCGATCGACGCGAAGCTCATTCAATTCAAAGAGAAGAGCGTTCACAAGGGACGCATCGACCTTCTTCGCGCTCTCCCCCTTCTTCATCGACCACTCCCCTGCGCTCTTCTCAAGCAGCAGGGTCTCGCCCGGCTTTTTGATCACGACCTGCTCGACCTGCTGCGCGGGATCGGTGAGATCGACGAGCCGCTTGTCGCGATACGACGCGGCCGGCTCTTCCAAAATCTTGAATGCCTGTTCCGAGAGTTTATAGATCGGCGCCATCGGCGTCGTGACCGCATAGACCGAGCCCGGATCGGCGGGGACTTTGTAGAAAAGCGCTTCTCGATCCACTCCGCCGACCCGGAGATTTAACTTGAGAACCGGGCTGCCGAACCCCTTTTTCCAATCTTCTTTTTTCGTGTCGATGAAATCCTCTCCACGCAGTCCGGAGAGGCTGCCGAGCAGGTTCGAGATTTCGGTCGGATCACCCTTGGCTTGGATCGGCTTCTTGATTTTCCACCCCTCCCCTTCCCGGACGATTTCGATCTGCTGACGCGGCGACTCTATCTGGATCTGCTTCACATCGGTTGAAGAAAACTGGAAGAGCTCCTGTCGTCGCCATCCGGTCAAATCTTTGTTGAGTGCCTTTTTGATGGCGGCCGGAACCAGATAGACCGGGGTCCCTTGTCCTTTGCGGACGTAGACCTCGTTTCCGGTCAGATTTTCGCCTCCGACCTCCAGAATTTCGGTGTCGGTCCGATTCAGCGTGATGATCACGGAGTAGGCCGGCGGATCGAGACCGAACTCCTTTAAGTTCTCCGACTTTTCCTCGACCATGCGACTCGATTCGAGCCGCTCGATTTGGGAGGCGAGGGCCGAGACGGCGGCATCATTCGCCACGGTTTCGACCGGTTGAACAATTTGCCAAGGATCTTCCGGATGGGTCGGGTCGTGGAGGAGTTCGATCGGCTGCCCCTTCGATCGCTCAATGGTGAGATTGGTGATGGCCGACGAAGTGAAATTGTAGAGACGTTTCTGCTTCACCTCCGCTTCTTGCTTCTTCTTCTCACCGGGGATTTCGATATAGTAAAGATAGCCGCCCAAAAGGATCAGAACGAGCGAAAGGACAATCGTTGACTTAAACCTCACAGCCGACGCCTCCTCCGCCACACCGTGAGACCGAACGTTAAAATACTCAGAGGAAGAATGAGAACCGAGGTGTAAAAATTAAACCGATGCTGCGCGGCGCTCATCAGAAGGGTGCTGTTCTGCGCCTCCTGTTGACGGATCGAGACCAGGTCCCCCTCTTCCGCCAACCAACTCACGACATTCTGGAAGAGGTCGCCGTTCCCGGCCGAACGGACCACGCCGTTGGTGGCGAAATCGGCGTCGCCGATCACCACCAGCCGCATCTTTTTCGAAACGTCGACCGCTTTCCCTCCATCCCCGGTCTCCGTGGGGACCGGCTCATCTTTAAAGTGGACCACCGCGCCGAAGGTGATCGGGCCCTGCTTATCTCGTTTCGGATCAATCTCGAGATCTCCCTCGACCTTGGTCGTCAACCAGGTCCCCTGGCCCGATTTCAAGATCGGCTCGAATTTCAGGGTCGCCTCTTTCGCGGGATCGAAATTGACCGAGCGCGAGAGTGGGAAGAAAGTTCCCAGGTTGAATTGACGGGTGATCGGGTGCGGCGGATAGGTGCCGGGATTGACAATCGGAACCACCCCTCCGAGACTGGAGGCGGGGTCGAGGATCAGATCGTTCGAGAGGACCATCCCCCACTTCGCAAGGAGCGGCTCCAGGTCGGTCTTCACCAACGGATCGACCAGCGCGAAGAGCCGCCCGCCCCGCGCCAGATAGGCGTCCAGCGCCGCGCGCTCTTCCTCGGTATAAGGCCGCTGCGGGCCGCCGATCACCACCACCGCCGCATCATCCGGGACTTTTTTCTCCGAAAGCAGCAGCAGTTTTTTTACCGCGAATCCCTGCTTCTCCAGGGTGTCCTTGAGGAAGGAGTAGCCGTTGCGCTCCGCGTCATCAAGAGAGTGCTCGCCGTGCCCCTCCACGAAATAGAAGCTCTTCTTCGACGCCCGGCTGATCCGAATAAGCGCCCCGGTCACCTCTTGCTCTGAGATCGTCCGAAGGGTCGCTTTTTGCCCGCCCGACTCCAGCACCACCGTATCGTATTCGGTAATCCCATACTGCTTCGCCAAGGTCGGCTTTTTGTCCGGATCGACCACTTCATATTTGAATTTATCGGTCTGATACTGATAGTTGTCGAAAAGATCCTTCGCCTGCCGCTTCGCATTGCTCCGCTCCCCGAAGAAGCCGATGACCTTTACGTCGTTCTTCAGGTTCTTCAGGACGCTGACCGTTTGCGGTGAAATCGAAAAAGCGCCGGTTCCGGAGAGATCGAATCGAACTTCATGCCGGGCCAGGATGAAGTTCGCGATGGAGAGAATCGCGATGAAGATCGCCACCATGAGAACGCTGTTGATCCCAAACTTGGTCGATCGCCGGGTGGAAACATCTTTCACCAACTCGAAATGGGTGAAGAGGAAAAAGGAGAGAAAGACGATCGCCGCGCTCTCCGCCGTGGTGACGACCCAAACCGGGGTTCCCCAGATCAAATAGTGAAAAAGTCCGCCGAGGGCGCAGATCGCCCCCAAAACTCCGGAAAAAATGCTGAGTGTCTGCTTCATACTTAAAAACCTCGTAATTACATTATTCGTTAAACGTTAAACGTAAAAAACGGGACACGATGAACGAATCACGTTTAGCGAATAGCGATCATTTCCATCGTTGCGATTCGACGACACGATGGGTCAGGAAAAGACCCAAGATTGTCAGTGAGAGAAAATAGGTCAGATCGCGCGTGTTGATCAATCCTTTGACAAAGTTATCCAGATGATCGATCAGGGAGAGATAGCCGAATACCGCTCCGGCGGGGGAGTCGGCGGCGGTCTGTGCGGTCAACCCGATTAACCAAAAGCCGATCAAAATCCCAAACGAGATAACTGCAGCGACGATCTGATTCTCCGTCAGGGAGGAGGCGAAGAGTCCCATCGAAAGAAAGACCCCTCCCATCAACAGCAGCCCGATATAACTTGCGACCAGCGGCTTCCAGGCGACATAGGTCACATGCGACAACATCAACGGCAGATGGAGGGTGAGCGCCAGGAGGAGCGCATAGATGAACCAGGCCGCCAGAAATTTTCCGAGAACGATCTCGGTGATCGTCAACGGAGAGGTCATCAACAGCTCGGTCGTCCTCCCTTTCTTCTCTTCGGCGAAGAGCCGCATCGTCAGCAGCGGCATGATCAGAAGAAGAATGATGCTCATGTTCAAAAAGGTCGGACGGAAGAGAATTTCGTGCAGATTGATCTGGGGGACATTCCCCTGAAACCGCATTGCCTGAGACGACAGGGTTGAATAGAAAAAGACCTGGCTTTGGAAGAGATAGTCGGAGACCATCAAAAAGACCATCGCCAAGACATAGGCAATCGGCGAGATGAAATAGAGTTTCAACTCTTTCCCGGCCAGGGTCAGAATATTCTTCATGCAGTGACTCCTTCTGTGTGGGTCGGCGCGGCCGCCGCCTCTTCCACCCCTCTCTCCTCCGTCGTCAGTTGGAGGAAAACATCCTCCAGGCTCACCGCCAGCGGTTTCATTTCAAGCAGGCCCCAGCCGTTCTCCACCACCCGCCGCGCCAGCTCTTCACGGATATCCCGGCCGAGTTCCGATTCGACGATGAAGATCCCTTCGCCGTCGACCGACGGCTGCGGGAGAACCTGCTGAACCCCCTCGATCGACAAAATCTTCCCCTGATCGACCGCCTCTCCCCGCCGAATCCGAATGGAGATCTTCTCCGATTTCCGGACCTGCGCCGAGAGTCGATCTTGCGAATCGACCGCGACGATCCTTCCACGGTTGATGATGACCACCTTCTGACAGACGGCGGTCGCTTCGGGAAGGATGTGGGTGGAGAGAACGATCGTGTGCTCTCCGCCGAGTCCTTTGATCAATTCCCGGATCTCGATGATCTGTTTGGGATCGAGTCCCACCGTCGGCTCATCGAGGATCAATACATCGGGATTATGGATGATCGCCTGCGCCAATCCGACCCGCTGCCGGTACCCTCGGGAGAGATTGCCGATCAATCGGCGGGAGACATCTCCGATGCTGCACTTTTCCAAGGCGGAGGCAAGCGCCGCTTTAATTTTATTCTTCGGAACGCCCTTGATCTTCGCGACGAACTGCAGGAATTCCGAGACGGTCATCTCGGGATAAACCGGCGGATTATCCGGAAGGTAGCCGATCCGCCGCTTCACCTCCATCGGCGCTTCAAAGATGTCGTAGCCCGCAACCTTGGCGGTGCCGCTTGTGGCCGGCATGAAACAGGTCAGTATCCGCATGGTCGTCGTCTTCCCCGCCCCATTCGGTCCCAAAAAAGCGAGGATCTCCCCCTTGGCGACCGTGAAATTGACATCATCGATCGCCACGACTTCCCCATAGCGCTTCCCTAGATGCATCACCTCAATCATACGATTACAAAAGTCCTTTCATTCGAGTCGAGACAAACCAGCAAGCGTGTAAGTTATAACAATTCTTTTTTCAGTGTCAAGAGGCACCCCTCCCGGAAACGGACGGATGAGCTTGGGGCAATCTAACCGATCTGAATGCCATGTTCCTGGATCGATGTCGGTGAAGAGGGTCTTTTCTGATCAAATCTCTGTTTTGCCGATATTCTTCTCTTTAAAAAATCTTTTTCCAAATAGACGAAAATAGAAGATTTTCTTGACGGGATAAAACCCGGCCCGCCGATGCAACTTGATGGAGCGCTCGTGCCCATCATCGACCATGACAAGAAGTTTTTTTCTTCCTATTTTTTTCATGAAATAGATCTCTTGCTCGATCAGTTGAAGCCACAAGCCTTTACGGCGATGTTCCGGGACAATATAGGAATCATAGATATAGACCGTATCTGGCGGAATCTGAACCGGATAGCGATAGCGCTCCTCCAAATAGACAGGAGCGTAAGAGAGCCATCCATACCCGGCAATCTCCTCTTTCATAAAAACCACAAGGCATTGCTCCCCTTTTTCAAAACGACGGCAAAAGATCTCCGGTTTATTTTCACAGCGAAGCAGCTCCTTCACCTCACGGGGACCGCCGCGGCGAATTTCACCCAGCCTCCGATTCGGGTTGAGCGGAAGCGCTGGAATTTCATCTAAAAGAAACAAATAAAAACAAGCCAGGTGGAACGGCTGAAGGGGAATCCTCTTAAGAAGATTTTGGAGTAGAAGAAGCCGTGGTTGAAGAAGATATTTTTGTAGCTTTGCAGTAAAAGAGATGAATCCCAAGTGTTACTCGGTTTTATTGATCAGATCGAACTAACTCTATGCATTTTACAGACCGGATCTGCTCGGTCCATCCCGCCCGCCTCCAGTAGTCGCAGCGGCCACATAGATCGATTGACCACAAAGTCGGGTCGACTTCCAAAACAAGAGTGGGGCTGCGCTTCCCAAACTCCGGGCACTCCTTCCCGACATTCACTTCTGTAGAATCCTAAGTTTGGAGTGTTTATCTCTGAATGAAGGGCTCAGGGTCTGACGTTGAGAGAACCGGCCGCGGAGAAACTCGTCAATCAGATGCACATGCGACTGACTCTGATTGCGTCCTGACACCTCGGTGGATGGCCCCTCTAACAAAAAAGCATCAATCCTTTCATACAAGCGAACAGGATATGGTTCATCCTTACACTCCCTCCGCCCCCACTGCAGAGAGACCGATGGAATGACGGAGCAGTAGAGGCGGAGGGAGGAAGGCCGCCTCCCGGTTCTAAAAAGGAGGAAAAGAACCGAGAGGGGAGAGATGAATCACCGAGATCATTTTCAATGGATCTGATCAACGGGATTGATTTCTACTCTGTTGTCATTTTGACTTCACGGGGGAAGCCATCTTGCCGGTTGAGATGTGGATTGAATCGGCGACCATCTTTCCACCTTTGTCTTGAACATGGGCGACGATTCGATCGCCGACCTTGATGTCCGAAAGCCCCTTCTTTTCTTTTCCCGCCATGATGTTCGTCTTATCAGTGACATCCACAGTCACCTCTTTCTTCTTCTCCTTAATCGTCACGGTCTTTGCCGCCGAATCGATCGATTGGACTTCCCCTTTGATCGTCGGCGCTTTTTCCTTGGCCATTGCAAAGGAAGCGGTCATTAAAAATACGACAAAGACGAAAAGGATCTTCTTCATTGAATCCTCCCGGGTTAATTTGACTGAAACGCGATTTGATTCTTCTATCAAATACAGCTGACGACACGCTTCGATCCTCGTCAGCGTAGGACGGCCAAGCGTAACAACTCTGAAAACAGAATGAGGATGAACAGCGTTCCATATTGCAAGAAGAGCAGAAACATCATCGAGAAAAAAACCTCTTCGACCGACTCGATCGGATCTGGCTCATTATTGTGGGCCAAGGGATCTCTCTTCGAAGCGCTCTGTTTCTACGCACAGAAACAGGCTGTTTAATGAAGGCTGCAATCTCATTGGGCGACGTAAGTCATCCCGAATTTAAGAAAGAGAATCGCCAGAATAATATAGATCACGCAAAGAGCAATGATTTCTTTCTCTTCTCTCGACAACCCCCGCAGAAAGCGCTTTTGCCTCAATTCATCTCCAGTATTCAAAATCGTTCGAGGCCTCTCTGGCTCAGAAGATACGTCTTAACGTCAATTCGATAACGCGGCTCCGCTGCACCCCTGCGTGGAAAAGAGGTTTACACCAAACTGATCCAACTCCTTTCCAAAACAGAGCGTGCAGGTTTATTCTCCGCTTTTCTGATCATCAGACTCCTTTTTCTGAGGCTCCTCCCCGGGCGGGCGCTGGCGGAAAGGATGGGTGTGGGTTAAGTGATCCTCTGGTCGCGCTTCGGGACCGATCCGAAACTTCTTCGCTTTTTTCGATTTCATATTATTTCGTATACAAAATGCTTATAAAAAGGATTAACTTTTCAGGGTGGTTGTCAAATCTTTTCGATTGCCTTGATAACCCAACCTCTCAAAATCGATCAATCAATGCTTCCTTGGGAGCGCCTTCGTCTTTTGCTCGTCTCGAAGGATGATAATCGAATAATCCGATTTCGGATCCTATTTTCAGAAGCTGACGGACTCTCTCGCGGCTTAAGCAAAGCACTCTCCCGACAGCGCGAAGGCTTCCGGCGGCCTCATAAAGATGATGAACCTCGACCAATCTTTCCACGCTGAGCCGGGTGGCCTGGGAAAATCCAGAACCCATCCGGCTCTCATAGCCTGTTCCACCCGATTGAATCGCCGAGGCGAGTTTCTTAGCGAGGCTTCGAGAGATAGGACGTCCGTCTAAGATTTTTTGAATGGTCGAGGGATTCACCCTCAAGTGATTGGAGAGCTTCCACAGATCCACTTTGTTATGGATCAGGGCCTTAAGACTGTCTGAAAGCGACGCCTCATCATGCACCTCCTCAATTTCTCTATGGAGGATGCCGCGAGCCGCCCGGGAAACCGCCCGCTCCGAGGGAGAGAATATTCTCGAAAGGTTTGGCTCATTTCGTATATTCCCCACCGCCCTAGACTCCTTCCATTTTTTTCCGAAATGATCCTCAGAAGTATTTTGTATACATAATACAAGAAAGACTATCAATTAAAATTTGCTTTGTCAAATGTTTTGTCTGTTAAGAAAATGCGATCTGTTCTCTCTGCTTCCCCCCGCCCCATCGATCGTTTTGCGGAAGATGGCAGTCCAGATCAACAAATCGAGCAATGCAAACCAGCAGCCTACCTTCAAAAAATATTATTCCTCCTCCTAATCGATCATTTTGATGAATTTAAAATCCATTGATTAGCAGGTGGACACATCCCGCCGAGAAATTCTTCCTGAACTAAACAGCCACGAATATCAATACAGAATAGCTGTTTCAATTGGAATTCCTTCGTTCGTGCTGACCTTCAAATACTCTTTAGACTACTCGAATAGAGTTTTGTGATTTACTCAACGGTGACATGCCCCCAGTGTAGGGAAAAGGTCAAAGAAGGAACCAACCTTTGAGCGGCTTGGTGCACGTCCTCCTGAGAAGAGATGAACACAGGAGACCATCGTACATATTGAGCGGATATGACGGTCCTTCACGGGAGAGGAATTTTGAAAATCCTGGATGCTGCATAGCATTCTGCTCGGCCAAAAGGTCCGGCCCTTCATCCGGCCCGGTATTGGTCGTCGCTCACCTTTTCCATCCAGTGGACGACCTTCCCGTCGAGCGGTTCCTGAATGGCGATGTGCGTCATCGCTGTGATAGGCGTGGCGCCGTGCCAATGCTTCTCATTCGGCGGGCACCAGACGACGTCCCCTGGTCGAATTTCCATTTTGGCCCCCCTCTCGCTTTGCACCCACCCGCACCCGGACGTGACGATCAGGATCTGCCCGAGCGGATGGGTGTGCCATGCGCTGCGCGCGCCGGGCTCGAAGGTGACACTCGCGCAGCGGGCGCGTGCTGGATCGGGCGCTTCGAACAAGGGATCAATGCGTACGGCGCCTGTAAAATAGTCGGCCGATCCCTTGACCGAAGGCTGTGAGCCACCTTTTTTGATCTCCATTTCTGAATTCCTCCAATGGATTGCCTTTTGATTTGAGCATCGGTATTGAAACCGCTCTTTCAGCCGTGGGATTCATCCAAGGTATGACGCTGGTCAATAATCGCAAGAGTCGTAAGGAACGCATCGACGAGAATCAATGCCGCAACGGCCGGTGCAGCGACTGTGGCAAGACCCACCAGGAGCAGCGCCACCCCGCCGATCAAATGCAGACGCGGCCGGACGTTCGGTACCGCCGACAGATACCAACCTTGACCGGCCAGGAAGAGAAGCGGGCCCCCGCACAGCAATAGGCTCAGGGCGACGGAGCCGGGGTTGTGCGGATGCGCAATCACCGCTTCATTTGCCACCGCCATGGCGATAAGTCCCGCGACCATGACCGTCAGCGCATTTGCCGCGTAGCGGCTGGCGAAAATGGGGTCCCGCGTCTTCTCCAAATTCCGAATGATGAGCCGATGGGATCGCCCGAAGGTCAGCGCCCAAAGGGCAACGGCTCCCGCCAGCGCGAACGTGCCCGTTGTTACGGTCATCACGGTCATGGGAGCTTCGGCAATGGAAGTGCCGGTGGTCACCACGGTTTCGCCGAGCGCAATCAGGAGGAAGAGGCGACAGCGTTCGAGCAGATGCGCGCCATCGAATGCGATGTTCTCGGATCGCAGCCGCCGCCCGGGGATCGGATGCGCCAGCCACCGGCCGATCAGATCGATTCCTGCGGCCGGCGCCCACCACAGCAGGCGCGCTTCCGGGCTCACCGCGGCGCCCGCGATCCAGAGGGGTGTTGTGGCAATCAACCAGAGGAGCATCCGGAAATAGTGATCTCGGAAAACCGGATCGGGTGAATAGACAATCATCCAGACGGCGCGCCCCAATTGAATGAGCAGCAGCGGAATGACGAAGTCCCAGCCGGAGGGGGTGAAGGCTCGGGCCACCGACGCGTTCATGAACAGGCCGAGCAGCATTACCGCCAAGACCAACCATCCTATCCTGGATTGATCAACCCGGATGAGGGTGGCCGACCAACTTGTCGAAAACCAGACCCCGAAGATCGCCAGCAGCATCACCAACGTCTCCATCGCGCCGCGCCATGAGAGATGCATCCAGAGATGATGCGAGAGCTGAGAGACCGCGAATACGAAGACGAGGTCGAATAAGAGCTCCAACGGAGTGACTTCGTATTTCTGTTCAGGGATGGGACGGCTGGGATCGATCGTCATAGATCTTACTTGTCTATTGGCCTGTTTATTTGGCAAGTATTCTACTCCAAGCGGCCCAGCTTTGTGGTGCCGGGAATCCGAACGATCCACGGTTTCTGCACAGGCAGCCAGGCCAGCGCGATCGGCTCCTTAAGGCTGTTTTTTCCCAAACAGCTCCTTGGCGCGCGCGACAGCCGACATGGCGTTCGGCCAGCCGACGTAGAACGCCAGGTGCGTGATCAGCTCGGTGAGCTCCTCCTGCGTGACGCCGTTCTCGATGGCGCGAGGGAAGTGGAAGTTCATCTGCTCGGTTTTGCCGGTCGCGATGAGCGCCGCGCAGGTAATCAGGCTGCGGTCGCGCTTCGACAGCTGCGGCCGCTCCCAGATATCCCCGAACAGCACCTCGTCAGTGATCTCGGCCAGCTTCGGCGCGAAATCGCCGACAGCCTTCCGAGCTGGAGTGGGAGGCTTGTTGGTATTCACTTTGTGGGTATCCATCTGCATTCCTTTCCCCTTCACGGGATGAGTAGTGTCTTGATCGCACGGCGCTCGTCCATTGCACGGTAGCCCTCCGCCACCCGGTCGAGCGGCAGGGTCAGGTCGAAGACCCGGCCGGGATTGATCTTCCGGTCTAATACCAGGTCGATCAGCCTGGGCAGAAAGCGGCGCACCGGGGCAGGTCCCCCGTGGAGGTGAACGTGAGAGAAGAAGAGCGCCTGGCCGTCAAGCGCGACCCCGTGCGGGACCCCGACGTAGCCGACGTATCCGCCCGGCCGGGTGGAATGGATCGCCTGCATCATCGACTCCTGGGTGCCGACGCACTCCAGCACCGCGTCCGCGCCGACTCCCTTGGTCAGCGCCTTAACGCGGGCCGCGCCCTCCTCCCCGCGCTCGGCCACGATGTCGGTCGCGCCGAACTCAAGGGCGAGCTTCTGCCGCGATCCATGGCGGCTCATCGCGATGATCCGCTCAGCCCCCATCTGTTTGGCGGAGAGGAGACCGAGGAGGCCGACCGCGCCATCCCCGACGACCACGACCGTCGAACCCGGTTTCACATTGGCGGCATCGGCGGCGAACCAACCGGTCCCCATCACGTCGGAGAGCGCAAGCAAGCTCGGAATCAGTTCGTCCGCGGGAACCTCCGGGGTGGCCACCAGGGTGCCGTCCGCGAGCGGGACGCGCAGCCGCGGCGCCTGCGCGCCGACCACGGGCTCCTTGTGCAGGCACGACGTTTGATAGCCGTCCCGGCAGATAGGGCAGCGGTTGTCGGAGGCGAAGAAAGAGCCAATGACGAACTGGCCCGGTTTGATCGAGGTGACGGCGTGGCCGACCTCCTCGACGATGCCGCAGTACTCGTGCCCCATCGGGGTCGGCTGCGTGATCGGTTGAATGCCGCGGTAGGGCCACAGGTCGGACCCGCAGACGCAGGTGGCCGATATTCTGATAACCGCGTCCGTCGGTTTGATGATTTTGGGGTCCTCGCGCTCCTCGAAACGGACATCGCGCGGCCCGTAAAGAATGGCTCCTCGCACGGTTGGCCTCCTTTGCTTTATTGTGGTTGATCTTTTGCCGCAGTGTTCATCCTCAGCGTGACTGTGCCGCGGGTTACTCTTTACCATCTTGTTATGTTCCTATCCTACTCCAGAAAAAACAAAGGCCGGTAGATCAATCCTGCTCATTTCTTGCCTAATCTTCCGATCTTTTACTAAATGGTTGTACCGCGAAGTCAAGCCTGGTAGGATTGGAAAAGAGGGATTTATGCGAAAAAAAGCAATTAAACAGGTATTAGAGAAGAATCACTTGGAAATCGCGCTCGAATTATTGGGGCGAAGCATTGCCCGATGGACCGAAAAGGACGACCGGCTCGTGACCGCGATCCAGGGCTTGACACTTTTTCGGAGGGATGCGCCGACCGAGCCGACGAGCAGCATGTACGAGCCGTGCGTCTGTGTGATCGCACAAGGGGCCAAACGGGTGCTCCTCGGAGAGGAGAGGTATGTCTATGACGCGCGCCATTTTTTGATCACCTCCGTCGATCTCCCCACCCTGGTGCAGGTCATCAACGCGAGCCGGGAGAAGCCTTGCCTGGGGCTCGTTTTGAAATTCGATCAGCGTGAGATGTCCCAACTGATGGTCGACAGCCATCTTCCGCCGCCACGTGCCAACCAGTCGACCCGTGGAATGGCGACCGGCGAGATGACGTTCCCGCTGCTCACCGCCTTTCAACGGTTGGTCGATTTGCTCGCTGAACCGGAGGATATTCCAATCCTCTCTCCGATCATCCAGCGGGAAATTTTCTACCGGCTCCTTCTGGGCGATCAAGGCGCGCGTCTTCGCCAGATAGCGTCGGCGGGAAGTCAGAGCCATCAGATCGCGCGAGCCATCGATTGGCTGAAGGGCCACTACACAGAGCCCTTGCGGGTCGATGACCTCGCATCGCAAGTCCATATGAGTCCCTCGACCTTTCACCATCATTTCCGAACACTCACAGCGATGAGTCCGCTGCAGTACCAAAAATGGTTGCGTTTGAACGAAGCGCGACGGTTGATGCTCACAGAGCGACTGGATGCAGCCACCACAGCGTTTCAGGTCGGCTATGAGAGCCCCTCTCAATTTAGCCGTGAGTACAGCCGCTTGTTCGGCGCCCCGCCATTACGCGACATCATGAGATTGCGACAGCAAGGGAATAGAGAACGGGCGGTCGCCAGAGCGGTATTCCGCTAAGGTTTCAAGCCTTCCGCTCGATAGAGTCTCATAAAACGAAAAGGACTGCACCAGCGCCGCTCAATCTACATTTCACCCAGTAATCCACAATATTCCGAAATCCGCACTCCATCTAGTAGTCGGTGAAGAAATATACCGAGGTAATATATTAGACGAGCATACCGTTGAGGGAGGCACTCTATTTTGAGTTCATCGATGAAGGGATTAGCAAGAGAACGCAGAGTCGGAGTCTATTCCTGAATAACTAATTAGCCGCTGGCGCCTTCGGCTTACTTCCCAAAGCCGTCTGCCTGGTTTTGAGCTAACCTGTGATTATGGGATTGTCTCGGTTTTGGGGTCCATTCCACCTTTGGCGGGAAGGGACTCTTCACAAGCACTTGATTTTGCCGGAGCCGGCGGTCAGGATTGAACTGACGACCTGCTAATTACGAATTTAAAACGGCTGACTTTAATAAGCGCTTGATTTCGGACTGGTTTTCCCGCTTTCACTTAAAAATCAATCACTTTTATTGTGTTCTATTTATTTGATTGATTACAAGCGTTCCATCGTTTTCCAAAGAATTTTTCACACTTCAAAAGAGATCCTAAAAGTCGATTTTTATCTGGCACTGATCCGGCCAACAGACCTATGGATCGAATTGACAAAAGACCGTCCGTTTATTATAGTCTCCTTGGGTTCACAAGGGAATCGGAGATATGAAAAAGTCGAGTCTTTCGGTAAAAGAAGTTGAACAAGCCATACAATCTCTTGAAGCCGAAGATCAAAAGAAGCTTCTGAAGGATTTGCCGAAGCTCTTGAAGATTTCAAGGGCTGATCTGGAATTGTTGAAAGCCGCCGAGCCGACCTTCAACTTCTGGGATAACCCGGAAGATCAAATTTATGACAACCTATAGCCAAGGGCAGGTTGTCCTGATTCCTTTCCCGTTTACCGATCTGACTTCCGTCAAGCAACGTCCCGCGATTGTCCTTTCATCGAATTCATATAATCAAACGCACCAGGATGTCATCCTTGCGGCGATCACTTCTCAGGTTCCTTCACAGTTAAAACTGGATGAATACCTCTTATCCGCCAGCGATAGGGAAGCCGTCGGACTCCCTAAACCTTCCATCATTAAATTGGGTAAAATTGTGACCATCGACCAACGATTGATCAGAAAAACACTCGGAACGTTATCCCCCGATACGATGAACAAGGTCAAAGAAATTCTCCTTCTTTATCCAGTTCGCCACTGGAATGCGCCCCTCTGAGCAACTGGCGCTAAAGAAAAAGGATTTCGATTTCACCGTTTACCGCGGCGTCGTCGTGGGGATAGAGGCTATCAATAAGACGGAAACCGGCCAGCGTACCATCGACATGGAGCCGGAAGTAGAGGCGGCCGTTCTGCGCTGGTTGAAGATCAGAGAGAAGATCAAAACCAAGCACGATTACCTCTTCTGTCGTCCGGACGGACGCGAGCTCGATGCCGAATACCTCAATAAATCAATATGGAGAAAAACTTTAGAGAAGGCTGAATTGCATCCGCGGAAGATGTATGCGACCCGCCACACCTTTGCCACCATCGCGCTAACCGAGGGAAGATCCCCGGCCTGGGTGGCCCAAATGATGGGAGATAGGATCGAGACCGTCTTAAAACACTACTTCCATTTCCTACCAAATCTCGGAGGAGCGATTAACCGAGCGATGAACCCTCCCGGTTTTTAAAACAGCGAAAATCTTATAAGTTATTGATTTGACTCTGGAGCCGGCGAGTGGGATTGAACCACCGACCTGCTGATTACGAATCAGCTGCTCTACCACTGAGCTACGCCGGCCTGGTTCTCTTTTACACTGAGGGATGGATAAAATCAAGTGCTTTTATCGCTTCGCCACAATCTCTTTCTTAACCACTCTTCCGGTGGGGCCGAGGGAGCCGAGATCCTGCCCATCGAGCAAGACGCGAACGCCCCCCGCGTTTCCAACTGTCAGGACAAACTTCTCTTTTGCCTCCCAGCGAACTTTTTCATTCGGCTGAAGCAGCGCCTCTTTTGTTTTGGCGCCATCGATGGTGACATGGACCCAAGAGGGCTCTATCGCCTCAATCATGAGAACGCGGGGAGCAGCGGCCTCCTGCGGGGAAGCAGCGGGGCCCGGTGCAGCAGAAGGGGTCGGGGAAGGCGCAGGAGGCGGAGGAGAAGGTGGCGCGGGACTAACAGGATTCGCCGAACTCTCCGGGGGAGGAATGGGTGATGAAGGCTCCACCGGCGCCGGCTCAGGAGCAGGCGCCTCTTCCGTGGGGGGAGGCGGGGGCGTCGCCTGCCGATGCTTCGGAATGATGAAAGCAAGCACCAGGAAGAGCAGAATGACACCGACCACCGAAAACGCCGCCCAGAGGGGAAAAGGGAGGCGATCGGGTTGTTTTCTCTGAATATAAGTGGGGACATTCTCCTCCGTGCCGCTGATGGGAGGGGTTCGGTCGGCCGCCGGTTGAATCGCCTCTGAAAATCGATTCAGGATCGGCATCTCGTCTAGATTAAGGCAGCGGGCATAACTTCTCAGAAAACCTTTGGCCGAAACCACATTGGGGAGCTGATCAAATTGGCTCTCTTCGATTAATTTGATAAACCGGACCGCGATTCGCGTCCGAGTGGCCAGCTCCTCAATCGAGACATTTTTGCTCTCCCTCTGTTGCCGGAGAAACTCACCTAAATTTTCCATTTACCATACCTGATTTTCTCCAGGAGCTTCCCTTCTCCTGAAGCCGGGTCATACATGGACCCTTGGGAGGACCCTTCCTGACATTGTGTTGCGTGGGATACCGAAGGGGATTTGTAAAATCCCTATCCGCAACGCCAATGGGAGAAGGACCTACCGAAGCGCATCCAAGAATTTCTGCGCCTCTTTCGCCTGCGGACTTTGGGGGGAGAGATCGACGACTTTTTTAAATGCGCCCGCCGCAAGTCCTTTCGAACCCTCTTTTAAATAGGCGGAGGCGAGATTGAGATGAGCATCAACGTAATTGGGCGCAAGCCGGACGGCGTCTTGGTAAGCGGCGATCGCCTCTTTGACCTTTCCCATTTGGAGATAGGCTCTTCCAATCCCATTATAGGCCACGGCCATCATCTCGCCGGGAGGATTCATTCTCAGGACATTTTGAAAGGAGCGGACCGCTTGATCATACTTTTCCATTTTAAGGTAAACCAGACCGAGATTCAGATGCGGTTTTTCAGGCGTATCGTACTGCGGATTTTTGAGCGCTTCCTCATATTCCAGAACGGCTTGATCGAATTTCAACTGCGCCTCATAAACTTTTCCGAGATAGTTGTGTGCATCCGAGTATTTCGGATCGATCGAAATCGCCTTTCGGAAAGAGGCAACCGCCTCATTGTAGCTTTGCTGCATAAAATGAACATGCCCCATGGCGTAGTAGGCGTCGCGATAACCGGAATCGATTTCGATCGACTTTTGAAATTCGATATAGGCCTTCTGAAGCAGATTGTCATTCAGGTATGAGACGCCGAGCTTATAATGGGCCGAGGCCTCCTTCTCTCTCTTTACTTGCGCCTCGCCCATCCCGCACGCGGTGCAGAGCGGGATGAGGATCCAAATCATCGCCCTTTTCCAAAACATTCGAGTCCCTCCTTGGTTCGACTCCGGGTGCCTCGCGTCCTCTCTTTTTAGATGCTCTCAAAAGAGGTTAACGACTTAAACTCCTGATACCGGGCATCGATCTCTTGTCGGGTGAGGGTCCGCATTCGGTCGAGGCTGAACGCCTCGACATTAAAGGACGCCATCACGCTCCCATAAATGACCGCCTGGCGGATCGTCGCTTCATTGACCGTCCCATTTTGCGAGAGGTATCCCATAAATCCCCCCGCAAACGAGTCGCCGGCGCCGGTCGGATCAAAAACATTTTCCAAAGGCAAGGCCGGAGCGGCAAAAATGGTTTGCCCATTGAACATCAACGCCCCATACTCGCCGCGTTTGATGATCAAGTGTTTCGGGCCAAACGAGAGAATCTTCTTCGCCACTTTCACCAGGTTGAACTCGCGGGCCAACTCGCGCGCCTCGCCGTCGTTGATAATCAAGATGTCGACTTCGCCGAGGGTTTTGATGAGCGCTTCGCGCTTTCCCTCGATCCAGAAGTTCATTGTATCACACGCAACGAGTTTTGGCCGCTTCACCTGCTTCAGAACATCCAACTGCAATTCCGGATCGATATTCGCCAAGAAGACGAAGGAGGCATCCCGATAAGGGTCCGGAAGCGCCGGACGGAAGGATTCAAAGACATTTAATTGGGTATCGAGGGTTTTCGCTTCATTGAGCTGGTAGCCATACTCTCCCTTCCAACGGAAGGTCCGACCCGGCCGCCGCTCCAGTCCTTTAAAGTCGATTCCCCGCGTCCGCAAAAATTCGAGGTGAGCTTCCGGAAAATCTTCCCCGACAACCGCGACCAACTTCACATCGGTAAAGTAACTCGCCGCCGTCGAAAAGTAGGTTGCCGATCCTCCCAAAACCTCTTTCGCCTCACCGAAGGGGGTCTTTACCGAATCGAACGCCACCGACCCCACCACCAACAGACTCATATTGTCTCCTCAATAAATTGATTCAGCTTCTTTTCCAGATCCAAAATAACTACTGACATTCTTTTGCCGCCGGCGCTGTTTTTTCTTCGACCGCCTTCACAAGCGAGAGACTGAGGTTTCGGGCGGCTGAAATGAAAATATCTTCCACGCGTGTCAACTCCTGCCCCGACGTCTCCGCAACCGATGCCTCCCCTTTGCCGATCCAGACCGCCTGCCCGCAACGGCTGTCCCAAATTTCTCCATGGAGAACCACCTGCTTTCGCACCTCTTCAGGGACCATGTTCGGACCGGATGCAAAGACGGAAATCTTCCCGGGCGCCACCCCTTCTCCTCCCCGCAGCATCCAGGACTCGGTATGTTTGTCGGCAACCGCAAGCTCTCCGATAAAAAGATAACGCACCCCTTCGACCTCGCCCCACTTCTTGAGCGCGTTGCGGTCCATCGTCTTTTTTTCCTCGTAGCTTTTCACAAATGTCTTATAGGAAGGGAGTTGGTCTTCGGAGAGGATCTTCGCGACGGCATCCGATCGTGGGATAATGTGAACATCCTTGAAAGAAGCGCGCAATCCTTGAAAGAGTTCGTAGGCCGCATTCTGCTGCATTCCTTCCGAGGCGTGCAACGAGAGGACCGCCAAAACAGCCATTCCTCCCGACTTTAGGTTCTCATGCGTCAGCGCGGGCGAGATCAATTCCGTCTCGGAATAGGTTTGAATGGGAGGAGGGGTGGAAGGAGGCGCCCACAGACTCGCACAGCCGGAGAAGAGACTTAAAAAAGAGAAGAAAAAGGAGATTTTTTTCATCAGCCGAAGCGTGCTCCCTTCCATTTACAATCGGGCCGGCCGACCGAAACAGCCTCACCCATCGAAGCCTCCGACCGATTTTGAGAGAGCGCTTCAGACATATTTCCCGATGATCGGTTTTAAATCGGCTTTTGTTTTTTTTGGAATCGAGGAGGAAGGGGTCACAATGGCGTGCTTCAGCGCCTCGGAACAGGGGCAGCTTCTCTCCTCTCCAATCCGAACCACCGCCGCTTGAATAATCTTCTTCGAAAGGGCGACATTTTGCATCATGGTCTTCATCACCATCTCGACCGTCACCGGCTCTTCGGAGATATGCCAGCAGTCATAATCGGTCGCCAGCGCAATGGTAACATAGCAGATCTCCGCCTCCCGCGCCAGCTTCGCCTCGGTCACGTTGGTCATCCCAATGACATCGACCCCCCATCGCCGATGGACCTCCGATTCGGCGCGGGTCGAGAATTGCGGCCCCTCCATGCAGAGATAGGTTCCGCCCCGATGGATCGTCGCCCCGACCGCTTGGCTTGCCTCCGCGACAACCCCGGAGAGATCGGGACAGATCGGGTCGGCCAGGCTGACATGCGCGACAATCCCGTTTCCGAAAAAGGTGCTCTTCCTCCCCTTGGTCAAATCATAAAATTGATTCGGGAGGGCGATATGTCCCGGCGCAATTTCTTCCTTCATGCTGCCGACCGCGCTGACCGAAAGGATTCGCTCCACGCCAAGCTTCTTCATGGCAAAAATATTGGCTCGATAATTAATCTCCGAAGGGAGGAGAATATGACCCTGACCATGCCGCGCCAGGAATGCGATCGGAATTCCCTCAAGGGTGCCGAGGATGAACTTACCGGAAGGCTTCCCAAACGGCGTGGAGACCGCCACCTCCTGAACCTCTTTCAGCGATTCGATCTTGTAGAGACCGCTCCCGCCGATCACACCGATGCGGGCTTGCGGCATTTTTGATCGACTCGCCGATCGCTTCTTCGGATTTTTCTGAACGGCCACCACCTCTTCCTTAAAGAATGCGTTCACTCTCTGAACGCCTCAAAAATCGACAGGATTATAACATAATCTTGAAATACTTCAAGCGCAGAATCCGCTCGGCGGCCTCGTTCGGCCCCTCTTCTTCCTTCAGATCGATCCAGACGATCTTCGGATCGGCCCGAAACCAGGTCATCTGCCGCTTTGCGTAGTGACGCGTATCACGCTTTAGCGTTGCGATCGCCTCTTCCTTTGTCTGCTCGCCCCGCAAATAACGGGTCATCTGTTTGTATCCCAATCCCTGCATGGAGGGAAGCTTCGGCGAAAACCCGGCCGCGAGAAGACGCGCCGTCTCCTCGATCAAGCCGTTTGCGATCTGGGATTCGACCCTCTGCTCGATCCGTCGATAAAGATCTTCCCGCTCCCGCCGCAATCCCACCAAGAAGTACTCCCCTTTCGGAGGCTCGTTGAATCGGTGGGCCGCATGAATCTCGGAGATCGGCCGACCAGTCCGATGATAAACCTCCAGCGCCCGAACGAGCTTGGGAAGATCGCGCGGATGGATCCTTTCGGCCGCCGCAGAATCGACCCCGGCGAGCTGCCGGTGAAGAGCCCCCTCTCCTTTTTCTCTCTCTTCTTGGAGAAGTCGATCGCGGAGCGCCCAGTCGGCCGGCGGCCCCTCCCATAAACCGTATAGGAGGGTTTTGACATAAAGGCCGGTCCCCCCTTCGATGAAGATGATCTTTCCCATCCCGGAAAGTTCCGCGATTTTCTCCTCGGCCTCTTTCTTGTACATCCCGGCCGAAAATAGGCGATCGGGGGGAACCAGATCGATTAGATGACGCGGCACCCGCGACCGGGCTTCGGGAGAGGGCTTATCGGTTCCGATATCCATCCCTTGATAGATCTGGCGCGAGTCGGCGACGAGAATCTCCGTCCGGAGCACAGAGGCGAGTCGTTCAGCAATCGCGCTCTTGCCGACCGCCGTCGGTCCGACCAGAATGAACCAGGGAAGATTTGAAGACTGATTCCATTGGGTGGCCGCTTTGTTCTCCGGGCCGTCTGATTGAGGAGAGGTGCGCTTCATCGGCGCCGGAATAATTTTTCCAATTCGATGAGAGGATACTTCAGGAGAATCGGGCGGCCGTGCGGGCAGGTCGGCGGGGTCTTCGATTCAAAATAATCTTTAAGAAGCGCTTCAATCTCAAGGGGGGTCAGCGGTTGATTCGCACGCACCGCGCCGTGGCAGGCCATGGAGGCGATCACATTCAACATCGGCTGCTCGGCTTTGGACGAAACCTCGGTTTGGGCCAGATCATCCGTAAGGTCGAGGAGAAATGCTTCAAGGTTGATCTTGGAAATTAAGGCCGGCACTTCGCGCACCAGGAAGGTGGTCTCCCCGAAGTGCTCGATTCCCCATCCGAAGAGCGCAAGATCTTTCAGATGGTCCCTTAAAAGGCCCGCCTTCGAGAGGGGAAGATCGACCTGCTGCGGCACCAACAGTGGCTGCACTGCGCCGAACGGGCCGGCGTCTCCCTCCGTCGGCGTCCTCTGCAGCACGCGCCATCGCTCCTGGAAGCGCTCGTAGAGAATCCGCTCATGCGCCGTGTGTTGATCGATGACGACAAACTCCCCTTCGATCTCCGCCAAAAGGAAGGTCCCATAAATCTGTCCCAAGGGGCGAATCAAGGGGGGTGCCGAATTCGGAGTGGAAAATGCAGAATGAAAACCGGTCTGCTCCTGATTCCGCAATCCGAACGCTGAATTCCGAACGCGCTCTTGTATGATTCCTTTTTCGGCCGACCAATACGTCATCCCTGCCTCGGCCGCTTGGCCGGCGGCCGATCCCTTTTCAACGCCATCCGGCCATCCGACCCACCGCGATGGAGCGGCTTTGGCCGGTTGAAGCGGATCGGACGGAATGGGGACCAATCGCTCGAGCGGCACGGCGACCGGCAATTCGTCCATTCCGGCAAAAGAGAGGGTCGTCCGGATCACGCGGCGGACCGCCTCATGGACCGGATCGGCTTGTTGGAAGCGGACCTCCCGTTTCATCGGATGAACATTTACATCGACCGCCGCCGGATCGATCGAGAGGAAGAGAATAAAGAAGGGGTGCTCTCCCTTCATGAGATAACTTCCATACGCATCATAAACGGCGTGGGAGAGAAGCGGGCTGCGCACCGGACGTTGATTCACGAAGAGGTATTGATCTTTGCGGTGATTGCCTCGAAGCGGGGGACGTGAGAAATAGGTATCGACATAAAGCCGCTTTTCGATGAATTCCGGCAACTTTCCCGAAGGAAGATGTCCCTCGCCATGGGCTTCCATCAAGCGCCCCAGCACCTCTTCCCCGAAGAGCTGAAGAATGCGATCCTTCAACTCCGAGACGGCGGGGCAGTCGAGAAGCATCTTCTTGCCGTGCATCAAGCGAAAATGGATCATTGGATGGGAGAGCGCCAGATGGAAGATCACATCACTCGCGTGACTCAGCTCGGTCTGTCCCGATTTTAGAAACTTCCTTCGCGCAGGGGTATTGTAGAAAAGATCGCTCACCTCGAAGAGCGATCCCCGAGGAGCGCCGACCGCTTTCACGCTCTGGACCGTTCCTCCTTCTATAAGAATTTCGGTCCCTTCGGCGCCGGCGGTTTGGGTCACCAGTCGGACCTTCGCAATCGAGGCAATGCTCGGGAGGGCTTCCCCACGGAATCCGAGGGTTGAGATCGCGGCAAGGTCGGCCTCCTTCGTCACCTTGCTGGTCGCATGCCGCTGAAATGCGAGGAGGGCATCCTCCCGCGTCATCCCCTCACCGTCATCTTGCACCGTGATCCGGCGAACCCCTCCCTCAATCAGGGAAACGTAAATCCGGTGGCTTCCGGCATCAATCGCATTCTCGACCAATTCTTTGACGACGGAGGCGGGCCGCTCGACGACTTCTCCCGCGGCAATTTTGTTGGCAAGATTTTCTGGAAGAATGTTGATCTTCGGCAAGGTGGCTTTCCCTTCGTTTGGGTCAATCAAACCGTCGGTCGTTCCGACCCGGTGGACAGGCGTACTGTATCAAATTTCGAGGTTCGTGAAAAGCCCGGGTCGAATGAGGAAGAGAAATCTCAGCCGAAATCTTAGCCGTCTTGAGGCCCTATCGGAGGCTGGCGAGCTTATCTTTGGCGAGACTCGATTCGTTGGAGTTGGGAAATTGCTCGATCACCTTTTTCAAATAAATTCGCCCTTTGATCCGGTCTCCCAACTCCAGATAGGCAAATCCTTCTTTCAAGAGGGCGTTCGGAGCTTTATCGCTTTTCGGATATTGCTGAAGGATCTGCTCAAACTGCTCAATCGCCTTGTTGTATGACCGCTTGTTGTAGTGGCTCTCGCCGGTCCAGTAAATTGCTTGCGGAACCAGCCCCGAGCTGGGATATTGCTGAACGAAGGTTTGGAAACCGCTGATGGCAAGATCGTAATTGCCTTTGAGATAGTCGTTGTAGGCGAGATTGTACGCCTCGGTCGGCGTGAGAGAGGCGCCTCTCGATTTCGGGTCGATCGTCTTTCCCGGAAGAATCGTTTTTCCTTCCGTGGGATCGGGGGCCTTGATCGGGGCCCCCTTCTCCAAAGCTTGGACACGCGCTTCGATCGCGTCAAGACGGCTGAGCAACTCCTCCGTTCGGAACGATTGATCCTCGATTCGCTTCGCCAGCGCGGAGAGAAGATGATTCTCCTCGTCGACCCGTCCGGTCAGCGACTGAAGATCGGTCCCCAGGCTGTCCATCCGAACAACCAGATCGGCCGGAAGCTTCGACCCGGAGGAGGCGGCCGGACTGGTCAGCGTCCCCTTTTCAAGCCGTTCGATCCGGCTTTGAAGTTCTCGGTTGTGCCGCCGCATCGTATCGATATCCCCTTCCATCTCCACCATGCTTGATTGAAGGGCGCATCCCGCCAGCGAGATCGAGAGAACCATCCCCATCCAAAACCGGTTCCGAAACAAATCCAAGAATCTCCTCCCGCGTCTTATGGCGTCAATACAAAATGGGCCCGGCGATTTTGCCTGTAGCAGTTTTCGTTCGCCTCATTGCAGAACGGCCGCTCTTCACCATAGCTGATCGTCGTGATCCGGCTCTTCTCAACGCCGAGGGCGGTCAAAAACCGTTTCACCGCCTGCGCCCGCCGCTCACCCAAGGCCAGGTTGTACTCTTCGGTTCCGCGTGCGTCGGCATGTCCCTCGATTCGGACCTTCACCTTCCCCCCCATCAGACGCTTGGCATTTTTTTGAAGATTCGCCTTCGATTCTTCCTTTAAGACCGCTTGGTCGAATTCAAAGAAAACGTCGATCAACTCGCCGGAGTCATCGCTCGAAGCGGCGGCCATCTGCGGCTCGCCCGCGCCGTCCGACTTTGAAGCGGGCACATCGGTTTGGACCCGCTCTTCACGAATCCCTTCTTCCTTCAACTGACCCGAAGGAAGATTCGCGTTTCCGGACCGATCATCGCTCAATGTCGCCACACCCGAGACCGGGGTGATCTTTTTTGCACACCCTGCTTGGATGAAAAGCAAACTCATTCCGACACCCACCCAAAAACCTGATTTCAGTTTCATTGAACCCCCTCCCCTTCCCATGATACCGATTGCACGATGAAAGCGGCTGATCCGAGCGCATCCAGATCGGCCCGAAAATCAAACCGCTTTTGTTAAAAACCCTCTCGCTGATGCCATGTGGCACCGACCACCCCCTCCGCCTCGCCGGCGGCAGCCCCCTCCGAACGATCCTCCTGCTGAAGAGAAGATTGCTTTCCCCGGGGGGCCACCTTCGACTCCAATACCTGGAGCCGTTTGGTCGTTTTGGTCAGCAGCTTTTCCTGCTCATCGACCTTTGCCGTGATCTTCTCCCCCAAAAGGTCGAGCGCCTTCGAAAGATCGACCAGGCTCTTGCTTAATTGCTCCACATCGTTTCCTCGGCTCATCTGGCGGATCTGCTTTCCGAGCTCATCGAGTTGGGACGCTTGCGCATTGAGGGAGGCGGGAATGTCCCGCGTCAGTTGCAAAATCTGGCCGGTCATCTCTTTCAGACGCTTTTCTTGATCCTCCGCATTTTTTTGAAGTCCGGCGCTGATCTTCTTGATCTCTTCGATCTGACTCTGCCACTTTTTTTCCTGCTCGCTCAAGCGAAAAACGACATTATCGACCTGCTGGGTGAGGTCGGCGCGCCGGCGCTCCTCTTTTTCGATCCTTCCTTGAAGCATCCTAAGTTGAACGTCCCCCTCATCGAGGCGAACATCCAGATCAGCCCGTCGCTTCTGAATATCCGAAACGGTTTTGCGGCTCTCCTCGCGGGTCTGTTTTAACTCGGCCTGAAGCCGCGTCACCTGCTCTTGCAGCGACTTCATTTGGGCGTCGAGTTGGACGACATGCTCTTCCATCTCCTTCTTGTTGCGAATGTCGCGATTCTCTTCCGCCACATCGACCATCCGGAGGGAATATCCGCATCCTTGAAGCAGGATGACCCCCGCGAACAAAAGCATGGAATACCGCATGACTCCTCCTTGCGTTACGATCGATCCGATTTTCCCGCGCGCCTACTTGGGGACGATCACAAAATGGGCCCGCCGGTTCTTCTGATAGCAATCTTCGGAATGCTCATTACAGAACGGCTTCTCTTCGCCGTAGCTGATGAAAGAGAGGCGCGAGGGGCTGATCCCCAGATTCACCAGAAAGTTCATGACCGACTTGGCCCGCCGCTCGCCGAGCGCCAAATTATATTCTTCGGTTCCCCGCTCGTCGCAATGGCCTTCGATCTGGATTTTGGCCTGCGGATGGGCCGCCAGCCACTGTGCATCGGCCTCCAGAACCTTTCGCGACTCCGGTCGGATCACCCACTGATCGAAATCAAAGAAGATATCTTGAAGTGAAGTGGCCGCTTCTCCTCCCGCCGGACCGGACGCTCTCTCTTCCGGCGCCGGCTCCTCTTTTGTGAGCGGAGGAAGCTTCTCTTCTTTCGGAGGCGGAGGAAGCGGCTTGGTATCGGAGGAGCCAGACTGATCCCCTCGGTTTGTCGATTCCGACTTCTCCTTGGAAAGTCCGGCGCTCCCTTCGACCGAAGGGGCCTTTTTCGGACATCCCATCAATACCAGTCCGGAAAGAAAAATAAACAGCGCTGCAAAAGATGAGACCCTCCTCATTGTTTCCTCCGTAGACGGTTATTTTCAATGCGGCTTTCGGAATTTAAAATGTTTTGACTTTCACTCCGCAATCCGCAACACTTTATTTTGGCGACCATGCCGGGGCGGTATTGCTGGCCCCATTCGATGTCAGGCGGATCAATCCGGTTCCATCCGCATGGATGGCATAGATCTGGTTCTTTCCGGTCCGATTCGATGTAAAGGTTAAATCCCTTCCGTTGAGCGCCCAAGAGGGGGACTCATCATCCCATGGACCGCTCTCGGTTAAATGGACCGATTGCTGTCCATCGACGCTGTCGGCGCAAATCTTCAGCCGCTTTTCCTCATTTCGACAGACGTAGGCGATCCAGTCTCCTTTCGGAGACCAGGAGGCCGATGTATTATAGTCTCCGTTGAATGTCAGGCGATGGACGTTCGATCCGTCGGCATCCATTATATAGATCTGAGGGTTCCCCCCCCGGTCGGAGGTAAAGGCAATCTGCTTTCCGGTCTGGGACCAGGTCGGTGAAAGATCATCCGCCGTGTTGAAGGTGATCCGCTTTAAATCGGTTCCATCCGGCTTCATCGTGTAGATCTCGGCATTGCCGTCTTTGGTCGTTGCGAAGGCGACGCGATCCCCCTTTGGAGACCATACAGCGGAGAGATTCAAGCCGGGATAGGAGATCATCCGCTGCCGGCGCCCGGTGCCGAGATCAAGAAAATAAATATCAGGGTTCCCCTCCCGGTAAGAGGTATAACTGATCTGGCCGGCATCGAACGACCATCGAGGGGAAATGATGATGCTCCGGTCGGCGGTAATCCGCATTTCGTTGGCCCCGTCATAATCCATCAGATAGATTTCTTTTCGGCCGCTGATATCCGAAATATATGCGATCTTGGTCTGAGCGATGCCCGGCTCCCCGGTGAAGTACGAGACCAGTTTATCGGCGAAGCGATGGGCCATCATGCGGACCGACTTCTGATCGCCGACCATTCGCACCGCGACCACCTGCTCCCCTTTGGCGGTCTCGTAAGCGTAACTCTCCAGAACCCAATCATCCCCCTTCGGAACCAACTTCGCCCAAGCCAATACCTGAACGCCCGCCGTGGCGGCATTGGAGATCATCGTGGCGTCGGGCGCGCCGTTCGCGCCGAACGAAGCGGCCACTTTGCCTCGCTCCACCAGGGTAAAAAATTGCGATCGTTCCAGATCGGCCTGAAGCACCGTCTCGGCCAGCAAGACCTGCTCGGCAACCGAACTCTCCCCCTGAAATGGAACGATGATTAATGGGATCTTTTCATAACCGGAGCGGGTGGTCCCGATGAAGACATCGGCCGCATCGCTCAGCGTTCCCAACATCAACCACCCCAAAAGAAATAAAATAAAAATCTTTCCCCGCACGCTTACGAACCTCTCTGGACGGTAAAACTGAAATGAACCTTCAATGGATCTTCCGTCAGGCCGTCGGGAAGGGGCGGGAGCGGACTGGCATTGTAGACGGCCCGTAGCGCAGCCTGGTCGAATTGCCGATCGCCGGAGCTCTTTTCAATCTCAACCGACTCGATTGAGCCTCTCCGGGTGACGTTGAACTGAACGATCACGCCGACGATCTCCTGCTGCAGGAGGGCCGGCGGCGGGGCCCACTGTCCGCTGATTTTATTTTCAATACTCTTGAGGTAATAAGGAAATCTGAACAAAGAGGCATTGGACGATGCGCTTCCGGTGGCAATCATCGGGGGATTGCTCGCCTCCTGCTTGGACGCAGGCGTGATCGGCGCGGCAGGCGGTTGGGGAGCCGACTCTTCCTTTTGAGGTGTGATTGTTTTCGATTCCACGGGGCTGGGGCTCACCATCGGACGTTTTGTGATACTTTGCGTCGGCGCCGGCTCGGTCTTCGATTGAACCGGGGGTATTTTAATCGATCCTACTTTTTTTTTCCACCATTCTTGCAATCTTTCCGGATCTTCTTTGACCGGTGGGAGTCCTTTCACCGGAGCCGGCTTTGTGGCGGCCACCGGTGGGGAAGCAGGCCGAGGAGGAGGGGCGACCGGAGCACGCGGGGCCGGCGCGGCAGGAGCGGGTGGCGCCGGAGAGATGGATGGTGCGGAAGGGGGAGAGACCAAGGTCACCTGATAACTCTGAAACGCCGAGGAAGAACGCCCCCAAAAGGAGCGCCCATAAAAAATAAAAGAAAAAAATGCCAGATGAAGAACAAGAGACAAGGCCATCATCTTGGAAAGGCCATCCGAGCGGCGGAAGACGATTTCATTCCCAGAAACCCAGTCCGAACTCCAACGGACAACTGACATCGATCCACCATTGCGTCACCCCGAAAGACCGTCGATGCCGCCGATCCTGAACGTCTGGACTCCTGACGACGATCTCTCCGCCGGGTAAAACCGCCGCGAGGGCGGTTATTTCAGCTTCAACGATGATGAAGAGCGCGGAAGAGGCCTTTTATTCCTGGGCGTTGAGCGCCTCTTTACATCAGAATAAAAGGACACGGTCGGGGCCTCACTTACGCCTAGCGGGAAGGGGAATCTTTCTGGAGCGGTTCCGTCACAATACCGAGTTTGTCGATTCCGGCGCGCTTAATCAAATCCATCACCTGGACAACCGTACCGTAGGGGACCTCCCGATCGGCACGCAGATAGATCGACACATCCGGAGCGGTTCCCTTCAATGCCTGGAGCCGTCCCTCCAAACGGGCCAATCCGACTTCTTCCTTGTCTAAATAGATTACTTGGTTTTTTTCAATCGTCAATACTTTTCTTTCTTCCGGCTTAATCGTATTGGTGGCTGCCTGCGGCAGTTTGATATCCATCCCTCGATAAAGAAGGGGTGCCGTCACCATGAAAATAATCAGCAGAACGAGAACCACGTCAACCAACGGAACGACATTGATCTCGGCCATTAACCTTCGGTGGCGCTCTGTCGAGGAGGGCATCATCGGCATTCTCTACTGACAACGGCGATCGGGACAGCGTCCCTTTCGCCAGACACTGCTTCCCATAAAGGAAGCGCTTCCGTTACGGCGAGGCGATCCGAGGAGGAGAAAAGGACTATCTCACCTTCGGACCGCTCTGCAGATGAAACAGCTTCTCCTCCACCAAGGAGGTGAGCTCCGTTGAGAAGACTTCCAACTGGACTTCCATTTTTCGGATTTTGTTCACGAAGATATTATAGGCAATCACCGCCGGGATCGCCACAAAAAGTCCGGCCGCCGTGGCGATCAGCGCCTCGGAAACGCCCGGCGCAACCGAGGCGATGTTGGCGTTTCCCTGTCGGCCGATCTCTTGGAAAGAGTCGATGATCCCCCAGACGGTTCCAAACAATCCAACAAAGGGGGCGGTGTTCCCGACGGTTGCAAGAAGGTGAAGGTAGCGCTCTTGATGTGCCATCTCATCTTGCACGGCGCTCTGAAGGGTCCGTTGAAGACTGGCCAAGATCATCGGCCGATTCCCATCGAGCGCAGGAGCGCCTTCCCCCTCCTTCTCCAGATAGGGACGCATCTTGTCGATTGCCGCCTGATAAACCATAACCATCGGGCCTTCATTCCGCTGAAGCGCCTTCTGCTGAATCTCCATCAGGTCATCGATCTTCGAGAAGAGGACAAGGAATCGTTTGTTTTCGGCCTCGGACTTTCGCAGGGTGATCCACTTATATAAAATAATCGCCCAGGTGATGATCGACGCCAAAAGAAGAAGGGTCAGGACGACCTTTGCGACAGGACCGGCGGAAAGAACCAACTCAAAGATGGAAATGTGTGAACCTGCACTCAACGGCAAAACATCCTTTGATAAGCGCGCCCATCGGGGGGATGGGCGGAAAGAATTTGGTGCGCTTGGGGGACAACCGACCTCTTTGGTAAGCGGCAAGATGGCGGGGCCGACGAGGATCGAACTCGCGACTTCCGGCGTGACAGGCCGGCGTTCTAACCAGCTGAACTACGGCCCCCCAGGACCGACTTTCAATTTTTATTTCATCGGGTCGAACATCAGATCAGACTCAACCTCCTGACCCTCTCCCGAAATGGTAGGCGGAACAGGGATTGAACCTGTGACCTTCGGCTTGTAAGGCCGACGCTCTCCCGACTGAGCTATCCGCCCGTTTCCAACCGATTCGCACGCGACATAATGTAACGATAATGAAAGCGTGCACGGTTCGTATTACTTGATCATCCGGGCAATGTTTTGTAGAATACTACCAACTTTTTTGTTTGTCAACAAAAACGGAGTCCTGTCTGATTGAAAATACGACTCGCTGCTATTTTCCTTACCTTTCTCATTGCAGGCTGCACACGCCCCGCGCCGATGACACCCCCCGCTCCCCCGGCGCCCCCTCGCTTTGTTAATTTCGAGACCGGGGCCAATGTAAAAAGCTTGGCGTTCGACGGGGATGATCTCTGGCTCGGATTGGCCAGCGGTCTGATCCGCTATGATACCCGGACGCCCGATCGTCACGAGATCTTCACCGTCCGCTCGACGCACGGTCTTCTCGCCAAAGGGGTCTACAAGGTTGCCATCGATCCCCAAGGGAGAAAATGGGTCGGCACCTATGGCGGCGGCCTCTCCCGATATGACGGAAAGGAGTGGAGCACTTATACCCCTTATGGCGGCGGGCGGATCACTTATGATACCGCCTGGACGATTTATCCCGCGGGCAGCGGTTTGGGCGATCTTTGGGTTTATGACATCTATTTTGATTCGGACGGCACCGCCTGGATCGCCACCTGGAAAGGGGTCAGCCACTTCGATGGGAAGCGCTTTAAGACCTACACGGAAAAAGATGGACTTCTGGATAAATGGGTCTATGCCATTGCGAAAGATCGCGACGGGAATTTTTGGTTCGGAACCGAAGGAGGGATCAATCGCTTCGACGGAAGGAGATGGACCGGCTATACCCATCGCGACGGCCTCGGGGCCGAGGTCGGTCTTCCTTCCTCCAGTGGAACTTCTTCCTACGAAGAGAGAGGACATCACGGCCAAGGGAGCAAAGAGAACGAGACGGCGAATCCCAATTTTGTTCTCGACATCGCCGTCGATCGAGAAAACAACATCTGGGTTGGGACCTGGGGGGCGGGACTCTCTCGGTTCGATGGAAAGGGATGGACGACCTACACCGCCGAGAGCAAAACGATCGGCGGGAATTTCGTTCATGCGCTGGAGATCGACTCCAAAGGGATTCTCTGGGCCGGCACCAACCATGGCGTCTCCCGCTTCGATGGAAAAACTTGGAAGACATATACCACCGCCGACGGGCTCCAAGACAACAACGTCTTCTCAATCGCCTTCGACGCGCAAGGGAACAAATGGTTCGGCACCTGGTCCGGCCTAAGTAAGATGACCGAATAGTCTTCTCAAAAATGCGGATCGGAATGCGGATTAAAAAGAAAATTTCTTTTACTCTCCAATCCGCAATACGAGATCCGCAGTCCGCAATCGTAGTCCTTCTCTCCCTGCTCTTTCTGACAGGATGTCAAAAAGGGGTCGGGACAATCTTCTCCATTGCGATCCATCCGAAACATCCCGAAGTCATCTATCTCTCTTCCGAGAAGGGACTCTACAAAACGACCGACGGCGGAACCAATTGGAGTCCGATCAGCGAAGGGGGACTCGGGACCTTTCAGATTCTCTCCATCGCAATCAACCCGGCTGTCCCCTCGACACTCTATGTCGGAACCTTCTCCGATGGGGTTTATCGAACCACCGACGGCGGTCGAAGTTGGATGCTGATCAATGCCGGGATGCGGGACTACATCTCGGTCGTGAATACCCTTGCGATAGATCCGAAAGATCCCGAGATCCTTTATGCCGGAACCACAATGGGCGCTTATAAAAGCATCGACAATGGGATCATGTGGGAGCGGATCAGCACCGGGTTCAACAGCATCTTCATCGTCTCCATCGCGGTCGATCCGACGAATCCGGCCCTTCTCTTTGCAGGCACCAGCGGCGGAGTTTATAAAAGCAGCGACGGGGGGCAACACTGGGCCACCTCGAACAGCGGGATGATCGAAAAAGAGCATGAGGACTCGATGGCGTTGGGGGTCAATGCCCTGGCGTTCGATCCTGCCACGCCGGGCCGCCTCTTTGCCGCGACGGCGCAGGGCCTTTATGAAAGTCGGGACAGCGGTGAGCAATGGGAACGGCAGGCGATTCCGGAGCCGTTCGTCCTCTCGGTGGCGGTCGGTCCCGGCCGGCCCGCCCCTGTGTATGCCGGGACCAACCACGGCCTCTATCTATATCGGGAGGACAAAGGCCGATGGGAGAAGATCGGCGAGCAGGAGGTCCGGACCATTGTCATCGACCCCCTCCATCCGGAGCGGATCTATCTCGGCGGCGGAAGCGGCCTCTTCCGAACCGAAGATGGAGGGAAAACCTGGCGGCGGATCGAATCGCTCCGGTAAGCGCCCTCGCTCTTTATCGTTCACTCCAAACCGGAATATTTTCTAAAGAAACCTGACCGGGCGCATCGCCCCTCCCGGCTGTTTGAAGATGAAGCGGGATGGTGCTATACTCGGTCCCATGCGCTTTTTAGTCGTGGAGGACGAGGAGAAGGTTGCCCGGTTTGTCCGCCGCGCGCTTGAAGAAGAACGGTACGCCGTCGATGTGGTCGGCGATGGAGAATCGGCCATCGATCAGGTCGAGGTCATCCCTTATGACATGATGATCCTCGACCTGACCCTTCCGAAAAAAGGGGGGCTCGAAGTTCTTCAATGGCTGCGGCAGAAAGGGCATAAGATCCCCGTGCTCATCCTCACGGCGCGGACCGCGATCAGCGACCGGGTGAAGGGACTCGATCTCGGCGCCGATGATTATCTGGTGAAGCCCTTTGCGATCGAAGAATTCCTCGCCCGCGTCCGGGCGCTGTTTCGGCGCGGAGGGGTGACCGCGCCGCTTCTCCAAGCGGACGACCTGACCCTCGATCCGGTCTCCCACGAAGTTCGCCGCGCGGGCCAGAAAATCGAATTGACCACCAAAGAATACGCCCTTCTCGAATACTTCCTGCGAAACCCAAACCGGGTCCTGACCCGATCGATGATCTCGGAGCATGTCTGGGACATCCATTTCGATACCTTTACCAATGTGATCGACGTCTACGTCAATTACCTCCGAAATAAGATCGATCGCGGTTTCAAACGCCCTTTAATCCAAACCATCCGCGGAGTCGGCTATGTCCTCAAAAGCGAATCTTGAGCGGTGGGATTGGATCGCCTCCATCCGGGGGCGGCTCGGTCTCTGGTACGGCACCATCTTGGGAGGGGTCTTTCTCTTCGTCGGACTGCTTCTCTACATCTACCTCTATAACAATCTCCACTCGGATTTCGATACCTCGCTTCGCTCTACCGCGGAGGCGCTGGCGCGGGCCTCCCTCGACCGCAGTCCTCCCCTCCCGGAGCTCGACATTGAAGCGCTCTTACAGCAACTGGACAATCCCGACCTCTCCAATAATTTCTTTCAACTCTTCGACCCGCGCGGCCGCTTCGGCGCCCGCTCGCGAAACCTCTCCAAACGACCCTACCCGCTCACGGAGGCGGCGCTCAACAACGCGCTCCAGGGGAAATTCACCTATGAGACCTTCGTCGATCCCGATCGGGGGAAGATTCGATGGATTACCTACCCGGTGATTCAAGATGGACGGCTCGTCAATATCCTCCAGGTCGGCGGCTCGCTGCGGAATCTGGAAGGGGTGCTGAACCGACTTCGGCTGATTCTTCTCCTTATTTTTCCGACCACCCTTCTGGTCGCGGTCGCCGGCGGATGGATACTCACCCATCGGGCGCTGCAACCGGTCGATGCAATGGCACAGGTGGCGCGGCAGATCACGGCGGGCGATCTCTCCCGCCGAATCCCGGTTCATGCCGGCCAGGATGAGCTCTCTCGATTGGCCGAGACCTTCAACGCCATGATCGCGCAATTGGAAGAGTCGATCCAGCGCCTCCGTCAGTTTTCCGCCGACGCCTCTCATGAGCTTCGAACCCCGTTGACGATCCTCAAGGGGGAGACCGAGCTGGCGCTGCGGCAGGCCCGGACGATGGAAGAATATCAGCAGACCCTGGCGAGCTCGTTGGAAGAAATCGACCGGATCTCCCGAATCGTTGAAGAGCTCTTCCTCCTCTCGAAGGCCGATTTGGGAGAGGCGCGGCTTGAGAGGAAACCGGTGGCGCTCGCCCCGCTTTTCAGGGAAACCCTCGCCCAGATGGAACTCCTCGCAAAAGAGAAAGAGATCTCGCTCCGCTTCGACGGCCGGGAAGAGGCGACAATCATCGGGGATTCCGATCGGATCAGGGAACTTCTTCTCAACCTGGTCGAGAACGCCATCCGCTACACCCCTTCTCACGGTCGGATCGTCGTCACCCTCGCCAAAGAGAAAGGTCACGCGCAGATCACCGTGGCCGATACGGGAATCGGCATTCCGAAAGAAGACCTTCCGAAAGTCTTCGATCGCTTCTACCGCTCAGATGCGGCGCGGGAGGTTCACCCGAAGGGGAGCGGGCTCGGACTTTCCATCAGCCGGTGGATCGTTCATGCCCACGGCGGAACGATCCAGGTCGAGAGCACTCCCGGTTTGGGAACCCTTTTTACCATCCGCTTTCCCCTCCCAAAGGATTAGAAAGTTTTAATCTTCAATTAATCCTCGTTTAACATTCCTGGTTTAAAGTCACTCAATAAGACAACAGATAAAACCACCATCTCTTTCCATATTTTTTATTGGGAGGTCTCTTTCACCATGAAGCAGGTCAGAAAGATACTCGCTCCAATTTCATTTATCGCCTTCGGGCTGATTCTCGGGAGTCTTCTCGTCTCCCACTTCCATTCTTTCTCCGTCGGTCAAGCGGCGGAGGTGCGTCATGAGGCGTCACCCTTACCGACCGCCTCTCTTCCGGCAGAGGGACTTTTTACCGAAATCGCAAAACGGGTCACGCCGGCCGTGGTGAATATTTCCACGACGCGGGTCGTGAAGGGGGGCGAAGACGACGCCACCCTTCCTCCAATGCTCAACGATCCTTTCTTCAAACGATTCTTCGGTGACTCTCCTTTCGAGCGCCAAGAGCCGTCCCGACCGCGGCGGGCGCAGGGGATGGGCTCCGGCGTGATCGTCGATCCGAACGGGATCATCATCACCAACAATCACGTCATTGAGAAAGCCGATGAGGTCAAAGTCCTCCTCTCCGATAAGCGGGAATTCAAAGGAAAAGTCATCGGAAGCGATCCTAAGAGCGACATCGCCGTGGTGAAGATTGATGCCAAAGATCTGCCGACGGTGCCGTGGGGGAATTCCGACAAGCTGCAGGTCGGAGAGTATGTGCTGGCGATCGGAAATCCCTTCGGACTCAATCAGACAGTGACCATGGGGATTGTCTCCGCGGTCGGACGGGCCAATGTCGGCATCGCCGATTATGAAGACTTCATCCAAACCGATGCCGCCATCAACCCCGGCAACTCCGGAGGCGCCATGGTCAACACCCACGGTGAGTTGGTCGGCATCAACACCGCCATCTTCACCCGGACCGGCGGCTACATGGGAATCGGATTTGCCGTGCCGAGCGAGATGGCCAAAACGGTCATGGAGAGTCTGGTTAAAAACGGCAAAGTGGTGCGCGGATGGCTGGGTGTTTCGATTCAAGAGATCACGCCGCAGCTTGCCAAAGAGTTCGGCCTCAAAGAGCCGAAGGGAGCCCTCGTCGGCGATGTCCTTCCGAACAGCCCCGCCGAGAAGGCCGGCCTTAAGCGAGGGGATGTTCTTCTCGCGATCGATGGGAAGGAAATCGAGAACACAGCCCAGCTTCGGAAGTGGGTCGCCGCCGCCACAAACGGAAAGAAGATTAAATTAACCGTCTGGAGAGATAAAAAGGAAAAAGAAGTTGAGGTCTCAACAGGCGAGCAGCCGCAAGAGGTCGCCCAGGTCGGGAAAGAAAATGAAGGGGACACTCTGAATGCCGCATTCAAGGGCTTGCATGTTCGGAATCTAACCCCGGCGATGGAACATCAATTTGAATTGGTGAAGGGGCTCCAAGGGGTTGTGGTTGATCAAATCGAAGAGGGGAGCCTGGCCGAAGAGGCCGGACTGCAACCGGGAGATGTCATTCTTGAGGTCAACCGAAAACCGGTTCAGAATGTGAACGACTATGAACGGATCGTCTCGTCGATCAAGAAGGATGAGAGCGCGCTTCTTCTGGTCCATCGTCGAGGGAGTACCCTCTTCCTGACCTTAGCCGCTTCTTAATAAGAAATACCCCGTTCCCGCCGACCGGCGAGGCGGTATGCGATGACTACCCCCATCGCAGTTTCCTCCCCGTCCGCCTCGCCGGTCACTTTCTCTTCGACGGAGAGGAGCGCAAGGCCCGCTTTCCGATCGGAACAGAGGCCGTCCATGATTGATTCAGTTGACTCAGATGGCGATCCTTCGTTGAAGGAGCATCTGAATCGAGGAGGAAGAATGAAACAACCGATTTGGGTACGCGAGAGAAAGCCCCCCGCACCCCCGCCGATCTCCTTTCGCCCGGTTCTAACCACTCGGCGACAAAAAGGTCATCGCGAGAAGAGCGATCCGAATCCGACCGGCGGGGCGCTCCGCCTTCTGCGGCAGATCCGCAGCGAGCGCGACCCCGCCCTCATCGAAGTGATGCTGATTCGGTATCGCTTATTAATCCTTGTCTTTTCTGTTTGGATCTTAAAGCGTTGAGTCCCTTCAAAAGGGAATCGCGAAGAAATCAAACCGGGAAAAATAATGGAGGAATCAACATGAAGCTGAAATCTCAAGAGGTCGGTCAGATCCGGCTTAGAAAACCGCGCTTTGTGCGGGAGTACGATTCTGCTTTTGATATTGCCGCCGAACTCCTCGACAGCGGCTACGCCGCGGTTCCAGTCGTCAGCCGGGAAGGCCGGCTGGTCGGCGTGGTCAGCGAGCAGGATCTCCTTCGGGCGCTCCCCGGCCCGCTTCGACTGGAGGAGATCAAAGCGAAAGAGATCATGACCCGAACGCTCGTCATCGGAGAGGAAACCTCCCTCGATGAAGCAAGCAAAATCTTCGAGGATACACGCCTTCAATGCCTGCCGGTCGTTCGGGACGGGATCTTGATCGGAACGATCACCCGCCATGACCTTCTTCGCACCCGATTCGACTGGAACATCGGAGAGTGGGAATAACGCCACACGCGAGGGGAGGGGGGCCGGTCCTTCGGCCCCCCACTCGCTTCGGGTAATTGCGCATCGATCAGGCGGCCTTCTCCTTGAAGAGCTGTTGACCGAGGTGTTCTAAGAGGGTCACCAGATCTTGCGCGTGCTCCTCCTCTTTCGCAAGGATCTCTTCCATCACCCGCCGGCTGGTTGGATCTTTCTGACCGAAATAGCGGACCATTTCGGTATAGCTTTCAATCGCAATCCGCTCCGCCACCAAATCCTCTTTGATCATGTCGACCAACAGGTCCGCTTCGGCATATTCCGAGTGACTCCTGGTCGCCAGCCCCTGAGGAGAAAAGTCGGGCTTGCCGTTCAGCTGCGTGATCCGCTCGGCGAGCATCTGTGCATGCATCTCTTCTTCGTTCGCATGCTCCAAGAATTCTTGGGCCACCGATTGGGAGTTAATGCCGCTCGCCATGTAATAATGGTTTCGATATCGGAGCGTGCAGACGATCTCCGTTGCAAGCGCTTCGTTGAGAATTCGAATCGACGTCTGCAGGTCTGCCTGGTAGACTGGGGTGATCGCTCCCTGCTCGATGTGCTTGCGGGCACGGTCGCGAATGGTTTTAATGTCGCTCAGAAATGGCTGGTCCATGAGCATCCTCCTTATTTACTGTTCGTCCTTATTCGTCGTTCGCTGTTGAAATGGATCTGAGCGAACCACACTCCTGTTTGAGCATACCGGAGCGATAACGGTTTCGCTTGAGTCTATTCTAGGCAATTTTCTCGAACCGACACAAGAGAGCCGGCTTTCAGCTTGGTTGCCAGGCGGTTCGAGTTTGTTGTAGAGTGGTATTGCTTTACGTCGGGCGGTGAAACCCTCCGGGGAGGGTCTCATCATCCAAAGGGAAAGGGAGCCCCTCGACCAGGCGTAGCTTGGGAGGAATGTCGTAGGCGGGGCTGTTCTTACGGAGATAATCCTTGGCCGCATCGGGAAGATTCAGGCCGAACTGCCGGGCGCGCACTTCGGCTTGCTCCACGGTGAGGGTTTTCTGAATAGCATCCCAAACCAACGCCATCACCCCCGCACGCCTCCCCCGAGGAGAGGAGATCACCGCGGGTCTCGCCTCTTTGGGAAAGAGGAGTTGCTCGAGTAATAAAAAACGCTCTTCCGACCAGGCGTGAGGGTTCACCGGAATCTCCGCATAGCGCAGCCCCGCCTCTTCCGCCTCAAATCGTTCCAGATCTTGGATTTCCTCCGGCATTCCGGCTTGGGCCAACATCCGATAGCCCCGCTTCGGTAGGGCGGCCCGTTCTTCCGCCGTCAGCCCGTCGGAAAAAGCGACCTCTTCATTGACCTTCACAATTTTCATTTGCATTCTCTCCACTAAGCCGCCTGCGGATGGCCGGTTCCTTTCGCCTCCGCTTCGGAGAGGACCCGCTCAATCATCCGTTCGACTGACCTCTCCGCCTGGCGGCCGGTATGACGATACCGCAGAAGCCGATCGCGGTCATAGATGAAATAGGTCGGAACCGCATCAACGTGATAAGCCGTGGCGATCGCCCCCTCGTGGTCGAGAGCAATCGGATGATGGAGATCGAGCGTGCGGATCATCCGCTCGACAATCACCTCATCCTGATCTTCCATTGTCAACGGAGTATGGATGCCGATCACCCGAAGCCCCCTCGGCCCGAACCGCTCGATCCATCGCCGGAGGGTCGGCATTTGATCTTTGCAAACCGGGCAGCTTAACCCCCAGAAATGAACGAGGGTCGCCGCTGCTCCCGGAGCGGTGAGGTCGGCCGATTCGACATTGATCCAACCCCGAACCGGCTCGATCGGCGGAATCGGCGTGTGCAAACGCAAACCCATTTTGTTCATCCTCCATTCATCATCAGTTTAACCGTTTTGGACGGAGGGGAACAAGAGGGCCGGAGCAAGGCCGAGCCCGACAGAGACGCCGATCCGCGATGAAGAGGATTGCTCTCGAGGATTTCCTTTTTTCCTATGTTGAATCCTCCTCGGCTTGATTTTTGAGTCCAATAACCTTTAATATGGTCAAGGATGTTATTTTTTGCTGATCCCGCTTGGAGGTGATCGTCATGCCGAATGGACCGGAAGAATTTCCGTGGGAATGGGCCTTTCTTTTCGGATTAACCGCGGTTGTCATGATCGCGGCGCATTTCCTCCGAAGATTTCTGCTCCGCCCGCTGAGCGCTTCGGGAGATCTGGCCCGCCGGATCGAGCGGCTCTCCTCTTATTGGCCTTGGGTTCTCGGCCTCTATGTTTTGCTGACCCACCTCCCCCATCCGCCCCGGATGTTGAAATTTGCCGACAAGCTCCTCGATCTCTACCTCTTTGCAACCGGAACCCTGATCGCAATTGAACTGACGTTTTGGGTGGTTCAGCGTTTTCTCAATGAAAAGGGAATCTCGGCGCCGATCAGCAAATCGGTCTATAAGGGAATGTATGCCCTTTTTTTTCTCCTCGGAGGGCTGCTCCTCTTTTGGAAAATTGATTTCCCCATCTCTCCCATCTTGACGGTCGTCGGCATCGGCGGGCTTGCGACCGTGCTCGCATTTCAAGACACCCTTTCCGACACGGCGGCGGGATATCACCTCCTCTCGGAAAAACGACTTCGGGTGGGAGATCGAATTCGCCTTCACACCGGCGAAGAGGGAACCGTCCTCGAGGTCTCCTGGCGAACAACACGGATTCAATCCCCCTCCGGACAGATGTATCTCGTCCCGAATCGGCGGATCGCGCATGGCGTGATCACCACCTCCTCTCGCGATGAGATCTGGGACAGCGCCAAAGTCCGGCAAGGGATTGAGGCGAATTTCTCCCATCGGATGCTCGTGATGATCTCCAACCGAGAACCGTATGTTCATCGGTGGGTAGATGAAGAGATCCGCTGCGATCGCCCCGCCGGAGGATTGACCTCGGCCCTCGATCCGGTCATGCAGGCGGCGAGGGGAATTTGGGTGGCGTGGGGCAGCGGCGATGCCGACCGGGACGCGTCGGATGCAGAGGGGAAGGTCGCCGTTCCCCCTCACGAGCCGACCTATACCCTGAAGCGGATCTGGCTAAGCGATGAAGAGATCGAGCATTATTATCACGGTTTCTCGAATCGCTTCTTCTGGCCTCTCTTTCACAAGGCGATGGACCGGGTTCAGTTCATGGAAGAGGACTGGCGCTACTACAAAGAGGTGAATCGGCGTTTCGCGGAAGCGGTCTTGACGGAGACCGAAGGGCACAACCCGATCATCTGGATTCAGGATTATCACCTTGCGCACGCTCCGGCGATTCTTCGGGAGCAGCGGCCGAACGCGACCCTCTCCCTCTTTTGGCATATCCCTTGGCCGTCGTATGATGTCTTCCGGGTCGCCCCCTGCCGGAAGGAGCTGCTCGAATCGCTTCTCGGCTGCGATCTGATCGGCTTCCAGACCCCGTTCTACCGGGATCAGTTTCTCGAATGCGTCCGTCAGATTTTAGGCCTGCCGGTCGATGCGGCCCGTGGGTCGGTCTCTTATCGCGGGCGAATCGTTTGGGTGAAAGCCTTCCCGATCAGCATCGACACGGAGGGATGGATTCGACTCGCCTCCGTCCCGCAGGCGGAGGAGGAGATGAAGGCCTTGCGGAAACGGCTCGGCCTCGGAGCGGAGGGGGTCATCGGAATCGGCGTCGATCGGCTCGAATACACCAAGGCGCTCGTCGAGCGCTTTAACGCGATCGACCTTTTCTTTACCCGCTACCCGCAATTCCAGAAAAAGTTCACCTTCATCCAGATCGCCTCCCCGAGCCGGACGGAGATGACCGATTATCGAACCTATGCTGAAACCCTCTCGAAGACCGCTCAGGAGATCAATGCGCGCCACGGCCGCGACGGATGGAAACCGATCGATTATCGCCCGATCTATATCCCCCCCGAAACGCTGGCGGTTTACTACCGCGCCGCCGATCTTGCCATTATCAGCTCCTTCGCCGATGGGATGAACCTGGTCGCGAAAGAATTCATCGCCTCCCAAGTCGATGAGCGCGGCGTCCTCCTTGTCAGCGAGCTGGCCGGGGTTTCCGACGAGATGAAGGGGGCCTTCTTGATCAATCCATATGATGTGGAAGGATTGGCGGAAGCAATCAAGACCGCGCTCGGAATGCCCTCTTCCATCAAGAAGGTTTTGATGGAAGAGATGCGAAAGCAGATCCGGGTCAACAATGTCTATCGATGGATGGGAAAAATCTTTGAAGAGATCCACCGCATCGCCGGCTGATGAGTGCGGTCCCCTTCATCACCAACCGATCCGCCCTTGAAGTCTCGCCTTACCGCTCTGTCCGAAATCATCCCCAAACCGGACTTGATACCGACCCGTTTTCATGATAGGGTTCCTTCACTTCGCAAACGCAATTTGATCAGGACGCCGACATATTGGGAGGAAGGGATGGATTCACACGCAATCTGGCTAGCCGTTGGATTCTTGGGGCAGGGGATGTTCTCGATGCGCTTCTTGATCCAGTGGCTTAAGAGCGAAAAAAAGGGGCGAAGCGTGATCCCGATCGAATTTTGGTATCTGAGCATCGCCGGCGGACTAATCCTGTTGATCTATGCCCTCCACACATCTGATCCGGTCTTTATCCTCGGCCAAGCGGGAGGACTCTTGATCTATGCTCGCAATCTGCATCTCATCCGGCGGGCGGGTCCGGCCGTCAACAGCGCGCCGACCGACCCTTGATTCATCCGACCGAGCTTTATTTTCGGCTCGCCGCTATCCTTTCTTCTTCGTCTGGCCGGCAACCTCTTCAATCGCCTTCTTCACCTTCTCCGGGTCTCCAAGGTAGAAGTGGCGAATCGGCGTTAAATCATCGTTCAACTCATAGACCAACGGGATCCCGGTCGGGATATTATAGCCGACGATCTCCGCGTCGGACATTTTGTCGAGATACTTCACTAATCCGCGAAGGCTGTTGCCGTGCGCGACGATTAGGACATTCTTCCCCGTCCGCACCGTCGGGGCGATCGTCTCATGCCAATAGGGAAGAAACCGGGCGATCGTATCCTTGAGCGATTCAGTCAGAGGGATCTCCCCCTTTTTTAGATCGGCGTATCGTGGGTCGTTCCCCGGATAACGCGGGTCTTCCGGTGTCAGCGGCGGCGGCGGGATATCGAAGCTGCGCCGCCAGATATTCACCTGCTCTGCGCCGAACTTCTCGGTGGTCTCCACTTTATTGAGCCCCTGAAGCGCGCCGTAGTGTCGCTCGTTCAGCCGCCAGCTCTTTTGCACCGGGATCCACATGAGGTCCATCTCTTCTTCAATAATCCAGAGAGTCTTAATAGCGCGCTTCAAGACCGACGTGTAGGCCAGGTCGAATCGATATCCCTCCTTCCTCAGCCATTGGCCCGCCTCGGCGGCCTCCTCCATCCCCTTCTCCGATAATCCCACATCGGTCCATCCGGTGAACCGATTCTCCCTATTCCATGTGCTCTGGCCATGACGAACCAACACCAATTTCCTCATTCGGCTTTCTCCACAAAAAGTCGTCTCAAACTCCGCGCCGACATCACCGGCGGATCCCATTCAAGATCGAAATAGGGTGCCAAGAGTCGATCATCCTTGTCAATCGTTTTTTTACTGCATAGGAGGACGATCGTCGCCCGCCGGAAAAACAGGGGCGAGGCATCGCCTCGCCCCTACAGAAACAGGATCTTGATGATTTTAGTGATGACTTCCCGCTTCGCGCCGCTGCTTGATCCGCTCCTGACGTTCCTCCGAAGACATTTTGAGGAAAGCCAATTGCTCCTCAGTCGACATCATCATCATTGCCATTGCCTCCTCCGGACCCATCTGAAGCAACGGCTGCTGCTGCTCGATGGGAATCGGCGGCAGAAAATAGAGCGGCATTGTCTCTAAATCTTCCACCGGCGCTTGCATTAACTGAAGTTGACGGTACGCCTCCTCCTGCTTGTCGCGAACGGCCGGGTTCGTCAAAATGTCCATGTAGATATCATGAAAGCTGTGGAGGTTGTCGAAGGTGGCGGCCACTTCCGGAAAGCGTTTCGCGAAGGTCGGCGAGATTTCATGCGCCATTGGCATATGCTTCGGAAGCCGGGAAGGATCGATGAACATTTTTTTGAATTCATCGACGGCCGCCTCCATTTTCATTCGTCGCGCTTCTCGATTTTCCTCCATCAGTGCTTCATTTCCCGCCAACTGCAGCCAGTGATAGGCCCAGATCGCACCGTTGAACTTCGGATATTTCTCTCTCCAATAGCCGGAGAACGATTGTCCTTCCATCAGCCGCATCGACTTCATCCGAAGGGGAAAGGTCCGCTTCGGCTCGGTGAGATAGTATGTCAGCGCCGCGCGGACGGCCCGATCTTTGTCGACGACCCGATCCTCGGAAAAAATGTCATAGACCTGCCGATGGAGATAGTGCGTCCAATCGAACGCCTTATTCAGCCGCCCGGCGCGCTTCGTGCTCTCCGGGGCGATGGTCTCTTCGGCGGGTGAAAACCGCGGTCGCCGCTTCCGGCCAAGGAACATCCCGGTGATGTCATTGAAAAGATCCTCCTCGATCGACCGGATCGCCTCCTCCTCGCTCTTGGCACGAATCAACCGCTCCGCCAGCTCGGCGTGTCCGATATCAATAATGTTAAGCATCGCATTGAATTCGGGATAGACCCGCTGCGTCGCGAAATTATACTCCCCCGGCAGATAAAAGATCGCCTCTCTCTTTTCGGCCTGCGCGGCGGAGGCAAGAAAAAAGAGAATCGCCAGGCTTAAAAATGGCCGGCCCCATTTCATTCCGCGCCTCCTCCTCCGTCCGCGCCGGTCGGAAACAGCCGGCGGAACGAAAAGAGGGTCGTCACCCCGAGGGTGAATCCATAGCGCACTTCCCCCTCGTTTCGGAGGGCGCGAACGAGCCCGGCGTCCAGAACCGAGGTCGGCGTCAGTTGCACCCTTCCTCCGAGATCGGCAATCAACTCCGTTCGCCCACGCTCGATCGGCCGGACCGCATAAAGATCGACCAGAAAGACGGCGAAAAGGATCGGGAAGGTCCGCTCGTAAGCGATCCCATAGAGCGCTCGACTGATTCGATCGCCCGCTCGCCCCGGCGCCTCCGGCGGACCGGCCGTGTAAGAGCCGTTGAGATGAATCCGATTCATTCCGAGGGTCTTGCTGACGATCCCTTTTAAGCCCGCATAGGAATAATCGCCCCCGAAGGGGCCGGTCCCGACGGTCCACTCCGGACGGAACGCAACGGCCGGCAGGAGCTCTCCCTCCTGATTCAGATTGTAAAGGAGATGGAGTTGCGTGTCGCCAAAGCCGTTCTTCGTCGTTCCATCGAGTTGGGTAATGTTCTCCCCCTCGAGGCCGGCCTCCCAATCCTTCGCAAATCCCCACGTCAGCCCCGGCGCAAATGCAAGCAGACTGACATCGCCGCGGGTTCGCGTGTAGCGCGGGAGGCCGAGCTGAAATTCAAACGCGCGGAACTCGATCGGCTGGGCATCTTCGATCACGATCGGCCTCCCCGGATCGAGATTCCGATAGTCGGCCTGTCCAAAAACAAAATCCGATCGGCCGAGGATCAAAATCAAGATCGATAAAATTAAGAACATAATTTCTCCTCCAGTGAAAAAAAGAATTCAGTGGAGGAAAATCAGATCAGATAGACGGAATAGAGTTGATAATAAGCGGTGAGTAATCGGGGCAAAATGGTGGATTCAAAAAAGTAGGGGGGGTGATTCAATCGGGCGGGGCAATCGGCGAATCGGATCGTGACCGGTCCCACCGGACTCAAGAGACGATCGGAACCAAAATCGCTCTTTGTATATGAGATGGAGCCGGAGCAGGAGTGCTCCGCTCCCTTTGAAGCGTGATGGGTGCCGTCGGCGTTATGATGGTGATGTTGAGGGTGGGAATCCTCCGCCGCCTGTGCAAGCGGCGTTGCATTGCTCCAGGGACAGATCCCCCAGATGAAGAACCAGACGATTAAAAAAAGAGGATTCAGATAGGTCGATGTCGGGCCGTCGATCTTCAACACACTCTCCTTTTACCCACTCTAATCGAGGCCGATGAACGTTGTCAATGCAAACCGTCGTTCGCGGTGCCCGATCGGATCACCTCGGTGTCGGAGACTTCGATTAACCCTTTTCCGACGATCTGCGCAATCTCAGGGAGAAGTCGCTCGATCTTCTCCGGCGATTCGATAACCTCTACTTTAATCGGTAGATTTTCGCTGAGGCGAAGAATCTTCGGCGTGTGGAGGACCCGGCTTCGGCCGTAACCGGCGAACCCGCGAAATAAAGAAACCCCCGCAACCTGATGGGAGTGGAGAAATTCGATCAGCGCCTCATACAGCGCCCGACCGTGCCACTGTTCGGTCTCATCAAGATAGATGGTGAGCTTCTTTGCTTTTTCCTTTTTAAGCATGGGGCCTTCTATATTCTTCGCGCTAAGAGAATTCCCAGTCGAACCGCCACCAGTCCAATCGCCACGCTGAGGAGGATATTCAACAGCGCCAACCCGAAGCTCCCCTCCTCCAGCAGTTTATGCGTTTCGTACTCAAATGTCGAGAAGGTCGTATAGGCCCCGACGAATCCAATCGCAACCAGCAGGCGCCAGTGCGGATGAACGATGAACCGCTCGGTAATAGTGGTAGTGAAGAGTCCCAAAATAAAACTTCCCGAAATATTAATCACGAACGTTCCATAGGGGAAGAGCGCTCCCATTCGTCGGCTGATCCACCCATCGACCAGGTAGCGTGCGATCGCCCCCAGAAACCCTCCGATCCCCACCATCAGATATTGGATCAATGGCGCGCTCCAAAATAGAATTCGGTCTAAATTTCGGTATAAAAAAACTCCTACCCAAGTTGCACACTCAAGTAGGAGTCATCAGCCCATGGATAAGGGCGGTTCCGGCGAACTCCATCGCCGCTTCGCAAATCGATCCCGATTATATTCGGCCCGGGGAACCGTGTCAATCGTCTGACGATCGGTCTCCCTCTGCCGTCCCCTTCCCGGTCTACATCGCCCCGGCATTAATCATAAACTTCTCCTGAAATATTTCAAAACCGGGCCGCTCCACTTCCACGGTAATGACCCACTCCCCTCCCATATTCAAATCGATTGTCGCCTCGTAGACTCCATCATCAACGAGCCGCCCCCGCGCGACCCTCCGCATGAATCTCATCTCCTTCATTCGAAGCTCAAACATCACCTGTGCATCTGCAATCGGCGCCCCAGCGGCGTCGGTCAACCGAGCGCGAAAAAGATTCTCTCCCACATGAGGCTGTGGAGGAACCGTCGTGAGCGTCACGATAAAATGGGGGCGCTGTCGATTTGAATCTTGAAGACCCTCATGGGATGGAGAATGCGCACACGAAACCAACAGCGTGACAATAAACAAAAGAATTGATCGCTTCATCCTTTTCCGCCTCAAAGCGTTTCGTCAGGTCATCCTACCTGATTTACAGCTAAGAAGATAGATCTGCATTCTCTTTCATTCCGACCCCGCCCGATTCCATGCAGCGACAGAACGGTTCGGTCTTTTTGATCTACAAAAGTGTAACCCTTTTGGGTATTTTTCTACATAATGTTGAATCGTTTCCTCCTGATCTTGCGCGCCTCATTTTCATATCCAATTGGAAGATCAAGAAAAACATTCCTTATGGCAATTGGCATCCGAATTGCTTCGATTACAGACAGTGGTGAATCGGAATGAACGATCGAAAGTGAAAGCCAAATGGAAATCACCCCCTTTTCATTGAGAACGGCCCATTGTCTCTCTTGAATCAACCCCGTCGATCCTCCAAAAAGATGCTGATAAAGGGTGTCCTCACACTCCTCTCCCTTCTCGGACCTGCCTCCCTTCTCTTTGCGGAGGAGGCCACGTTATCGTGGGATCCGAGCCCCGACACCGATGTCGTCGGCTATCACATTTACCACGGAACAACCTCCGGGCAATATACAGACTCCATTCAGGTCGGAAATACCACCCAGTACACTTTCCCGCTGACCACGTCGGGGGTTCACTACTTCGTCGTCACCGCTTATAATTCCCCTGGAATCGAGAGCCGTTTCTCGAACGAGGTCTCGAAGGTGATCGCAGAAAACGCCGGAAACAGCGGAAAAGGAGGGTGCGCTCTCAACCCGCATCCCGGAAGAGGCCCCCTGGATGCGGCTGAGATGCTGGCCCTTATTTCCGTCCTCTTCTTATTGACGGTCAAGAGAATCGTCTGCTCCTTCCGCCGATCCCAGGTCTCATCGTTGCGAACAAACTCTTCGGTTTAACCCGGGAACTCCGTCTCTGACCTTGACAGCCGATCAATTCATGGTGTATCTCTCAATACTATGAGAGAGCGAATCCTAGATCTCATTCACGCAAAAGCAGAGGTACCGCCGGAGGAACTTTTTAACGAAGCGGCGTTGTCGGTCTTCCGTTATCAATTTGATCACAATCCCCCCCTCCGGCAGTTCTGCCTTTCGCAGAATAAGACTCCCGAAGCAATCCGATCATGGGAAGAAATTCCCCCCCTCCCGGTGATGGCATTTAAGCTTGCGGAAATCACCTGCCGTCCGATGAACGAAGCGGTTCGTGTCTTTCAATCGAGCGGGACCACGGGACGAGAAAAAAGCCGTCATCCCCTCTTCGACCTCGAACTCTCCCAAGAAGCGATCCTGACCCATTTCGGAAAACATCTGCTCCCGGAGGGGAAAAGAATCCGGATGGCCATTCTGACCCCTTCTCCCGAAGAAGCCCCCGCCGCCTCCCTCTCTCATATGATGGAGGTCGTCCGAAAAGGCTTCGGAACCGAGCCAAGTCGATATTACATCGAACGAGGCCGGCTGGATGCGGAGCGGCTGGCGACCGAGCTTTCGGATCTTCAGGAGCCGATCGCGCTGTTGGGAACCTCGTTTGCCTTTGTTCATCTGATCGATTTTCTGAAGGAGAGAATGCAGCCGCTCTTTCTTCCGGAGGGGAGCCGATTGATGGATACCGGCGGCTTCAAAGGAAAATCGCGGGAGATCCCGCGCGCGCAGCTTTACGGGTTGTATGAGGAATACTTGGGTCTGCGATCCGACCATTGCATCAACGAGTATGGAATGGCCGAGATGACTTCGCAATTTTATGACGGAGTCGTCGGTCAAAATCGGCCGCGGGTTTACATCGCCCCACCTCAGATCAGGACACGTCTTCTCCATCCGGAGACGTTACGACCGGTCGGCAAGGGAGAGATCGGGCTGCTTGCCCATTACGATCTGGCAAACATCGATTCGGCGATGGCGATTCTGACCGAAGATCTCGGCCGGGAAACAGATGGGGGCTTCATCCTCCTTGGACGGGTTTCCGGATCGCTCCCCAAAGGATGCTCGATCACGCTCGATCAATTACTTCAAAGCGAGGGATTGGAGAGATGAAAGGATATTATCTTCCGACACTCCCCATTGAAGAGCAATCGCAGGAAAGGAAGGGGATCCCGGTGGCGGCGCCGATTCTTTCGGCGTCGCGCCTGGTTGAAATCTCCAATCGTCTGATTGAATCCCAGAAAAAATTGGCGGCGGAGTCGATCTTTAAGATTGTCGACTGGATCGATGCCGCCGCCCGCTGCTGGGCCGATCCGAATGATTCGATTCGACAAGAGGCCGAATCGCTCCTCCCGCAAATCACCGGCGATTCACCCGAAATGGTCCACTTCACCCTCGATGACTTTCACAAACATCTGACCCGTCCGGTTCTCCTCCAATTTTTAGAGGCGGAAGTGGGCGATCCGACCCTGCTTGATCAGTTTCGCCTGAAAACAAAGGGGGTCGGATTTACCCGGGCGTTTGGTCCTCGACTCACGGCTCATATCCTTCCGGGGAATCTGGCCGGCACGGCGATCTATAGTCTGGTTTGCAGCCTGCTCGCCAAATCGGCCAGCCTGGCCAAGGTCAGCCGGGAGGAATTTCTCCTCCCCGTTCTCTTCGCCCGGTCATTGGAGAAGATCCGCCCCGATTTGGCGGAGAGTCTCGCGGTATTGACTTGGGAAAACAGCGCGCTTGAGCTGACCCGGACGATCTTCCAAAAAGCCGATTTGGCGATTGTTTACGGAGGAGATGAAACGATCGAGATCCTTCGGAAGGAAATTCCTCCCACGACGCGGACGATTTTCCACGGACATCGGCTGAGTCTGGGGGTGGTCGCGCGGGAATCGGTGAAGAAGGAGATCGCGGAACAAGCGGCGACCGACATCGCCCTCTATGATCAACGGGGCTGCCTCTCGCCGCATCTCTACTATGTGGAAACCGGCGGATCGGCCTCGCCGATTCAATTTGCCCAATGGCTTGCCCAGTCGCTCTACGTCTCCTCCTATCAGCTCCCCAAGGGAACCACCTCCGCCGAAGAGGCGGCCCAAATCCAACAATTGCGCGGCGCGATTCCACTGAAGGGGGGAGAGGTCTTTCCGAGCCCGTCCGGCGTCGATTGGACCGTGCTGTACGATCCTGATCCGCACTTTTCCATCTCTCCGCTCGCGCGGACGATCTGGATTAAACCGGTCGGCGATCTCTCGGAGATCACCGGGCATCTTGAAGCGATCCGCCCCTACCTTCAGGCGGTCGGTGTGGCCATTCCACAGGAGCGCCAGCCGGAGGTCATCCTCTCTCTCGCCAGGATGGGGGTCAATCGAATCTGTGCCGTCGGCAAGATGCAGAAGCCGCCGCTGACCTGGCATCACGACGGCCGCTTCCGGCTCCTCGATCTTCTCCGATTCGTCGATTGGGAGACGACGTGACCTCTCTGCGCCGCCGCTTTCGACGATCTCTCTGCCAAACCTCCCCCGACCCGATCGGCCTCGAAGTCGATCACGCCTCCGGCTCCTATATCCACACCATGGATGGAAAGGCCTATCTCGATTTCATTTCAGGCATCGGTGTCGCCAACATCGGCCACACAAACCCGGTGGTGGTCAAGGCGATCCAACGCCAGGCCGAAAAATATCTCCATGTCATGGTCTATGGAGAATACATCCAGTCGCCGCAGGTCGAACTGGCCGCCCGGTTGGCGGCGCTTCTTCCGAAGGGACTCTCGCAGGTCTACTTCACCAACAGCGGGACGGAGGCCAATGAGGGGGCGCTGAAGCTGGCGAAGAAATTCACCGGCCGAAAACGGCTGATCAGCTTTGATGGAAGCTTCCACGGCGACACCCAGGGGGCCTGCTCAGTGACCGGCCGAGAGATCTACCGCAAACCGTTCGAGCCGCTTCTGCCCGGCGTCACCTTTTTGCCGTTCAATGACCTCGATGCGCTGAAAGCGATCGATGACACCGTGGCCGCCGTCATCACCGAGCCGATCCAGGGAGAGGGGGGAATTCGGATTCCTGACGACGCGTTTCTCCCGGCCCTCCGCGCCCGCTGCAGCAAGGTCGGCGCGCTGTTGATCTTTGATGAAGTCCAGACCGGTTTCGGTCGAACCGGAAAGCTCTTCGCGATGGAGCACTGGAAGGTCGTCCCCGATATTCTGACGGTCGCCAAATCGATGGGGGGCGGCATGCCGCTCGGCGCGTTCATCTCAAATCCCGCCCTCATGAAAACCTTCTCGGTCGACCCGCCCCTCTCCCATGTGACCACCTTCGGCGGCCATCCGGTCTGCTGCGCTGCGGGATTGGCGAGTCTGAATTTGATGATTGAAAAAGATCTTCCCAAACGGGCCGCCCTCCTGGGGGAGAAACTTCAAAGCGCCCTCCGGAAGCTGGCACAGGAGATCGACACCATCCGCGCAGTACGCGGAAAGGGGCTCATGATCGGGTTGGAGCTCTCCGACCCAAAAGAGACGGCCCGTTTCGTCGAGCGATGCCTGAAGGCCGGATTAATTCTCGGCTGGACCCTCCACACCAACACGGTCGTCCGAATTGCCCCCCCGCTGACCCTCTCCGATCAGGAAATGCGGGAGGGACTTCGAATCATCGAGAAATCCCTCAGAGACAAAACGGGGCGATAATCAGAAAGGCTCAGCCCCTCTTCTACTCCGCCCAAATCGGCTTTCTCCCGTTTCTAAAATTATCTGCTAAAATAAAGAATCCCACTCGGAGATATACCAGTTGCAGCTAGATCTTCTGACCAGCATTGCCATTAGCATTATTTTTGCCACCCTCTCGGCCTTGGTCGCGCGGAAGTTCCGGCAGCCGTTGATCCTCGGCTATATTTTCGGCGGAATTCTCCTTGGGCAGAAAATGGGGTTCGGCATCATCTCCGACGAGGCGAGCATTGAAACGATCTCGGAGATCGGTTTAATCCTCCTCCTCTTTATCATCGGCCTCGAAATCAATCTCACCAAGCTGCTCGACGCCGGCAAAACCGCCGCCATCGCCGGGACGGTCCAGTTCTTCGGATGCATCGGCCTCGGGATTCTTTTCTTCAGATCGTTCGGATTTTTCTCGGGCCGAATCGATTTTAATCTCGGCTATCTTGCGCTTGCACTGTCGCTCAGTTCCACCCTCATCGTGGTCAAATTCCTCTACGACAAGTATGAAATCGACACATTGGCCGGACGGACGACGCTCGGGATTCTGATCTTTCAGGATATCTGGGCGATTGTCTTCCTGGCCCTCCAGCCGAACCTGCTCGAGCCCAAAATCTCGGCCCTCTTCTCCTCTCTCCTCGCCGGGGCGGGCCTTCTCTCCCTCTGCTTCTTCATCAGCAAGTATCTTCTTCCGAAACTCTTCACTTCGATCGCAAAATCGCCGGAGCTGATGTTAACGACTTCAATCTCCTGGTGTTTCCTCATCTCGGGCTTGGCCAACGCCGTCGGTCTCTCGAAAGAAATGGGCGCCCTGATCGCCGGCCTCTCGATCGCCGCCTTCCCATACAGCCTCGATGTGATCGCGAAGATTACCGGCATTCGAGACTTTTTCATCACCCTCTTTTTCGTCGCCCTGGGACTCAAGGCGCCGGTCATCACGCCGGACTTATTGAAGATGACCCTCTTGGTCACTGGGTTCGTTCTGGTAAGCCGCTTGGTCATCCTTCTTCCGACGCTCCGACTGCTTCGGCTCGATCTTCGGACAGGTCTGGTAACGTCGTTGAACCTCGCCCAGGTCAGCGAATTCTCGTTGGTGATCGTGACGCTCGGCGCCGCCTACCATCAGATCGATGAACCGGTGATCTCCATTGTCATTCTCAGCCTAATCGTAAGCCTCGTCTTTTCGACCTACCTCATTTTGTACAGCGAGCACCTGGTCCGATGGATCATCCGCGGTCTGAAGCAAATCAGACCAACGATACAAGCGGCCCCGCTTCCGGCTCCCTCCAAGGAAACCGGCCGGGAAATCGTTCTCCTCGGTTTCTTCAAAGAAGCAAGCTCATTTCTTTTTAAAGTCAATCAGGAGATGCCTTCTTTAAAGGAGCGAATCTTCGTGATTGATTTTAATCCTCAGACGTTGGAGATCTTGAAGAAAAACGGAGTCGCCTGCGTCTATGGAGACATCGCCCATCCTGAAACGCTGCGGCATGCCGGGATCAGCGGGGCGAAGATCGTCCTCTCCACCATTCCGGATACCTTCCTCAAAGGGACCACCAACTCCCGGTTATTAAAGCAACTCAGAGCGCTCTGTCCTCAGAGCACCCTGATCGTCACCTCCGAGACCCTCCGCGAAGCGAGGCGCTTCTACGAAGAGGGGGCCGATTTTGTTCTTCTCCCCCGCCTCCTCTATGCAAGACACCTTTTTGAGGTTGTCCAGACGCAACTCCTGGAAGGGTTGGACACGCTGCGCGAGCAGCAGTTGAGCGAAATCGCCGACCGGACGGCCAAAGATCTTCAATCGAGATTATTGTAATCGGCGGGGGTGAAGGCGCATGGTCGAAGCGGTTTTTCATTCCGCTGCTTTGATGCGATCGGACGCCCCATGCGCATTCATCGCGGGAGAAACTCACCCTGCCTCGCCCCCCGTCTGGCACTTCGAACAGAATCCGTAAAACGTGACCGAGAGATTCGCCTTCTGAAAATCGTGAATCTCTTTCAATGCCCTCTCCACTTTTTCAAAAAGATCTCGATTTCCCTTCACCACTTTGCCGCAGGCTTTGCAGATAATGAAGTGATGCACCTGTTGCTCGAAGATGAATTGATACCGCTTCCCCTGGCCAGACGTGGTCAGCTCCTGAATGACGCTCAACTGCTTCAGCATCTCCAGATTTCGATAGATGCTCGAGCGGTTAATGCCCGGAAGCTTGTCTTGCAGGTGGGTCTGAATTTCGGGGAGGGAAATCTGCCTGGATTGATTGTCGATAAAATACTGGAGCAGAATTCTCCGGGCGGGGGTAATCCGTTGCTGGTTGTGTCGGAGTACGGCGACTAAATCTTTGTGCTTTTTCATTTTCTCCTCGTCGATAACCGGTCGTGCATTCCGCAGAGGACGTCGACCACCCTACATGCTACACGATTCAACGTGCAAATGCAACAATGTTTTAATTGCATCATGTTGCATTATCTGGTATGCTTTTCTCTGGGCGCACCGCCCGATGAACCCGCCATTGCTTTGAGGAGGACCGTGAAAGAGCGATGAAGACAGCCGCTTTACCGCATCATCAGATTTCCTATGCAGATCGAATCTGGTCTTTTATTAAATCAAACTATCTTGTCGATGTTTCCGGCGATTTCTGGGGAGGGGCCACCTCCGCCGTGGTGGCGCTCCCCTTGGCGCTCGCTTTCGCGCTCGCCTCGGGTGTCGACGCCAAATATGGCCTCTACACCGCCATTGTCGCCGCCGTGGTGGCGTCGATCTTCGGAGGATCGAAGGTGCAGATCACCGGCCCGACCGGAGCGATGGCGGTCATCCTCGCCGGGATTGTCGCGCAATACGGCATTCAGAAACTCTGGGTCGCGGCGATCCTGGCGGGCGTCATCCAGATCGCGCTCGGACTCTCGCGGATGGGGCGATTCGCCCTTTATATCCCGCATCCCCTGATCACCGGCTTCACGAACGGTATCGCCGTCATTATTTTTGCCGGACAACTCAACAACGCCCTCGGTCTTCAGATTCCGGCGGCCGGCGATGCCACCTTCTTTGAAAAGCTCTTCACGACGCTTTTTCATCTCCCCGCCCTGAACCTATCAGCCCTTCTCCTCACCGGCATCGTCATTACCGTCATGATCGTCACACCGATCTCGATTACGCGCCGAATTCCCGCCTCTCTGATCGGCCTCACCCTCGCCACGATCGCCGCCGCGCTGCTTCGATTGAACGTGCCGACCATCGGCGCGATTCCGCACCTCCTCCCCTCGCCTCACCTTCCGGCCTGGTCCTGGGGAGATCTCCACCTGCTGATCCGGCCTGCGCTGGCGCTGGCCGCCCTGGGATCGATCGAATCGCTCCTCTCAGCGGTGGTGGCCGACAGCATGACTGTTTCCGAACGACACGACAGCAACAAAGAGCTGGTCGGACAGGGGTTGGCAAACGTCGTCACCGCTTTCTTCCAAGGAATTCCCGCCACCGGCGCGATCGCCCGGACGGCGGTCAACGTTCGAAGCGGCGCCAAGTCACGCCTCTCCAGCATTATTCACAGCTTGACCCTCGTTTTGATCATGTTCTTCTTCGCCAATTTTGCATCTCATATCCCGCTGGCCGCGCTGGCAGGCATTCTCATGATGACCTCCGTGAGGATGGTTGAGTGGGAAAACACCCGGTCGATCCTCCGCGCCCCGGAAGCCGATCGGATCGTTCTCTTCATTACCTTCGCGGTCACCGTCGCCTTCGATCTGATCCTGGCGGTCGAGATTGGATTGATTGCGGCCGGAATCCTCTTCATTCGGCGGATGAGCGAAATCGGCATCCTCAATCAATCGGTCGACGAAATCGTTCAACCGCATGCGAAAGCCGAGCCGATTCAGGTCTGTCCCTATGTGGTTGCGGTTCGGGTTGCCGGCCCGATCTTCTTTGGCGCCGCGGAGAAGTTCGTGAACGAGATCAAGAAGCGGATCGACATGAAGGTCCTCATCCTTCGCCTCGGACAGGTCAGCATGATTGATGCCACCGGGGTGATGGCATTCCGCGCCATTCTCGATCATACGGAACGGATCGGATCAAAGCTCTACATCAGCAGCCTTCAACCTCAAGTCCGGTTTGTCCTCACGCAGATGGGGCTGATGGAGAAGATCCCCGAGCAGAGGATCTTCGATCATGCCGATCAGGCGATTGAGGCCGCTTCGGAGCGAATGGCAAAAGAGGTCTGCGTCGGCTGTCCGCATTACGTGAAGGACAGGTGTGATCTTTTTAAGAAATCGGCCGAAGTCGCCCCGGTATAATCCGATTGATCTTGCCAAACGGCTTCCCCTTTCATACAATCGTCTCATGCGGATCATCATCGACGGCTATAATTTTATCGGCCGGCAGAAGGGGCTTCGAGGCGATCTGGAGGGGAAGCGGACTCGCCTCATCGAACAGCTCGTCGCCTATCGTCGGATCAAAGGGCTTTCGGTCACGGTGGTCTTCGATGGAAGCGGAAAGGGAGAGGAAGAGCGGATCGGCGGGGTGGAGGTGATCTTCTCGGGATATGGAGAGTCGGCCGACGAGGTGATCGGCCGGATGGCCGAAATGTTTCGGGAGGGATGCACCATCGTCTCATCCGACAAAGCCGTGCAACAGCGGGCCCGCCAAAATGGGGCGGTCGCCCTCTATGCAGGAGAGTTCGAATCTCGGCTTCTGGCCGCCCTTCATCAGAAAGAAACCCCTCCACCAAAAGAAGCGCTCGACGAACCCGAGCCGCCCCGCCCGGCCGAAAAGAAGGGAAATCCGCACAAACTCTCCAAGGCCGAACGCCGCCGTCAAGGGAGATTAAAGCGACTTTAATTTTCCTTCCGAACCGAACCTCACTTCGCTCCAGAGAATAAGAAAAGAAAGATGGCGAGCAGATCCTGGAGAAAGTGCATCACCATCGGCGCAACAAGGCTCCCTCGCCAGAAGTAGATAAGGCCGAAAATCAACCCCATCACCCCTACCGTCACAACGCCGGCCGCTCCCTCATAACCATGGCCAAGCGAGAAGATCGCCGCCGACAAAAACAAGGCGATCGGAGCGCTTCCCGTGACCGCGGTGAAGCGAAGGAGAAAGTAACCTCTGAAGATCGTCTCCTCCGCAATCGCCACCACGAAAACGAGGAGAGCGGCGAGGAGCATATCCAACGTATTTTTTCCGGGAAGGAGCGCGGAGGGAGGAGAAGAAGGGACAGAGAGTCCCGCCTTCTGAAGCGCGGCGCCGAGCATCCCGGTGCCGATGAAGAATGGAGCAAACAGGACCACTCCGACGATGACCTCTCGGCCGGCATTTTCAATTTTCCAACCGATGGAGCTGATCGCCTCCCCATTGCGCCAAAGAAAGTAGAGGATCAGACTCATTAAGGCGAGATCGCGCGTCATGGTCCCGGAAGCCATCAGGAAAAAATTGAGCGCTCCCTGCCTCAACGCGAAAAAAGAAAAAAGCATCGACGGGACGATTAAAAAGAGAAAGATCGCCAACTCAATCGCCTGCACCCTTGTCTCGAGCGGGCGACTCGGCGATGGAGCCGGCTTCTCCTCCTCCGATGGCATAAACATCTTCTCTCCCGCGGTAAAAAGATCAGGTGAAAAATGATCGACAACACGCTCCAGATAAAAATCGCTCTTTCAACCAATCGTCTCCTCTAGAGTAGAGGAGCCACGGGAGCGGTGTCAATGAATGATCCTGGAAAGGGCGGCGCGTTGCGATGAATAAGATGAATAAAAGGGAGAGAGAATGGGAATCACTGAATAATGGAGGTTTTCTTGTTTTGAGGCCTTAAAAATACTTTGCTTTCTCTTTGAAGACTTTCATGATGGCGATCGTCAGCCAGATCGTACCCCCTCCCCAGACGAGGGTCCAGAAGAGAAACTTCAGCCACTCCTTCAAAGAGCGACGCGGCCGCGCCTCACTTTCCTTCCGGGTTTCCTCTTCTTCCGGCTGAAGGAGCCTAAACCGCCTCATCTCACATTTCCTTATGGACCGATTTCGGTCTTCCCTCGTGGACGATACCAGAAACAGGCTTATTCTATATACCCGATCTTCAATCGCTTCGCAAGGCTTTTTCATCTCCCCTCTAAAACGATGATGAAAAAAGGATCAATCCTCGTGTGCAACGCTTCCAAAGATTTATTGAGCGCAGGGTTCAGTCAGAATCTGGAAAGGGAGGACAGTTGAATTTACGCGAGAAGATCGATGATACTCTTTTCCATTTCATCGGTGGTCTTGATTGTGGCGAGGTTCATACTGAAGGTATACCTGGCGAGGATTTGCTGGGCCGACTCTTCGGCCAGATCGACATTGGAGGCTTGGACGAGTTCTCCCTTGGGGGATTGATAAAAAGGTCCCGGTTCCGCGCTCTTAGTTACTTCAGCGACAACACCGCCCCCCGCCCCCTCACTGAAGAGGACCTGATCCTTCTTAAATCCATCCGTGCTGAGATTGGCGATATTATTCGCCGACGCATCGAGCTTTTCCAGACTGGCACGGAGACCTGAGAGAGAAGCGCCAAGCGGTGAAAGCATTTCTTCTCCTCCTTACCCTCTCTTATCGGTCGTTCTTAAAAAAACTTGAGGGAGGGAGGCAAAAATGCTCAGTTACTCGTGAACGTTTTTGAATTCATTGATTTATTAAGGGTTTATCAGGTGAGTGAATATTGGGGGCCGCTTCCCCCCTCCGGCGGGGTCAGCCTCCCCCCCTTGGCTCCGATCGCCCCACATTGCACACAATTGGTCGGGTTCATTCGGATCACCTTCCGACCCTCGGCATCGGTCCCCCACTCGTAGACATTGGCGGGGCACATATGAATCCAGGCCTCTCCGACCTCCTCAGGAACATGCACCTCGACCCGAAGGTGATTCGGCTGGTTGTCGCGACTGCTGTTCCCGCTGGCATGGACGCTGCTGAGCTTGTCGAAGATGTATTTCCCGTCCGGCGGCGGGTATTCTCTCTTCTCCATGAAGAGCGGCTCGTCGGCATCCCGTCGCGTTTTAAATCGCCATCCCGGAAAAGCGCCGCCGGTGACCGTCATCATCCCGGCGAGCAATACGCCCGGAACGAATCCGTGATCGAAGGCCTGGCGCATGTTCCGAACCCGATAAAGATCGTCAACGATGAAACTTTTCCGAACCGTCGCATCATATCCCGAAAAGGAATCATTGCGGCCGAGATCTTTCCCCGACTTGAGCGCCTCGAAAATCGCCTCGGCGGCGAGCATTCCGGAGGCCATCGCATAGTGAATCCCTTTGAGCCTGGGCACATTGAGGAATCCGGCGGAATCGCCCACCAACATTCCCCCCGGAAGATGCAGGCGGTCGGGAATGGCGTAAAATCCCCCCTCGGGAATCGTCTTCGCTCCCCAGCCGTTCTCAAGCCGGCGGCCCCCCTCCAAGATCTTTCTAAAGAAGGGATGGGTCTTCATGAGTTGCAGGAGGTCGTGGACCGAGTTGCAGGCGTTTCGATAGCCGAGGCCGACGACGAGACCGAGCGAGAGGAGATTCCCTTCCATCGGGTAGAGAAAACTTCCGCCGAACTCGTTGTACTTTTTGGCGCCCCGCAGCGGCCATCCCATGGTGTGAATGACCTCCTGCGGTGGATGTGGGACCTCCCAAATTTCCTTCACCCCCAGCGAGTAGGTCTGGGGATTCGTCCTCGTGATCCCGAAGTGAGCAATCGCCGCCTGGGTTAGATGCCCCTGCGCGCCTTCTCCGAGCACCGTCGCTTTGGCAAGGATCTCGGCTCCCTCCTGAAAGTTCTCCATCGGCGCGCCGCTCCGATCGCGTCCCTTATCACCGCTCTTCACCCCCCGAATCACGCCGTTTTCGACCAAGAGTTTGACACCGGCGGTCTCGCTAAAGATCGAAACGCCGAGCGCTTCTGCCTGCTCCGCAAGCCACCTTCCAAATCGGCTGATCGAGATGACATAATTTCCATGGTTGCGCATGGTCGGAGGGAGGGGAACCTTGTATGCCTTCTCTGAAGAGAGAAGATAAAGCGCCTCTTTTTGAACCGGGACTTCGAGGGGGAAAACCCCCTCCTTCAGATCGGGAAACAGTCGCTTCAGCGAGACAGGATTTAAAATCGCTCCGGCCAGAAGATGCGCCCCCGGATACTTCCCCTTTTCGATGACGGCGATCGGAAACTCGCCCAAGGCGGCTTTCACATCGGGAGCCTGCTCGAGCAATTGGGCCAAGCGGATCGCTCCAGCCAGGTTCGCCGGTCCCGCCCCGACAAAGAGAATTCCAACCTCGATCCGGTTCTCCGGGGACGAGGTCACCTGCGAGATGAACTCCCCCAGTTGAACGGGGGGAGGAAACTGAGACGGCTCCATTCTCCCTCCTTCAATGAATGAACACTTTCTATCATACCCGGCGTTCCCTATCCGCGCAAGTCAATCGATCCTATGAGGAATCATCGACGCCAATCGACTCTTTGGTGAACGCATCTATCACAAAGCTGCAGCCGATTGCCCTCTTTTGAAATTTTAATCTGTGTGCGCCAGAAATAAAACAGAGAGAGCCTGCCCGGGAGAAGACGTTTTCTATAGAAAGCTGCAGGAAGTGTGCTAGGCGACCGACTCGATAAAACTTTCCTCCCTGGGCACCTTGTTTGCAAACTCCTGATCTAGGCTTACAAAAATTGCGCACTGAAGGGGGCCGCTCAATGGGGGAGAACTGCCGCTCCTTCTTTTTTTATTTACTCGATCCCTATGCTGACAGCTTTCAAGTGGAACCAATTCCCCATCGCGCTTTGTCTCTTCTTCGTTCTAGCGGCGTGTGGATCGGGGGCAAACAGCACCGGCGGCCCCAGCGTGGCTAGCACCGATCCCGCTTCCAATGCGACCAATGTCCCCCTCTCCACCCCGATTCATGCCACCTTCTCCAGCCAGATCGACCCGGTTACGATCAACAAAGACACCTTTATCCTCACCGGCATCACCGGTGAAGTCACCTATCAAGATCAGAAGGCCACCTTCACCCCCTCCTCCCCACTTGCCGAAGGGGTAACGTATCATGCCGTCTTGACCACCGGAATCAAAGATCTGGATGGCATTCCCCTTCCCTCGAATTACATCTGGTCGTTCACGACCGGAAGCACGACGGGCGGAACCGGTGGAGGCGGATCCGATCAAACCCCTCCGCAAGTCACCTCCACCGCGCCGGCCGACGGAGAGATCAATGTTGCGGTCAATGCGCCAATTCGAGTGATCTTTTCCGAATCGATCCTCGCAAGCACCCTCCGAGCCGATACATTTTTCATTCAGGGGATCTCCGGAAAAATCAATTACGATGAGGCGACCCAGACCGCCACGCTGCAGCCGTCGACGCCGCTCGCCCCGCAAACCCGATACCAGGCGACCGTGACGACCGGAGTCACCGATGCGACGGGACATCCGCTCGCTGCCGCGCGATCTTGGTCGTTTACGACCGGCGCGTTGGAGGATCAGACTCCTCCTACCGTAGTCGACCGACATCCGACCGGAAACAATAATTCGATCAAGAGCAACGTGACGGTTCAATTCAGCGAGCCGATTAACCCCGACACGCTGCCGGGACACTTTACCCTGACCGCCCAGGGGAACGCGGTCCCCGGAGAAATCCGCTATGATGCCGCGTCGCACACGGCCACACTGATCCCCTCCAGCCTGAAGTACAACACCACCTATACCGTGATCCTGACGCACGACATCAAAGATTTGGCCGGGAACCGTCTCGAACAGACCAGTTGGACCTGGAAGACCGCAAGTCGTCCCCAGTAGAAAAGGTCCAATCGGATCGCCACGAGCGATCATAAATGCCATATGAGAAAGGAACGGTCTCATCATTAAAACGCCCAAGATCAAGAAAAAGCCGGAGCCCTTTCCGTCTGCAAATCCCCCGTCCAAACCGGCCATGCAGAGCATGGCGTTACGCACACGCACCTTTTCATTGAACCTGATCGCCGGCTTGGCCGTCCTTTTCACCCTTCGACAGGCGAGAGAAGTTTTGATTCCACTTGTCCTTGCCCTCTTCATCAGTTACATCTTAGAACCGATCGTCGCTTGGCTGGAAAAGGGGAAAATCCCCCGCGCGATCGGGGCGGCGATCGTCTTAGTAATCCTGACCGCGGGAATCGCCTCGATGCTCTACTCATTCGGTCGCCAAGGGGAAGCCATCTTAGAGCAACTTCCGGAGGCAGCCCAGAAATTTAGACAATCGCTTCGGGAAGGGGGAAGCGATCCGGACGGCACGCTGAACAAAGTGAATAAAGCAGCCAACGAGCTTCAGAAGGCGGCTGATGAAGCCGCCGCGAGCGCCTCACCGCAACAGCCAAAACAGGCGCCGAAGGTGCAAGTCACCCAGCCGGCGTTGAACCTCGCCGATTATCTCTGGGTCGGCAGCGTCGGCGTGTTCGGCGCAGCGATGCAGTCGCTCCTCATCTTCTTTTTGGTCTATTTTATTCTCGCGTCTGGAAATACCTTCCGACGCAAGCTGATTACAATCGCGGGACCGTCGCTTGAGAAAAAACGGATCACGGTAGAAATTCTGGATGAAATCAATCTTCAGATCAAACGGTTCCTCTGGGTCCAGGTCTATACGAGTCTATTTATGGGGATCGCGATTTGGGTGGCGTTTCGGTGGATCGGGATGGAGAATGCCGGCATGTGGGGGATCGCCGCCGGCCTCTTAAAATCGATCCCGTTTATCGGAGGGACTGTCATCATCGGCGCAACATCGCTGGTCGGGTATCTCCAGTTCGGGACCCTCTCGATGGCGCTTCTGATCGGCGGGATCGTCATTGCGCTGAAGAGCATCGAGGGGCTTCTGCTCAGTCCCCTGATGACCAGCCAGAGCGGCCAGATCCATACGGTCTGGGTTTTCGTCGGCATCCTCGTTTGGGGCTGGGTCTGGGGAGTCTGGGGATTGCTTCTCGGTATCCCAATCATCATGGTGGCGAAAGCGATCTGCGATCGGGTGGAGGGTCTGAAACCGATTGGAGAGTTGCTGGGGAATTAAAGCGTCGTTCAGGACAAATCATTCAAAATAAAAAAAACCAGGGGATGAATATTCACCCCCTGGCATAATGACCTGCATCTTCAACCGGCTTTACGCCGCTTTTTGAAGCTGTTTCTTCTGCGCTTCCATGCGCGCGCCGAGATCCTCGAGTTCCTCTTCGCTCAATACCTTCCGCGCGCTCTTGAACATCTCCCCTTCCTCTTCTTCCACGTGATGTTCGACCGTTTCCTTGAGCACCGTGAGTTTGGCCTTCCACAGCTCGTCATCTTTAGCCAGCGATTCCATCTCTTGCAAAATCCGTTTGATAATTTTGTGCTCCTCGTAACTCTCAAGGGCAATCTCGCGCGTTTTGTCCGCTTCCTTCAACGCCGGATAAAAAATTTGCTCTTCAATTTGGGCATGAATATCCAATTCGGTATACAGCTTATTAAAGAGCTCTTCGCGCTTTTTGACCGCCTTCTCTGTCGTCGGTTCCAGCTTCTCAAATATCTCGGAGACCTTTTCATGATCCTCCGTCAACAATTCAATCGCATCCATGGTGCCTCCTGTTTTTAAACTGATCCTGAACGGTAACCCGGACATATGTCCCGGCCTTTTTGTTATAGGCAATTTCAGTGCCAGCCAGTGTAGCCTTCCTTACGCTTTGCGGCCCACCCAATCGGTTCAGAGAGGGAATTTCCTCTCCGTTTCATTGCAAAAACTTTTCTACGCCTTTTAGGTAAGATCTGAATTCCGAGGGAGAATGTATGGCGGGGATTTTTCCGCGACGCCGGGAGGCGATTTACGATTTACAAAAAAACTTTTCGTAGAGACCATGGACGGAGTCGGGCGTGATTTGAATCCACTTGGGATTTCTCGGAGAGAGGGTGTCGAGCTGCTCCCCCTTGCTGTTGTAATCATTGCTCTGCAAGATCCGCTTGGAATGACCGGCGCAGTCGATCTCCATCACGTCGAGACTGAAACCATAATCTTGATAACCCTCCAGCTTCAACCCCATCTGCTTTCGGATGTTCAGCAAAAAATCCCGACCCTCTTTCCCTTTCGGATCAATTTTGATCGCCACGCGAACAAGCCCGGTCGGGGAATGGAAGATACTCTGTTTGTCATAGAAATGCTTGAACGCCTGATCTTCCACAAAGAGCGTCCACTCCGCCGCCTGCGCCGTCGCATGAAACAAGACAAATAAAATAAAGAAGGCGATAAAACAGATTCGTATTCTTTTCATGGGTCCGATATTTCCTTATTAACCGATTCAACATGGGCAAATCGGTGGGTAAATTGTTGCCAGGGCAGGATTTATGTATCACATTTCGGCCGAAAATAAAATGTCATTGATCGTTTCACATTTCACGACGAGTCTCCACTCAGGTTCAGCAGGAACCGGACGACCTTCCCTCCATGCAGTCACGGAGCCAATCCGATGTCTCTTCCAGTAGCTTCGCAACGGCGCGATTGGCGGCGAGGACCCCGCCGTACGCATCTTCGCTCGGAGCCTCTTCCACAATCTCGAAGCTCTTCGTGCCGATCGGGCGCGCGCGCTGAAGATCGACCAACTCGGCGCGCAGCGTCAGGCGGATATGGCTTGGACGTTGAAAAAACTCCTGGGCGATGGAGAAATGATCGGAATCGAACCGGTAATCCCCCCGAACAGCGCTGGGCATCTGAACCACCGCCTGCCAGGCGTGGAGTTGTTCAAAGGCCTGAACCAGCAGCGGGGTCAACATCCGCGCCGGGGCGTCGGCCCATTCATGCGTCGCATAGTAACTCACCTCATGAGGACGCAGCAGGTAGGCCATCCGCTCCGTCTCAAATCCCGCCTCGGACTGCGGTTGATTGACCAACAAGACAGCGGTCGTCTTCCCGCCTGTCCCTCCGCGCCCCTGAGCGGAAACGCTCTCCGGGCTGAGGAGGTAAGTATGAATGACCTCCTTATTTCCTTGTCCTGGAAAGGCACAGGCGGTCATTATCCCGAGTAGAAAAAGAAAGAGGAGCCATCGCCACGATGATTTGGTCATTTCACGACGCAATTTATTCTCCCGGTCCCCGTGGTCGTTCAGATTTGCCGAAGAGAAGGGCATTCGGCTGCCGCTCCAACTGCGTCGCCAAACGCTTCGCGGTGGCGGTCAGCTGCCTCAGCTCTGAGACCAAAAGACCCGATTCCGTCAACGTCTGTCCGGTAAACGCCTCGATACCGGCCTGATTGTGACGGACCAGATTCTCCAGCATCGCACTGGTCTCTTGAAGATGATTGAGCACCGCCGGAAGTTGCGCGTCGACCTTCGCGGTCATTCGGTCCAATGTTCCGGCCATCTTCGCCATCTCGGTCAGCAATCGGCTGAACGCGGCGCGATTCTCTTTATCGACCAGCGACTGCGTGTTGACGGCAAGTTGGTTGAGATTGGTGACGAGGTCCGGCAGCGACCGATTGTTCAGAATTTGATCAAACGCTTGATCCAGACGGGCATAGACAGAAGGAACGTTTTTGATCACCGGATAACGCTCCCCCGGCTGGGCAACAAGGGGAGGCGACTCGCGCCGGCTGCTGGTCAGATTCACGATCGCCACGCCGGTCAAACCTTGGAATTCAAGAAAGGCCACGGTATCTTCTTTCACCGGAGTTCCCCGAGCGACGGAGAGGGTGAGTCGCACCCGCTGGGGATCTTCCGGATCGACG
>Ga0070739_10000299_pt1 | contig 100540 bp, 103 predicted proteins | sample Coa_R1_7_FD_66445 | JGI IMG/M metagenome (GOLD analysis project Ga0070739, IMG submission 66445) | Surface soil microbial communities from Centralia Pennsylvania, which are recovering from an underground coalmine fire - Coalmine... | ecosystem: Environmental > Terrestrial > Soil >...
GACCCTACGGACCGCTGTTCCTGACCCTCCGCGAAGCGAGCCAGGCCTGACCCTCGTTCTTCTGGGGACGTATCCTTCGTCCTACAACCAGGCTCGCGCCTACGTTCGCGATACAGCATCTCGACATCCCGTAACCTTGACCCGACGCGCCTAATGCGATAGCGTGGATGAAAGTAGCAAAGGGGGGCCAAGGAGGAATGGCACTTTCCCGGCGGGGTTTTCTCAAGATCTCTGGCGCAGCGGCGGCGGGGACGGCCCTGGGGGGAGTGGCCGGCCTGGGGCTGCAGCCCAAGCGAGCTCATGCCGCCGCCCAGGCGCTCCGCATCCAGAACGCTAAGGCCTATCCCAGCGTCTGTCCCTACTGCGCGGTTGGCTGCGGCACGTTGGTGCACGTCGCCAATGGCCAGATCGTGAACATCGAGGGGAATCCCGACAGCCCCATCAACCAGGGCAACCTGTGCCCCAAGGGCGCCGCCATCTACCAGCTTCACGTCAACCCCAACCGCCAGACGAAGGTTCTCCATCGCGCCCCCGGCGCTACTTCCTGGGAGGAGATGGACCTCAACACTGCCATGGATCGCGTTGCCGAGCTGGTCAAGAAGACCCGCGACGACACCTTCCAGATGAAGACCCAGGACGGCAAGACGCTGATGGCCACCGAGGCCATCTTCTCCCTGGGCGGAGCCACCATGGACAACGAGTGGAACCACGTCCAGCAGAAGCTCCTGCGCGGCCTGGGAGTGACGCCCATCGAAAACCAGGCTCGGATATGACACAGCTCCAGCGTCCCCGGTCTGGGGGTACGGATGGGGCGAGGCGCCTGCACCACGTTCGCCGGCGACATGGCCAACGCCGATTGGGTGATGATCGAGGGCTCCAACATGGCCGAGTGCCACCCGGTGGCCTTCCGCTGGGTGATGCAGGCCAAGCTCAAGGGCGCCAAGATCATCCACGTCGACCCGCGTTTCACGCGTACCTCGGCCATGGCCGACATCTACGCACCGATCCGCGCCGGCACTGACATCGCCTTCCTGGGCGGGCTGATCAACTACGCCATCCAGAATGAGAAGTACTTCAAGGAGTACGTCGTCAACTACACCAACGCGGCGACGATCATCCGGGACGACTTCAAGGACACCGAGGACCTGGAGGGCGTTTTCTCCGGCCTGCGCCCCACACCCAACAATCCCGACGCCTTCATCGGCCAGTACGACTCCGCCAGCTGGCAGTACAGCCGCACCGCCGTCGGTGAGGCCGGCCGCGCCGGGCAGCCGCAGCAGACGGGCCAGGCGCCGGGGTCGCCGGCCGGCCAGGCGCAGCAGCCCGGCCAGACGTCGCAGCAGCCCCCGGCGCCGGGCCCCAGCTCCGGAGGCGTATACGACGACCTCGTCAAGTCCCTCCTGCCGCCGCCCGCGCAGCGCGACGAGACGCTCCAGAACCCGCGCACCGTGTTCCAGATCGTCAAGCGACACTACAGCCGCTACACGCCCGAGATGGTCGAGCGGATTACCGGCATGCCGCGGGACACCTTCCTGAAGATCGCCGAGACGATCACCGCCAACTCCGGGCCGGAGCGCACCGGGGTCATCTCCTACGCTGTGGGCTGGACGCAGCACACGTACGGCCCGCAGATGATCTCGACGGCCGCGCTGCTGCAGCTGCTGCTGGGCAACATTGGCCGGCCGGGCGGCGGGATCATGGCCCTGCGCGGCCACGCCACCATCCAGGGCTCCACCGACGTGCCTACGCTCTACCACTCCATCCACGGCTACATGAACGCGCCCAGCACGCTCCGCCCGCACGAGACGCTGACTGACTACCTAAAGGCCGAGACGGTGCCGGGCGCCTACTGGGCTAACCAGCCCAAGTTCATGGTCAGCTACCTGAAGTCGATGTACGGCGACGCCGCCACCAAGGACAACGACTACGGCTACGGCTGGCACCCGCGCATCACCGGCGACCTGTCGCACATTCCAATGATGGTCCGTATGGCCGAAGGCAAGGTCAAAGGCATGATGGCCATGGGCCAGAACCCGGCCGTGGGCGGCCAGAACGCCCGCATGCAGCGCAAGGCGCTGGCGAACCTGGAATGGCTCGTCGTCAAGGACAACTTCCTCACCGAAACGGCCGCCTTCTGGTACAACTCACCCGAGGTCAAGAACGGCGAGCTCAAGCCGGCCGACATCAAGACCGAGGTCTTCTTCTTCCCCTCGGCCCAGGTGGCCGAGGGCGAGGGCAGCTTCACCAACACCCAACGCCTCGTCCAGTGGCACGAGAAGGCCGTCGATCCCCCCGGCGACGCCCGCACCGATCTGTGGTGGACGGTCCAGCTCGGCAACCGTCTCAAACGCATGTATGCCAACTCGAACGACCCCAAGGACGCCGGAATCAAGAACCTGCTCTGGGACTTCATGCCCGAGAACTCCGGCGAGCGGCCGGTGCCGGGGTCGATCGAAGGCGAGCCCGACGCCCTCAAAGTGCTGAAGGAGATCAACGGCTACGAGACCGCCACGGGCAAGCTGCTGCCCGGCTTCGCCGCCTACAAGGACGATGGCTCGACTACCGGCGCATCGTGGATCTACGCCGGCATTTACCCGGCGCCCGATCAGAACAAGGCCGCCAGCCGCAAGCCCGATCCCGACTTCAAGCCGGGCACGCACCTCGGCTGGGGCTTTTCCTGGCCGGCCAACCGGCGCATCATGTATAACCGGGCTTCGGCCAAGCCCGACGGCACGCCCTGGTCGGAGCGCAAGAAGTACGTCTACTGGGATGCCGACAAGAAGATGTGGACTGGCGTCGACGTGCCGGACTTCTCGGCCACCAAGCCGCCCGACGACAAGCCCAAGCCGGGAGGCGTCGGCTTCGACGCCCAGGCCGGCACCGATCCGTTCATCATGAAGGCCGACGGCAAGGGCTGGCTGTTTGCGCCAACCGGGCTCATCGATGGGCCCATCCCGACGCATTACGAGCCCGCCGAGTCGCCGGTCCACAACGCGCTCTATCCCAAGCAGGACAATAGCCCCGTCCTGAAGTACTGGAAGCGCGACGACAACCAGCTGGCGCCCATAGGCGACGCCAACTACCCGCACGTGCTGACCACCTACCGCCTGACCGAGCACCACCTATCGGGCGTCATGAGCCGCTGGCTACCCTGGCTAGCCGAGCTGCAGCCGGAGCTGTTCACCGAGATCAGCCCCGAGCTGGCCAAGCAGATCGGCGTCAACAACACCGACAAGGTCCGTATCTCGACGCCGCGCGGCTCCATCGTCGCCAAAGCGCTGGTCACCTCGCGCATGCGCCCCATGACGATTGACGGCAAGACGGTCCACCACGTCGGCATCCCCTGGCATTGGGGCTACCAGGGCGTGGCTACCGGTGACGTCACCAATAACCTCACCTCGCTGGTCGGCGACCCGAATGTGAGCATCCACGAAGGCAAGGCCTTCGTCTGCAAGGTGGAGCGGGCCTAATGGCCGCGATGGGCTTCTACACCGACACCACCGTCTGCATCGGCTGCAAGGCCTGCCAGGTGGCCTGCAAGGAATGGAACCAGCTGCCGGCCACGAACGGCGGGCAGGTGACCCTGTCGGGCAACAGCTACGACAACACCGTCCGCCTTTCCGGCGAGAACTGGCGCCACGTCAAGTTCATCGAGCAGTTCGACGCCAACCACAACGGTCGCTGGCTGATGATGAGCGACGTCTGCAAGCACTGCGTCCAGGCCGGCTGCCTCGAGGTCTGTCCAACCGGCGCCATTGCTCGGACCGAGTTCGACACGGTCGTCATTCAGCAGGACGTGTGCAACGGCTGCCGCGACTGCATCGCCGCCTGCCCCTTTGGCGTGATCGACATCAACCCGGCTACCAACACCGCCCAGAAGTGCACGCTGTGCTACGACCGCATCTCCAACGGCATGGTGCCGGCCTGTGCGCAGGCCTGTCCCACCGCCTCGATCAAGTTCGGATCCATCGACGAGTTGAAACGGATGGCCAACGAGCGCGTTCAGCAGCTGCAGGCGCAGGGCGAGAAGGGCGCGTATCTGTATGGCGCCGACGAGAAAATGCTGGGTGGGCTCAACTCCTTCTACCTGCTCGTCGACAAACCGGAGGTGTACGGGCTGCCGAGCAACCCGCAGCTGCCCAGCCGCAACCTGGCCGGAGGCTCGGTCTTCAGCGCGCTCGCCGCGGTGGGCGTCGGCCTAGCCGCCCTGGTTTCCTTCCGTAACCGTGGCGCTCAGCGCGAAGCCGAGGAGAGGCAAGCCGCGACACCGCCGGAGGCGGCCGGCTGATGCCGGACACCCTCTTCACCCAGCCCCCCAACTGGGAATGGCTCATCATCCTCTACTTCTTCCTGGGCGGCATCGCTGCCGGCGCCTACGCCATTGCCGTCATGGTCGATTTCGTGGGCACTGCCGAAGACCGGGCGGTGGCTCGGGTGGGCTATCTCATCGCCTTCCCGCTGATCATCGTCTCCGGTCTCCTGCTGACGCTCGATCTCGGCCAGCCCCTCCGTTTCTGGCACATGCTCATCGCCTCGCAGACCGGCGACATCATGTTCAAGTGGTGGTCGCCCATGTCGGTGGGCTCGTGGGCGCTGCTTATTTTCGGCGCGTTCAGCTTCGTGTCGTTCCTCGGCGCGATCGGGGTGCGGCCGCTGGAGTCGCTGCCGGCGCGCGGACCGCTGGGCACCCTGTTCGGGATCGTGGGCGCCATCTTCGGGCTGTTCATTGCCGGGTATACCGGCGTGCTGTTGAGCACCACCAACCAACCGGTGTGGGCCGACAGCCAGCTGCTGGGCGCGCTGTTCCTGGCCTCGGCCGCCTCGACGGCCATTGCCGTGCTTATCCTGGTCGTGGCCCAGCAGCGTCGAGCCCATGGCGTGCTGGCGCGGCTCGAGCGGGCCGACAACTGGGTGATGCTCATCGAGCTGGTCATCATCGTCCTGTTCCTGGCGACGCTGGGCAGCCTGAGCGGACGCTTCATCCTGAGCGCCTGGGGCGCGCTGGTCATCCTGGGCGTGGCGGTGCTGGGCAACATCGCGCCGCTGGTCATCCACTGGCGCGGTCGTGAAGCGGCCCTGCAGACCGCTTCGTATGCAGCGGTGCTGGCGTTGATCGGAGGCTTCCTGCTGCGGTTCGCGATCATTATGGGCGGCCAGAACCTGTGAGACGCCGGCTGGCGGCCGCCGCAGCCGTGGCGCTGCTGCTGGCCGCCTGCGACTACAGCCCTGAAGCGGCCCGCACTCGCAGCGGCGGGCCTGGCGCCGACACCGGCAACCACGCGGCCAACCTCCAGCTCCATGGCGGCAACCTGAGCGCCTACGGCGAGCCCAATTTGAACCCGCGCCTCGCCACCCCGAAGAAGTAGCCGCCTGCTCGTGCCTGACTCGGCCGCGGCCCTCCGCAAATTGGACGAGATTGCCGCCGCGGATCCCAGTCTGCAGCCCTATGCCGAGCTGCTGGCCCGGGCATTGGAATCCGCCGCCGACCCGGCGTGGGCCGAGGGCGTTGCCGACCTGCCGGCGGAAGCAGCCGCCCGACTGCGCGCGGGCGAGCCTGTCCTCCACGGGGCTCGACTGCGCGCGCCCGGACTGGAGCCGTCGGACGCCATCGACGCCGCCCTCAACCTGGAGCCCCTCGAGGGGCCCGCAGCCACCAAGGCCCAGCTCGGCCTGCTTCCCCTGCTCATGGCCGCGGGCGCGGCCTGCGCCCCGGCGGTGGCCGGCTGTGGTTGGCAGCTCGGTATCTGCCCCATCTGCGCCGCCTGGCCCGCCTTGGCCGAGTCTCGGGGCATCGACCGTCCACGGGTGATGCGTTGCGGCCGCTGCGGATCGGAGTGGAAGCTGCCCTGGCAGCTTTGCCCGTTCTGCGCCAACGGCGATCACGCCACCCTGAGCTACCTGGTCAGCGACACGCTCGGCGAAGCCAAACGCGTGTTCGTATGCGAGCGCTGCCAGGGCTTTCTCAAAACCATCGCCACCATCGGTCCCATCGACTCGCTGGCCGTCCCGGTCGAGGACCTGGCCACGCTGGAGCTCGACCTTATCGCCATCGACGCCGGCTTTCAGCGCCCGGCCGAGCCCGGATTCCACCTCCGAGCCCACATCGCCCCCCGCTAGCCGGATGGCCGCCGGAAGTCCGCGGGAGTTTTCCGCTTCCGCGCCGGTCACGCAAGCCTCACCATGGCACTATGAAGGCAATCACGATCCCGTTCGCCGGCACCGTTGGGCCGGCCCTCGCCAGGCCGCATCTGGCACTGATTGGCGCCGCCCTCATTGGGTTCGTCGCCGGCTGGGGAGCGGGCCGCATAGATCTCGGCCTGACCACGGCGCTGCGGCTGCTGGCGCCGCCCAGCGCGCCCGTCTCCTCGGGGGTGCTCCCGCCGAGCTCCTGGTCGCCGCGCGTGTTCGATGATGTGCGCGACATGCGCCCGCCGGGCGCCGGCGAACCGGCGATCTACCCACGCCATCCCGAGCCGTAAGCGCCAGTCCACACTGGCTGGCGGCTTCAGGACTGCTTGATGCTAGCCTGGCTTAGGACGTGGCAGCGCAGGCGCAATGGCGCACCTATCTCGCTGAGTCAGCCCTAGCCGAGCACTTCCTCGGTAACGCCCCGGACTGGTACAAGCTCGCCATCGCCGGGTTCCTGGCCGGCAACGTGGTCCTCGACGTGGCTGCCGGCCCCGCGGCCGCCAGCTGGGCGTTGCTGCTGGAGTTCATCTTCACGCTCGTCATGGCCCTGCGCTGCTACCCGCTCGCGCCGGGCGGCCTGCTGACCCTAGAGGGAGTCCTCCTGGGCCTGGCCGGCCCATCCGCGGCTTACGACCAGCTGGCGCTCAACCTGCCCGTGCTCCTGCTGCTGATCTTCATGGTCGCCAGCGTGCATTTCATGCGCGAGCTGCTGGAATACGTCCTGACCTCAATCCTGGTTCGGGTTCGCTCCAAGATACGCCTTGGGCTGGCGCTGTGCTTCGCCGGCGCGTTTATGTCGGCGTTTCTGGACGCGCTCACCGTCACGGCCGTCCTGCTCACGGCGGCCCACGGCCTATACAACGTCTACCAGCGCCAGCTATCTATCGAGGGCATGCGCCATCCGGACGGCTTGCCCGAGTTCGAGCACGAGGATCTGGCCCAGTTTCGGGGGTTCCTGCGCAATCTGATGATGCACGGCGCGGTCGGCACCGCGCTGGGCGGCGCGCTGACGCTCGTCGGTGAGCCGCAGAACCTGCTCATCGGCCAGCGCATGGGCTGGGACTTCGTGACGTTTTTCGTGACCTGCGCCCCGGTCTCGCTGCCTGTCCTGGCCGTGGGCTTCTTGACCTGCTGGGCTGTCGAGCGATGGCGGTTGTTTGGCTATGGCTACCAGCTGCCGCCGCACGTGCGCAGCATCCTCGAGCAGCACGCCGCCGAGAGCCGCAAGCAGCTTCAGCGCGGCGACCGCTTCCGTCTCGCCACACAGGCCGCCATGGCGGTACTCCTGCTCTTCGGACTGGCCTTCCACGTTGCTGAGGTGGGGCTGCTGGGCCTGGCCATCATCGTCATTTTGAGCGCCATGAACGGCGTGGTGGATGAGCATGAGATTGGCGACGCGTTCCGGGGACCCCTGCCCTTCGTGGCCTTGCTGGCGGTGTTCTTCACCCTCGTGGCGGTTATCGACCAGCAGCAGCTGTTCGCGCCGGTGCTGGCCGCAGTACGCAGCCTCCAGGGCCGGGCCGAGCTGGGGGCGTACTTCCTCGCCAATGGCGTGCTCTCGTCCATCAGCGACAACGTTTTCGTGGGCACCATCTACATCACCGAGACGCTGCAGCACTTCGACGCCATCCGCGAGGCCCAGGGCGGCGTGCTGACCGCCGCCCAGACCGCCCAGCTGGACAAGATCGCCGTCGCCATCAACATGGGCACGAACATCCCCTCGGTAGCAACACCCAATGGGCAAGCCGCCTTCTTGTTCCTGCTTACCTCGGCTCTGGCGCCGCTGATCCGGCTGTCCTACATGGAGATGGTCCGCCTGGCGGCGCCGTACACGGTTACCATGGTGACCGTTGGCTTCCTCGCAACCCGGTTCCTCCTCTGAAATACGCCCCGCCCAGGTATGCGAGCTCCTTCTGACCTCGATTGAGGTCTCGGAGGGTCGACGCAAGCGCCGCCCGCGTAATACCACGCCTGACAATATCGGCCTGAACATGAAACTCGAGTTGCTGCACAAGGCCATCGAGGCAGATCCTGACCCCGACCGGTTCGAGGCATGGCTGCTCGAGACGGCGCTTCAGGCGGGCGCAGCCAGCGGTCCGGTGCGCGCCGTCTGCTCGGACATCCTCTTCGAGTGGCAGGCCACCCTGAACGATCCCTACTACCGCGACTGGCTGTTGGCCGGCCCGGAAGAGGAACCGGCCGAGCAGCAGGAAGGGCCCTAGCCGGACTCCGCCTCCGGCTCGCCCAGGAATCCGGCGCCCTTCAGGCCGGGCCCGGCCTGATCCGGCGCGGCGTCGGGCAGCGGCAGGCGGACGTAGAACGTGCTGCCCTGCCCCGGGCCGCGGCTTTCGGCCCAGACGCGCCCGCCGTGCGCCGTCACTAGGTCGTGAACGATGGCCAACCCCAGCCCCAGGCCCTGCGCCTGCTGCCGCTCGGCTTCGGGCACCCGGTAGAAGCGGTCGAACAGCCGCTCCAGATGCTCGGGCGCGATGCCCACGCCGCGATCCGCCACCCATAGGATGGCGGCCTCGTCTCGCGCCTCCAGGCCCAGCTCGATCGGCGCCTCTGGTGGAGAGTACTTGGCGGCATTCGTCAGCAGGTTGTCGAGCACCTGGTTGAGCCGGGTCGGATCGGCGAGTATCTGCGGTACCGGGTGCGCGCGGACTTGGAGACGCCGCTCCGGCTCGGCCACGCCAAAGCGTTCCGCGGCGGCCCGGACCAGCCGCTCGAGATCGACTTTCTGGAAATCGAGGCCCAGCTGGCCATGTTCGAGCGTGGGCTTGCTCATGAGGTCGCTGATGAGCCGGTCGAGCTGGGACGCCTGCTGCTGAACCGTGCTCAAATTGCGGGCCATCATCTGGGTAAAGCCGTGGATGGACGTCAGTGGCCCGCGCAGCTCGTGGCCGACAAGGGACAGCAGCTCCTCGCGCGCCTGCAAGGCCTGGCGCTCGCGCGTGATCTCGCGATACACGGTCAGCACGCGTCCGCTCTCGAGCGTCGTTCTGGCGATCACGAAGGTCCTGCGAGGCTCGCCGGCGCTCACCTCGTGCTCGAGCGGGTCCTCGGCGTTCGGCACAGGCTGCGCCTCGCCCAGCCCCAGCGCCAGGTATTGATCGTTGGCGTACAGCACCTCCCCCGAGCTCCCGGTCACCACGGCCGGCACCGGCGACGAGCGCCACAGCTCGAGCAGCCGGTCCGCCTCGGTCTGCAGGTCGGCATGCGCGCTGGATCGCGCCAGCGCCTCGGTTCCGGCGGCGGCCACTCGCTCGAGCCAGGCCCGCTCCTCTGTGCGGAGCGGCCGATAGCGCGCCACGGCCAGCTCGAGCCCCGATCCAAGAGTCAGGGCGGCGCGGTACAGGCCATCCTCGCCAGGATCTCCGGCGGGCGCGGATGACGGCGCCGCGCGCACCTCGCAAGTGGCCTGCAGCGCCTCGTGCACCGCGCCGATAAGCGCCCGTTCGATCGCACCGCGCTCGAACGACCCCAGGTCGGAGGCGATGCGCGCCAGCGCCCGCTCGCGCACATACCGCTCCTCGGCCGCCTCCGCCCGGTCGTTGGCCAGGCGCTCGCGGGCGTCGGCAATCCAGCTGGAACGCAGCGCCCCCACGGCGGCCGTGACTGCGACTAGGATCAGCCCCGCCCAAAGCGCGCTTGGTTGGAGGAGGTCGCTGGGATACAGCCTGGCAACGTAGACCGCGAGCACGACGGCGCCCGTCAGCAGCGTCTGCGCGATGCCGGCCGCACCCGCCAGCAGCAGCGGGAAGAGCAGCAGCGCCCAGGCCGGGATGGATGCGGGAGCAAGCCAAGCGAGGGCGCCCGCGGCTGCCAGATCCATCACGGTCGCCGGCCAGCTTGCCCAACGTGGGCGCCAGGGCGAGGTCGCCCAGTAGGCCACCGCCAGGATGGCGTATCCGCCTGCCAGCGCAGCCGCCTGTACATCCCCTCCGGCGGCTAGCGCGCCCGTTGCCGCCAGAAGGAGGCGGACCAAAGCGCCGCTCAATGCCTGGACGTATGCCGTCCTGCGCACCATACTCTCTCCCGCAGCTCAGAACGGCTGCGTTATTCGGCCGGCAACCGGGCCGACGACTGCCCTCAGTGTAACCGCGCCAAGCAGCGCGGCGAGGGCTCTAGCGGGGCTTTGTCGCGTCCTCGGGCGCCTGGCCCAGCCGCTCCGGGTTGCGCACGCCTTTCAGCCGGTTCCACAGCTGGTAGTCGACTGAGTCCTTGCGTACATAGAACGCACCCGGCTCGGCCCGCATGTCACCCGTCGCAGTGAATCCGCCCCGAGCCGAGTCGCGCAGATCGATGTAGGTTGCGCCCTGTTCCAGGCGGGTTCCGACCGGTAGCACCGGGATGCGCTTCAGCTCGTCATCGTGCAGCTCCGGCAGCTGCCGGTGCAGGTCCTTGATGTCGTACGCCGTGTGGGCCTCGGCCTCGGGATGCTGGCGCGTCGGCCCGATGTTCTCCCCGGCTTCGGCCTCGCGGTTCAGGTCCAGCCGCCAAACCTCCGGATGCTGTATCCCAGAAGCGGGTTTGCCTCGCATACGGCGGGGCACGCAGAGGGTGTGCCATGTGCCGGTTTGCCACCGGTGAGAGCAAGGCGGGTGTAAGCTGGTGGCCGCTATGGCCGCCACCCCGTTTCATGCGCGCGTGGCGTACGCCGCCCTGGGAGGCGGAAGCACTCCCGTGTGGGTCGCCCAAGAGGCCGGCATCTTCAACGACGAGGGAATCGAGGCCGAGGTCATCCTAGTACGCGGCAGCCAGGCGGTTACCGAGGCACTCCTCGCCGGCGAGATCCAGTTCGCCAACATCGCCGCCCCGGCCGTCGTGCAGGCTGATCTGCGGGGGGCCGACATCCGCTACCTGACCGGTGGCATCAACACCCTCGTCCAGACGCTGATCGTCCGTCCGGATATCCAGCGGGTCGAGGACTTGCGCGGCCGCCGGATCGGCGCCACCTCAGCCGGCGACGTCGACGACTACGTCGCGCAGGTGCTGTTCAAGCCGTACGGCTTGCGCCTCGGCGAGGAAGTGCAGCGCGTCCGCATTCACGATCAGCCGGACGCCCTGAAGCGCCTCGAGGCGGGCGAGATCGAAGGCGGCATCTTCTCACCGCCTTACCAGTTCGTGGCGCTCAAGCGCGGCTTCAAGCCGCTCGTGAACGCTGCGGATCTGGGCCTGGAATACCAGCTCGGCGGCATCATTGCCCGCCAGGCGTTCATCGACGCCAACCCCGAGCTCACGCGGCGCTTCGTCCGAGCGTATGTTCGCGGCATCCATCGCTGCAGAACCGATCTGGACTTCACCGTCGGCGTGCTCTGCAAGTACAGCCACCTCGAAGACGAGGAGGTTGCCCGTGAGTCGGCGCGGTGGCAGGATCACTGCTTCCAGCCCAAGCCATATCCGACGATCAAGGGTCTGCAGACGATCCTCCGCCAGCTGTCCGAGCGTGAGCCGGCTGCCCGGACGGCCAGCGCCGACGCCATGACCGACATGCGCTGGCTGCGGGAGCTCGACGAAACCGGTTTCTTCGACGCTCTGTACCAGGAATCGGCACATGTTTGATCACGCTGCCCGCTGGCTGGTCCCGCTGCTGCTGGCGCTGTCCGCCTGCGGCGGCTCATCGCCGGCCGCGAACTCGCCGGCCGCCGCTTCCACCAGCGGAGCGGATGCGCAGCTCTATGCGGCCGCCAAAACCGAGGGCCAGGTCGTCCTCTATTCGTCGAACGACGTCGAAGAGACCCAGAAGATCATCGCCGCCTTCAACAAGAGCTACCCGGAGGTCACCGTCAAGCACCTCCGCGGCATTCGCGACGAGCTGTCCCAGAAGGCGCTCACTGAGTTCCAGGCCAAACGGGTCGCCGGCGACGTCTTCCAGGCCGCCAGCTCATCCGTGTTCGACCTCTATAAGGCTGGCGCACTCCAGCCCTACGAGCGGTCGGATCTGAGCGCCTATCCGACCGATATGCGCGATCCGGAGCACATCTGGACCACTTCGGCGATGCTCATCTATGCGCCCGGCTACAACAGCACGAAGGTCAAAGCTGCCGAGGCGCCCAAGAGCTATGAGGATCTCCTCGATCCCAAATGGAAGGGCCGACTGGCCGTGCACGAGCTCGAGACGCAGGTCACCCAAGCCATGGTCGAGTGGTGGGGGAAGGACAAGACGGCCGACTACTGGAAGGGCATCGCAGCCCAGCAGCCGACCGTCCGCCGCGGCCGCTCAAATATGGTCCTCCAGATGATCCCGGGTGAGTTTGACCTGGCCGCCTCGCTCCACACCTACACCGTCCAACAGAAGAAGGACGAGGGTGCGCCGGTCGACTGGGTGAAGCTCGATCGGCTCGTGGCCGACCTGACCACCGAGGCCATGCTCAACGGGGCGCCGCACCCCAATGCCGCCAAGCTGTACCTCACCTGGCTGGTCAGCCTCGACGGCCAGCGTGCCATTGCATCCGCCGGGCGCATCCCCGTGCATCCCCAGGTACCCTCCAACCCGCCGCAGCTCAAGGAAGGCGTGAAGCTGTACCTGATCAAGCCGGCCCCATCCAACCTGGCCGAGGAGGCCGACAGGCTGTACAAGACCGCGCTCGGCATCAAGTAGCGGACATGGCCGCTATCGGGCTGCCCGCCGCCCGCGGCGTCAGGCTGCAGCTCGACCCCAAGGGGCCTATCCTGGCCGCCAGCGCCGCGCTTGCCGCGTTCCTGGCGCTGATCCCGCTGGCCACCCTGTTGGGGGAGAGCCTGACGGTCTCCGGCGAGTGGAGCCCGGGGAACTTCCTGCGGGCCTACAGCGACCCGCGCGCATACTCGCTGCTGATCAACTCCTTCGCCTACGCGCTCGGCGCGGCCGCGCTGAGCGTCGCCATCTCCTTCTGCCTGGCCTGGATGCTGGAGCGCACCAATCTCCCCGGCCGGCAGCTGCTCTACGCCGCGGCGGTGGTGCCCCTCATCCTGCCCGGCGTGGTCACGACCATCGCCTGGATCCTGCTGCTCAGCCCCAAGATCGGGCTGCTCAACCTGCTCGCCGTGAATGTGCTGGGCTTGCCGGGGCCGCCGTTCAACATCTACTCGCTTCCCGGCATGATCTGGGTCGAGGCGCTGCACACCTCACCCCTCCTGTTCCTCCTCCTGGCCGCTGCGCTGCGCTCGATGAACCCGGCCCTGGAGGAGGCGGCTCTGACCTCGGGCGCCGGCTGGCCCCGCGCCGCCTCGCGCATCACCCTACCCCTGCTTCTCCCCGCGGCTGGGGCCGCGCTCCTGCTCGCGTTTGTCCGCGCCATCGAGTCGTTCGAGGTGCCGGCGTTGATCGGCATACCGGTGGGCATCTCGCTCTTCAGCGCCCGCATCTACCAGGCGGTGCACGTCACGCCGCCTGATTACGGGCTGGGCAGCGCCCACGCCATGGCCTTGCTGGCGATCACCGTCCTTGGCATGCTCGCCTACTACCGGCTGACCCGCGGTGCGGCGCAGTTCCAAACCGTCACCGGCAAGGGCTATCGCCCCCGGCTGATCGACCTCGGCGTCTGGAAGTACCCCGGCGTGATTTTCGCCGCGGCCTATTTCCTATTTCTCATCGGTCTGCCGCTGGCGGTCGTCGTGTACTCCTCACTGCTGCCCTTCTACTCCGTCCCCACGCCGGAGTTGCTGGCCCGAGCGGGCTTCGCCAACTTCGCCTATGTGCTGGGCTTCGAGCCTGCCCGGCGGGCCTTCGGCCACAGCCTGGTGCTGGCCCTCAGCTCGGCCGCCCTGGTCATGCTGCTGACCAGCGTTGTGGCCTGGATCACCTTTCGCAGCCGGATCCCAGGCCGGCGGCTGCTGGACCTGCTGGCGTTCACGCCCATCGCCGTTCCGGGGATCGTCATGGGCCTCGCGCTGCAGCGCTTCTACGTCAGCTTGCCGCTGCCCATCTATGGCACCTTGTGGGTGCTGCTGCTGGCTTTCGCCGCGCGCTTCATGCCCTATGGCGTCCGCATCATGTCCGCCGCCTTGGCCCAAATCCATGTCGAGATCGAGGAGGCCGCGGAGTGCGCCGGCAGCCCCTGGTGGCCGGCCTTCCGCTGCATCGTGCTGCCACTGCTGTGGCCCAGCCTGCTCGCGGGGACGATCTACGTGATGATCATCTCCTTCCGCGAGCTGAGCGCCGCGATCCTGCTCATCAGCGCCGACAGCACAGTCCTTTCGGTGCTGATCTTCGACCTGTGGGAGAACGGCGCCTATCCACGGCTGGCGGCCCTCAGCCTGATGCTGACCGGCTTCATCGCCGTGCTCGTGCTGGTACTGCGCCTCATCGGCCGCCGCACCGGCGTGCAGGAGGCCACGGGTTAGCAAGTCAGATTACACTGCCGGTCGTGAACCGGTGCCTGCTCCTTGCCTGCCTTGCGGCAGTCTTGGCGCTGCCGGGCTGCGGCCGGCCCGCTGCGCCGGCGCCCTCCGCGCCGCAGAAGCTGAACGTCTCCTTCAGCTCAGCCAGCTACGCGCAAATCGCGCTGCCGGTGGCCAAAGAATCAGGAACGTTCGACAGGAATGGCCTCGACGTGACGCTGGTGTTCGGCTCCAACGGCATCCCGGCCATGATCGCCGGCGAGGTCCAGGTGGCCAGCACGTCCACGGAGGAAGTCATCCTGGCCGACCTCGGCGGCGCAGACCTGGAGATCGTCGCCACCCAGAACACCTTCATGCGGCACAAGGTGGTCGTCCGCCCGGAGATCAAGACCTTCGCCGATCTCAAGGGCCGCCCGGTAGGCATCACCCGCCGCGGCACCATCACCGACACCGCCTTGCGCATGGCCGCCCAGAAGGCCGGCGTCGATTCCAATGAGTTTTCGTTGGTCGACCTCGGCAGCGCCGAGCGCCAGGTCCAGGCCCTGGCCGCTGGCGCCGTATTCGCCGGTGTCTTCACCCGCCCCAACTCCGACGTGGCCATCCAGAACGGCGGCCACCTGATGTACGATTTCGAGCCCGAGCGCGTCGCCTACTCTGGCAACAGCATGATCGTCAGCCGCGCCTGGGCGCAAAAGAACGAGCGCGCGGTGCTGGCCTTCCTGCGCTCGCTGGCCGAGGCGTCGAACATGTCCCGCACCGATCCCGAACTGGTGAAGAAGGTCTACGCCGGCTGGGCCAAAACGGGCCCCGAGGCCGCCGAGATCGCGGTCAAGATCGCCGCCGAGGAGATCCCGGTCAAGATGCCGCCCACGCCCGAGGGCATCAAGTTCATCCAGGGCTTCCTGGCCGAGCAGCGACCCGAGGCGGCGAGCGCAGATACGTCGAAGTTCTACGACGCCAGGTACATCAACCAGCTCGAAGCCGAAGGTTTCTACAGGCGCTTCGGGCAGTAGGAGCCAGAGGCATGCTGGATTTCAAGCTCATCGATGCCGACAGCCACGTTGCCGAGCATCCCGTCGCCTGGGCGCGTGTCCAGCGCGAGTATGGCGACCGTGCACCCCATGTCGTGGAGGACCCGCCCGGGCTGGGCAAGGGCTTGTGGATCATCACCGATGGGCTGCAGCCGGTCCGGTCTGCCTACTTCGCTCTGGGCCACGTCGTCGAGAAGCCCGAAGGTTTCGGGCGCATCGAAGCGATGGAGAACCCGGCGGAGTTTGAGAAGCGAATCGTCCACTTCAACGAGACCTTCCGCTATGAGGACTATCCCGCCGGCTGGGAACCAAAGGCCCGCCTGGCCGACATGGAACGCGACGGCGTCGAAGCAGAGCTGCTGTTTTCCAGTCCCACTCGCTTCAACTACGCCCAAAGCGATGCCAGATTCCAGCGCGCCATCTTTCGCTCGTACAACGAGTGGCTGCTGGACTTCTGCAGCGACTATCGCGACCGGTACATCCCCGTTCCGCTCATCTCCGTCCTCGACGTGGAGCTCGCCGTGGCCGACATGCAGGAATACGCCGCCTGGGGTGCGCGCACCGTTCAGGTCCCGACGCAGATCATCGGGAGCGGCTACTACGAGCCGGTGTACGAGCCCATCTGGTCGGCCGCGGAGGACCTGGACCTGGTCCTGACGGTGCATTCGGGCTCCAGCCAGAACCAGAAGCGCCAGGAGCGGACGGGTCCGCGCGAGGGCGACCCAACGCGGCACATCATCAACATGTCCCGGCCGCTGCCGGCGGTGGAGTTCATCAGCAACCTCATGTTTTCGGGCGTGTTCGATCGCCACCCCAAGCTCAAGGCCGTCTGCACCGAATTCGACTGCTCCTGGGTGGCGGGCACCCTGGAACGGCTGGACTATCAGTTCGCCCGCGAAAGCACCTACGACCCCGAGCGCAACGTGCTCCAGCGCAAGCCCAGCGAGTACTTCAATGAGAATTTGTTCTTCACCTTCGGCGACGACCGCGCTGGCGTGCTCACCACCCCCTTCTACGGGCAGGACAACTTCTTGTGGTCCAGCGACTACCCTCACCATTCCACCACCTGGCCGCACTCCCGCCACATCCTGGAAGCCAACTGCGCCGGGCTGGACAGCTCGCTACCGAGGAAGCTCGGCCGGGATAACGTAAACCGGGTCTACAAGCTCGGCCTCTGAGTCCGCTCGGGTGACGATTCACTTCTCGCCGGGCGGGCTGGGCGGTGGGAATGCTCCGTTCTGGGCGGCGGTCAGATGGGGGTTGTTCGAGCGCTATGGCGTCGAGGTCGTCCCCACCCCGGTAAAGGGCGGCATGGCCGCCATCGCCCGGGCGCTCAGCAGAGGTGATCTCCAGATCGCTACCGTGGCGGCCACTTCGTTGATCGATGCCTGCCTAGGCGGCGCCGAGCTGGTGGCCATCATGGGCCTGATGAACAAGCTCGGCTTCCAGATCATGAGCCAGCCCGAGATCCGCGCCCCCGCCGATCTTCGCGGCCGCAGGCTGGCAACCAGCCGCGGTGGCACGGATGCCGTCATATGGCGCTGGTTCCTGCCCCAGCAGGGCCTCGTGCCCGGCAAGGACGCCGCCTTGGTCGAGGTGCCTGACAACGAGGTCCAGATGGACATGCTCCGCCGCCGGGAGATCGACGCGATGACCCTTTCGCCGGCCGGTTCCACTTACCTGAAGCTGGAGGGCTTTCACGAGCTGGTCGACTTCTCGCAGCAGGACGTCGACTTCCAGCTCGGCACCGTCGTCACGACGCGCGCCTTTCTGGCCTCGCATCGTGATGAGGTGCTCGCCTACCTGCGAGGCCACGTCGCCGCGCTGCGCCGTTACAAGCGCCAGCCCGAGGCCGGCATGCAAGTGCTGCGGGGCTACACCGGCGTCGGGCACCCCGAGGTGCTGCGCGTCACCTACGACACGTTCAGCCGTAGGTTCCTGGACTGGCCCTATCCCAGCGTAAAAGGGTTCGAAACCGTGCTCGGCACGCTGGCAGAGCTGGACCCGCGCGCCCGCGGACATTCGCCCGAGGCATTCATCGAGCCAGGCCCGCTGCGCCAGCTCCAGGACGCGGCGTTCGAGGACGAGCTGGCCTGATGTACACTGGCGTGCCATGGCAGACCTCAGGGGCGTCGGCACGCCCATTACCTACTCCGAGGACAACCCAGTAGGGGAGTGGATGGAGCGGCTCCGAAAGGAGCGCGACAAAATCAAGCGCGAGCCGCGGTCCGACGAGGAGCGGCGGCTGCTCGGCCGGTGGCTGGGTTACCGTGGGCGCGATGAGCTGGAGAGCATCGTCGGCTCAGCCTGCTACGCCTACAGCCACTTCGCCGGCGAGCTCGACGCCGAGTGGCGGCTGCTGCTGTCCGACCATATCCGCACCGAGGCCGGCCACGGCTGGGGCTACATCAAGCAGGGCGACGCCGTAGATCCCTCGATCGACCACAGCCGGCCCGATCCCGATTTCACCCTGGAATACGGCGTCTACCCCCGCCGCGACCACTGGGACATCATGACTCGCGATTTCCTGAGTTACTTGATAGCGGGCAACCTGTGGCCCTACGGGCACTGCACGGCGCTGACCATCCAGAGCATCTGCATCACCACGCCCAAAGTGCTCGATTTCGAGGACCGTGTTGTCCACGCCGAAGAGCGCGGCCATCACGATGCGGCCCTGCAGAAGCTGCACGACTACGTCTGGTCGCTGATCGAGCGCTATGGTGAGGAGCCCATTAAGAAGCGCATCGCCGAGATCGATGCCGCAGCGCTCAACGCTGGCTCCCGTATCTGCTTCGATCCGCCTCGGCGCGACTTCCTGCGCAAGTACTACGATGTGCCGCTGGAGAACGCCAGCAAGTTCTTCGAGTGGCGCCGCTATCTGTACCTGAACGTCCTTGGTTGGGAGCCCGAGCAGGTCACTATTCGCGACTGGCCCAAGGAGATTCCCGTCCCAGATCAAATCGCCGCATAGGAGGAAACCCGCATGCCCAATCTCGCCGGGGTCGGAACGCCCATCACCTATTCCGACGACAACCCCATCTCCAACTGGATCGAGGCCCTGCGCAAGGAGCGCGACAAGATCAAGCGCGAGCCCAAGGACGATGCCGAGCGCAAGCTCCTGGCGCGGTGGCTGTCCTATCGCGGCCGCGATGAGCTGGAGGTCATCGTCGGCGCCGGCTGCTACGCCTACAGCCATTTCGCCGGCGAGCTCGACTCCGAGTGGCGCCTGCTGCTGGCCGACCATATCCGCACCGAGGCCGGCCACGGCTGGGGCTACATTCAGCAGGCCCAGGCGCTCGACCCCTCGCGCGACCACACGCAGCCCGATCCGGAATTCGTGCTGGAGCACGGCCTCATGCCGCGCACCGAGCACTGGCAGCTCCAGACGCGCGACTTCCTGAGCTACCTCATCGCCGGCAACAACTGGCCCTACGGGCATTGCACGGCGGCCACTATCCAGAGCATCAAGATCACGACGCCCAAGGTGCTCGATTTCGAGGAGCGCGTGGTCCACGCAGAGGAGCGCGGCCATCACGACGCGGCCCTGCAGAAGATTCACGACTACGTCTGGTCGCTGGTCGACCGCTATGGCCTCGACTACGTCAAGAAGCGCATCGCCGACATCGACGCCACGGCACTGAACTCCCGCTCGCGGGCGGTGTTCGATCCGCCGCGCCGGGAGTTCCTGCGCAAGTACTTCGACGTGCCGCTGGACAACGTGACCAAGTTCTTCGAGTGGCGCCGCTACCTGTACCTGAATGTCCTGGGCTGGGAGCCCGAGCCGGTGGAGATCAAGAACTGGCCGAGCGAGGTGCCCGTCCCCAAGGCAGCATGATCAGAGGTCTGTGGGCGGCGCTCGGCGCCGCCGTGCTCACCTTGGCCGCCTGCGGCGGCACGGCGGCGCCGGCCTCCACTGCCGCGGCCAAGCCGTCGTCCGCCGCGGCCAGCGGCGCGGCCGTCGCCCCCACGCGGATCTCGGCCAGCCAGAACGTCACGAACAACGCGCCCTGGTGGCTGGCCAATCAGGCCAAGCTCTGGGAGCAGAACGGCCTCAATGCCGATCTGCAGAACATCAACGCCCAGAACGCCATCAAGGAGCTGGTCGCCGGGCACATCGATGGCTTCATTGGCGGCGCCCCTGAAGTCATCAGCGCCAAGGCCGCGGGCTCGCCGCTGACGATGGTGGCTGTCTTCGGCGACAAGTACGACATGCTCTGGACCGTGCCAAAGGACATCAGCTCCATGGATCAGCTGAAGGGCAAGACGGTGGGCCTGATCACCAAGTCCTCCGTCAACGGGGTTGGCACGGTGGCCGCCCTCAAGAAGTACGGCCTCCAGCCGGGCAAGGACGTGCAAGTCGTCGAGACCGGCTCCGCCGGCACCTATTCGGCCCTCACGGCCGCCCTGCAGGGCGGGCACGTGTCCGCCGCGGCCCTGCAGCCGGACTTTTCCAACAAGCTGGTCGACAGCGGTCAGTTCAGGGTGCTGTTCGACCTGGCCAGGGAGCCCGACCTGGTCAGCGCCGGCTCAACCTTGACCTTCCAGTCGAGCTACGTCCAGCAGCATCCGGTCGAGGTGCAGAAGGCCGTCGATTCGCTGATCAAGGCGCAGAAGTATTACAAGGAGCACCGCCAGGAAGCTCAGGGCGTGCTGCGCACCATCTTCAAGATCGAGGACCAGAAGCAGCTCGACCAGACTTACGAGCGCCAGAACGAGCTGGTCGCCAAGGACCCGACCCCAAGGCCCGAGCAGTTCCCCGATATGCTGGCGGCCCTGGCGGAGATCTCGCCCGAGGTCAAGAACCTAGATCTCAAGTCGCTGCTGGAGCCGCGTTTCGTCCAGGATGCCCTGAAGCGAGGCGTTACGCCGACCTAGGAGTTCGCCGCGCCGTAGCCGTATCATCCCTGGCCGATGCTGGTAATCGATAACCCGACTGTCGAGCAGGTCCTCACGCCTGCCGAAGTCATCGACGCCCTCGAGGAATGCCATCGCGCTCTGGCCAGCGGCCAGGCGGTCAATTCGCCGCCCTACCGGGTGTTTACGCCCCGCTCAGGGACGGACTACGGCCCGCGCTTCCCCGAGGGCGGGCACCCCACCCATCACGCCTTCACCTCGTTGACCGGCGCCATCGCCAGCCTCGACGTGACCTCCGATCGCGTCGACTCCGACATCATCACCTACATCCGGCGCGACGGCCGGCTCCGTGAGGTCCGTGTGCCGGGTACCGAAGACCGCAAGTTCTGCGGCATGATCTATCTCTACAGCTCGAAAACGGGCGAGCTACTGGCGATCATCCACGACGGCTATCTCCAGAAGTTCCGCGTCGCGGGCACCGCGGCCATCGGCACCAAGTACCTGGCCCGGCAGGACGCCCGGGTCATGGGCCTCATCGGCACCGGCTGGCAGGCCCAGGCGGAGGTGCTGTGCAACGCCGCCGTGCGCAAGCTGGATCGCATCCAGGTCTACAGCCCCACGCCTGGCCACAGCCAGGCCTTCGCCGAGCGCTGGACGGAACAGGCCGGCGTGGAGATCGTGCCAGTGGCTTCCGCGCGCGAAGCTGTCCGGGGCGCCGACTTCGTGATCACCGCCACCAACGCGCCCGAGCCGGTAGTGATGGCCGATTGGCTCGAGCCGGGGCAGTTCATCACCGGCGTCAAGGACCTGGAGCTGGAGCTGGCCGGCTGGGAGCGCTGCGAAGTGCTGACTGCCAACCGCCACGGCCCCATGTGGCAGCGCTACGCCATCGGCGGCGCCGAGGTCATCCCCGAGCAGGGCCGGGACTACTGGGGCAAGCCGTCGAAAATTGCCTGGGAGGATCTTCCGCTGCTCGGCGACGTTATCCTGGGCAAGCATCCCGGCCGCACGTCCGGCGAGCAGATTACCGGTCTCATCCTGCGCGGCGATGGCGTGCAGTTCACCGCCGTCGGCGAGCGCATCTACCGGCTCTGCCGCGAGCGGGGCCTGGGCGTGGAGCTGCCGCGCGAGCTGTTCCTCCAGGACGACAAGTACATCCCCTAGAGCAAACCTGGGATCCAGCGCTTGACCCGCCGGCAGTACTCCTCGTACTCCGGCCCGAACTTCTCCCGGAGGCGTCGCTCGTCGAACAGCACACGCTCGTGGAACCACTGCAAGTTGCCCAGCAGGATGGCCCACGCAAGGCCTGACCCGGTGCTCAGCGCCAGCCCGAGCATGAAGATCAGGTGGCCCAAATACATCGGGTTGCGGGTCAGCGCATAAGGGCCGCCGGTCAACAGCCGGTCGGGCGGGCGCTCCAGTCCCCGGCTGCCGGCGTGTTCGCGCTGCCGGTAATCACCGATCAGCCGGTACTGCAGATACCCCCAGGCCAGCAGCGGCAGGAAGATCGGGCGCCGCATCCGCCGCTCTGCCAGCAGCACCAGCAGCGGATAGAGCACGAAGCTCCGGTATGGCGTGCGCCTCAGCCATGCCAGTAGAGGCGACAATTGACCCAATGCTGCTCCCTCCTATGATCGTCGGCAGCCTGCCCAAACCCGAGTGGCTGGCCGAGCCGCGCCAGCTGCGCGCCCCCTGGAAGCTCCAGGGTGACGAGCTCCTGGCTGGGCAGGATGATGCCACGACCGTGGCCGTCCACCAGCAGGAGCTGGCCGGCATGATGATCGTTACCGACGGCGAGCAGCGCCGCCAGCACTACATCTCGCATTTCTGCCAGAGCCTGCCCGCGTTCGATTACAGCCGCCTGGTCGACAAGGTCACGCGCGGCGGCAAGTACCCGGCGAAGGTGCCGACGGTGGTCGAGAAAGTCCGCTGGACCGAGCCGGTCCTGCTGCGCGACCTGGCCTTCACCACCTCTCAGGCGTCGTGGCCGGTCAAGATAACCATCCCCGGCCCGATGACCATCGCCGACACCGCCCATGCTGAGGCCTATCGCGACGAGGAGGAGCTGATCATGGATCTCGCCGCCGCGGTCAACGAGGAGGCCAAGGCGCTGGCTGCGCTGCAGCCTGGCGTCATCCAGATCGACGAGCCCGCCTTCAATGCCGAGCCCGACCGCGCCGGGGCCATCGGCATCCTGGCCCTCAACCGCGCCGTACAGGACCTGCCCGTGGCCACCGCCGTCCACATCTGCTACGGCTACGGCACTGAGATCGTCCTCAACTGGAAGCGGACCAACACCGCCTGGGGCCAGTACGAGCAGCTGCTGCCCCTGCTGGCCGAGAGCCAGGTGGCCATCCTGTCGCTGGAGTTTGCCGCCCCCAAGCTCGATCCGGCTGTGCTGGAGCTGGCCGGGACCAAACGGATCGCGTTCGGCTGCGTGGACGTCTCGCCCGATCCGCCCGAGCCGGTCGAGGCCGTGGCCGATCGCCTGCGCGCGGCCTTGAAGTACGTTCCGCCCGAACGGCTGTTTCCGTCGACCGACTGCGGCATGGCCCCGCTCGACCGCAAGCTCGCGCTCGAGAAGATGGTCGTGCTCGGCCAGGCTGCCGCCCTGGTGGGCCAGGAGCTGGGGTGAGCACGCTCCACGTCGTCAACGGGGACTCGACCCTGGCCACCCTCGCGCACACCAGCATCCAAGGTGAGCAGATCAGCTGGTTCGACTTCCTCGTGGAGGGGGCGCCCCCAAACGGCACGCTAGGCAGCGGGGCTGAAGCGTCGGTTAAGGCGGCCCTCCAGGGGCGGTTTCCCGCGCATCCGCCTTTCCAGCGTGCGCTCCGTCTCCAACTGCTTCGGTTTCCCGACGAAACCGGTTTGAGCCCGCTCGAGCGCCGCGTCCTGAGCTTGCTGGGCGCGGGGCCCACCAAGTTAGGACCGCTCTTCAAGGCTTTCTATCAGACCGAGCTCGGCTACCAGTCGGGCCTCGGCGACATGCAGTTCACCGACCTGCTCGCCGGGCTGTACCGTCGCGGGCTGCTCCGCATCGACCCCGACCCTGGCCGGCCGCCTTATCAGGATTTTGGCCGCCGGGAGCTCAGGGCGTGAGTATCCCCATCTTCCAGGTCGACGCCTTTACCAACAGGCCGTTTGCCGGCAATCCCGCCGCGGTGTGCCTCCTGGAAGGCCCCGCGGACGACGGTTGGATGCAGGCGCTCGCCGCCGAGATGAACCTGGCCGAGACAGCCTACGTGTACTCCGTGGAGGATGGTTTCAGCCTGCGCTGGTTCACGCCGGCTGTCGAGGTCGACCTGTGCGGGCACGCCACGCTGGCCAGCGCTCACGTGCTGTGGCAGACCGGGCAGTTGTCCCAAACCGAGCCCGCCCGCTTTCACACGCGCAGCGGCGTGCTGAGCGCCAGCCCCGCCGGCGACTGGATCGAGCTGGACTTCCCCTGCGTCGCGGCCGAGCCTGTGGACCCGCCGGCGGCCCTGCTCGAAGCCCTCGGCGTCCGCGCTGTGGCCGTCTACTGCGCGGGCCCCGACTACCTGGTTGAGCTGACCTCCAAGGCCGAAGTGCGTAACGCCCACCCGGACCTCACCGCGCTGGCAAAGATTCAGACAAGGGGCGTGATCGTGACCGCGGCCGCAAACGCCGGCGCGCCGCGCGCCATGGCCAGGGCGTCCGGCCGCGGCCAGCCGGGATACGATTTCGTCTCCCGCTTCTTCGCGCCGGCCATGGGTATCCCCGAGGATCCGGCGACCGGCTCCAGCCACTGCGCCCTTGGCCCCTTCTGGGCAGCCCGGCTCGGCAAGACCCAGCTCACCGGCTACCAGGCCTCAGCCCGCGGCGGTGTCGTCCGCGTTCGGCCCGAGGGCCAGCGCGTGCGCATCGCCGGCCAGGCGGTGACCGTGTTTCGAGGCGAACTCGCCTGACCGACCAGGATCGAAGCTTGCTGTCTAAGATCTTCCCGTGAGCAGGATTGTTCGCTTCGGCACCGACGGCTGGCGGGCGATTGTGGCCGAGGATTACACCTTCGCGAACGTCCGCGACGCCACCCAGGGCACGGCCGAGTACGTGCACGAAGCTGGACAGGCCGCCAGGGGCCTCGTCGTCGGCTACGACACCCGCTTCGTATCGGAGCATTTTGCGGCGGCCGCCGCAGAGGTGCTGGCGGCCAACGGCATCAAGGTCTACCTGGCCAGCACCTCGGTGCCGACGCCCGTGGTCTCGTTCTCGATTCTCGACAGGGCGGCCGGGGGCGCCATCGTCATCACCTCCAGCCACAACCCGTGGGAATGGAACGGCTTCAAGTACAAGCCCGAGTACGCCGGTTCAGCCTCTCAAGAGGTCGTTGACCGCCTGGAAGAGCTCATCGAAGACGTCCAGGCCGCGCGCCGAACCAAGAGCATGCCCATCGAGCAGGCGCGCCGGCAAGGCCTGGTCGAGGAGTTCGATCCCAAGCCGGCGTATATGGCTCAAGTTCGCAAGCTGGTGGACGTCGACAGCATGCGGGACGCCGGCCTGAAGGTCGTGGCCGACCCCATCTACGGGGCCGGTCGCGGCTTCTTCAAGGACATCCTCAGCGGCGGCAAGACGACCGTGACCGAGATCCGCGGCGAGCGTAACCCGTATTTTGGCGGCGTCCATCCCGAGCCCATCCTGCCCTGGGTGCAGATGTGCTGCGATGTGGTCAAGGAGACGCGCGCCGACATCGGCCTGTGCACCGACGGCGACTCCGACCGGATCGGTATCGTCGACAACCACGGTGAGTTCGTGAACCAGCTGCAGGTCATGGGCTTGCTGACGCTCTACCTGCTGGAAGTTCGCGGCTGGCGCGGGCCGATCGTCAAGTCGGTGACTACAACGGCAATGGTCAACCGCCTGGCCCAGCAGTACGGCGTGGAAGTCATCGAAACCGCGGTCGGGTTCAAGTTCATCGGGCCCGAGATGATCAAGCACAAGGCAATGATTGGCGGGGAGGAGAGCGGCGGCTTCGGCTTCGCCAACCACATCCCCGAGCGGGACGCCATCATCGCCGGGCTGTTCGTGACCGACCTGGCGATGAAGATGCGCAAGCCGCTCTCGGAGGTCATCAAGTACCTCAATGACAAGGCCGGGCCCAGCTTCTACCACCGCAACGACCATCACTTCGCCGAGGATCAGCGGCAGGTCATCATGAAGCGGCTCGAGGACAACCCACCCAGGGAGCTGGACGGCGTGCCGGTCGCCAGCATCAACCGGGCGGACGGCTTCAAGTACAACCTCGAGGACAACACCTGGCTGATGATTCGCTTCTCGGGCACCGAGCCGCTGCTGCGCATCTACACCGAAACGAACTCGCCCGAGCGCGTCACCCGTATGCTGGAGCTGGGCAAGGAGATGGCTGGGGTTTAGCGCCCCCGGAGCACGTGCTCCGCCAGCGCCCTCATCGGCGCCAGCTTCGGCTCGGCCAAACCGGTCTCCCCCAGGGCGCGCAGGGCCTCTGCTAGGCATGCTTCGGAGCGCTCCCGGTCCAGCGCTGCCACCCCGGCTGCTGCGCCCAGCAGCTGGCCGAAGCGGCGCATACCCTCGCTCGCTGAAGGCGGAGCGCCGGCCAGGTAGCAGCCGGCGTGGCCGGCGCAGCCGAACAACACTGAGGCCTTGCCGGCGGCCAGCTCGGCGCGATCGGCCGAGCCGTCCCGCAGTTCCTGGTGAATGGTTTCGCACAATCGCAGGCTGCATTCGTCCAGCTCCTCCTCCAGCTGGAGGATGGCCGCGGCGGGGATGCGAGCGCGCGCCTCGAGCAGGGCCATCTTGGCCAGCGCATGCATGCCGTCGCCAGCGTTCATGGCTTGCGCCGTGCCCCACCGGCTCTGGACTGTCTGGCGGCCGCGGCTGATCTGCCGCTCTCGTTCCATGTCCTCCTGGTTGGCGGCGAAGTTGTGGAGCAGCGCGATGGCGACAGCCATCGGCAGCGCCGCCTCGGTACGCCCGCCGCACGCCTCGCAGGCCAGCACGCACAGCGTGCTTCGTGGGCGGACCTCCGGCGGGCCGTTGAGAGCGGCCCAGCCCAGGTGGTAGCGCACCAGGTCGTAGAAATCGCTCAGCGGCTGGCGGTCAACGAACTCGCGCAGCGCCCGGTCGACTTCCGCCGCGGCGCGCCGCAGCTCGGCCTCCCCGGCCGGGACGCTCATAGCACCATGGTATTCTGGCTCGGTTTACTGTGAGGATCCTGCTCTACACGGGTAAGGGCGGGGCCGGGAAGACCACAGTCGCCGCTGCCACCGCGGTGCGCTGTGCTGAGAGTGATCGCCGAACACTGCTTGTCGGCGGTGACGCGTCCCAGAACCTGGCCGACTGTCTCAACTGCCCGCTGTCCGATGAGCCCCAGGAGGTGGCCGAGAACCTCTGGGCCCAGGAGATCGACCCGCTGGAGCGGCTGGAGCGCTTTTGGCCGCGCATTGAGTCCGTCCTCGGCGAGAGTGTGAGCCCCGGCATTTGCGGAAGCGCGCCGGAAGAGCTTACCGTGGCTCCTGGCCTGACCGATGTCTTCCGGCTGCTCGCCATCAAGGAGCAGTGCGACCACGATGACTACGACGTCATGGTGGTGGACCTTGGCTCCTCCCTCGGCGCGCTCCAGCTGCTGGCCTATCCCGAGGCCGCGGCCTGGTGGGCCGGCCGTCTGGTTGACGGTGCTGCCCCGGGCGTGCTGGCCCATCAGGTGGACTCGCTGGCGGAGCAGCTTGCCGAGCTGCGGCGGGCGTTGGGCGAGGCGTCTCGGAGCTCCGTCCGGCTGGTGACCACCGCGGAGCACCTGGCGCTGCGTGAGAGCCAGCGCACGCTGACGTTCGTCAGCCTCTACGGCTACAACGTCGACGCGCTCGTCCTGAACCGCCAGCGTATCGTTCCACGCTCGGTCGCCGCTACGTTCGCCGCCTGGCCCATCCTCGCGCTCAGCCCGTACGATCGCGACGTCGTCGGCCACGCGCTCCTGAGCGAGCTGGCGCACGAGCTGTTCCCCCGCGCCGAGGACGCCAGCGCCGTGCTGATTGGCGGCCCCGCTCAGCGATTGAACCGCACCGAGGACGCCTATGTTCTCAGTCTCCGGCTGCCATTCGTTCAGGAAGACGACGTAGACGTGCTCCAGCACAGCGGGCAGCTCATCGTTCAGGTCGGCCGCATGCGGCGGGTCATTCAGCTTCCCGAGCCGGTGGACGCGCTGAGCGCCGTCGATGCCGTGCTGGAGGAGGGCTGCCTGGAAGTCCACTTCCGCTGACGGCGCGCCGTTCTCAGGAAAGTCTTAATTAACGGCGAATAATTCTCCGAAGAATGCGACTTTCCTCACAGACCTTGGTCCGAACGATGCGTAGTCTTGACTCGTGAACAGGTGGCAGGTTCAGATCGTCCTCGAGGCGCTGAACAATGACGTGATTACCTGGACCGTGTCCGACGAGGACCTGGAGCGCCTTCGCGCCGACATCCGTGCCGGCGAGCTTGGGCGTGCGCACATCAAGCGCGTCGATCCCGTCGAGAACGTTGGACTGGTGGCTCTGGCAGCTTAACCGGTCGGTCCAAGAGGCGAGCTGAAAGGCTCGCCTTTTTGTTTGCGAGAAAAACGCGCGAGCCAGTCCCAGCGGCCAATCACGCCGTCGGGCAACGGAGGAGCGGTGGCCGCCATTGCCGCACGGTAGCACACGCTCGTTACGCTGAATACATGCCCAAACCGGGCTGGATGCTGCTGGCGGCTCTGCTGCTGGGGGGCTGTACCGCGCCGGCTCCGCCCGTCTCGCCGGCCGGATCGGCTTCGGCCGGCGCCGTCCCCACGGCGGCCCCGACGGCCACTCCTTCGGGTCCCCTTAAGGCCATCAAGCTGGCCTGCCTGGGCCCGCAAAGAGGTGAGCTCGCCTTCCTTGGCAAGCCCTCGCTCCAGGCTTGCCAGATGGCCTCCGAAGGCCGTGAGATCCAGGGCGTGAAGGTGGAGATCGTGCCGGCCGACGACGGCGGCCGCCCCGAGGATGCCGCTGAGCTCGCCAAGAAGTTGGTGGCCGACCGCTCGGTGCTGGGGGTGGTTGGTCCCATGACCAGCGACTCTGCCCTTGCCGCCGGCGCCACCCTCGATGCAGCGCGCGTCCCCTTCATCAGTCAGTCGGCGGCCAATCCCAGGATCACCGCGAGCGGTTGGAAGTCGGCCCACCGCTTGGTTGCACGTGACGATGAGCAGGGCCCGGCGGACGCCGTCTTCCTGTTCGGCCCGCCGGCCTACGCCCGCCACGTCTTCGTGGCTGACCGCGCGGACGCCTACAGCCAGAGCCTGGCCGACGAATTCCAGAAGCGGGGCAGCGCGCTGGGCATGAAGATCGAGCGCGAGAGCGGCTCCGACCTCGCCGCTCTCGTCGGCAAGGCCAAAGCGGCCAACGCCGACGCGCTGTTCTTTCCCGACCAGGGCTCGCGGTGCTCGGCCGTGCTCCAGGAGATGCGCAAGGAGGGCGCCGAATTCAAGCTCATCGCAACGGATGGCTGCCACGACCGCGAGCGATTCATCGCCGCTGCTCAGGGCGCCGCCGAGGGCATGTTCGTGTCGGACATTGCGGCAGGCAACGAGGCAACGCCCGAGGGGCAAGCCTGGGCCAAGGACTTCCACGCCAAGTTCGGCGCTGAGCCCGGGCCCTTCAGCGCCTACGCCTACGATGCCGCGCGCATCCTGCTGCAGGCCATCGACGCCGCCGCCGCGGGTAAGGGCGGACTGGACATCAAGCCCACCGATGTGAACGCGGCGCTGGGGAAGATCACGCCTTTCAAGGGCCTCCTCGGACCCATCTCCTTCAACGCCAAAGGCGACGTCGACAACGCAGCCGTATATGTCTACCAGGTCGTTGGCGGCGAGTTCAAGCAGGTCAAGGTGACCACTGCGTCGAGCTCACCTGTGCCCAAGCCCTCGGCCTAGCAGCAGCAAATGTTGGCCATCGGGCGTGCGCTTCGCCGCTCGCTGGGGTACCCTCCTAGCAACCGTGGCCATCGACATCGAGGAGCGCCGCCGGCGGCGCGATCAACGGCTCGCCGTGCAGGCGGCCAGCGAGATCGTCCAGCGGGCGGCGGCGCGGGGCAGGACCATCACCCTGGAATGGGCCGCGGTCGCCGCCCTGCTGGCCGCCGGGGTGGGCCTGATCCTGGCCGTCCTGTACCGGCAGCTGGGGTTGGTCCTGCTGGGCAGCGCCGCCTGGGGCGGCCTGGTCATGGGCGGCCTCGTTGCTCATGCCGCGCTGCAATCGGGCAGCAGCCGGCTGACGTGGCTCGCCCTCGCGGTCTTTGCCGGCCTGCCGCTCTCGGCCATCCCCTTCCGCTTCGTCGCCCCTGAGCCTGAGATCCTCGCCCCGCTCGCCATCGGCGGACTCGGGGCGGCCGTCATCGGCTCGGCGGTACGCTGGGCCTGGGAGATCCGCGGCACCGCCGGCACGCTCCGGGACTCTGTCGAGGGCATCAAGGACGGGGTCGGCCGCGCCCTGGGCACCACCATGGGGTGGCTGCGCGAGGCCATGGTCAAGTGGCTCTACGGCCTGCTGCTGGGGCTCATCGGCGCCGCGCTGGTCTCCATCGGCCGGGCGCAGCAGCGTGAGGCCTTCTTCTGGGCTGGCGCGGCGCTGGTCTTCCTGATCGGCTCGGTAGGCTTGTGGGCGCCCGGGCTGACGCGCCGCACCCGGCTGCCCGTGGGCTTGCGCCATTGCGGCCAGCTATGCTTCTGGCTCAGCCTGCTGGCCGTGCCGTTCCTCGAAGCCGGGCCCGCCGGCGGGCTGCCTTACAGCGTGCGGCCGAGCTGGCGTTTCGCGGCCACGGGAGTCGGACTGGTTCTCGTGGGCAGCACCTGGTTCCTACAGCGGGGCTCGATCTTCAGCCACCACAGCCGCATCGAGCCCAAGCGCCCGCCGGAGCGCGCCTACGCCCTGGCCATCGTGATCCTGGGTCTCCTGGTGGTCCTTGCCGGCGTGCGCGTGCGGCAGACCATGAGTTTTTCGGTCGACCAGGCGGTTATCTCCCAGACCGAGCCGCTGGCCGGCCGGGTCCAGTTCCAGCCGTCGTCCCAGATCCGCTCGCTGGATATCGTTCAGCCGCTGCCCAACGTGCCGGTCTACCTGGACAACGTTCAGTTCGAGGACGGCACGAGCATGCAGATCGTTCCGCTGCTGTACCCTGGCGAGCAGCTCCGGCCGTTCGACCATGGCGTCGTGAAGGCCATCCGCGCGGCGGCGCAGCTGAACGTCCAAAGCAGTGTCCCGGAGGCGCGTGTCGAACGGTGGACGCGCGCCGAGGAGCCCCGAGGCTAGATAACCGCGCGCGCATCCGCTAGCATTCCCGCCGGATGTCGCTCTTCGAGGCCTTGTGGCTGGCGATGCTGCAAGGCTTCTCGGAGCTGTTCCCCATCAGCTCGTTGGGCCACACGGTCGTCATCCCGGCCCTGGTGGGCTGGCGCGTAGACCAGCGCAGCCCGGCCTTCCTGCCTTTCGTGGTGACCCTCCACCTGGGAACGGCGGCCGCGCTGTTAACCTTCTTCTGGCGCGATTGGCTCGGGCTGATTGGAGCCTTGCTGCGGAGCGTCGTTCGCGGCAAGCTCAGCGCCGATCCCGACGAGCGGCTGGCCTGGCTGATCGTCCTGGGAACGGTTCCCGCGGGGCTGCTGGGCTTCTTCCTGGAGAAACCGCTGCGGGCCCTGTTTGCCGCCCCGGCCATCGCGGCCGCGTTCCTGATGGTGAATGGCTTGATCATGTTTGCCGGCGAGCGCCTGCGCCGCAGGGGCGAGCACGAGCCGCTGACCGCCGAGGAGGGCGCCGGGCTGGAGAAGCTAACGCCACGGTCGGCGATCGGCATCGGCCTGGCCCAGGCGGCGGCTCTCGTGCCCGGCATTTCGCGCAGCGGCGCCACAATGGTCGCGGGCTTGTTGTTCGGCCTCAGGCACGAGCCGGCGGCACGCTTCTCATTTCTGCTCGCGACACCCATCATTCTGGCCGCCGGCCTGCTCGAAGTCCCCGTGCTGTTCGGGTCCCAAGGACGAGGCACACTTGGCCTGGCGCTGATTGGCGGCGTGGCCGCGGCCATTACTGCCTGGCTGAGCGTCAAGTTTCTGATGCGCTACTTCACCTTCGGCCGGCTCGATCCGTTCGCCTACTATTGCTGGGCCTTCGGCGCGTTGTCGCTGGCCTTCATTCTCTTGAGGAGTCCCTGATTTGCAGCGTGCATGGTTGCCTATCGCCCTGGCTGTCGCCTTCATCGTCCTGGCGGTCTTCTATCTGGTGCCGGGCATTAATCACCCGCTGGTCTCAGATCAGCCGGCCGGGATTCACCTCAAGCACGCCATCTTGTTTGGTGGGCTGGCCGTCCTGAGCGTGATCTGGGCTCGTTTCGCCGGCAACGCCTCTCGCTGATTCGGCGCGCGTAAGATCGCCACATGCCAGCAGTCAAACGCATTCGCACCCTGGCCCTCCCCACGACGAAGCCGGCCGAGGCCGAGCGCTTCTTCACGGAGGTGCTGGGCGGCAAAGTGGCCAATCGCATCCAGCACCCGGGCGATGGTGGAACGGTCAACGAGGTGTTCATCGAAATCGGCAATGTCCGCGTCGCCCTCGCCAGCCTGGACGGCGGCTCACGTGCGCCGTCAGGTTTTCCGCACTACACGCTGGCCGTCGAGTATCAGCCCCGCGAGCAGCTCGAGCAGGCTCTCGAGGCCGCCGGCGCCACCGTTGAGAGCGTCCGCGAGCACCGGGAAGGGACCGGTTACTCGGCCTACGTCCGCGATCCCGACGGCAACCGCTACGAGCTGTGGGTCAGCCAGGAAGGATAAGCTGCTAACCTCGTAGCCGAGCGATGGGTCCCGCTCGGCCGCGTTGAGCCGGCCGAACCGCCGCTGAGGCTGATGGCTCCTGAAAAAACGGAAATCGGGAGGCCGTCGTGCTCGCGTCCCTCATCGCCGATAACGTCTGGCTCACCCTCGCCGTGTGGATGGGCTTGGCCCTGGTGGCCAGCCTGCTCTCGATCCGGTTGGGCGTTTCTGTCGCCCTCCTGGAGATAGCAATGGGCGTTCTGGGCGGCAACTTCCTGGGCCTGCAAACCAACTCCTGGATTGACGTCCTGGCCAGCTTCGGCTCGGTCCTGCTCACCTTCCTGGCCGGCACGGAGATCGAGCCCGACGTGCTCCGCCGGCACGTGAAACCCACCCTCGTGATCGGTGCCGTTGCCTTCTTCGCACCGTTCCTGGGCGCCTGGCAGTTTGCCGAGCGCCTTGCCGGATGGGCGCCCCAGTCTTCCCTAATCGCTGGAATCGCCCTCTCGACCACGTCCGTGGCCGTCGTGTACGCCGTCATGGTCGAGACCGGTCTGAACGTAACGCAGCTTGGCAAGATCATTCTCGCTGCCTGCTTTGTGAACGATCTGGGGACCGTTCTTGCGCTAGGGGTGCTGTTCGCCAACTTCAACGCCTTCCTTGCAGCCTTCGTGGGGGTGCTTGCCGCCGTCCTGCTGGTCGTATCACCAGCACTGCGCGCGCTGATTCGCATGGTCGGGACCCGCGTGTCGGAGCCGGAGATCAAGTTCCTCTTCGTGGTGCTGTTCCTGCTCGGAGGACTGGCCACAACGGCTCGCAGCGAGGCTGTGCTCCCGGCCTATCTGGTAGGCCTGGTCGTCGCCGGCGTGTTCGTGCACGATAAGGTGCTCGTCAACCGCATGCGCTCGACCGCCTTTGCGCTCCTGACACCCTTCTTCTTCCTGAAAGCAGGTTTATTCGTAAGCCTCCAGGCGGTGGCTGCCGGTACCGGCCTGATCGGCGTCTTTCTGGGGGTGAAGATGCTCTGCAAGGCGCTCAGTGTGTGGCCGTCGGCCCGCGCGTTCGGGCTGACCGTTCGTGAGACGAACTACACCACGATGCTCATGAGTACCGGACTTACGTTCGGCAGCATCTCGGCGCTCTTTGGGCTGAACAACCGCATCATCGACCAGGCCCAATACACGATCCTGGTCACGGCCGTGGTTCTCAGCGCCGTCGTGCCCACGCTGATTGCGCAGACCTTCTTCCGGCCCGACGTGGCCCGGCCAGCCGACGAAGAAACCGAGGCCGCGCTCGAGCCTGTGCCCGCGGCTTGACTACGGCAGCAGCGTGTGGTCGCGCTCATAGGCGCGGACCGTTTCGTGCACCTTCCGGATGAGCTCGGCATCGCCCTCTTTGCGCAGTTCGGCCTCGAGCTGCTCGTCCCACTCCGCCGGCCTGACACGCCACCCCTGGCGGAAGACGACGTCGCCGCCGATCCACGCCGCCGCGACGGCCACCGCGAACCCGGCAAAGCTCAGCATGGGGCCAACAGCCGCGCCGAAGCGCCAGTGCACGAAGAGGCTGGCAATCAGCAGCGCCAGGCCGGCACCGTTGATCCAGCCGTGGTAGGCCGCCGCCGTCTTCGATTCATGTTCGTTGGGGATGCTGAGCCAGTCCCATAGCCCCGCCAGCGCCGCGAGACTCGCGCCGCAGACTGTCACGAACAGGGCCACTTCGGCCGCCATGCGCCACGTCTCGGCGGGATGGGCCAGCCACAGCGCGTCCATGACCACGCTCGTGATCAGCGCGCCGATGGGCACGTCGGAGAGCATCGCGTGCAGGGGATGGCCTTTCAGCACGGGGTCTCTCACCGCTGGCGCTCCGCCCGGCTCCTTCGCACAATCTCTGCCACCTGCTTGGCGACCCCGGCGGGGTCCAGCTTGTGGCGAAGGCGATCCAGGCGGTTCGCCGGCCAGGGCGCCGGCGCGCCAAGCGCCTCGATGAGGGCGCGGGCCAGCGCCAAAGGATTGCGGGCGTCAACGAGCCACACGCCCGGCACGCCCGCCGCGTTCTCGCGGACGGCAGGCAGGTCGTGGGCCACCAGGGAAGCGCCGGATGCGAGCCCCTCCACCACCGCGATCCCGAAGTTCTCCTGCAGCGATGGATGGCAGAAAACGCTGGCGCGCGCATGCAGAGCCAGCAGCTCTGAGAACGGAACGTGCCCCGGCAGGCTCACGCCGGTGAGCCCCGAGGCCAGGCGCTGAAGGCGCGCCGTCTCCGGTCCCATTCCCGCTACGGTGAGCCGCGCATCGGGCCTGACCATGGCTACCTCCCGCCAGGCTTCAAGGAGCGCACCGTAGTTCTTGCGTGGATAGCAATGGCCCGCGCCGAGCACCAGCGGCTCCTTCGGGAGCGCCGGCAGTGCCGTCCGCCAGGCGTCGAGATCGAACGGGATGGGTACTACCTCAACCCGCTCTCGCGGGATACCGTAGGCTTCGGCCACACAGCCCGCGGCGTACTCCGAGCGCGCCACGACGGCATCCGCGGCCTGAGCGGCCGCGCCTTCCCAATGGGCCTGGGCCTGCAGCAGTTCGCGCGTCTGGCCCTGCTCGAACGGCAGCACATTGGCCAGCACGGCCTCACAGAAGGCGATATACGGGATGCGCCGTGGCTTTGCCGCCCACATCCAGCCTTCGCCGTCAACCCCGATCACGGCGTCGCAGCCCTCGACCTGCAGCTGGGCATTCCTCCAACGGCGCTCCTCGAGCTCGCCTCGAGATGTGGCGAACTGGCTGTGGTAGCGGAGCTCGGCGTCGAGCCCCGCCAGGCGCAAGGCGTCGACGAGCCGGTTCTGCGAGACGGTCGTGCCCGAGCCCGCGGCCACCGAAGGGGGCCAGGGGCTGAGGATAGCGATCAGGTTGCCGAGGCGCGCTTGACCTCGACCTGGCCGTTCTCGACGCGCGTTTCGAAGAGCGGCGCCTTGAAGGTCGATGGCCCGTGCACAATGGAGCCGTCGGCCAGGTCGAACTGCGAGGCGTGCCAGGGGCAGATAACCGTGCGGCCCTCGAGCGTGCCCTCGTCCAGCGGTCCGCCGGCGTGCGGGCAGGTCGCCGAGATGGCGTAGATGCGGCCGTTCTGGCGGCACAGCAGCACCGGCACGTCGCCGGCCTTGGCCCGCACCAGCCGGTTCTCGCCCAGCTCCGCCTCCGCCAGCGCCGCCGTCCACTCATCCGGCCCCTCCAGCCAGGCCGTGCGATTGACTTGCGTGCCCATGCGGAACGTCAGGTCGCCGCCCAGATACGACGCCGCCAGCGCCAGTCCGTAGCCGGCCAGCGAGGACACCACCCCGAGCGGCCGCACCCCGGCGCGTCGCAGCGAGAGCGACGTCAGGAACAAGGTCAGCGCGCCGGTATTGAGCAGCGCATGGACCAGGCCTGTCCGGCGTTCGTGCGCGTACGTATCCTGCCAGTCCGCCAGGCCCGTAAGCGCCGCTCCCACCGCCCCCGCGCAGCCCACGCCGACCAGCACGTCGGCCGCCTTGGCCAGGCGCTCGTCCCCCGCGCTGGCCACGTCCAGCAGCGTGGCGCATGTCCAGGCACCAATCGGGATGTCGGTCATGGCCGGGTGCAGCGGATGTTCGAACCACACCCCGTTGAGCACGTCCTTGGCCAGCTTGGCTGGCTCGCCGCCCTGTTTCAACAGATCGCCGAGGGTGTTCTGAAGGCCGTCCGCGAGCGGCTCGAGAAAGGTGAGTTGGTCGATGGCGCGCTGAATCAGCTGAAGCATGTCTGGCTCCTGTCTAGATGGTCGAGACGTGGTTGCGGTGACCCGTCAGCAATTTCTGTGACAGGGCGTAGCCGCCACCGACCAGCAGCCAGAACAGCGTGATCCCGGCCAGGGAGTGCACGCGGAAATCGGTTACCGCCGCCATCGGCGTCCGGATTTCGTCGGGATTGCCCGGTAGGGCCCAGAACAGCAGCGCCGAGCCAGCCGCCAGCACCGCCAGCCCGAGCGCGGCGGCCTCCGCTCGGCCCAGCCGTGGCAGCGCGCGGCGTGCCGCGGCATACGCGATGGCCACCAAGAAGATGCCGCCCACCAGCATCGCCAGGTAGGCCCGCTGGCGGACGTCGATCGTGTCCGGGTCCCCGACCCCCGGCGGGTTGGCCGGGTACTTGAGGAAGGGCAGCAGGCCGACCGCCCAGTAGGCTGCCACCGCCACTAGCAGGCTCCGCCGGAACCGCCCCCAGGAGCCTGGCAGGTGGGGCTGGGCTATCGCATAACCAGCCCCGAACAGCAGGCCCCAGGCGACTCCATAGAGGGTGTACGCCAGGAACAGCCCTTTCTTCTGGGTGGGCCGGTCGACCACCGGAGAGCTTTGTACTGCGTCGCCATGGTGCAGCTCCGCCTCCAGCACGATGGCTCGGTCGACCAGCGGCTCGGTCCACACGAACTGGACCGCCGCCACTACCAGGCCGGCCACCACGCCGGCCAGCAGGGCCGCTTTGATCACGGCTCCGATGGGATCCAGGTTCACCTAATCGAGGCGGCCTTTAGTGGCAGGGCAGCGCGGCGATGTGACGCCCGTCGTGCACCAGCTCGTGGATGAAATTCTGATCGAAGGCGACGTTGCCCTGGACGATGCTCAGCAGCAAGCCTTGATCGAGCGCCAGCACGTACAGCAGGGCGGCTGCGAGCGCCACGACAGGGATCAGCTTCCGGACGTCGACACCGGTATAGGTTGGAGCTGAGCGCATGGCGCGATTGTATATCAGCTCGGCGAGTGTGCGGATCAGCCCGCCATGCGGGCGCGCTGGGTGCTCTGGTAAGCCCGGCTGCGCAGCGTCGAGGGCAGGATATGGATCGCTTCCCGATACTTCGCCACCGTCCGCCGCGCCACGAACATCCCCTGCTCTCGCAGCTCGGCAGCGATCTCCTCATCGCTGAGCGGATGGTCCGGGCTTTCGTTGCCGATGATCTCGCGGATCGCGTCCTTGATCGCCAGTGAGCCATCGAACACATCGTCGAAGCTGATCACCCGCTTGCTTGGCAGCAGCATGTACTTGTTGGCCGTGGCCCGGCTGACGGTCGACTCGTGCAGCCCCACGCGATAGGCCACCTCGGAGCGTGTCAGCGGCCGCAGATGCCGGATGCCGTGGTCCAGGAAATCGCGCTGAGCCTCAACGATGCATTCCGTGATCTGGCGGATGGTGTCCCAGCGCTCCTTGACGAAGCCGATGAAGAACTTGGCCTGGTTGGCGTGCTTGCGCAGGAAGTCCCGCTCCTCCGCGGGCAGGCCCTGGGCGCCTAGGAGCTCGCGGTAGAGGTCGTTGACGCGGAACGCGTAGCGCGCCTCCTCCAGCACGTCCACCGTGTAGCCCTGCTCAGTTGGCCGAATAGCCACGTCAGGCCGCACGAAGCCGCTATTGCCGGTCGAGACGCGCTGGCCGTTGTGCCACATGCTCCAGGCCGGAAAGGGCGTGAGGTTGTCCTTGATGAAGGCCCAGCTGTTGACTACCGCGTCGGCCTTGACCTTGAGCTTGCTGGCGATGGCTTCGAACTTATGCCGCCCCAGCTCCTCGAAGCACTCCTTCAGGATGCGCAGCGCCAGTTGGTCGCCCCTGCCGTCCGCGATAAGGTGCTCGAGTTGGATGATGAGGCACTCCCGCGGGCTGCGCGCCCCAACTCCGGCTGGATCCTGCTGCTGGAGCGCCTGGATGGCCGCCCTTACCCGCTCGAGGCTGGCCCCGCAGGCCTCGGCAACCTCATCGTCGCCCACCGTCAGGTAGCCGGAGTCATCCAAGCTGCCCAGCAGGTATTCGGCGATGGGCGCGTCCTCGTCAGGGATCGCGCTGAGCAGCGGCTCCAGCAGCATCTCCTGCAAGCTCGTCTCGGAGGCCGCCAGCGCCACCGGATCGTACTCGTCGTCGCTGCTGGTGGCGCCGCGGGATTCTATGCGCCAGGAGTCGAACGAGTCCTCCTCCCACGGCACCGTCGGCTCGGCGGCCGAGTCCTCCCCGCTGGAGGCTTGCGGCGCGCATTCCGGGCAGTGGCCATCCTGGGTTGGCGCGCCGCATACCGGGCACGTCTCCCGCTCCTCAACCTCCAGCGCAGGGTTGTTGATGATTTCCTGCTCGATCGTCTGCTGCAGCTCGTCCGAAGACAGCTGGAGGATTTTCAGCGACGTAATCAAGTTCGCCGTGATGGCGATGTTGATTTGCGGCTGAAGTGTCTGGGACTGTTCTAACTCCATCGCTGTCTCATTAAGCCGACGCTGTATCGCAAGCTGCGTGCCAGGGCCTTGGGGGATAATAAACAGGATGAGAGGAGACACTTGGCGGCCACGGTAGCCGGCCGCGTGCGCGTCGCGCCGCAGGGGACGGAGCGGGTCGATATCTGGTGGCTCGAGCCGCTGGTCACCGTCGTCGTGCTGGGTGTGTTCGTGCTCTACACCACGTGGGCCATGGTTTTCGGCACCGGGACACCGGGCCACTTCGCCTACTACGCCGAGCCGTACTTATCCCCCTTCTACTCGCCCTGCGTCACCACCAACTGCCCGCAGGACACGTTCCCGGTCATCCCCTGGGCTTTTTCGCCGGCATGGCTCATCTTCTATCTCCCGCTGGCGTTCCGGCTGACCTGCTACTACTACCGCAAGGCCTACTACCGATCCTTCTTCTGGGCGCCGCCGGCCTGCGCCGTGCCCGACGCGCCCAAGCGCTACTCAGGCGAGACGCGCTTCCCGTTCATCATTCAGAACATTCACCGCTACGCCTTCTGGGGCGCCCTGGTCGTCCTCTTTTTCCTGTGGTGGGACACCGTCAAAGCCTTCATATATCAGGGCCACTTCTTCATCGGCGTGGGCTCGTTCGTGCTGCTGATCAACGTCATCCTGCTATCGCTCTACAGCTTCTCCTGCCACTCATGCCGGCATCTAGTGGGCGGCTACCTGGACGTGCTGTCCGGCCGCAGCCTCCGCTACAACCTGTGGCGCATCGTCAGCAAGCTGAACGAGCACCACATGCTCATTGCCTGGTGCAGCCTGGTCGGCGTCATGCTGACTGACGTGTACGTGCGCCTCGTGGCGAACGGCACCATCACTGATTTCCACGTGGTGTTCTAGATGGCTACAGAACCGTACGAGACCCAGGAATACGACGTCGTCGTCGTCGGCGCCGGTGGGGCCGGGCTACGGGCCGCGATCGAGGCTTCGGCCCAGGGCGTCCGCACGGCGCTGATCTGCAAGAGCTTGCTGGGCAAGGCCCACACCGTCATGGCGGAGGGCGGCATTGCCGCCGCCCTGGGCAACGTCTGGCCCGAGGACAACTGGAAGGTTCACTTCCGCGACACCATGCGCGGCGGCAAGATGCTCAACAACTGGCGCATGGCCCAGATCCATGCCCAGGAAGCGCCCGACCGCGTGCTCGAGCTCGAAGAGTGGGGTGCCCTGTTCGATCGCACCAAGGACGGCCTCATCCTGCAGCGAGACTTCGGCGGCCATCGCTACGCCCGCCTGGCCCATGTGGGCGACCGCACCGGCCTGGAGATGATCCGCACCCTCCAGCAGCACGCCGTGCACAAGGGCATCGACGTGTTCATGGAGTTCAACATTCAGCGCCTGCTGAAGGACGGCGACAAGATCTCCGGCGCGTTCGGCTACTGGCGCGACAGCGGCCAGTTCGTCCTGTTCAAGTGCAAGGCCGTGGTCCTGGCCACTGGCGGCGTGGGCAAATGCTGGAAGGTGACGTCCAACTCCTGGGAGTACACCGGCGACGGTCCGGCCATGGCCCTCAATGCCGGCGCGGACCTGATCGACATGGAGATGGTTCAGTTCCATCCCACGGGCATGATCTGGCCGCCCAGCGTGCGCGGCATCCTGGTCACCGAGGGCGTGCGCGGTGATGGCGGCACCCTGCGCAACGCGGCGGGCGAGCGGTTCATGTTCCGCTACATCCCGGAGTTCTTCAAGGCCGAGACCGCCGATACCGAGGAAGAGGCCGACCGTTGGTACGAGGACAAGAAGAACAACCGCCGCACGCCAGACCTGCTGCCACGCGACGAAGTCGCCCGGGCCATCAACGCCGAGAGCAAGAGTGGCCGGGGCTCACCGCATGGCGGCGTGTTCCTCGATATCGCCTCGCGCCGGCCGGCCGACTACATCATCAAGCGCCTGCCCTCCATGTACCACCAGTTCAAGGAGCTGGCGGACGTGGACATCACCAAAGAGCCGATGGAGATCGGCCCGACCTGCCACTACATCATGGGCGGCGTCCGGGTCGATGCCGACACCGCCGCGACCACGGTGAAGGGCCTCTACGCTGCCGGCGAGGTCGCGGCCGGGCTGCACGGCTCGAACCGCCTCGGCGGCAATTCGCTGTCCGATCTGCTCGTCTTCGGCCGGCGGGCGGGCCAGTACGCGGCCGAGTACGCCAAGGGCATGCCTGGCATGCCCGACGTGAACCCGGAGGAGATCGACTACACCATTCAGCTGCTGCTCAAGCCGTTCAATGGCGGAGGCGGCGAGAACCCCTATGCCATCCATGCCGACCTGCAGGAGACGATGCAGAACAACGTCGGCCTGATCCGCGTCGAACGCGAGATGCATCAGGCCCTGGACCAGATCCGGCAGCTCAAGCAGCGGCTGGAGAAGGTAACCGTCGTCGGTGGCCGCACGTACAATCCTGGCTGGCACTTGGCGCTCGACCTGCAGAACATGCTGCGGGTGTCCGAGTGCTGCACCCTGGCCGCGCTTGAGCGCAAGGAGAGCCGCGGCGGCCACACTCGTGACGACTACCCAGCCCCGGACCCGGAATGGGGCAAGAAGAACGTAGTCATCCGGGCCAAGAACGGCGATCTCGAGCTCAGCACCGAGCCGTTGCCCGAGATGCCGGACGAACTCAAAGAGCTGTTCAAGGAGGAAGCCCACTGATGGCGGCTGTCGCCGAGGCACCCACTCCAACGGCGGCCGCGCCGGCCGCGAAGCCGCCCCAGGCCTTCACCTTCCGAATCTGGAGAGGCGATCAGGCCGGAGGCGCCTACCAGGCCTTCCACGTCGACGTCGACGAGGGCATGGTCGTGCTCGATGTCATCCACCGTATCCAGGCCACCCAGGCCAACGACCTGGCGGTGCGCTGGAACTGCAAGGCCGGCAAGTGCGGCTCGTGCAGCGCCGAGATCAACGGGCAGCCGCGGCTGATGTGCATGACGCGCATGAACCTGTTCGACCCCGGCCAGACGATCACGGTCTCGCCCATCAAGACGTTCCCCATCATTCGCGACCTGGTCACCGATGTGTCCTTCAACTTCGAGAAGGCCAAGGAAGTTCCGGCGTTCAAGCCTAAGCCGCCCGATCCCGACGGCAAGCGGCGCATGTACCAGGAAGACGTGGACCGGGTGCAGGAGTTCCACAAGTGCATCGAGTGCTTCCTGTGCCAGAACGTGTGCCACGTCATCCGTGACCACGAGGAGAACAAGCCGTACTTCGCCGGCCCGCGCCTGTTCGTGCGTCTCGCGGCCCTGGAAATGCATCCCCTGGACACCAACGACCGCCGCGAGCTGCTGAGGGCGAGGGCCGGCCTGGGCTACTGCAATATCACCAAGTGCTGCACCGAGGTCTGCCCGGAGCACATCCACATCACGGATAACGCCATCATTCCGCTCAAGGAGCGGGTGGTGACGGAGTTCTACGATCCGGTCGCGTGGCTGGCGCGCAAGATCACCGGGCGGGATAAGCGTAGCGGCATCGTAGAGTAGGCGGATGACCGCACCCAAAGCCGTCGTCTACACCGAGGACGCCTTCTCCATCGTGAAAGTCGGGCCCATGGGGCCCTACGGCAACAACGCCTATCTCCTGCACGATGCCGACGCGAAAGATGCGTTGCTGGTGGATATGCCGCTCGACGAAGCGCCGCTGCTGCACGCCATCGCCGAGATCGGCGGCGTGCATCAGATTGTAGCCACGCACTGGCATCGCGACCACTGGATGACCTACGACCCTGTGCGCAAGGCGACGAACGCGCCCGTGCTGGTCGGCGACCAGGAGATCAACATTCCGCCGGAGCGGATCGACAGGCGTGTCGCCCACGGCGAGGACGTGAAGGTGGGCAGCAAGCGGGTGACCGTCCTGCACACACCCGGCCATACGCCGGGCTCCATCTGCCTCAAGATCGGGCGTGCCCTCATCTCGGGGGACACGCTTTTCCAGGGCGGGCCGGGCCGCACCTCGGCGCCAGGCGACCTGGGCATTATCGTCAGCTCCATCGTGCAGCACCTACTGCCGTTGTCGGACGACACAATGGTCATGCCGGGCCACGGCCCCAACACGACCATCGGCGATACGCGCCAGGAGTACGCGGAATACCAGAAGCATCCCTGGCCGGCCGACTTCTTCGGCGACGTGGAGTGGCTCAAGGCACCGCCTACGTAGGGCCCCGCGCCGAAACGCAGCTCTGGCCGCTCGTAGCGCGCAAATTCGCCGCCCCCGAGCCATCAGTCGCTCAGCTCGCGGCCCGGCGCAAAGGCCGGACCTGCGCTGTATAGTGGGCCCGCGTGTTCCCCCGTTGGCTAGCGTCGATCCTCATCGCCCTCACCTTGTTTCCAGCTGCCGCACAGGCCCAGGAAGCCACGCCCTCCCTGCTCCCCTTTCCCGAGGAGCTGAGCTCCGGCAACCCGGCCCGGCAGACCATCGCCCTCACCTTTGACGCCGGCGCCGGCGCCGGGCCGGCACCCCGGATCCTCGAGGTCCTCAGGACCAAACAGGTGCGCAGCACCTTCTTCCTCACCGGCGTGTGGGTTCGCCAGAACCGTGCCCTCGTTCAGCAGATCGTCGACGACGGGCACGAAGTGGCCAACCATACCTGGGATCACCGCGACCTTGCCACGGCCTCCCCCGCTGTGGTTGCCGACGAGATCGGCCGCGCCGAGGAGCTGATCAGCGGCGTGACCGGCAAGCCTGCCAAGCCGCTGTTCCGCTTTCCCTACGGATCCCGCAACCCGCGCTTGCTGGAGCAGGTCGCCGCCCTCGGCTACCGATCCATCTACTGGACTATCGACAGTCTGGATTGGATGGACGAGGCCACCGTCCAATCCATCACCAATCGCGTCTTGAACGCCGCCCGCAACGGCGACATCGTCCTCATGCACGTCGGCGCTGCCTATACGCCCGCCGCCCTGCCGAATATCATCGACGTCCTGCGCGCCCGCGGCTACAGCCTCGAGACCGTGAGCGAGGTGGCCCAGTAAGTCCGGCTAAGCGCTGCTGGTGATCGGCTTGAACTTGCCCGCCCACACCCGGCGGATGAAGTCCACCATCTGGTCGCTGGGCGCCTCGAACAGGATGCGCACCCGGTAGTTGTTGTTGGTCGGGTTGCGCTCGACCTTCTGAACCTCCGCCGGCAGGAAGATTTCATCCCGGAATTTCGGTCCCAGGAACGTCGCCACCACGTGCGTGTGGGCCGCCAGCAGGAACTTGGGCATATCGCACAGGGCGTAGTCGCGGCCCGCCTCGATGGTCGTGCCCTTGAACGGCACAAACGCCCTCAGGCCCCCCTGCGCCTCGAGCGTCACCGGCATCGCCACCCGGAAGGCAACGCGGTCGTACCGCTCTCGGTTCTGGATGTAGGAGATGATCGCGTCCTGGTAGCCAAGGCGCGGCTCCACGAAAGCCAGCCGGATGATTTGTCCTTTCTCGTCCTTATCAGGCTCCACGTGGACCATGACGCAGTCGAAGTACAGCGCTTCGGTACGGTTAGGCAGCTCGAACCGGATCTGATGCGTGGCCTCGAGAGGTAGCGGCTCCAGGCTGGGCATGTACACTGCGCAGCCGCCACCACCGAGGCTGAACATGCGGCACTGCCGGCGCAGGTCGTCGGAGGACTGGAGATAGAGCGTTGCCGGGATGTCCAGCCGGATCCGGACGTATTGCCTCCGTTCGCGTTCCGGAGGCCAAGAGAGCATCGCCCTAAATTATGGTTCAAGCACCGCCCCATCAAGGTCGAAAATTGAGGTGTATGCTCCGTTCCCGTCCAGGCCTGCTGGCCGGCTTGCTCGTCGCCGCTGTGGTCCTGCTGGTGTCCGGCGGGCTGTTCGCCATCCAGTACGGCCAGGCCGCTGCGGACTGCGCTGAGCTGCCGCGGCCGGACACCTGCGCCGCCGCCTGGCCGCCTCAGGCTGCGCTCGACGCCGTATTCGCCTCCGTCGCCGGTCTGCTGGCGGCCATCGTTATGGCCATTACGGTTGGCGTGAACGCGCGCCGGAGCCCGGCGCCCAATATCGCTCTAGTGCTCCAGCTGGAGGAAGAGGAGCGGTATCTCCAGGAGCAGAACGCACGGCGAGCGCAGTACAACGAGTGGATGGGCATGGCGCGGGCCCGGGACAAGGAACTCAAGGAGCGAGCCGCGGAAGCGGCGCAGGCCGCCATCGAGGCCCAGGCGGAGGCCGAGATGGCCGCCGCCCTGGCCGGCCGTGCCGGCGCTTGGGAGGAAGAAACTCCGGTCCCGGAGCCCACGATCGACGACCGCCGCCGTCAGGCCCTCGCCGAGCACCTCCAGCAGCTGGCCAAGAACAAGCCGGAGACCGTGGCCGAGGTCATTAAGAGCTGGATCAACCAGCCCCAGCGCTAAGTTATCGAGAACGGCGGGTAGCGGTCGGTCAGGCCGCCCAGGAAGGCGGAGACGCGCTGCGCCCAGCGCAGCACGCCGCAGATGAAGTCATACGGCCCCCTGGGGTAGCGTCCCGTGAACAGCACCGGGATCCACATCACCAGCATCAGTACGGCGGCGGCGATACCCAGGGCAACCAAACAGATGTAATGCGGGATGAGCGCCAGCAGTTTGACGTAATAAGCTACGACCGGGATTGCCCACCAGCGCTTATTGGTTTCGGGAATGTGCACGGTGAACGTCACCGGATGCACGGCCGAGTGCATGCTGAACGGCGGGTAGCGGTCCGACAGCCCCAGGAAGAAGGCGGCCGTGCGTACGCCCCAGCGCAAGTAGCCGCCGACCATTGCGTAGCCCCATGCCGGCATACGGCCGCCGAACAGCACTGGGAACCACAGGATCAGGAAAGCCAACCCCGCCGTGGCGAATTGGGCGCGGCTGTTGGGATCGTTGTTCCCGTATGTGTTCATGGGGCTGAACAGGACACTCAGCACGGCTAGGATGACGATGTGGGGGATGAGGATGATCGCCTTAGCGATGCCGCCGAGGACCGGGATGGCCCAAAAACGGTTCCTGGGCCCAGCCGGCTCGAACTCCACATCCACGGGATAGCCTGGGGGCGCCGCGGCGACGGGCTCGCTCGCGGGCGGCGGGCCAAACGCCCCGCCTGACGAATCGACGGCCATACGTCCTCCTTGGCCTGGAGCATAGCAAGCTCCCGGCGAACGCGCGTGGCGCGCGGCCATAATTGAAATCGCCATGGCTACCGCTACCGCGACGAAAAAGTGGGTGTACCTGTTCAGCGAAGGCAGCGCCGACATGCGCGATTTGCTCGGCGGCAAGGGCGCCGGGTGCGCGGAGATGACTCGCGCCGGGCTGCCCGTCCCGCCCGGCTTCACCATCACCACCGAGGCCTGCAACGCCTACTACGAGAGCGGCGAGCGGTTCCCCGAGGGCATGTGGGAGCAGGCCATGGAGGCGCTCGCGCAGGTCGAGCGGCAGACCGGCAAGAAGCTCGGCGACGCCGCCAACCCGCTGCTCGTCTCGGTCCGCTCCGGCGCCAAGTTCTCCATGCCCGGCATGATGGATACCGTCCTCAACCTCGGCCTGAACCCGGACACCGTTGAGGGCCTGGCCAAGCTCACCGACAACGCCCGCTTCGCATACGACGCGTACCGGCGCTTCATCCAGATGTTCGGCAAGATCGTCCTCGACATCGATCCCGAGCTGTTCGAGGATCAGCTCGACGCCGCCAAGCAACGCACCGGCGTCAAGACCGACGCGGATCTGGATACGGACACCCTCAAGTCCCTGGTCACAACCTTCAAGGGCATCGTCAAGCAGGAGACCGGCGAGGATTTCCCCAACGATCCTTACAAGCAGCTCGAGCAGGCCATCATGGCCGTCTTCCGCTCCTGGAACAACAGCCGGGCCATCGCCTATCGCAACAACAACAACATCCCTCACGATCTTGGCACCGCCGTCAACGTTCAGGCCATGGTCTTCGGCAACATGGGTTGGGACTCGGGCACGGGCGTGGCCTTCACCCGCGATCCCTCAACCGGCGAGAAAAGGCTCTACGGCGAGTACCTGTTGAACGCGCAAGGCGAGGACGTCGTGGCCGGCATCCGCACGCCTCACCCGATCACCGAGATGGAACGGGAGCTGCCCCAGGTCTATCAGCAGTTCGCCGAGATCGCACAGCGGCTGGAGCACCATTACCGCGACGTCCAGGACATGGAGTTCACCATCGAGCGCGGCAAGCTCTACATGCTCCAGACCCGCTCCGGCAAGCGTGGCGCCGACGCCGCCGTCAAGACCGCTGTGGATATGGCCCACGAGGGTCTCATCACCAAGGAAGAGGCCCTCTTGCGGGTCGAGGCCGGCCAGATCGATCAGCTGCTGCACACGCGCGTCGATCCCAACGCCAGGTACCAGGTCATCGCCCGCGGCACCAACGCCGCGCCCGGCGCCGCCACTGGCCAGGCCGTCTTCACGGCCGAGACCGCCGAACAATGGGGGAACAGCGGCAAGCGCGTCATCCTGGTCCGGCCCAAGACGGACCCCGAGGACTACCAGGGCATGATCGCCTCCCAAGGCATCCTGACCAGTACGGGCGGCGCAACGAGCCATGCCGCTGTGGTCGCCCGAGGCGTCGGCAAGCCCTGCGTGGTTGGGGCCGAAGCCATCCACGTGGACGAGGTCGCCCGGCGCTTCAGCGTCGACTCAGTGGTGGTCAACGAGGGCGACATGATCACCATCAACGGCACCACCGGCGAGGTGATCCTGGGCGAGGTTCCAATGATCCCGCCCGAGATCAGCCCGCACCTGGGAGAGCTGCTCGGCTGGGCGGACGAGGTTCGCCGGCTGGGCGTCATGGCCAACGCCGACTATCCGCGCGACTCCGAGAAGGCCCGCGAGCTCGGCGCCGAGGGCATCGGCCTGTGCCGCACCGAGCACATGTTCATGGAAATCGACCGCCTGCCGATCGTGCAGCAGATGATCCTCGCCAAGGACCAGGCCACGCGCCAGCGCTGCCTGGACAAGCTGCTGGAGTTCCAGCGTCAGGACTTCATCGGCATCCTGCGCGTGATGCACGGCCTGCCGGTAACCATCCGCCTCATCGACCCGCCGCTGCACGAGTTTCTGCCTTCCTACGAGGAGTTGCTGGTCGAAGTCACCACGTTGCGCTGCACCAACGGCGATCCCCAGCGGCTGAAGGAGCGCGAGGAGCTGCTGAACGAGGTGGCCCAGATGCGCGAAGCGAACCCCATGCTGGGGCTGCGCGGCTGCCGGCTGGCCATCCTGTTCCCCGGCATCACCGAGATGCAGGTCCGGGCCATCTTCGAGGCCGCCTGCATCCTTCAGAAGGAGGGCGTGGAGGTCCACCCGGAGATCATGATCCCGCTCGTGGGCCACGTGAACGAGCTGCGCATCGAGCGCGAGAAGCTGGAGACCGTGGCCAAAGCGGTCATGGAAGAGCAGGGCGTCACGGTCGATTACAAGTTCGGCACGATGATCGAGATTCCGCGCGCTTGCCTGGTAGCGAATCAGATCGCGGAGTACGCTGAGTTCTTCTCCTTCGGTACCAACGACTTAACGCAGATGGGCTTCGGCTTCAGCCGCGACGATGCCGAGGGCAAGTTCCTGCTCAAGTACGTCGAGGACGGCATCCTGCCCGTCAATCCATTCCAGACCCTGGATCGGGATGGCGTCGGCGAGCTGATGCGCATCGCGATCGAGCGCGCCAAGACGACCCGGCCCGACATCAAGCTGGGCATCTGCGGCGAGCACGGCGGCGATCCGGCGTCTGTGGAGCTGTGCCACGAGCTGGGCCTGACCTACGTCAGCTGCTCGCCCTATCGCGTGCCGGTAGCTCGCTTAGCCGCGGCTCAGGCGGCGCTCACCAAGTCCGAAAAGGACCGCTGAACCAGCCGGGCGGCTCGCTGAACCCATTGGTACTTTCGCCATAGCCAGATCGGCCCGTCCGCCAGTACACTAGGGCTCGATTCGAGCCCATGGCCAGTGCTGCAACCGAGCGTCCGCCAACCTCCGGCAACGGCCGCGGATCGGCCGCTGGCCTCGGCCCCGGCGTGGCCCTGTCGCCCAACGGCTCGGGGCCTGCCGCCGTGGCGGGCCCCTCCCGCTCCTGGTCGGACATGATGCAGCCGGTCGTAGACCTGGCCGGCAAGGCCCTGGATGCGCCCCTTCGCGGCCTGCGCAGCGAGTTCGGGCGCATCGTCCTGATCATCGGCCTGGTGCTGATCGTCGGCGCCAACGTCATCTGGCTCATCGAGCGCAGCGACGCCGACAACGCCTTCTTCTCCACCAATTACCTGGTGGGCATCGGCGACGCGCTGTGGTACGTCATCGTCACGATCGCCACGGTGGGCTACGGGGACAAGACGCCGATCACGCTCGCCGGGCGGCTCATCGGCGGCATCCTGATCGTCGCCGGCGTGGTGCTCGTGTCGCTGTTTACGGCAACCGCGTCCTCGTTGTTCGTGGCGCGGCGCATAAAGGAGGGGGATACGCTGGACGCTGAAACGCTCACCGGCCAGACCGTGATTTGCGGCTGGAACCGCAACGTGCCGCGCATGCTGGCCGCGCTCTCGAAGGCCGGCCCGCGGGATGTGGTGCTCGTCAATGAGGCTCCTAACGACGTCGTCGAGACCCATCTCAAGGCCTACTCCAATCTGCGCATCCTGTTCGTACGCGGGTCGTTTACGCAGGAGTCCATTCTGGCGAGCGCCGGCATCAGGCAGGCCGCGCATGCGGTCATCGTGCCCGACGAAGTCAGCGGTGGCACCGAGGAGAGCGAAGAGCAGCGGACGGTGCTCACCTCGCTGGCCATCAAGGAGATGAACCCCAACATCCGGGTCATCGCCCACGTCAAGGAGCGCGAGAACGCCGCTCACCTCAAGCGCGCCAAGGCCGACGAGGTCATCGTCTCAGACGAGTACACCGGCGAGCTGCTGGCCAACCACGTGGCTCATCCGGGCGCGCCGCAGGCCCTCGCCGAGCTCATGTCGCCCGAAACGGCCCACGAGCTCGAGGCCATCGAGATCCCGCAGAACTTCATCGGCGGCACGGTTGGCCCCTACGCTCAGTGGCTGCGGGAGAACGGCAACCTGCTCCTGCTGGGCTTCGCCGTGCGCGAGGAGGGTTTCGGATTGACCCAGGCCATGCGCGGCGGCAGCGATTACATCACCGAGTTCATACAGCAGCAGGTGCAGGCGGCCGGTATCAGCATGTCCACCGACGAGCGCATCGTCGTTCGCTTGAATCCGCCCAGTGACTACGTCATCGGCGCTAAACACACTGCCCTGGTGATGACCTAGTCCATGGCTGTCCAAACCATCTCCCACGAGCAGATCCTGCGCATCAATTACTTCGCGCGGCTCAGCGAGGAGCAGGCGGCCAAAGTGGCGCGCATCGTCCAGACGCGCTCCGTCCAGGCCGGCGACGACATCATCACCGACGGCGAAAGCGGCGACAGCATGTATCTCCTGCTCCAGGGGCAGGTCGAGGTTTCCAAGAACCTGTTCGTGAAGGGCAGCGATGGTTTTCACCAGGCGCGCAAGGCCATGGTTCGACTGGAATCCAAAGATCCGCCGCCCGCCGAGAAGCCGCTCAATCCCTCCAACGTGCTGACCATCCCAGGCTTCTTCGCCTTCGGCGAGATGGCCCTTTTTGACGAGAACAGCAAGCGCTCCGCCACGGTCACGGCGACCACGCCGTGCGAGCTGGGCGTCATCAAGAACGCGGACTTCGTCCAGCTGGCCGAGTCCGACACGGACCTGGGTTTCCGGGTCTTCATGAACATCGCCAAGAAGCTCAGCGAGGACCTCAACCGGGCCAACCAGGACGTGCTCAACCTGACCACGGCCTTCTCCTTCGCCCTGCAGCGCTAGTCCCACCCTACAATCGAGCGATGGGAGCCGCCATTGCCTTCGGGACGCTCTACAGCTTGGTTCCCATCCTAGTGCTGGGCGGCATCGGGTTCCTCATTTGGAGGGTGGCCTCCGGCGGTCGGGCTGCGTTTACTTTTGCTGGCGTGCTGGCGGCCTATTTCCATCTGGTCTGCGGTGTGTCGCTTGTCGTCCTGCTGGCGGGCTTCACCCTGCTGTTGACGGCCGCCTGGGCATCGCTGTTTGGCGCGGAGTTCAGCTATCGGCCCGGTCCTGGCGCTGCTCCGGCGCCAGGACCGGCGGTGGCCAAGCCTGCGGCGTCGGCAGTCGCCAAGGCCCAGGCGGCCGCGTCCGCCCTGCCGGTTGCCGCCGCCCAGGTGTCCAGCTTCTTGACCGCGCCTCCCCACACGCCCGGCACGTTCAACCAACCGCAGCCGCCCGGCGGCGCCCTGGGGCTGGCCATAGCGGTCATTCCTTTCTGGGCCGCGTTCCTGTGGAGCACCACGCGCGCGGCCCGCCGGCCGGAACCGGCTACCCCAGCCCCTACAATCGACCAATGACCTACGAGGCGTTCCGGCATCTGATCCGGGAGCGCCGCACGGTGCGGGCCTACCGGCCCGACGAGATCGACCTGTCCGCCGTCGAGCGCGCCATCGAAGACGCCTGCTGGGCGCCTTCGCCGCACCACACCCAGCCGTGGCGGTTCGTGCTGATCACCTCCGAGGCCAAGCGCCGGCGCCTGGCTGAAGCCATGGGCGAAAGGTGGCAGGAGGATCTCTCGGCCGACGAGCTGAGCCCACGGCTGATCGAGGGCCAGGTGAAGGGCTCGCGCGTGCGCCTGGGCAAGGCCCGCGCGCTCGTCGTCGTCTGCATGACCCAGCGCGACCTGGACCGCTATCCCGACGAGCGCCGCCAGATGGCCGAGCGCGACATGGCCGTCCAGAGCATCGGCGCGGCCATCCAGAACCTGCTGCTGTCGCTGCACCTGAATGACCTGGGCGCCTGCTGGATGTGCGCCCCGCTGTTCTGCCCCGAGGTGGTCCTGCAGACGCTCGACCTCCCGGAGGACTGGGAGCCGCAGGCGCTGATCACCATCGGCCGCGTCGTCGAGAAGCCGCCGGTGCCGCCGCGCCGCCCGCTCGATGGCGACATGCTCCTCCGTGTCTGAACGCGTCGTCACCCTGGCCGGTGGGGTTGGCGGCTCCAAGCTGGCCTTCGGCCTGTACGCTCATCTCGGCGAGCATCTCAGCGTCATCGTCAACACCGGCGACGACGACACCATGTACGGGCTGCGCATCTGTCCCGACCTCGATACCGTCCGCTACACGCTCAGCGGTCTGGCCAATCCCCAAACCGGATGGGGCATGGCCGGGGACACCTTCCAGGCCATGGACCAGCTGGAGCGGTACGGCCTCGAGGCCTGGTTCCGGCTCGGCGACCGCGATCTCGCGACGCACATGGCCCGCACGAAGCTCCTGGCGGAGGGACGTTCGCTCACGGAGGTCGAGGCCTGGCTGGACGAGCGCTCAGGATTGGCCTGTCGCCTTCTCCCCATGTGCGACCAGCCGGTGACTACGCGCGTGACACTTGTCGACGGCCGGGAGCTGAGCTTCCAGGAGTACTTCGTCAAGCGTCACCATGCGGACGCCGTTCGGCATGTTGCTTTCTTGGGGGCGGACCGGGCGAGCGTGTCGGATGCCGTCCGGCAGGCGCTCGCGGGCGCTGCCTGCCTGATCGTGTGCCCGTCGAACCCCGTCGTGAGCATCGGCCCCATCCTGAACGTTCCCGGGCTCCGCTCGTTGCTGCGCGATCTCCGGATCCCTCGCGTCGCCGTCAGCCCCATCATTGGCGACCAGGCTGTGAGTGGCCCGGCGGGCCAGCTCATGGCGGCCGCGGGCTGCGAGGTCTCGGTGTTGGGCCTGGCCGGCATGTATGGAGATTTCCTGACCGGCATGGTCATCGATGAGGCCGACCGCGACCGCGCCCCCGCCCTGCGGGACCGCGGCCTCGACGTGCTGGTCACCAACACGCTTATGAAAACGGCCGGCGACAAGCGCCGCCTGGCCTCCGAGGTCCTGGAGTGGGCAACCATCCCGTCCAGGGGCCTGATGACGCAGCGCCACAGCGGCGCTTGCGGGTCGCAATGAACGTAGTCGCCCTCGTCCCGGCCAAATCCCTGAGCAGCGCCAAGAGCCGGCTCGCGCCCGCCCTCGATCCGGAGCATCGGGCCCAGACGAGTCTGGACTTCCTGTGCTCGGTGCTCGCGGCGCTGCAAGCCACAGCCTCAGTCAGCCAGGTGGCCGTCCTGAGCCCCGACGAGCGCGCGCTGGCGGTCGCCCGCGAGTGCGGAGCGACCCCTCTCGAGGAGCGCCAGGGCGGCCTGAACCGCGCCCTCTATCTCGGACGAGCCTGGGCCATCGGGGCCCAGGCCGATGGCCTGCTCGTCGTCCTCTCTGATCTTCCGCTCGCCCGAGCCGGGGATCTGGCTGCGCTCATACAAGCGGACGCGCAAGTGGCCATTGCTCCGTCGAAGGACGGCGGCACCAACGCCCTCCTGCTCCGTCCGCCGGATGCCATCCCGTTCCGCTTTGGCCGGGCCAGCGCCCGCCGCCACCGGCTCGAAGCCCAGCGTCGCGGCCTGCGCATAGCCGTCGTCCATCGCGACGCCCTGGCTTTCGACGTTGACACCCCCGACGATTTGGCCGCCCTCGAGCGACGCCGAATCCCGCATGCCGTCTGAAGTCCGGCTGATTCCCGTCGTGGGACTTCCCGACGTCCAGCCGGGCGACGACGTCGCCGCCCTGGTCGTCGAGCGCCTGGAAGAGCCGCCCCAGGACGGCGACATCTTCGTCATCGCCCAGAAGGTCATCTCCCGGGCCGAAGCCCGCCTGGTCCGGCTGGCCGACGTGGAGCCGTCGCAGCAGGCCATCGAGATGGCGCCCACCGCCCTCAAGGATCCGCGACTGGTCGAGCTGATCCTGCGCGAGAGCAACGAGCTTATCCGCCTCCACGAGGGCGTGCTGATCGTCGAGCAGCGCGCCGGCTGGGTGTGCGCCAACGCCGGCATCGATCGCAGCAACGTCCCGCCTGGCGATGGGCAGATCGCCGTTCTCCTGCCCGAGGATGCCGACGCGTCGGCCCGTCGCTTCGCCGCGCGGGTGCGCGAGCTCACCGGCCGCACCGTGGCCGCGATCGTCAACGACAGCCACGGCCGCGCCTGGCGCGAAGGATCAGTCGGCGTGGCCATCGGCGTCGCCGGCATCCGGCCGCTGAAGGACGAACGCGGCCGTCGCGACCGATACGGCTACACGCTGCAGACCTCGGTCATTGGGCTGGCCGATGAGATCGCCAGCGCCGCCTCCCTGCTGATGGGTCAGACTGACGAGGGCATCCCGGTGGTCATTGTCCGTGGCCTGGCCTACCCGGCCGGCGAAGGCTCCGCGCGGGAGATCATCCGCCCTCGCGAGCGCGATCTCTTTCGGTAGCCGCCAAGCCGGTATATGATCGGCCCGGTATGAAGACGCTCAAGCTCGTTCCTGGTGTCCTGGCGATCCTTTTAGCTGCCTGCGGCGGCACGGCTGTGCCGGCCTCGAGCCCGGCTGCGCCGTCGACCCCCAAACCGGCGATCAGCGCCTCCGCTAAACCGGCCGGTTCGGCCGCCCAGAAAGCCGCCGCTCCCGCCAGCGGAGGCGCATCGGCGAGTCTCCAGCAAATCATTGAAGGCGCCAAGAAGGAGACGCTCCTCAAAGGCGTCTGGTCGGAGGCCAGCTTCGGCGGCAGCCAGGGCTTCCAGGAGCTGCTCAATGGCATGAACAAGAAGTACGGCCTGAACATCAAGGGCCAGTTCACGCCGGGCCCCGACATGCAGGCCCTCATGGGCAAGCTGGCGCAGGAGACGGCCGCCGGCCAGCCTGCCACGACCGACGTCTACATGGGCAACTCGCAGGCCATGCAGCAGGCCATCAAGCCCAACGCCCTCAAGCCGGTCGACTGGAAAGCCATCGTGGACCGCCCTGTCCCAGGCGAGCAGGGCTTTGACCCGGTCGCGCCGGGCGGCATCGGCATCGCCATCGCCACCTCAGTGACGGGCGTGACTTACAACACCAAGGCCATTCCCGAGAACCAGGTCCCGCACAAGCTGAACGATCTGCTCGACCCCAGGTGGAAGGGCAAGATCGCCTCCACGCCCTATGCCGCCGGGTTCCGCGATTTCGCCGTCAAGGACCTGCTGGGCAAGGATTTCGTCGTCGACTACGTCAAGAAGTTCTCGAATCAGGTCGGGGGATTGATCCGCTGCGGCGAGTACGACCGCCTGACCAGCGGCGAGTTCGTCATGCTGGCGCTCGACTGCGGGCATGATGGCGCGTTCAGCGCTCAGCAACAGGGCGCGCCCATCGGCCACGTCGTGCTGGATGATGCGACCTCGCTGCACATGCGCTATGCCGGCGTGCCGGCCACCTCCAGCTCGCCGAATGCCGCGGCGCTGTTCGTCGCGTACGTCCTGTCGCCGGACGGCCAGAAGCAGATCTACAAGACCGAAGGCATGGACCTGCACACGTTTTCCGATTCGCAGGTCAAGCCGCTGATCGACAAAGTCCGATCCGCCGGGGCCAAGGTGTGGGCCGACAACGTTCAGAACCTCGAGGCCGCCACAGGCTACGCGGAGACCCAGAAGCAGCTGCAGGACATCCTTCAGGGAGCCTCCAAGTAGCGGCCTGCTGAGCTAGCAGCATGCAGGCAGCGCCGGCCCTCGAGCTGCCCGAAGTCAAGCTCAGGGCTGCCAAACCCCAGCTCCATGCCTCGCCGCTGATCGGCCTGCTGGCCGTCGGCCCCATCGCGCTGATCGGCGTGCTTGTGGCGATGGTCATCTGGATCAGCTTCCAGCGTGGCATCATCGGCACGGCGGGCGCGGAGTACAGCCTGCTCAACTACCGCGACGTCTTTCTTGATCCGTTCTCCTACCGGGCCATCCTGAACACCCTCGTGTTCGCCGTGGTCACCATCGCGGTGGCCCTGTTCCTGGGCCTGCCGATCGCCTGGCTGGCCGAGCGCTCCAACCTGCCCGGTAAGCCCCTGGTCTACGCCATCATGACCCTTGGCCTGCTGGTGCCCGGCATCTACCAGGCCATGGGCTGGACTTTCCTGGCGCATCCTCGCATCGGCTTCCTGAACCACTGGCTGCAAGGCGCCTTCGGGCTGCCATTCGCGCCCCTGAACATGACGACGCCGCCAGGCATGGGCTTCGTTCAGGGCCTCACCTTGACCCCCCTGGCCTTCATCCTCACTGTCCAGGTTTTCCGGGCCATGGACCCATCCCTCGAGGAGGCGGCGCGTATACATGGCTTGAGCGCCGGTCGCATCCTGTGGCGCGTCACGCTGCCGCTCGCCCGTCCCGGCCTGCTGGCCGCGATCATCTACATCGCCACGATTGGTATCGCCACGTTCGACGTGCCGGCCATCCTGGGCATGGGCAATCGCGTCTACATGCTCAGCACCCTGTTGTACGTCAAGTCCCATCCCTCCGGCACGGGTGTGCCGGAGCATGGTGTCACGGCCGCCGCGGGCAGCTTCATGATCATCATCGCCCTGCTGCTGACGGCCTGGTACAGCCAGGTGCTGCGCCACAGCCACCGCTATCAGGTCATCACCGGCAAGGGCTACCGCCCTACGCCCCTCAAGCTTGGCCGTTGGGCGATAGCCGGCTGGGGCTTCATCGTCCTGTACATGCTGATCGCCGACATCCTGCCCATGCTGCTGATCGCCCTGGCGGCCTTCTCACCATTCCTGGCGCCGCCATCGCCGGAGCTGTTCGAACGCCTCTCGCTGGTCAACTTCCAGCGCATCGAGTGGCCGCTCGTGCTGCGCGGCCTCGCCAACACCCTGTCCTTGGTCGCCATCGTGCCGCTGGCAGTGCTGCTGTTCGGCTTCTGCATCTCCTGGTGCGTGATCCGCTCGCGCAGTTGCGTCCGCTATCTGCTCGACTTCGGCAGCTTCCTGCCGCATGCGCTGCCCGAGATCGTCATGGCTGTGGGCGCCGCCTTGCTGGCGCTGTTCGTCGTCGGCAAGGTGCTGCCACTTTATGGCTCGGTGTGGTTGATCGCTATCGTCTACGTCATCGCCCGCCTGGCCTTCGCCACACGGTCCTTCAACTCATCTCTGCTGCAAATCCATCGCGACCTGGAGGACGCTGCCTTCGTCTCCGGCCTGTCGACGCTGCGGACGGCCCAGCGCGTGCTGCTGCCACTGCTGCGGCCGGCCTTCTTCTCGGTTTGGATCTGGTCCGCTCTGCTGGTCTGCCGGGAGCTTACGGTCGCGGTCTTCCTGGTGGGCCCGAACAACATCACCCTGCCGGCCGTGGTGTGGAGCTATTGGTCGTCCGGCGCGCCCCCGCGCGCCGCGGCGGTCACGCTGCTCATGACCGGCGCGCTCATTCCTCTGGTGGCCGCCTTCTGGTGGTTCGGTCGCCGTCACGAGGTTGTCGCCACTCGCTAGAAAAGGAGGCTCATGATGCCCAGGCTTCTCTGCTTGTCCCTGGTCTTCCTCCTCGCCGCCTGCGGTGGGACCGCCGCCCCCGCCTCTCAGGCGCCCGCCTCAGCGCCGGCGGCCAGCGTCTCAGGCGCTCTCCAGCAGCTCATCGAGGGCGCCAAGAAGGAGCCCGCGCTCAAGGCCACGTGGTCCGCCAGCAGCTTCGGCGGAGCGGCCGGCATCGGCGAGATGGCCGCCGCCGTCAATAAGAAGTACGGCCTCAACATCAAGGTCACCTTTACGCCCGGCCCGGACATGCAGAGCGTGCAGGCCAAGATCGCCCAGGAGCTCGCCGCCGGCCAGCCGGCCACCAGCGACATCTACCTGGGCAACGCCCAGGCCATGCGCGACGCCCTCGAGTCCAAGACCTTCAAGTCCATCGACTGGAAAGCCATCCTCGAGCGGCCGTTGCCGGCTGACCAGAGCGCCCCCTTCGATCCGTACGCTCCGAATGGCAGCGGTATCGCCATTGCCAGCACCATCACAGGCATCACCTACAACGACAAGCTGCTCAAGCCCGAGCAGCTCCCTCACAAGATGACCGACCTGCTCAACCCCGAGCTCAAGGGCAAGATCGCCTCGACTCCCTACGCCGCCGGATGGCGCGAGTTCGCCACCAAAGACATGCTTGGCAAGGATGCGGTGATCGACTTCCTGCGAAAGTTCACCGGCCAGGTCGCCGGCCTGATCCGCTGCGGAGAGGAGGACCGCATCACCAGCGGCGAGTTCTGGATGTTGGCGATGGACTGCGGCGGCCAGAACGTGCGCGACTACCAGAAGCAGGGCGCCCCTCTGTCGCAGGTGGTGCTGGACGACATCACTACGGTGCACAGCTTCTATGCCGCCGTGCCGGCGAACTCCAGCGCTCCCAGCTCGGCGACGCTGATCGCCGCCTACATCGACTCGGCGGAGGGCCAGGCGCTGCTCCACCGCGTTTGGAACGCCGACATGTACACCTTTCCCGACTCGCGTCAGGCGCCCGCGGTCGCCAAGGTCAAAAGCGCCGGCGGCAAGATCACCGTCGACTCGCCCCAGTGGCTCAACGCCGTCGGTGACTTCGCCCAGACCCAGAAGGAGCTCCAGGACATCCTGGCGAGGAAGGGCTAGAGCCGGACCGTTCGCCCCTCGGCCGCCGAGCGTTCGATGGCGGCAATCAGCTTGTGCCGCTTGACGGCGTGGGCGAAGTCGGGCGAGAACGGCTGCCCCGATCGGATCGCCTGCGCCAGCCGCGCGTAGGCCTGGGCGACGTTCCGAGGCGGCCCGGCCGGCGCATCCTTCGGCGCCAGCACGAAGCGCTCCGGCACATCCATTGGCGCCAGCGGCTCCTTGCCCTGTGCCCCCGACAGCTTATTGGGCCCCTGGTTCAGCGAGCTGCCGGCACTGATGGCCAGCGTGCCGGCCGTACCGTAGATCTCCAGCCGCGTGCCGCTGGGATTGAACGGCACCGTGCTCACGAAGAACGACACGTCGGCGCCGTTCTGCAGCCGTCCGGCGACGCTGATCCAGTCCGGCGAGTCGACGTTCACCCACTCGTCTGTCTCCGGGTTGTGCCAGCGCGTGATCTTGGTCGCCAGCCGGGCGCTGAGCTCGTTCAGCTCGCCCAGGATGAAGCAGAGCGCGTCGATGGCGTGGCCGGAAGCAATGGTGAGGGTGTTCGCGCCGTTCCGGCGATCTGCCTGCCAGATCCGGCCCGGCCCACGCTCCGTGATCGCCTGGCTGACCGAGCTGAACGTGACCGACAGCACGTCGCCCACGAAGCCCTGCTCGACCAGCTCTTTGGCGTACATCACCGCCGGGTCGCTGCGGCTCTGCAGGCCCACCGCTGTCGTCACGCCCTTCTGCGCGGCTAGACTGGCCATGGCCTCCGCCTCGTCCACGCTGACCGCCAGCGGCCACTCGCAGTAGACCGGCTTTCCTGCCTCGAGCGCTTTCATCACCAGCTCGTAGTGCTTCGGCGCCCTGACCACCACTGTCACCAAGTCGATGTCCGGCCGCGCGACCATGTCGTCGAAGTTGTGGAACGCCATCTCCGCGCCGAACGCCTCGCGCGAGGCCTCGGCCGTCTCCGGGTGCGCCGTGCACACGGCGCGAATCTCGTAGTCCGCCAGCGAGCGCAGCGCCGGCACGTGCGCGTGCTCGCCCCAGCCGCTGCCCCCTGGTGTTACTGTCGCCCCGACCAGGCCCACTCGAATGCTTGCTGCCATGCGAGTATTGTGTACCCACTCATAGACTCACAGGGAGGTCCTGATGCTAGCTCCGTCGCCCGAGGTCGCCGCGCCGCCCGAGCCGTTCATCCGTTTCGAAGTCCATCCGCCGCTGGTTGAGCGCGGCAAGAAAGGCCAGCGCCTGGCACGCACCGACATCCTTTCCGTGGGCGTCCAGAGCATCAACCAGGGCGGCGAGACCAACCTCCACGCCCACGCCGATCAGGATGCCGCCTGGCTCGTCCTCAATGGCGAGGCCACGTTCTACACCGATGGCGACCGTGTCGTCGCCAAGGTCGGGAAGCTGGAGGGCCTGGTTATCCCGCGGGGCACGCTCTACTGGTTCCAGAGCTCGTCCGATGAGAACCTGATCATCATGCGCTTTGCCGCCAAGCACCCCGAGATCGAGCATCAGCGCGAAGACCGCGGCGAGCGGGTCTCCCGCGACATCACCAGGATCAAGCCGGGTGAGTTCTTCGGGCTGTAGTCCCCTCGAGGAGGTCAACGGACGTGAGGCTCCGATTTGTCGGCACAGCCGGCCTGCTTCTTGCCCTGATTGCCTGCGCTCGACAGCCCGCGCCGGCGGCGCCTGCCACAAGCTCGGCGCTTGCTGAGCCCCCGGCCAGTGCTCAGCCCAGCACGGCTGCACCCACGAGCGCCCCCGCCAGTGCCACATCGAGCCCGGCTCCCGCCAAACCGGCTGCCGGCAGCGCTGGACCGAGCGCCGACGCGGCCGCGTCCGCCAAGCCCGCCGGCGAAGTACGCCTTCAGGAGTTCCCGGTCCCCAGGGGCGAGCACCCGCACGATGTAGCGCCCACGCCCGATGGGATGGTCTGGTACACCGCCCAGGTGACCGGCGAGGCCGGCAAGCTCGATCCGGCCACCGGCCAGAGCAAGCAGATCAAGCTCGGCCAAGGATCCGCGCCCCACGGCATCATCGTCGGGCCGGACAAAGCCCTCTGGATCACCGACGGCGGCCTGAACGCCATCGTCCGCGTCGATCCGGCCACCGAGGAGGTCCGGCGCTTTCCGCTCCCGGAGGGTCAGAAGCGAGCCGACCTGAACACGCCTACGTTCGACGCTCGCGGCCGCTTGTGGTTCACCGGCCAGAACGGCATCTACGGCCGTCTCGATCCCGCCAGCGGCAAGGTCGACGTCTTCGACGCGCCCAAAGGCCGGGGCCCCTACGGCATGGCCAGCACCAAGGACGGCAGCGTCTTCTATGTATCCCTCGCCGGAAGCTATGTGGGCCGGATCGACCCCGATACCGGCAAGGCGAGCCTCCTCCAGCCGCCCACCCCAAACCAAGGCTCCCGCCGCGTCTGGGCCGACTCCCGCGGCCGGGTGTGGGTCAGCGAGTGGGACGGCGGCAAGCTGGCAGTCTACGACCCGCCAGCGAACAGCTGGCAGGAGTTCGCCGTCCCGGCTGGCACCCAGCGCGCGCTCGTCTACGCCGTGTATGTGGACGAGCGCGACAACCCCTGGGTCACGGAGTGGCGGACCAATGCCCTGGTCCGCTACGAGCCGGCCCGAAACGTCTTCACTGCGTTCCCATTCCCCAGCGAGCGCGCCGAGGTGCGCCAGATCGCCGGCCGGCCGGGCGAGGTTTGGGGGGCCGAATCGGGGACGGACAAACTGGTGGTCGCCCGCTTCCAGTAGAGGTACTTTCGCCCTAGGAAGTTGACATCACGCGCGCCGTGGCCGGTACCTTTAGGCTCGTGCGCAAAGCAGTACGTCTTCTCATCCTGCTGATTGTCAGTTTGCCGGTCGTCATGGTATCGCCGCTGGCTCACGCCGCGGATGCGACCGTCAACATCACCGACTCCGGCTTCGATCCGCCAGTCATCACCATTCCCCTCAACGGCACGGTCACCTGGACCAACACCGGCAAGAAGGTGCACACCGCCACCGTCCTGCGCGGGCCCACGCCGTTCGACACCGGCGGACTTGGCCCTGGCCAGTCCTTCCCGGTCAACTTCACCGTCCCCGGGACGTACACCTACACCTCCGCGACCGACTGCGGCAACGCGGGCGGGAGCCCCAGTCAGGGCTTCGACTGCGGGACCGTCGCGACCGTGGCCGTCGCGGATAACAACCTGGCCTACAATCCCAACGCGTTCAACGCACCTCCGACGCCGGTGCCCACTCCGGTTTTCGACGGCCCGCCTCCCAGCGTCACCGTCCAGATCACCAAGGACGGCTTCGTTCCGGCCACAGCCACCGTCGGCCTTGGCGGGAGCGTGACCTTCATCAACATGGACAACACCCGGCTGCACAGCGTCATCACCACCGGCGGCGGGAATCCGAGCACCTTCGACAGCGGCGGGCTGCCCCCCGGCATCAGCACCAGCTTCGGCTTTACGATGGCGGGCACCTACACTTACACGTCCGCCACCGACTGCCTCAACGGCAACAAAACGCCGGGCTTCAACTGCGCGGTCTACCAGATCGTCGTCAGCCCTCAAGCGTCCTCTTTCGGGCAGCCTCAGGTGCAGGTCGCCACGGGCACGACCACAGTCAACATCAAGGACGACTCGTTCGATCCCAAGATCCTGGCCGTCAAGGCTGGCCAGACGGTCACCTGGGTGAACAACAGCAAGGAAGTTCAGTCGATCGTCAGCGATCCGGGTTACTACAACGCCTTCGATTCCGGCGGCGTCGATCCGGGCAAGTCGTTCAGCGTCAAGTTCGATAAGGCAGGCAACTACCCCTACCACTCGACGATGAAGGTGAACTATGCCGTGAACGAGTTCGGCAACGTCATCCCGCAGTGGCTGCTGCAGGGCACGATCATCGTCCAGTGATCCGCTAGGACTGGCAGCCGCGGCAGAAGTTCATCGGCTCGCGGTCGCTGCCAATCTGGCTGATGCGATGGCCGCAGCGCGGACATTCCTGCCCGCCGCGGCCATGGACGGCCATGAACGAGCGGTCCTGCTTTGACTCGTCGTAGTCGGGGTTGGCCAGGATAGCCTTCGTGGCCCGGTCCAGTACGGCGGTGATGGCCTTGAACAGCGCTTCCTCGTCGTCGGCCGAAAGCGTGGAGCGCCGCCGCAGCGGCAGGATGCGCGCCTCGAACAGGATCTCGTCCGAGTAGGCGTTGCCGATGCCGGCCAGGAACCCCTGGTCGCGCAAGAGGTCCTTCATGGCCGCGCGGTAGCGCTTGATCCGTTTCCGGAACCACCCCAGGCCGTGCTCCGGCAGGGAGTCGGCCTCCGGTCCGAGTTCGGCCCAGGCCGGGACCTCTTTCTCCAGATCGCGCACCCAGTACACGCGGCCCATGTCCCGAAAGTCCAGGTAACGCAGCTCCTCGCTGCCGTCGAGCGCGAGGGAGAAGATCGTCGCCGCCTGGCGCTTGGCGCGAGCAGGCGCCAGCTGAAAGCGCCCGCCGAGCATGGGGTTGATAACCAGGTGGCCGCAAGCGCCCTCACGTTCGAGATCGAAGACGAGGTGCTTGCCGCGCCGCCAGGTATGCACCAGGTGACGGCGCGCCAGCTCCGAACGAAAGACCTGCAGCGGGCTGCGCAGCAGGAAGCCCTTCCGCGGGTTGACGTCCACGGCCTCGACGAGGCGGCCCTCCAGGCGCGGGCCGAGGCTCATCCGTACGGCCTCTAATTCCGGCAGCTCGGGCATGCCTGAACGATAGCCCAGCCCTGATGGGATACTGGAAGCGTCAAGCACTCCTACCGCTGGGTGATCCTGGCCGCCACTACCGGAGCGCAAGCGACCGTCTCGGTGCTGACTCAGGGCATCGCTCCGTTGGCGCCGTTTCTCCAGAACGACTACTCGCTCAATCGCGCCCAGGTCGGCTTCCTGAACCTGGCGATTGGCGCCGGGAGCTACGCTTCGCTCATCCTGGCCGGCCGGCTTATCGATCAGCTCGGCGAGCGGCGAATGCTGCTGGCCTCAGGCTTGATCGCCGGCTCGTTCGCGGCGCTGCTGCTGGCCTCGCGCTCGTTCATCGGAACCCTCGCGCTGATAGCTCTGACCAGCGTGGGCGTCACGGTTAACACGCCGGCCGGCAGCAAGGTGGTCATGGCCTGGTTCAGCCGGCGCGTACGCGGCACGGCCATGGGCGTACGCCAGGTTGGCATCCCCGTGGGTGGCGTCGTCGCCAGCCTGACCCTGCCGCCGCTGGCGCTGGCGTTGGGCTGGCGAGGCGCCGAGGCCGTCGCCGGTGCACTCGCGGTGCTCGGCGGAGTGCTGTGCTTCGCGCTCTACCGCCACCCGCCTGGGCTCGAGCCGGCCAAGCCTGGCCTGCCGCGGGTCGTGAGCTTTGGCACTATCCTCCGCAATCGCAACCTCTGGCTCATCAGCCTCTACGGCGTGGGCATGATCTCGGCCCAGTTCGCCTTCAGCCTGTATATCGTGCTGTTCGCCCACGAGCGCCTCGGCCTGGACGTGGTCAGCAGCGGCGCTCTGCTGGCGCTGGCCCAGGGCGTAGCGATCGGCGCGCGCATCGGCTGGGGCTGGCTGAGCGACCGGGTTTTCGGGGGCGACCGGCGGCCGGCCATGGCCATCATCGCCGCGATCTGCGGCGTCTCATCGTTCTGGCTGGCCTCGCTTCAGCCCGGCGTGCCATTCTGGCTGGTGGTCCTGCCGGTGCTGACCATGGGCATCAGCGCCATCGGCTGGAACGGCCTCTACATCACCAGCATCTCAGAGCTGGCCGGCGTGCAGGCCGCGGGCACTGCGCTGGGCGTCAGCATGACCGTCTCGCAATCCGCGGTGATCGTCGTTCCGCCGCTGTTCGGGCTGCTCGCCGACGCGGCGGGGGCCTATCAACCGGCCTGGCTGGCGCTGGGCATCTTCGTGCTCGTGGCGACCGCGGCCATCTATCGCACGCCGCGCTGGCATGAGTGAGCCGGCGGTCGGCGTTGAGCAGGCGCTGGCGGAGCGTTCGGGCGAGGCCTGGCGCATCATGTGGCGACTCCGCAACGCGGGCGGCGAGGCGATCGCGATCCACAGCGCCTGGCTGCCGCACGGGAGGTTCCGCAGCCGCGAGTGGCAGCTCGAGCCGCCGCTGCGTATGGAGCCTGGGGCTGAGAGCCTGCTCGAATCATACGTGGCCTGGGATGAACCGCCCGGCGCCGTTGTCGAGAATGGCTTCCTGATCCTCCGGCTGGAGGGCTGGCGCGTGTTCGCGCGGCTCACCATCACCGCCCTGCCGGACGGCTCGCCAAGCGCCGTCGCCGAGTCCATCACCGTCGATAGAATGCCCTCATGAGCGCTGAGGACGCCCTCTACCCACTGCGCCGCATGCGCGGCTGACACAGCAACTGAGGCGCTGACTTCGAGGAGACCACGGGTATGGTCTCGAACGTCCTCGGCTACGACCCTGACGAGCTCGTGGCCAAGCTCCAGGACATCCGCTCCCGTTTCGCGGACGACCCCGAGTACCAGAAGATCCGCGCCGACCTGCCCGCCGACTGGCCGGTGTAGATCAGTCCGTCACGGTCGGCGTCCAGTTTTGCTCCAGCCTGGCGTAGTAGCGCCACACCCATTCCGTGCCGCGCGCCACGCGCGGATTGGTGGGCGTGCCGAGGAAGCTCTGCACGTCCTCCTCCGAGATCCGCGGCAGTGGCCCGCGTGAGGCGAGCTGCCAGCACACTTTGGCCAGATTCTCCAGCCGGATGGCATTGATCGTCGCCTCCTCCACCGTCGGCCCGGCCACGACGATGCCGTGGCCGCGCAGCACACAGAAGCTGGTACCCTCCATCGCTGCCATCAGATCCGCCGCCAGCTGCTTCGTGCTGATGAGCACCGAGCGCGGGTAGAACGCCAGGCTGCGCGAGATGGCCAGCCCGCCCGGGTCGTAGGCGCCGAACACCGGCGCAGGGTCGATCCCGGCCATGCCCAGCAGCAGTGTGTACGGCGGATGGGCGTGCACCACGCAGCCGACGTCCGGCCGGGCCCGCAGGATCTCCCCGTGGATGGGCAGCTCGATGGGCGGCACGTGCTGCTTGCCCAGACCCGGCCCTTCGCCGTCGAACGTCAGCCGGCGGATCGCCTCGGGGCCGGTGTAAGGCAGCCCGAACTCGTCGTCTCCGCGGCAGCGAATGAACATCTCGTCCGTGCCGGGAATGCGCGCGCTGACGTGCCCCGTGATCTCCTTCACCAGGCCGGTCATGGCCAGGATGCGGCATGACTGCGCCACCTTGGCCCGGAGCTCGTCCAGGTCGGCCATCAAACGGCCGTCGCCGTGCGCCTGGGCGCCTGGCGCGCGATCGCCTCCAGGTCCAGGTGGAAGAAGCGCACCACGTTGTCCTGGACCATCTTGCGGACCTCATCCGCCGGCACGCCCTCGAAATTCCTGGCGACGATGCCCATCGAATTCGGCCATTCCGACTCCTGGTGCGGGAAATCCGTCGCCCAGATGACGTGCTCGACGCTGATCTTGTGCCGCAGCTCGACTCCCAACCGGTCGTACTGGAAGCCCCAGTAGCAGCGTTGTCCGATGTAATAGCTGGGCAGCTCCTTGGGTGGCTTCCACCACTCGAAGAGCCGCTCCGTCCACAGCCGGTGCCGCTCGTAGCGCAGGTCGGCCATGGCCATGCAGAATGGCAGCCACCCGATCTGCGTCTCGGCGAAGAACACATCCAGGCCGGGGAAGCGATCGAACACGCCCGAGAGCGCCAGTTGGATGGCGTTGATGCCGCCGGTCTGGGCGTACTTGGTGACCTGCACGCCCAGCTCGGCATAGTCGCCGAGCCGCGCCCGCAGGCGCTTCGCCTCCGGCGGATAGTACAGCAGGATCCCGCTGCGCTTCAGCTCCTGGTGGATGGTCACCGGCATGCGCATGTCCACCACCGCCGCCCAGAAGCGGTCATCTTCCTTGTCGGGGTAGCTGTGGCCGCTCGGAAACACCCCCAGGACCACGCCCTTCAGGCCCATCCTGGCGCAGCGCTCCATCTCGGCTATCATGTCGTCCACGCCGGTCCAGGGCAGCATGCCCAGGCCGATGAGGCGGTCGCGGTTGACGGCGCAGTACTCTTCGGCCAAGAAGTCGTTGTAGGCGCGAACGACCGCCAGGTAGGCGTCGTCGTCGCGGATGTTCCGCCACAGCCGCGTAGCGACCACACCCGGGAACAGCACCTCGGCCGCGATGCCGTCCTGATCCTGCTCGCGCAGGCGCTGCTGGGCCGTCCCCGTCCCCGCCGTGGTCTCGTAGCTCTGGCCGAATGGCCACCAGTTCTCGCGTCCTTTCCCGCCGTACAGGTCGAACGGGTTCTCAGTCAGTGGTGAGTTCTCGGCCAGCCAGGCGTCGCCGCCATCCGGCAGCTTGATCACGCGCGGCACACGGTCGCGGTAGAGCTTGGGAACGCGCTCGATCCAGTATTTGGAATCGATCTCCAGGTGCGAGTCGCCCGAGATGTAGATGGTGTCTTCGGCCGCCATAGGTCACATCTTAGCCCTCGCTTGCCGCGCGAGGTGCTATCCTTCGCCCGGTTCCGCGTCCCAGGGGGCGCGACCTGCCGCAGCGCGCATTCCGAATCGAGTTTGGTCCGCGTCAGTTGCGGGCCCAATAACTCAAAAGGAATAACCGTTGTCGTTTCCCACACTCCCGCTAAGCGCTGCCACACGCGCCGCGCTCCGCTCCATGAACATTTCCGAGCCCACGCCCATCCAGGCCCGCGCGCTGCCGCGGCTGCTGGCCGGCAAGGACCTAATCGGCCAGGCTAAAACTGGCTCGGGCAAGACCCTGGCCTTCGCGATCCCTATGGTCGAGCGCGTCGATCCTGAGCTGAAGGCCGTGCAGGCGCTGGTGCTGGTGCCGACGCGCGAGCTGGCCCAGCAGGTCGGCCAGGTGGTCGAGGCGCTCGGCCGCCACCGACGGGTGCGCACGTCGCTGATCTTCGGCGGCAAGGCCTTCGGGCCGCAGATCGCCGCGCTACAGGCCGGCCCGCAGATTGTCGTCGGCACACCGGGCCGTGTGCTCGATCTGCTGCGCCAGGGCGTGTTCCAGCCCGGGCGCATCGGCTACGTTGTGCTCGACGAGGCCGACGAGATGCTGGACCGCGGCTTCGCTCCGGACGTCGAGCGCATCCTGGCTTTCATGCCGTCCCCGCGCCAGACGGCGCTGTTCTCGGCCACGGTTCCGGATTGGGTGAACCAGACCGCGCACAAGCACCTGCGCGATCCCGAGATGGTGCGCATCGATACGCGCCCGGAGGACGCTCCCAAGATCGACCACGTCATCTACGACGTCGAGGAGGGGGAGAAGCTGCCCGTCTTGCGCACCCTGCTGGACGGCCGCGATGGCGAAAGCGTGCTGGTGTTCGGCCGGACCAAGCACGGCGTGAAGAAGCTGGCCAAGCAGCTGGCGGCGCTGGGCTACCCGGCGGCGGCGCTGCAAGGCAACCTCTCGCAGAACGCCCGAGACGCCGTAATGGCCGATTTCCGCACGCGGCGCGTGCCCATCCTGCTGGCCACGAACGTCGCCGCGCGTGGTTTGGACGTGGACCACATTGGCCTTGTCATCAACTATGAGCTGCCCGAGACGCCGGAGCTGCTGACCCACCGCGTCGGCCGCACCGGCCGCATGGGCCGCGAAGGCGACGCGGTGACCCTGCTCGCGCCTTCCGACGAGGTCAAATGGAAGCGCCTCGCGCGCGAGCTGACGGTGAAAATCCCGCGGAAGCCCTGGCACAAAGAAGCAGCCGCGAAGGTGCCGCAAGCGCACACCCGGCCACCGGACGAGCCCCGCAGGGGCGACAGCCCGGCCGCCGAGAAGGCACGCCGCCGCCGCTGGCGCAGACGCCCCAGGGTGGCCGCGTGACCAGCGACCAGATCCGTAACGTCGCCATCATCGCTCACGTCGACCACGGCAAGACCACCCTGGTCGACGGCCTCCTCAAGCAGAGCGGCGCCTTCCGCGACAACCAGGTGATCGCCGAGCGCGTGCTGGACTCCAACGACCAGGAGCGCGAGCGCGGCATCACCATCTTTTCCAAGAACGCCTCGGTCCGCTACGACGACTTCCTGATCAACATCGTGGACACCCCCGGCCACGCCGACTTCGGCGGGCAGGTCGAGCGTGTGCTCGGCAGTGTCGACGGCGCCCTCCTCATCGTGGACGCTTTCGAGGGGCCGATGGCCCAGACGCGCTTCGTGCTCCAGAAGGCGCTGGAGCTGGGGCTGCGCATCGTCGTGGTCATCAACAAGATCGACCGGCCGGGCTGCGAGCCTTACAAGACTCTCGACAAAGTCTTCGACCTCTTCGTCGAGCTGGACGCCAGCGACGCTCAGCTCGACTTCCCGCACGTCTTCGCATCCGCCCGAAACGGAACCAGCCGCCGCGAAATGGATCAGCCCGACGCCAACCTGGAGCCCGTCTTCCGGCTTATCGTGGACCAGATCCCTGCGCCGGCCGTGGGCCCGGGCGCCGAGCCGGTGATGCAGATCACCAGCCTCGACTACTCGGAATACACCGGCCGGCTGGCCGTTGGCCGCCTGCGTCAGGGCACGCTCCGCGTCAACCAGACCGTCACCCACATCGGCGCCGGTGGCGAGCAGCGCAAAGTGCGCATCCAGCGCATCATGTACCCGGAGGGCGTCAAGCCGAAGGAGATTCCTGAGGCCATCGCCGGCCAGATCATCTCGGTCGCCGGCGTGCCCGACTTCACCATCGGCGATACGCTGTCAGGCGAGGCCGAGCCGGTTGCTCTGCCGCGCATCCAAGTCGATCCAGCCACCATCAGCATGCGCTTCATGGTCAGCGACTCGCCCTTCTGCGGCCTCGACGGCGGCAAGTTCCTGACCTCCAATCACCTCATCGAGCGGCTCGAGCGCGAGGCTCTGGCCGACGTGGCCCTGAAGGTCGAGCGCACGCAGGACACCGGCGCGTTCCAGGTTTCCGGCCGGGGTGTGCTGCACCTTTCCGTGCTCATCGAGAAGATGCGCCGGGAGGGCTACGAGTTCACTGTAGGCCGGCCGCGCGTCATCACGAAACACGTCGACGGGGTGGCCCTGGAGCCCATCGAGACCATTACCGTGGACGTGCCGGAGGCCTGCTCCGGTGTGGTCATCGAGGAGATCAACAAGCGCAAGGGTGAGATGCTGGACATGCAGCTCGAGGGCGCTAACGTTCGGCTCCAGTACGACATTCCCGCGCGCGGGCTGATCGGCCTGCGTACGCGGCTGCTGACGCTGAGCAAGGGTTACGGCGTCTTCCAGCAGCTGTTCAAGGGCTACGAACGCATGCGCGCCGCCGTCCCCCAGAGGCCCACGGGCGTGCTCATCTCCAAGGAGCGGGGCCAGTCGGTGGCGTACGCGCTGTGGAAGCTGCAGGATCGCGGCTCGATGTTCATTGGGCCGGGCGTGGACGTCTACCCGGGCATGATCGTCGGCGAGAGCGCCAAAGAGGGCGACCTGGTGGTCAACGTCACCAAGGGCAAGCAGCTCACCAACATGCGCACACACGCTTCGGACGACGCCATCATGCTGACCCCGCCGCGTCAGCTCTCGCTGGAGGAGTGCCTGGAGTTCGTCAACGATGACGAGTGCGTGGAGGTCACGCCCAAGCACCTGCGGGTGCGCAAAATCCTGCTCGACGAGAACGCCCGCCGCCGCATCGAAGCCCGCGCCTCTTAGCTCCCGCTTGGGAACCGTTCGGGCGCGTGCTACGTCCTTATAGTGTGAAGCTCGCCGGTGGCCTTATTCTGGCCGTCCTCCTCGCCGCCTGCGGCGGGGGCGGTGCGCCGGCCACGGCAGCGCCGTCCGCCGCCGCCACAATCACCGTGGCGGATATCGGCAAGACGTTCGACTTGCGCGTCGGGCAGATCGTGGGGGTCTCGCTCCAGGCGACCGAAGGCATGGAGGACTGGCAGCTGGCGCAGCCCAATCCTGCCGTCCTGGAGCCGGTTGCCAATCCGGCAGCGGCCGCCGCGCAGGGTGTGACCTTGCGCTCCTTCAAGGCCGTTGCTCCCGGCACCGCGGAGATCAGCGCCACCGAGCGTCCGGTCTGCAGCCCTGGCCAGGCCTGCTCGCACGCCATCCGCGCCTTCAAAGCCGTGGTGGTGGTCTCTGGGTAAGGGGCTTCTGGCTGTTATCTTGGCCGCTGCACTGGCGGCGTGCGGCGGCAGTTCCAGCGCGAGCACCTCGGCCGGCGCCGCTCCGGCGAGCCAGGCTCCCTCGGCGGCGCCAACCGAGCCGGCGCCTTCGACCGCCGCCAGGGTCGGCGAGGCCTTGCCCGTGCCACCCACGCCCACGACTGCGCCCCCGACGCCGAGCCCGGCTGCGTCGCCCCCGCCGCCCACGTCAACGACGCCGCCTCTGCCGAGTCCAACCGTGACGCCACTGCCGCCCAGCCCCAGCGCGGCCCCACCGAGCTTGCCCAAGCCGGCCAGCCCCGCTCCCTCAGCCACCTTGACGCTCACCATTGCCACGCCCGATGAAGGCAAGACGTTCCGGGTAAAGGTCGGTTCGATGGTCCTGTTCGACCTGAAAGCGGACTCCGGCATGCAGCCGTGGATGATTCAGCCGCCCGACCCGGCCATCCTTGCTCCTGCCGGCAGCCCGCCTGCCGCCCAGGGCGAGACGAAGCAGCTCTACCGCGCCGCTGCTCCGGGAATGGCCATGGTCACGGCCACCGGCCGGCCTTCCTGCAATCCGGGACAGGCGTGTCCGCAGTTCATCCGCTCCTGGCGGGTGACGGTCGTCGTGGAGCCCTAGAGGCCGCTGTTGATCGCCGCTACGCCGAAGGGGTAATCCTTCACCGCCACCGGCTCCTGCTGTCGCGGCCTGGGCAGACGGTTGTAGTAGGCCGTCATGTCGCGCAGCCGCCCTCCCAGCTCGTCGGACAGCGCACCCGGCCACAGCCGCCAGCTCCAGTTGCCCTGGGCGCGGCCCGGGAAATTGAAGCGCGCCTCCGCGCCGAGCGACAGGAGATCCTGGGCTGGGAACACCGCCATCCGGGCCACCGACGCTGAGGCCAGGCGGATGAGGTCCCAAGCGATGTCGGCCGCGTCCGTCCCGATGTAGCGGCGCACGTAGTCCTTCTCACTCTCCGGCAGCTGCTGATACCAGCTCACGGTGGTGTCGTTGTCGTGTGTGCCGGTGTAGACCATGCACTCGGTCGTGTAATTGTGCGGCAGATACGGGTTGTCCGGCTTGCCGTCGAACGCGAACTGCAGCACCTTCATGCCCGGATAGCCCAGCTCCTCCTTCAGCTCGATAACGTCGGACGTGATGAGCCCGAGGTCCTCGACCACGATGGGCAGCGCCCCCAGCTCACGGCCGATCTCGTTGAACAGCTTCGTGCCGGGACCCTTCCACCACTCGCCGTGCTCGGCGGTGCGCTGGCTGGCCGGGACCGACCAGAAAGCGGCGAACGCCCGGAAGTGATCGATCCGCGCCACGTCCACCAGCTCCAGCGTCCTCTGCAGCCGGTCGCGCCACCAGGCGAAGCCGTCCCGTTCCATCACCTCCCAGTTGAACAGCGGGTTGCCCCAACGCTGCCCGGTCGCGCTGAACAGGTCGGGCGGGACGCCGGCCACATGGCTCGGCTGGCCGTGGTCGTCCAGGTGGAACAGCTCGGGGTGAGCGCGCACGTCGACGCTGCCGTCGGCCACGAAGATGGGCACGTCGCCCACGATCCGGATGCCCCGCTCGTTGGCGTAGCGGCGAAGCGCCGTCCACTGGCGGTCGAACTCGAACTGGCAGAAACGCAGGAACTGGGCCTTGGCCTCGTCGCCCTGCGCCTCGACGGAAACGTAGTCGTCCAGCCAGTAGGCGGCGCGCCGGCAGAAGTCGTCGAAGTCGGGGCCGCCCTGGAATCGCTGGAAGGCCTCGCCCAGCGCCCATTGCTTGAGCTTATGGACGTTCTCGTAGTCCACGTGGTCGTCCGGCAGTTGGTTGTCGAGTTGGTCTGACGTGAGCAGGCCGTCTTCGGCCAGTCGTTCCAGGGAAATGACGTCGGGGTTGCCGGCGAAGGCCGAGCTGGATGCATAGGGCGAGTTGCCATAGCCGGTAGGCCCGAGGGGCAGGATCTGCCAGATCTGCTGGCCGGCGGCCGCCAGCCAGTCCACGAACCGGTACGCCTCCGGCCCCACATCGCCGATGCCCTGCCGGCCGGGAAGCGAGACCACGTGCAGGAGGACACCGCTGCTGCGAGGGAGAAAAGTCACCTTCTCACCGGACCGGAGCACAAGCGGTGCCGAAGCCTGCTCACGCCGCTCGCCTTGGCTACTGCGTGAGCATCTCCCAACGCGGGTGCTCGCGGCGGAGCAGTACGCGGATCGTTCGGAAGAAGCGCGGGATTGCGTCGTGCGGCGCGATCAGCCCCAGCACGATTCCCAGCACGATGCCCGCCAGGCTGCTGGAGATGATGCCGGCCACGAAGTGCCGGTCATGCCAGTGGTGGTGATCCACGCTCTCGGGGCGGAGCATAGCAGGCGGCGCCTTTTGCGATCCGCCTCAGCCGGCTACTGCATTCGGACGAGCGTCTTCGCGCCCTGCCACAGCTCTTCGAGCCGGTAGTATTCACGCTCCGCCGGCTTGAACACGTGGCAGATCACGTCGCCAAAATCGACCAGCACCCAGCCTGAACTCTGATCGCCTTCGACGTGGACGGGCCTCACGCCCTCGTGGCGCAGATCCTCCTCGATGCCCTCCACCACGGCCTTGACCTGCCGGTCAGTTGAGGCGCTGCAGATCACGAAGTAGTCGGCCATCGAGGCGACGTCACGGATGTCCAGCAGCAGGATGTCCTCGGCCTTCTTGCTGGCGGCCGCATCGACCGCCGCGCGTGCGATTTCTGCCGGATCCGTCATCTGCCCGGCGACGGCAGCGCCACACTGAACATGCCGAGCAAGAGGCCGGCCACGAGGAATGCGGGGAGGAGGATCGCCACCCATTTCACCCACGGCGGCTGCTGTGCGTGGGGAGCGGGCCGGGCCGGCGCCCGGCTTCGGTTGCGCGATTTCGGCATCCGGTCAGCGGAGTATATCGTTGAGGCAAGCCATGAGCCGTGTGTGCGAGGTCAGCTGGCTGGGGCTGATCCATTACCAGGAGGCCTGGGATCTTCAGGCGCGGCTGGCCCATGAGCGCGCTCATGGCCGCATGTCCGACCAGCTCCTCCTGCTCGAGCACCCGCACGTGTTCACCCTTGGCCGCCGGGGACGCACTGCCAACGTCCTGTCCTCGGACGAGGAGATCCGCGCCGCCGGTGCGCAGATCATCCACAGCGATCGCGGCGGCGACGTCACCTATCACGGCCCCGGCCAGCTGGTAGGCTATCCCATCTTGTTCCTGGAAGAGCGCGAGCGTGACGTCCCGGGCTACGTGCGCCGGCTGGAGCAGGCCATCATCCACACACTGGCGGACTTCGGCATCGAGTCGGGGCGGGAGCCCGAGTTTCCGGGCGTGTGGGTCGGCGAGGACAAGATCTGCGCCATCGGCGTGAAGATCAGCGAGTGGGTGACGCTGCACGGCTTCGCCCTGAACGTCACCACCGATCTGGGCTTCTTCAACCACATCGTCCCCTGTGGAATCGTGGGCAAGGGCGTGACCTCGATGGAACGGCTGCTGGGAAAGGCGCCGCCCATGGACGAAGTCCGCGAGCGCTTCGTCGCCCGCTTTGGGGAGGTCTTCGACCGTGCTATGCAGCCGGCCGGTGTGGCGGCGGCTGGTCGGGGTTGAGGTACAAGCCCTGCTTGTAGATGTAGTCGTGTACAGCGTCCGGCACCAGATACCGGATCGGCAGCCCGCTGGCCACGCGGGCGCGCAGCTCGGTAGACCAGATGGCCAGCTCGGGGATGCGCACCTGGTGCACGCGCCGGTCCACGCCGGGTAGCTGCCGCTCCAGCAGCCTCAGGCTGAAGGAATGGTAGCCGGGCCGGTTGACGGCGATGAGCTGGCACAGCTCCAGCAGCTTCTCTGGCTCGTGCCACGTGGGCAGGTCGGCCAGGGCGTCCTCGCCCAGGATGAAGAAGAGCTTGGCCTTGGGGCCGAGGCGTTCCTGCAGCTCAGCCACGGTATCAACGGTATAGGAGTAGCCCGACCGTTCCAACTCCACTGTCGAGAGCTCGAAGGCCGGGTTGTCGGCGATGGCCAGCCGGACCATCTCCGACCGCACCTCGGCGGGCGAGACCGGGAACTCCAGCTTGTGCGGCGGCCGGGCGGAGGGGACGAACAGCACGCGCTCCAGGCCCAGCGCGCAGCGGGCCTCTTCCCCGGCCACCAGGTGACCGTAATGGATGGGATCGAACGTGCCGCCCAGGATGCCGACTCTCATACCGGGTCCGTTGTCATACCGTTTGCTCGGGCGTGGCCGTCTCCAGCCGCCGGTTGGTCACGATCTCCGTGAACAGCACGGCGTTCGGCACGACGATCAGCTGGCCGTTCTCGGCACGTAGCAGCGTAGTGCGGATCTGGACGTCTTCGACCTTTCCGGTCACGTCCTTTACCTGGATCGAGTCACCGATCAGAAACGGCCGCTCCCACAGCAGGTACAGCCCCGCCACGAGGTTCTTCAGCACGTCCTGCAGCGCGAACGTTACGGCCAGGCTGAGCGCGCCCAGGAACGTCAGCAGCCCGCCGATCTCGATGCCGAAGATGTACGCGATCCAGACCAACCCCAGCGCGACCGCCGTCAGATAGCTGACGCGGCCGATGAGGATGCCGATATTGGCGCTGGTGCGCCGTGCGAGCCGGCCCGAGCGCCAGGCGGCCTGCATGCGTCGACCCACGAACACCACCAGCACCACGATCAGGATGGCTTCGACGATGCCTGTCAGGAAGCGCGCGGCGTTGGCCACGATCTCGAGCTGGTAGAAGCGCGAGAAGCTCTCGGCGATGCCGGCCATGCTTTGGCCGATCTTAGCTGCTTGTTTGGCCCCGGTCCCGAGGCCGGGCGCTTACGCCGGCAGGGTGTAGCGCTCGGCGATCGCGTCCAGGATGCGCCGTCGGCTCTCCTCGGGCGGGAGACTCTCGTCGCCCTCGATCACTGCCGCTTCCGCTCCCAGCTGGTCGTCCTTGATGGCGCGCTCGAACCATTTCGAGTAGTCGCCCTGCCGCAGGTGGTGCTGCCAGGTGTCGTCATCTACGCCCTGGGCGATCTGCGCGAACAGCACCAGGTTCTGCGCCTTCAGGTTGAGCTTGTGCTCCGGGCCGCGGAAGTAGAAGCATTCGTCGTCCATGAGCTCGCCCTTGGCGTACTTGCGCTTGTGGCGGCGGTGCTCGGCGGCGGCCGGCTCCAGCCTGACCCTGACCGGCGGCAGCCCTCGTTTGCGGTGCCAGACGACCACTTCGCCGGGCTGCAGATGGTTGGTCACGCTTTCGGGAGCCGGCTCGTGAACGGCCTTCGCCAGGGTTCGCAGTGTGCGATTGGCGCCGGGCCCGACGGCAATCGCCGTCGTGACCGGCGCGAGGGCGGCGGGCGCTACTCGGTCCACGTGCACCGTCACCAACATCACGCCCTGGAAATCGTCGGGCAGCCGGGCCGTCGCCTGGCCCCGCTCTATGGGCAGGAGATGGTGGGCCTCGTCAATTACCAGCCAGTGCGGCCGGCCGAGGCGCACGCCCATTTCGACCAGCCGCGGCGCCAGGCTGGTGAAGAACTGCGGCCGGTCCTCTATCTTGACGCCCAGCAGGTTCACGATCGCGCTCTGGTTCGGGCGGGCCAGCACCTGGAGCACTTCGTCGATCGTCGGCGCGCGGTCCGAGTCCCCCAGCCGAACGGTGCACTCGAAGCCCTCGTAATCGCCCTCAGGATCGATCAGGCAGAACTGGTAGCCGTGGGTGGTGAGCCGTTCCAGCAGGGCCGTGCTCGACATCGACTTGCCGCTGCCGGATGGGCCGGCGATCAGCACGCGCGTGCCGTACGGGTGGACCCACACGTCCTCGCCGCCGTCGGTCGTGCCTACCAGGATGTTGTGCCTCGGCAGCTCGACCTCCAGCAGGTCGTTCTTGAGGAGGCGCTCGATCAGCTCGACCACGCCATCACCCCGCGCACCCTTGGTGACCAGGTCGGCGCGCTCCTTGAGCATGGGCAGCGCGTTGTCGACCGCCACGGCGCACTCGCAGCAGGCGAGGAAGGCATGGTCGTTCTCGGCATCGCCGATGCCGAGGACGTTGTGGCGCGACAGGGCGAGCTCGTCCAGGGCGTGGCAGAGTCCCGTGCCTTTGTTGACGCCCGACGGCAGGACCATGACGGCGCCCTTGTTGAAGATGACCTGCATCTCCAGGCCCAGCTCGTGGATGGCCTCGAGCACGGTCGTCTCGTGCGGCTCCCAGGTGGCCACGATGGCGCGGCCGACCGACAGCGGCTTGACGCCCCTCTTGCGTAGGAGCTTGATGAAGCGCTCGGGCGGCGTCTCGGCCAGCACTTTGGTCGAGCGGTCGTGCGGGTTGTACAGCACCGCGCCGTTCTCGAGTACCGCCAGGTCGAACAGGTCCAGGCGGTCGAAGACGGCCTGAAGCTCCTCCAGCTCGCGGCCCGTGACCAGCAGCAGGCGCCTTCCCGACTCACGCAGCCGCTCCAGGGCTTTCAGCGTCTTAGGCGCGACCTGGCCATCGTGAGCCAGCGTGCCGTCGTAGTCGGCGGCGAGAGCGAGATAGCGCACCGGTTACCCCACGCGTATACGCACTAATCGGACCGTTTGACCATCCAGCCGAGCCACCAGCTCCCCATTGCCTGGCGCCAGGGCGAATCGATATTGCGATCTGTAGCGGTCTCCGGCTTTCCAGCGCGAGGTCGAATACTGTGGCGCCAGGGCGCCCGAACTTAGCACCTGGTCCCCCAGGCCGATTTCTACGCGAGCATCGGCGCCGGGCAGCCGATCCGCCTGCCAGAACAGCGTCAGGTGCGCCTCATCGCCCGCCGCGAAGGTCGTGCGTTCGGCGTCCTGCCCCACGAGGGTGAGCCCATAGCCCAGGAGCCGCAGCGCTCCAAATGAACGATCCAGCCGGTGCGGGATGCGCAGCTCGTCGACGCTCGGCGGCCGGTCCGGCGGGGCGACCTCGATCTCCGGAAGCAACAGCCGGTCGCCGCCGGTCGAGACCGGCAGCCGCTTGCCGTCCGACGCACCGTACATCCCCAGCTCCGGCAGGTACTTGCCGGGCGGCGTTCCCGGCAGGATCAGGAGCCCGTAGTTGTCGTCGATGCGATCGCCCGGCCGCCAGCCGGCAGTCGGGCGTGCTCCGCCCGCGGGGTCGCTGTCGCGCTGCGCCCAGATGTTGCCCGCATCGTCGATCACGTGCGTGAAAACCTTGACGTTGCCCGGCGCGGGACCTACGGCCTCCCACTTGAGGCCCAGCTGCAGCACCTCGCCGCTGGCCACCCGCTGGGGCGTAATCGCGTAGCCCGTCAGGTGGGCGAAGCCACCGATCGTGGCGTCCAATGGCTGGCTCATCGCCGGCTGTGAGGATGGCATGGCGAAGGCCGTCAGCCGTGCGTCTCCAAACCATTCGTTCTGGGTCTCGAACGCCTTGCCCGCCAGCCAGCTCTCGACGTAATTCTCCGGGTCGCTGCCGTTGGTGCCGTACAGCACCAGCCACAGCCGCTTGTACTGGCTGGTCAGCCGCTCCAGAGCCGCCGCCGTCTTGCGCGAGTCCAGCGGCCGGTCCTCGGGGAGGCCGATGACCGGCAGCGAACCGTGGTAGTAGTAGGGAAAGATCTGCTCCTGGCCGGGCGCGTCGAGGATAATGGCGTCGCCCAGCCGCTCGGACGTGGCCACGAAACGCGCGATGGCGCGGTAGTCGTCGCGTGCGTACTGGGGGTTGGCGTAGTAGTTGTTCAGGGCGTAGCCCGCGCTGGCCAGCACCAGCGCCAGCCCCAGCGCCCGCGGCTTGCCCAGGCTCGACACGCCGGCCCCGATCAGCAGCAGGAAACCGGGCAGCGCCAGCAGCGCGAACTTGGGGTTGTAGACTGGCTTGCGAAACCCCAGCAGGAACATGAGCGCCAGCGGCACGGCCACATAGAGCACCGGCAGCCACAGGTCTGGGCGCGGCCCGCGGAACGCCCTGAGCAGGCCGGCCGCCGCCGCCGCGCACACGGCCGCCGTCAGGCCGATGCCCACTGGGTCGAACGTGCGGGACAGGCCCTCCACGTACCGGTACGCGGCATCCCCGAACAGCTGCGGGCCGGCATGGAAGGCGTTGGTCGATGGCCAGCCGAGCAGGCTGTCCTTCGCCAGCGCCAGCCACGGCGCAAATGCCAGGACCGCGGCGCCGGCCGAGACGATGAACGGCGGCAGCGCCTTGGGCCGCCTGGCCAGCACCCACAGTCCCTGGAAAACGAGCGCCAGCGCGCCGATGTACTGGCTGTAGAGGCAGGCAATCGAGGCCAGGCCGTAAGCGAGCCACAGCCCTCTCGCCTTCGGCGCCTCCGTCGCCCGCACCAGCAGGTACGTCGACAGCAGTCCAAACAGCGTCACGTCCGCGTACATGCGGGCTTCCTGCGAGTAGTACACCAGCAGCGGCGACACCGCCCCTGCCAATGCGGCCAGCAGGCCCGCAGTTCGCCCGAGCAGCCTACGCCCAAGCGCGTACGCCAGCGCCACGATGAGCGCCCCGGAAATGACCGACAGGAAGCGCACGGCGTACTCGGAGTCGCCGCCCAGGAGCATACCCAGCCGCAGCACGTAGTAGTACAGCGGCGGGTGGATGTCGTGGGCGGCACCGAACGTGATGGCGCCGAAGTCCTGGCGGGCCAGGAACACGCTCGAGCCCTCGTCATACCACAGGCTCTGGTACTCGAGCCGCCCTACCCGTAGGGCGAAAGCCAGCAGCAGCACCCCGACGGGCGCCGCCCGCCTATCGATGATTCCTGATGTCGTCCAGGATCCTGTCGAGGAAGGCCTCAGGCGGCATCGGCTCCAGCTGCTCGCCCGAGCGCAGCCGCACGCTCACTGTGCCCGCCTCCTCGTCGCGGCCGCCCGCCACCACCATGTAGGGCACCTTCTGCGTCTGTGCTTCGGCGATCTTGCGCTGCATCTTTTCGTTGCGGTCGTCAAGCTCCGAGCGGACCCCGAGATCAAGCAGCCGGTTGTGGAGGTTCCGAAGATACGGCACGTTCTTATCGGTGATCGGAATCAGCGCCGCCTGCACCGGGGACAGCCACACCGGGAACGCGCCGGCGTATTTCTCGATGAGATAGGCGATCATGCGCACCAGCGTGCCGATGACGCCGCGGTGGATCATGACCGGCCGATGGAACCTGGAGTCCTCGCCGACGTACTCGAGCTCGAACTGGTTCGGCAGGTGGAAGTCCACCTGGATGGTCGAGATCGTCTCGCTGTGGCCCAGCGGGTCGCGCAGCTGGATGTCGATCTTCGGCCCGTAGAACGCGGCCTCGCCGGGCGCCTCGACATAGTCGAGCTTGAGGCGGTCCATGGCCTCTTTCAGGTAGCGCTCGCCGCGCTCCCACATCTCCGGGTTGTCGACGTACTTCTCTTTGTCGTTGGGGTCCCACAGCGACAGGCGGTACCAGTGGTCGGCGATGCCCAGCACGCCGTAGACGTACTCGATCAGCTCCACCACGCCGGTGATCTCGTCCAGGATCTGGTCGGGCGTGCAGAAGATGTGCGCGTCGTTGAGGTCCATGCGCCGGACCCGGCTCAGCCCGCTCAGCTCGCCCGACTTCTCATAGCGCCACATGGTGCCGAACTCGGCGATGCGCAGCGGCAGGTCGCGGTAGCTGCGCTGCTCTTCCTTATAGATCTGGATGTGGTGCGGGCAGTTCATGGGCCGCAGCACCAGCTCCTCATCGCCCGCCTTCATCACCGGGAACATGGCGTCCTTGTAGTGCGCCCAGTGGCCGGAGGTCCTGTACATATCGACCTTGGCCACGTCGGGCGTGATCACGTGCTGGTAACCGCGCCGGATCTCCAGGTCCGTGACCCATCGTTCCAGCTCGCGCCGGATGGTCGCCCCCTTGGGCAGCCATAACGGCAGACCTGGCCCGACGAGGTCCGAGAACATGAACAGCCCCAGCTCCTTGCCGATGCGGCGGTGGTCCCGCCGCCGGGCGTCCTCGAGCCGCTCGAGGAAGGCTTGCAGCTCCCGCTCGTCCTGCCAGACGGTGCCATAGATGCGGGTGAGCTGCTGGCGTTTCTCGTCGCCGCGCCAGTAGGCGCCGCCGATGTTCAGCAGCTTGAAGGCGCCGATGTCGCCGGTGTTCTTCACGTGCGGCCCGGCGCAAAGGTCGGTGAAGTCGCCGTGCCGGTAGATGCTGACGCTCTCGTCGGGCAGCTGGCTGATCCACTCGACCTTGAATGGCTGGTCGTGCTGCTTGAACCACGCGACGGCCTTGTCCTTGGGCCAGTCTTCCTGGATGAAGTCGGAATGGGCGGCCACGCTCTTGCGCATCTCCGCTTCGATGGCCGGCAGGTCCTCGGCGCTGATCGGCCGCGGCAGCTCGATGTCGTAGTAGAAGCCGTCCTCGGTGTCCGGCCCGAAGGCGAACTTGGCGCCCGGGAAGAGGTGCTGAACGGCCTGCGCCATCACGTGGGCAGTGCTGTGGCGCATGGGCGCCAGCGGGTGGTTGGTATGGGAGCCGCTCATCCAGGCGAAGTATATTGGCGGGCCTGCCGCCAGGCGCTATACTCTGCCGCGCTCGGGCGGTTAGCTCAGCTGGTTAGAGCGCAGCGTTGACATCGCTGAGGTCGAGGGTTCGAGCCCCCCACCGCCCACTCCCTAGCTCAGCGCCAGCCGCACGATCCGGTCATCCTCCGCCGTTGGCGAGCCTCGGCCATCGCGGTTGCTGGTGAGCACATAGAACGACCCATCGGGCGCGGCCACGACGTCCCGCAGCCGGCCGAACTGCCCCTTCAGAAGCTGCTCCTGGAAGACCACTGTCCGGCCGTCGTCGCCGAAGACCACGCGGTGCAGCGCGCGCGACTGGAGCCCGGTGAACAGCATCGAGCCCGCCAGCGGTCCCGAGGCGATGAAGGCCGCCCCTGTGGGCGCCCAGGTCGCTCCGCCGCCGCTCTCCAGCAGCGGGTCGAGGAAGCGCCCGTCGTGGGCGATGCCGTAGACGGCCGGCCAGCCATAGTTGCCGCCCGGCTGGATGAGGTTCACCTCGTCGTGGCAGCAGAACGGCGGCGCGCCGCTGGGCCCGTGCTCGGTGGCGTACATCGCGCCGCCTGGGTGCCAGGCGATGCCCTCCACATTGCGGTGTCCGAACGTCCACACGTACGACCCCGGGAAGGGATTGCCGGACGGCACGGAGCCGTCCTTCTCCAGGCGCAGGATCTTGCCCCCGAGAGAACCAAGATCCTGCGCGATGGGCGGGTTACTGGCCTCGCCGGCCGCGGCGTACAGCTTGCCGTCGGGTCCGAACTTCAGCCGCCCGCCGCTGTGGTTGCTGGCCGCCGGGATGCCGTCCAGCAGCACCTTATCGGGCACGCCCACGCCGCTTTCGTCACGCATGCGGACGATGCGGTTCGGCCCGCCGCCGGCCGCCGTGTTGTAGACGTACACGAAGTGATTGGCCGTGAATTCCGGATCGAGAGCCAGCCCCAGCAGCCCCCATTCCGAGCCGGGCTGCTCGGTAACAGGCAGCGTCGCCCACGGCTGAGGTAGAACCCTGCCGTTCTGGATGACGCGAATCCGCCCGGGGCGTTCGGTGAAGAAGATCCGGCCGTCCGACGCGAAATCGATCGCCCACGGCGCCCGAAGTCCTGTGGCCACGACCTGCAGGCCGACATTGGCAGGCCGCGCTGAGCCGCCGCTGCCGCCAGCCTCCCATGGGAAGCGATCCGTGTTCAGCCGCTCCTGAATCCCGAACGGCCCGTTAACCCAGCTGCGGAAGCCGTCGGTGAAGGCGGTGAAGTTGTCGGCCTTGCGCCACACCAGCAGGCCGTTCGTGGTGTGCTGCAGAGCGTCGCCGTTGGCGGCGAAGGCCTGGTTGTCGAGACAGTCGCCGGCCACGTTCGGAATGGCGTCGTGCAGTGTCTTGAAGCCCAGAATGAATTGACAGTCGGCCGCGAACGCCGGACCCGGGGCCACGAGGCTCAAGACCACGAGAACGGGAAGCTGCAGGCGTTTCACGTGCACCTATAACGCCGGGGCCAGCTCGGCCGTGTACGTGGTCGAAAGCAAGTCTTCGGCCGCGGCCAGCACCTGGGTGGGATCGATGCTCTCCAGGCACTCGCCGCGGCACGCGCCGCGCGACCACACCGGCCGCGTGCCGATGAAGCCGTAGCCGGCCGGGCAGGGCGTCGTCCCGAACACCGCCCGCACCCGGGGTCCGAGGGGATGGAAGTTCATGATGTTCGTCGGCCCGTAGATGCCGACCACGGGCACTCCCAGTACGGCGGCCAGGTGCAGCGGACCGGAGTCGTTGCCGATAAACAGCTGCAGCCGGCCGAGCAGGCCAATGGCCTCGCTCAGGCTCACGCGGCCGCTGGTGTCGATGAAGCCGTCCGGTACGCCCGCAGCCACGATGGCCCGCGCCAGGCCCGCGTCGGCCGCGCCGCCAAAGAACACCAGCCGTACGTGCCGGTCCCGGCCCAGCTTGCGAGCCACCCAGGCGAAGCCCTCGGGCGACCAGCGCTTCGCTCCGCGGAAGCCGGAGCCCCCGGCGTGGACGCCGACCAGCAGGTCGCGCGGCTCATGGCCGTGGTCGGCCAGGTAGCGCTCGGCGAAGGCCTCCTGCCTGCCGCTGACCTTCAGCACCGGCCGCCGATCGCGAATTGGGATGCCCAGCGGCCGCAGGACCTCCAGGTAGTGATCGCGGGCGTGCATCAGCCGCCACCGGCGATTCCGATGGGCCACCAGCCAGAACAGCCAGGGCGCCGGCAGCGCCAGCCGGCGCGGAATCCCGGCCAGCAGCCCGAGATAGTCGTGAAAGGGCGCGAAGTGGACGGCCAGGTCGTAGCCCTCGCGCCGCAGCCGCCGGAAGAAGCCCGCGCACGGCCTGAAGACCACCAGCCGGTCCACGTCGGGGTTGTTTTCCAGCACGGCCCGGTTGCTGGCCCATACCAGCGCGGTCAGCCGTGCGTTCGGATAGTACTGGCGCAGGGCTCGTATGGCCGGCGTGGCGAACAGCGTGTCGCCGATCGGCGCCAGCACGATCAGCAGGAGGTTGCGGTAGTTCTCCCCAGGCCGCGCCTCCAACTAGGCGCTGGCGCGCTCGCGCTCGGTGGGATGCTCCTGCAGCCACGCGCGCAGCGCATACCCGAATGGCACGGCAATCAGCAGGCCCATGCCCATAAGCACGTTGGTGATGCCGAAGGCATCGGCCATGCCGCCAACGAGCAGCAGGGGAATGATCATGAAGGCGCTGCTGGCCATCAGCTGGATCGACAGCACCCGCCCGCGCACCTCGTCGCCGGCCAGCTCCTGGACCAGGGTTTGGGCCGGCACCAGGACGTAGGCGAAGGCCAGGCCGATCAGCAGGAAGAAAAACAGATCCAGACCGATCAACCAGCCGGCCGCCTGCGGCTTGAAGCCCACGCTTTCGCTGAGCCGGTTGCCGATGGTGCTGAGCGGCGGCGAGATGCCGACCCCGAACATCAGCACGCCGATGGCCGTGACCGAGATCCGGGTCAGCAGCTCCTTCGGGATCATCGTCGCCAGCTTGCCCGCGGTGATCATGCCCGCGAGCAGGCCCACCGCCATCGGCAGGAAGATGTAGGCCGTGTCCTCCGGCGTCAGGTTCAGCACGCGGTTTGTGAACCCGGGCGCCATCTCGCCCATGATCAGCAGCAGCGTCGAAATGAGCGTCAGCTGGATGATCGCCGTGAGCAGCTCGCTCTTGGCGATGATGTACATCATCCCCTCGCGCAGCTCGTCCCAGAACTGGGTGCGGCTCTCCACGTGCCACTGCTCGGCCGGCCGGGTGTGCGGAGGGATCTCGCGCAGGCGGGCCATTCGGCCCGGCAGGATCTGGCAGAGCGCGGCCGCGGCCAGGTACATCGCGGCGGTGATGTAGAAGGCGATGTCCAGGCCGGCGATCTTGATCGCGGCCGGGGCGATCATGATGAAACCGAGAACGATGGCGCTGTAGAACGTCACGTTGAACAGCGACATGGCATTCAGCAGCTGCTCGCGCTTGACCAGCATGGGGATGCTGGCGCCTTCAGCTGGGCTGAACAGCTGGTTGATGCCCGACGACACGAACAGAATGATGTAGATCGCCGGCAGGCTCTGGCCGAGGAACACGAAACCCAGCGTGGCCAGCGCCCGCGAGACGTTGGTGTAGACCAGGATGGCCTTCTTGTCGACCCGATCTACGAACACGCCGGCGATCGGCCCGAACAGCACCGCCGGCAGCGTGAAGGACACGATGGTGACGGCGATCTGGGTCGTCGAGTGGCTCAGCTCCTCGACCTTCACCAGGACCGCGAAGTTGATGATGTTCTGGGCGATCTGCGACAGCAGCTGAGCCGCCCACAGGTACGTGAACTGGCGGTTGCGGAGGACGACGCGGAAGCTTGCCGGAGCGCTGGCGACGGCAGAAACCGGACCAGCGGCCGGATTTCGCATGCAGTAAGGGTACAGGCTACGCTGAACGAGATGCGAATCGTCTCCCTGCTGCCCAGCGCCACCGAGATCGTGTTCGCGTTGGGCCTGGGCGACGAGCTCGTCGGCGTCACCCACGAGTGCGACTACCCGCCCGAAGCCCTGAGCAAGCCACGCGTGACCTCCACCGCCCTCTCGCCCGAGGCGCACACCAGCCGTGAGATCGACGATGGCATCAACCGCCTGCTGGGCGAGGGCAAGAGCATCTACCACCTCGACCGCGACCTCCTGGAGCAGCTCCAGCCCGACCTGATCCTGACCCAGGAGCTGTGCGACGTCTGCGCCGTGGCCTACACCGAGGTAAACCGCGTGGCGGCCTCAGTCTCCAGCAGGCCGCGGGTCATTTCGCTCGAGCCAAACAATCTCGAGCAGGTGCTCGAGTGCATCCTCACCGTCGGCTCGCTCACGGACGCCCTCGAGACCGCCGAGACCTATGTGGCCAGCCTCCGGCAGCGGCTCGACGCGGCAGCATCCACGGCCATGCGCCGCCCGCGGGTGTACTGCATGGAGTGGCTCGACCCGCCCATGCGGGCCGGGCACTGGATCCCGGAAATGGTCGAGCTGGCGGGCGGCGAGGAGTCGTTCGCCAACCGCGACCAGCCCTCGACCAAGACCACCTGGCAGGAGATCGAGGCCTACGGGCCGGAGGTCGCGGTGCTCATGCCGTGCGGCTTCGATCTGCCTCGCACGCTCGAGGAAGCGCCGCTCGTGACCCAAGGGCTCCAGAAGGCCGGCGCCGAGCAGATCTGGGCCGTGAACGGCTCAGCCTACTTCAGCCGTCCCGGGCCGCGCCTGGTCGAGGGCGTGGAGATACTCGCCCATATTCTCGGAAATACTCGGGCGGAGTTGCCGCCCCACTCGGTCGCGCGCGTCGCCTAAACCGCGGCCGCCGAGCGCATCACCGCCTCAGCAAACAGCTCCATCGACCGGCACGTCTCCTCGTGCATCAGGGTCCCGTAGCTGGCCAGCACCAGCAGCGTGTCCACGCCAATCGCCTCCAGGCGGCGGACCTTCTCCGCCACCTGATCCGGCGTGCCGGCCAGCACGATGCCAGCCTCCTCGATCTCGGCGAAGGTCTTGCCGCCCAGCACCCGGGTCGTGAGCTGCGTGAGCCGCTCGTCCGAGAAATCCGGTGGCGGGGGCGGCGGCAGGAGGTTGGAGAGGTGCCAGAAGCCTTGAACCGCCAGCCTGGCCTTGTCCCGCGCCTCCGCTTCTGACTCCGCCACGAACAGCTCCCGGCAGACCACGAACCGCGGCCGGAATGGGCCGTCCGAGGGCACGCCGGACGGCACGGCCGCCCGATAGGCCTCAATGGCGGCCGGCAGCTCCTGGATGGGCGTGAAGTGCAGCGCCACCGGCCAGCCGTTGGCGCCCACTTTTTCGACCGTCGGCTTGTGCGTGGCCACCATGTGGATGGGCGGATGCGGCTTCTGGAACGACCGGGGCCGCAGCATGGCGTCCTCGATGCGCCAGAACTTGCCCTCGTAGCTGAACCGCTCCTCGGTCCAGGCCTTCACGATGATCTCGATCGCCTCGTCAGTCATGGCCGGCGCGTCGGCGAAGTCGACCTCGAACTTGGCGAACTCTCCCGGCCGCACGCCCTTGCCGATGCCGAAGTCGAACCGGCCGCGGGCCAAGTTATCGAGCATCGCCGCCTCTGCTGCCAGCCGCAGCGGGTGGTGGATGGGCAGCACGTTAATGTAATTGCCGAAGCGCATGTGCGTGGTCCTTTGGACGGCCGAGGCGATGATCAGGTTCGGGCTGGGCAGCAGCGAGTAGTCGGTGAAATGGTGCTCCACGAACCAGGTCTCGGTGAAGCCGAGCTGCTCGCCCAGCTCGATCTGCTCCAGCAGCTCCTGGTACGCCTGGTCGTGCGGGATGCCGCGGCCCTGGCAGTAGAAGAACAGGCCGAAGTTCATATCGTGCCCCAAGGGTACCTTTAGGGGGTGATCGACCTCCGCTCCGACACCGTCACCCGGCCCACGCCGGAGATGCGCCAGGCCATGGCTGAGGCCGAGGTGGGCGATGATGTCTTCGGCGAAGACCCCACTGTCAACCGCCTGGAAGAGCTGGCGGCCGAGATTGTCGGCACTGAGGCGGCGCTGTTCGTGCCCAGCGGCACCATGGCCAATCTCTGCTCGCTGCTGGCCCATACCGAGCGCGGCGACGAGGTTATCGTCGGCCGCGGCTCGCACATCTTCCTGAACGAGGTCGCCGGCGCGGCCGTGGCCGGCGGGCTTCAGTTCCAGCCCATCGATGACGGCACCGGCCACATCACGCCCGAACAGGTCGAGGAGGCTACCCGCGGCCAGAACATCCACTGGCCGCGCACCCGGCTGGTCTGTCTCGAGAACACGCACAACAAGGCCGGCGGCGTGGTCATGTCCCGAACCGAGATGGAGGCCATCCTGGACGTAGCGCGACGGCATGGCCTCAAGACGCACCTCGACGGCGCGCGGCTGTTCAACGCGGCCATCTATCTGGGGGTTGCCGCGCGCGAGCTCGCCGCCGGGTTCGACAGCGTTTACGTCTGTCTGTCGAAGGGCCTAGGCGCGCCCGTGGGATCGCTGACCTGCGGCTCGCGCGGCTTCGTGGAGCGCGCCCGCAAGTACCGCAAGATGCTGGGCGGCGGTATGCGCCAGGCGGGCGTCATCGCGGCCGCGGGCATCGTGGCGCTGACCACCATGGTCGACCGCCTGGCGCAGGATCATGCCTCCGCCCGGTGCGTCGCGGAGGGGGTGCACGGCCTGCCCGGCGTGGAGCTCGACCTCGGCCGCGTCCAGACCAATATCCTGTTCCTGGAGTTCAGCCGGCCGGCCGCCGAAGTCAGCGCTGCGCTTCGGGAGAGGGGCATCCTGGCCGCGCCGAGCGGCGCCACGCGCATGCGGCTCGTCACCCACTATCACGTCACTATGGCCGACGCGGACGCCGTCGTCGCGGCTTTTCGCGGGATCTTCAGCCGGCCTTCGCGCCAGCCGGCCGGCGCGGCGGCATCGGGCGCGCCGTACTAGCCCCGAGATATAGTTAAGGTTCCCGGACCCGTGGTGTAGCGGCCTAACATGCCAGCCTGTCACGCTGGAGATCGGGGGTTCGAATCCCCTCGGGTCCGCCCCTAGGCCGTCTTCACGAAATCCACGTGGAACTCGCCCGCGGCGGTGCAGTCGTAGTAGGTGAAGCTGCGCGTGTTCGAAAGCGGAACGCCCGCGCTGGTCGCCACCCAGACGTCGTACTTCCGTGCGTTCCACACGGGGAATACCGGGCAGTGCGTGTCGGCGGTGAAGCTGGGTGCGAACAGCACGATCGTGAACTGGCCGTCGGCGTTCGTACGGATCGTCTGCAGCCCGCCTCCGGCGGGCGTGGTCATGTTGACGAACTGCCCGGCAAGGCCGCGGCCGTCCTTGTCCAGCACCCGCCCTTGGATGTACTGCGAGCCGCTGTTTGGCGCCGACGTGACTTCACTCGCCGCGAACTGCGCCGGCGGCAGCGCAGGGGCAGCCGGCGCGGTGGACGCCGCCGGCGGGGTGGTGCTGCCGACGACTGTGATGGTGCCCTTGAACTGGTACGTCACGTTGGTGCCGCCGGAATTCGGATCCTGGAAGTAGACCGGCTCCGTGGCCGAGTGGTACGTATAGATGGCCGGCGTGTTGAACGTGAAGCTGAAGCTCTGGCCCGGCGCCAGCCCGCCCGAATCGAAGTTGTTGAGGAAGTACCCGGCGTCGGCGGTGACCGTATGGATCTTGGTTCCGGTATTGGTCCAGGTCACCATCTGGCCGGCCTGGACCGTCAGGCTGGCCGGCTGGAATCCCTCTGTGTCGTTCAGGGTGACTGAAACATTCGGCGCCACCGCCGGGGCCACGCCCGCCTGTGGCGGCCCGGGCTGGACCACGGTCACGGTGTAGGGCCCGCAGTCGAAGCCGGCAACCTTGTTGCCGTTCAGGCAGTCGGTCGCCGACGTGTAACTGTACGTGCCGGGTACGCCGAAGCTGGCGCTGCCCGCCTGCCCTCGGCTGAGCCCACCGGTGTCGAAGGTCAGAAGGATGCCGGGCACGCTGGTAGCGGTATGGACGCCGCTGCCGGCGTTCGTCCACAGCACCGAGCCGCCGGCCGGAACGGTGACCTCGCGCGGGCTGATGCCCGAGTCGCTGATCGTGACGCTGACGTTTGGAGGCGGCGTCTCGGCCAGGGCCGGAATGGGCACCAGCGCGAGCAGCCCGAGCGCGGCGAGACGTTTCATGCGGGCAGCCACCTCCGGTTCTCTATGAGGCCCCTCAGGTAAGAGATCTGGCCGGCATGCTGCAGATTGTCCGAGAGCACGCTCACCAGCCGCACACCCACGGTGGGCAGCGGGTTCCACTGGGGCTCGTTCAGCTCTCGGTCGAGGTCTCGGGGCTCGAGACCCTCGATGAACCCCACCGAGCGCTTGTAGACCGCCTGGTTGTAGTCCAGCAAGATTTGCGGGCCGTCGACGCGCACGGCGGCCACCTGCTCCGCGGTGTAGCGCTGGCCGGTGTCGGCAGGATCCGCCGGCTTGCCGAACCTGGCGTGCCAGCCGTCCTCGATCCAGGCCTGCTCGCGCTCGGCCAGGTCGGAGACATGGTGGTCCTGCACGCGGGTGAGATGCCAGGCCAGCCAGGCGATGGTATTGCAGTTCTCGGCCGGCCGGAAATGCAGCTGGTCGGCGGTGAGCCCGTCCAGGCTGCGCGCCAGCAGCTGCGGGATCCGGCTGTAACCCTCGATGATGACGTGCTTGGAGTCCAAAGTGCATCAAAGAATACGATGTAGGGATGCTCGAAGGAATGATTGCCGACACTATCGGGATCACCGGGTACAACGGCGAGGTCATCCATGCGTACTATGCGCAACCGCTGACCGGCGGACCGGTGCCGAGTGTGGTCGTCCTGCACCACATGCCCGGCTGGGACGAGTGGACCAAAGAGGTCGTCCGCAAGTTCGCCTTCCACGGCTACGCCGCCATCGCGCCGCATCTGTTCCATCGCTTCGGCCCCGGCCGCTGGGACGACGTCACGGCGGCCGCCCGGGCCAAGGGCGGTGCCTCCGACGCGCAGGTCATTGGCGACACCGAGGGCGCGATGGCCTTTCTGCGCGCCCAGCCGCAGTCGAACGGTAAGGTCGGCGTCATCGGCTTCTGCTCGGGCGGCCGGCAGGCCTACATGGTGGCTTGCAAGATCCCGTCGCTCGACGCAGCCGTTGACTGCTGGGGCGGGCGGGTCATCCCTCAGCCCGAGGACGTCACGCCGCAGCGTCCGGAGCGTGTCATCGATCTCACCAAGGACATGCATTGCCCGCTGCTGGGCATCTTCGGCAACGACGACGCCAACCCGGACCCGGAGCAAGTCAACGCTACCGAGCGCGAGCTGAAAAGGCACGGCAAGGAGTACGAGTTCCACCGCTACGACGGCGCCGGCCACGGCTTCTTCGCTACCGACCGGCCCGGCTACCGGCCCGAGCAGGCGGTCGACGGCTGGAAGAAGGTGTTCGGCTTCTACGCCAGGCACCTGGTGACGGCAGAGTAAGGCCATGTGCTCCTACATCACCGAGCAAGCCGACATCATGGGGCATGGGAAAGGCGTGAGCGATTGGCTGCCGCTGACCAGAGCCAACGTCTACTACGACCATCCCGTCAGCGCCCCGCTGGACCATGCCCTGATCATCGACTTCACCAATGAGGCCCAGGGGCCCAGCGCCCGCGTCGCCGTCGAGCTCAGCGCCCAATCCGCCCGCGAGCTGGTGCGCGCCATCCAGGCCGCGCTGGACACGGGCCAGGCGATCCACGACCTGTCCGCGAGCTGAGGCATGGATCGGGTGTCCGTCACCGGCTACCAGGCGCGGCCCGACTTCATGGCGGCGGAGGAGCAGGGCTTCTTCGCGGACGAGGGGCTGGAGGTGACGTATGAGCGCGCCTGGCACGCTCCGACGCACAACACGGGCATGGCCGAGGGCCGGTGGGACCTTACCTTGTCCAGCGCCGATACCATGATCGCCCGCACCACGCGCGACGGTACGGATTACGTCATCTTCATGAACTCCGAGCGTGGCTTGGACGTGCAGCTCATCGGCGCGCCCGGCATTAACACCCTGCAGGACATCCGCGGCAAGACCATGGCCGGCGACCCCGGTGACTCCAACTACGACCTGCACCGGCGCAAGATCATGCGCGACCATGGCATCGGCGAGAACGAGTACGCGGTAGAGGTCGTAGGCGCCACGCCCGAGCGTTTCGAGGCGCTGATGGCGGGCAGGATCGTGGCGGCCATGCTCACGCCGGCTTTCGCCGCCAAGGCCATGGCCAGCGGGTGCAAGCAGCTTGCCGACGCGTCCGAGCACATTCCCGAGTACCCGGTGTGCTCGGGCTGGACGCGCCGCCAGTGGGCCCGCGAGCACGAGGACCTGCTGGTCCGGTTCATCCGGGCCTACGCGCGCGGCAGCGACTGGGTGCTGGACCCGGCCAACCGTGACGCGGCCATCGAGATGATCTGCCGGCGCGACGGGTTCACGCCGGAACGGGCCGCTGCCAACCTGGCGCGGGTCATCCGGCACGCGGCGATCGACCCGCCGGGGCTGGCTCGGGTGGCGGCGCTGCGGGCCGAGATGGGCCTGTACGATCCGCCCTACGATCCGGTCGAGCGCTTCTATGACCCGACGTACTGGTCCAAGGCCACCAGCCTGCCGGCCCCGCCGCCCTATGGCGTGCCCGACATGAAGGCGCTGGCCAGTAAGCCGGCGGCCTGCCACTGCCTCGTCGCCTCAACCATCTAGGAGGAGAGCCATGCGTCTTGTCACGTTCGACTACCAGGGCCAGCAGCGGGTGGGGGTGGTCGGCGGGCAGGAGGTGGCCGACGTCTCGGGCGCAATCCCGAGCATGATCGCGCTCGTTCAGGGTGGTCCCGAAGCGCTGGCGGCGGCAAAGGCCGAGGCCACCAGGACCAAGCAGCGCCTGCCGCTGAGCTCGGTGCGCCTGCAGGCGCCCTTTCCGCGCCCTCTGAAGAACATCCTGTGTCTGGGTGTGAACTATCGCGCCCACGCCGACGAGGCCGCTCGCGCCGGCGCGCGGTCCACGGCCGAGCCGCCCAAGCACCCCATCTGGTTCACCAAGGCGGTCACCAGCGTGTGCGGCCCGTACGACGACGTCGAGCTCGATCTGGACCTGTCGCAGAAGTACGACTGGGAGGCCGAGCTCGCCGTCGTTATCGGCAAGGCTGGCCGGCACATCCCACGCAAGCAGGCTCTCGAGTACGTCCACAGCTACACGGTCTTCAACGACTTCTCCGTCCGTGACTTTCAGCTCGATCACGGTGGCCAGTGGTTTATGGGCAAGAGCCTGGATCGGGCCTCGCCTATGGGCCCGTGGCTGGTTACCCCCGACGAGGTCGGCGACTGCCACAAGCTACACATCACCTGTCGGGTCAACGGCGTCACCAAGCAGGACGCCAACACCGATCAGCTCATCTTCGACGTCCCGACGGTCATCGCCGACATCAGCCAGATGCTCACCCTCGAGCCGGGCGACGTCATCTCGACGGGCACGCCGGCCGGTGTGGCGCTGGGCCGCAACCCGCCCGAGTGGCTGAAGCCCGGCGACGTCATGGAGACGGAGATCGAGCGCATCGGCTGCCTCCGCAACCGAATGGTGGCGGCCCAGCGCTAGCTCAGGCGAAGCCGCGGCGCTTGCGCGCCAGGAACTCCCTGAACGCCTCCGTTGGCGGTGGCGGAGGCGGGACGGTGTCCCGGAAGGCCCGCTCGGACGCCAGCATGTCCTCCCAGGAACGGCCGACCTGCTCCCCAAGAAGCTGTTTCAGGCCCTGGATCACTGCCGGCTTGTGCTTGGCGATCTGCCGGGCCAGGTCGATGGCGGCCGGCAGGACCTCGTCGGGCGCGACGAGCTTGTTGAGCAGGCCCATTTGGTAAGCCTCCTCGGCCTCCACCACCCGGGCGGTGAGCAGCAGCTCCTTGGCCCGCGCCCAGCCCACGATCAGCGGCAGCGTCCAGGTGACGCCGATGCGGCCCGCCGCGGCCTGCACGAAGCGGAACTGGGTGCGGTCGCAGCCGATGCGGATATCCAGCTCGGTGGCCAGCAGCGCGCCGCCGCCGAAGGCCAGGCCGTTGAGTGCGCCGATGGTCGGCTTGCGCAGGGTGGCGAAGTGCCACTGGTACGGCCCGAAGCCGCGCTCTTCCCCTCGCTCGATGGCCTCGTGGATATCTGCTCCTGAGGAAAACGCCCTTTCGCCCGCTCCCGTCAGCACGACGCAGCGGACGTCCTCGTCGTGCTCGAAGCCGGTGAGGACCTCATCCAGCTCGCGCATCAGGTCGTGGCTGAGGGCGTTGAGCCGCTCCGGCCGGTTGAGCGTGACCACGCCCACCCCGCCCTCCGCGACTTCGACCAGGAGGTTGTCGTAGCCCATCTAGCTCAGCGCATAGCCCAGCTCGTAGTGCAGGTAGATGCCGTCGAAGTAGAACCAGCGCATGCGGGCGCTCTCGCGCGCGTAGTGGATGGCCATCTCCTGCAGCTCACGCGTGGTGCAGTGCTTCTCCAGCAGTTCGAAGCCGCGGTTGCCGTGGTCGACGTCCACCTCCGAGTGCAGCCAGAAGTGCTCGATGTCCTCTTCCGCGAATTTGTAGACCTCACGAAGGGCAGGCAGGACCTTGCTGTACAGCACCGGCGACTGCGATTCGGTGCCGATGCGGTTGGCGGCCAGCGAGGCGATCCAGTGCTCGTTCCGGGCCACGTTCACCAGCCAGCTGGCCCAGGCTTCGGTAGTCGGCAGTCCGCGCCCGGCCTTGACCTCATCCAGGTCCGCGCCGTTGGCCGCCGCGAAGCGTAGGACGATGTCCTGGTGCGGCCGCTGGGGATCGTCCTCTTCCATGCGGTTGCGCAGCTCCGACATACGCACGTCGGGCGGCGCTTTGGCGCAGCGGTAGAACGTCGCGGCCGGCATGTTCTTGATCCAGTGGTAGTGCTCCACGGCCCAGCCCATGAGGGCGCGCCGGCCCAGCTCGCCCCGCGCCCATTTCTCGGTCATGGGATGGTTGGCGCAGTGCCGCTCGAGCACCGCCCCCTCGAGCTGTTGTCGGAAGGGGGTGTTCAAGCTCCCGCTTTGCTGCGCTCGCCCACCGGCGCCGCGCCGACCCAGCCGTGCTCGCTGATGTCCACCGTCACGCCGTCCGGGCCGGTGAACTTGCTCTCGAAGTACTGCGCCCCGATGGCCACATCCGGCTGGCGCTTGGCGCCGTGCTCCGCCAGGATGCGGTAGAACGCCTGGGCGTCGTCGACTCCGAACCCGAAGTGGTGGACGCCGAGCTGGACCTGGCCGGTGGCCTTGTCCTTGATGCGTAGCACGGCGAAGTTGATCTCGCCGTCCGACAGGTAGATGCCGTCGCGGCCGTTGTCGCCGACCTCCTCCAGGCCGAACACGGCCTTGTACCAATCGGCCGTCTTGCGCGGATCGTCGGTGGAGATGGCGATGTGGCGGATCTTGGCTCTGGGCATCGGGTCAGCCTCCGTTTTTGCCGGATTGTTGGTGAGGAGCATTGTCGCGCCTCAAGGGCGGCGGGTCAACCGTCCCGCGAGCGCGAAATCATGAGCGATGCAGCCTGGTTGGCCCTGCGCGAGTACGTGGCGAGCTTGGCGCAATGGCCGGGCGGTGGGATACCATGGGCTGTCCTCGCGATCGAGCAGCCAGCGCCACTCTGGCATCCGGGTGAAGCACCCCCATGGGGAAACCGGGCAGCCATTTTACAGGAGAAACGAGCAGCCGCGCTGCCGAAAACACCTTTGTCCAAGGCCGTGAGATGGGCCTAGCCTCGGCTGGCGGCGTTAGCGGAGCGCAGCCAAGCTGTCCCCGGTAAGACTTCAATCCAGGGGAGGAGTGTTCCATGAAGCGAATAGCCATTGGCACGCCGGTCACCTGCACTTTCACGCCGGGCACGAACGCCACCTTCTTCTTCATGGTTGGGCGGGGTTTCACGCCGCTGTTTGGCCATGGTCTGACGAACACCTTCACGGCCAAGTACGTGGGGCCGGCGTCGATCACGATCTATTGGTCACAGCCTGGCCTCGGCTCTCAGACCGCGACCTTCAACTACACCATCGCCCCAGCCCCGTAGAGCAGGCCAGCAACTGCCCAGCGCCATCTGAGACGGGTGAGCGGCCATCGGCGTCGGGACGCAGCCGAGGCCGCTCAGCCGGTCCGGACCGGGGGTCGGCCTCCAGCGCGGTGAGGCAGGCCGGCTACAGCACGCCCGGCGCTACGTAGGCCAGGTCGGCCGGCGGCTTCTCGCCCATCTTCACCACGCGCGTCCGCTCCCAGTGCTCCCGCACCTGCGCTTCGATGATCTCATCCGGCTGGGCCAGATCGACCGGCTCGGCGGTCACCGCCCACGAATCGTAGCCGGTCAGCCAGAACGTTTCCAGGACGTTGCCCTCGGGATCGTGGAAGTAGCACCCCACGGCGCTGGCGTGGCTCACCACGCGCTGGATCTTGTAGCCCTCCGCCTTCGCGCGCAGCCAGAATTGGCGCACGTCGTCCAGGTTCTCGACCCGCAGCGAGATCTGTTGGATGAGCTTGGGGTTCTCGTCCGGCGGCCGGCCCGTCATGAGCGCGATCTCGTGGTCCACGGCCTCGGGGTTGGCGCTCAGGAACACTGCCCGGCCATGGGCGTCGCGCTTCGTCACCGTCAGGCCCAGGAAATCCCGGTAGAAGCGCTCCATCTTGTCGATGTCGCGCACGTAGATGCCGACGTGGCCTAGGTTCTTGATGGCTCCCATACGTTCTCCTCGTTCCAGTTGATGATGAACGCTTCGCCGCGGGTGAGGAACTCGGCCACCAGCCCGGCGAAGCGCGCCGGCTTGTCGGCGTCGACTTCGGGCCCCGCGCCATACACATAGGCCAGATAGGAGGACGGGATGCGCGTGCGCAGCTCCCGACCGGCCGAGGATTGGTCGTGGCTGCCCTGGACGATAAGCGTCAGGCAGCCGATCTCGTTGGCCCCCGCCAGCAGCTCGGAATCGGGCTCGGGCGAGACCAGCACGAGCTGCTGCACGCGCTCGGGCTGCTGCGCGGCCAACCAGGCCGCCTCCGACGCGCGCTGCCCTTGAGCGATGACGTCGCACGACGGCGGCAGCTCCAGCGGCTCCGCATGCCGCACCACCCGCAGGTCGAACTTCTGCGCCAGCAGCTCCTCGGCCGGCGAGACGCCGTTCGGCCGCAGCCACAAGACGGCGGCCGTCACAGGTGCGCCACTTCCGGCAGCACCTGTTCCCGGAACAGGTTCATGCCGCGGTAGACCGCCTCATCCGGGATGCGCCCGATCTTGAAGTTCACGTTGAAGATGCCGTTGCCCACCGTCTTCATCGTCCGCTTGATCTGCTCGACCACGGTTTTGGGTGAGCCGCACAGCACTGTGCCGGCCTCGATGCGGTCCTTGATGCTCATGCCTTTCAGGCGGGCGCGGCGCGCCGACCGCCGCTCGGCCTCGGATTTGTCGTCGTAGTAGCGGGTCTTTTGCAGGACGATGCGTTGCGCCGTCCGCGGCCCGCCGGACAGCACGCTGTAGAAGTAGTCTTCGCCTTCGCCCAGCAGGCGCTGCGCCTCGGCATCCGTTTCGGCGATGCAGGTGTGCATGCCCACCAGGATGCAGTCCGGCCCGGGCTCCCAGCCGGCCTCCCGCGCCGCCTGCCGGTAAGCCGTCACGTTCTCCGTGGCCGTCTCGATGCTGTCCAGCTGGACGATGCCCATCAGCGTCCGGTTCTGGGCGGCGAAGCGAGCCGAGGCCAGGCTGCCGCCGGACATCAGGATGGGCGGATGCGGCTGCTGCCGCGGCCGCGGCCAGATCGAGACCGAGCGGAACTGGTACTGCTCGCCCTCCCAGCGGAACGGCACGGGCTCCGTCCAGGCCCGGACGATGAGCTCGTAGCCCTCCTTCAGCCGCTCCCAGGAGTCGTCGGGCACGATGTTGTAAGCGGCGTACTCGTGAGCGATGCCGCGCATGAAGCCCGCCACCAGCCGGCCGCCGCTCATGACATCCAGCATGGCGTACTCCTCGGCTACGCGTACAGGGTTGAGCAGCGGGATGAGGTTGCCGAACATGGCCAGCTTGACTCGGCTGGTCGTCTGGGCCAGCGCCGCCCCGATGAGGTTGCAGTTGGCCATCAGCCCATAGGGGCTGAAGTGGTGCTCGTTGCAACCCACCCAATCGAAGCCGCACTCCTCGGCGAAGGCCATCTCGTCCAGATAGGTCCGGTACAGCTCGGTCCCTTTCAGGGGGTCGAAGGGCTCGTTGGCGATGGGCCAGTCCTCCGAGCTCTCATCGATGCCCGTCCAGGGCATGAGATGGAAGAAGCAGAACTTGGCCACGCGCTAGTTGATCCGCTTCTCTTTGCCGGCCCACTCCTTGTCGCGCAGCACGAACTTCTGGATCTTGCCGGTAGAGGTCTTGGGCAGGTCGCCGATCTCGACGTACTTGGGGGCCTTGAAATGGGCCATGTTGTCGCGGCAGAAGGCGATGATCTCCTCCGGGGTGGCCTGGACGTCCGGTTTCAGGACCACGAACGCCTTGGGCACCTCGCCCCAGTAGTCGTCGGGCACGCCGATAACCGCGCACTCCATCACCGCGGGGTGCTTGACCACCACCTGCTCGACCTCGATCGTCGAGATGTTCTCGCCGCCGCTGATGATGATGTCCTTGGCCCGGTCGCGCAGCTCGATGTAGCCGTCGGGGTGCATGACCGCCAGGTCGCCGGAATGGAACCAGCCGCCGCGGAAAGCCTGGGCGGTGGCCTCGGGATTTTCGAAGTAGCCCTTCATGACGTTGTTGCCGCGCATGACGACTTCGCCCATGGTCTGGCCGTCGGCGGGCACGTCGTTCATGTTCTCGTCGACCACCCGCGTGCGGGCGTTGGCGATCACGTAGGATACGCCTTGGCGGGCTTTCTTGCGGGCTCGCTCTTCAGGTGTGAGGTCCTTCCATTCCTCCTGCCATTGACAGACCGTGTGGGGGCCGTACGTCTCGGTCAGGCCGTAGACGTGCTCCACGCGCACGCCCAACTCCTCCATCTGCCCCAGGATCGTCGGCGAGGGCGGCGCGCCGGCAGTGGTGATCGTCAGCGGCCGCTTGAGCTTGACCTCGCGGGCCCGAGGGTGGTTGGCCATGGCGATGAGCACCGTGGGCGCGCCGCACATGTTCGACACGCCCTCCTTCTCGATCAGGTCCCAGGCCACGGCGGGGTCGAACTTGCGCAGGCACACGCTCGTCGCCCCCGCAGCCGGGATGGCCCAGGTGTAACACCAGCCATTGCAATGGAACATCGGTAGCGTCCACAAGTAGACCGCGTCGGCCTCGATGTGGGACGTGATGTTCTCGCCGAGCGCGTTCAGGTACGCGCCGCGGTGGTGATACATCACGCCTTTGGGCCGGCCGGTGGTCCCCGACGTGTAGTTGATGGAGATCGTGTCGTACTCGCTCTCCAGGTAGTCCGGCTGTGGCTCGGGATCGCCGGACTCGTAGAAGTCCTTGTAGGACGGGTAGCCGTCGAACGGCTTACATGAGCGGTCGTCGATGAGGTTCACGATGTGCCCGACCTGGCCGGGCTTGACCAGCGAGTTGAACTCGGTATCCACGAACAGGAACTTGGCGCCCGAATGCTCCAGGATGTAGGCGATCTCGTCCGCGCTGAGCCGGATGTTGATGGCCACCAGCACCCCGCCGGCCATAGGCACGGCGAAGTGCGCCTCGGCCATGGGCACGATGTTGGGGCTCAGGAACGCCACCCGATCGCCGGTCTGCAGGCCGTTCTTGCGCAGCGCGCTGGCCACGCGCCGGCAGCGCTCCTGCATCTGGGCATAGGTGATCTTGCGGTCACCGTAAATAATGGCCGGCTTGTTGGCGTACACGTATGCCGAGCGCTCCAAGAAGGCGAGCGGCGTCAGGTGCGCGTAATAGACGTTGTCCGTCGTATGAGGCCTGGCGGTCGCTTTGTCGAGAACTTGCATGCTCCTCGATCCCTAAGCTGCTGGTTGTTGGCCAGCATCTTAGCTCGCCTCAGAACAAGCGGATCAGCGCCTCGCGATTCTGCTGGTTTACCTGGGCCAGCACCGACGTGCCGGACTGGAGCAGGATCTGGTCGCGCATCCAGCGCACGGCCTCGGATGCGACGTCGGCGTCCACCAGCCGCGACTGAGCTGTGGTCGTGCCTGCGCCGGCGGCGGCCGACTCGACCAGAGCGTTGGTGAGGCGGTTGAGGACGGCGCCGACGTTGGCTCTCGTCGCGGACACGCTTTGGAGAGCCTCGTCCAGCCGCGTGATGGCCGTTTCGGCGCCGCTCGGGGTCAGGAAGTCGAGCGCGTTCACGCCCAGAGCCTGGCTGTTCAGGGCGTCCTGGGCGAAGGAGATGGCCTGGTCGGCATTAGCGCCCACGTGGAAGCGCACGTTTGGATTCTGGGTCACCACGAACCCATCACTGGACACGATCAGGAACGTATTGCCGTTGACGATGAAACCAGGGTCCACGAGGGTGAAACTGATGCCCGACGTCTGGCCGGAGCCGATGATGTGCTCGGAGTTGGCGCCGCGGCCGGTGAGGATCTGGCTCGAGCCGCCGGGGTTCAGTATCCGAATCGTCGCGTTGAGCGCCGCGCCGCCGAGCATCTGGCCCCGTAAGTCGATGTTGTCGGCGAACCCGAAGGTGAAGTCCATGGCCAATCCGGAGGTGTCAAAGTCGCCGGTGGCGCTGAGGACGTTCACGGCCTGCGGCCCCTCGGGGTTGAGCGTGGGATCGTACGAGCCGTAGTTCTTGTTGACGATGAGCACGTAACCGGGATTGTTGACGGTGTCGATCTGCATCGTCACGCCGATGGGCGAGTTGTTCACCTGCTGGAAGAAGTCCTCCAGCGACTCGCCGGGCACGGCCGTGAACGTCTCGGTGCCGAGGCCGCCCTGGATGGTGATTGAGCTGGTGGTGGTGAAGAAGGAACCGTTTGGCGGGGCGTTCGAGGTCCAGACCGCTCTGGTGGCGTTCTGGGCGCCGGTGAGCCGGTAAATTCCTGCGCGGACCGCGCCCGCCTGGGCCACGATCGCCGTGATATCCGGCCCCCCGCCGCTGATCTGCCCGCCCAGGGATCCGTCGAGCACGCGCTTGCCGTTGACGTCGGTCTGCTGCGCGAGCAGATCGATGTGCCGGACGAGCGCTGCCGCCTCCGTCTGGATGTTGGCCCGGTCGTGCAGCGTGAGGGTGTCGCTGGCGGCCTGGATCGCCAGCACGCGCAGGCGCTGCAGGGCGGCCTGGATCCCGGCCAGGCCGATATCCCCGGCCTGCAGGAGCGAGATGGCGTCCTGGGCGTTGCGCCCGGCCTGCTCGAAGCCGTTGCTTTGCGCCCGAAGGGTCTGGCTCGCGCCGAGTCCGGCGGGGTCATCGGCGGCGCCGCGGATGCGCAGTCCCGAGGCCAGCCGCGCAACGGCTTGCTCGAAGTCGGCCGCGACCAAGTCCAGGCTGCGCTCGGCCCGGAAGGCGTCGATCTGGGCGTTGATGCGGACGGGCACGGGTTAGCGGATGCTCACGATAGTGGAGCGGGTGGCTTCGATGTTGCCGGCATAGTCCTGAGAGTGGTAGTAGAAGGTGGTCGAGCCGGTGGCTGTGATGGTCACGGACGCGGTGCTGCCCAGCACGATGGTGGGGCTGCCGGCGCTGGCAATCGGTTGCGCGCCGGTGGCCCAATACATGATCTGCTTCACGCCTGTCCCACCCTGATCATCGGTCGCAACCAGGTTCAAGGTGACACTGTGCGTGCCCGACGTTCGGGTGAGCGCCGTGAACGGTGGCGTGATGTCGGTCACCGGCGTGCCCGCCGGGGTAGCCGTTGCTGTCGGCACTGCGGTGAACGTGGCCGTGGGCGTGCGCGTTGGAGTGCTCGTTGCGGTGGGGGTCGCGGTGCCGGTGGCCGTGGCCGTTGGGGTCGGCGTATCCGTGGGCGTCGCCGTGCTGGTGGGCGTGAACGTGGGCGAGGGGGTCTGAGTGGGCGTGAACGTGAACGTGGGCGTGGGCGTCGCGGTGCTGGTGGTGAACGTGGGCGTGGGGGTCTGAGTGGGGGTGTCGGTGGGCGTC